>JAEEGH010000659.1_pt1 | contig 113883 bp, 57 predicted proteins | sample 9134181 | NCBI WGS metagenome assembly JAEEGH01 (sample SAMN16246544, study PRJNA631951) | gut metagenome | biome: gut microbiome; feature: rumen; material: DP-attached | host: Bos | place: Iran: Karaj | collected 2018-10
AGTGCCTTTGCTCAGATCGACGTAAAAGGCCATGTGAAAGATGCTACAGGCGAACCCATTATCGGCGCTACAGTACGTGTAGACGGCACACAGGCTGCTACAGTTACTGACTTCGACGGTAACTTCGCCATCAAGGCAAAACAAGGTGCTACACTTAGCATTTCGTATGTGGGTTATGTAACCGCACAGGTGAAAGCTGCACCTAATGTTACCGTAGTACTGCAGGACGATCAGACTGTTCTGCAGGACGTTGTAGTTATCGGTTATGGTACCGTTCGTAAGAGCGACGCCACCGGTTCGGTTATGTCGGTCGAGGCCGATCAGCTGAACAAGGGTTTGGCCACATCGCCAGCCGATCTGCTGCAGGGTAAAACTCCTGGTGTACAGATCACTACCAACAGTGGTGCTCCTGGAGCCGGTTCAAAGATCCGTATCCGTGGTGGTTCTTCACTTTCAGCATCTAACGACCCTCTGATTGTTATCGATGGTCTGCCAATCAGTTCTACTGAGATTTCTGGTGGAGATGTACTGAACACCATCAACCCTAACGACATCGAGAGCTTCTCTATCCTGAAGGATGCTTCTGCTACCGCTATCTATGGTAGCCGTGCATCAAACGGTGTTATCCTTATTACCACAAAGAAGGGTAAGGCTGGTTCAAAGCCCCGTATCACTGTTGACATGAGCGGTTCTTTCAAGACCGTTGGCAAGAAGGTTGACGTGCTGGGTGCAGATGCTTTCCGCGAGTTCTTTATGGCCAACTATGGTGAAAATGCTGACGCTGTTGCTGCTCTTGGCGATGCTAATACCAAGTGGCAGGACGAGATCTATCGTCAAGCATTCGCTGAGGAAATCAACGCTAGCGTAACCGGCGGTTATGTTGCCAAGAATGCCGACTTCAAGATGCCTTATCGTGTAAGTGCTGGTTTCCTGAACAATGATGGTACACTGAAGACCACTGGCATGAGCCGTGCTACTGTAGGTTTCAACCTTACTCCAACTCTGCTTAACGACCGTCTGACCATCAACCTGAACGGTAAGGGCGTGTTCACACACAACTCATATGCTGATGAGGGTGCCATAGGTGCAGCAGTTCAGTACAACCCATTGAAGTCTGTTGACCACAAGTGGATGAGCAATGGAGCTTATAACACCATGTCTACTCTGAACCCGGTTGCAATGCTGAACGAACAGAACAAGGATAGTTATGTACGTCGTTTCGTAGGTAACGCTCAGTTCGATTATAAGTTCAAGTTCCTCGATGGACTTCGTGCAAACTTGAACCTCGGTCTCGATATTTCTACCACCACAGGTTGGAATATTTCTGAAGAGGGAAGCGAGATTTCTTATCATAATAAAGTAGAGAATGGCACAGGTGCATGGGAGAAATACACCCAGCTACGTCGTGACCAGACTCTGGAGTTCTATCTGGCATACGCTAAGGAGTTGAAGGAGATCCAGAGCCGCTTCGATATTCTGGCAGGTTATAGCTGGCAGCACTTCTATAACCAGACAACTAATGATAAGATGTCAAACGATGGACATGATACACGCCTGTATGGCGACCCAACTCTGTACAAGACTGAGAGTTTCCTCATTTCATTTTATGGACGTTTGAACTATTCTCTGATGGATCGTTACCTCCTCACCTTCACACTGCGTGACGATGGTACATCACGTTTCCAGAACAACAAGTGGGGTGTATTCCCTTCAGCAGCTCTTGCATGGCGTATCAGCGAGGAGCCAATCCTGAAGAACGTTGACTGGCTGTCTAATCTGAAACTCCGTCTGGGCTGGGGTGTAACAGGACAGCAGAATATCAACCAGGGTGACTATCCTTCTATTCCTACTTACCACACCAACCAGGCTGGTTCACTCTATCAGTTTGGCAATAGCGTTATCACTCCTATTACTCCAAAGGGCTATGCTGCTCAGATCAAGTGGGAGGAGACAACAACTTATAACATTGGTTTGGACTTCGGTTTCGCTCGCAACCGCATCAACGGTAGCATCGATGTATATCAGCGCAAGACCAAGGACCTGCTGAATAAGGTGCCTGTAGCTGCCGGGACCAACCTTACCAACTATCTGCTGATGAACGTCGGCGATATGGAGAACAAGGGTATCGAGGGTGCACTGAATGTAGTGCCCATTGAGAAGAAGGACCTCCGTTGGGAGATTGGTTTTAACGTAGCTTACAACAAGAATAAGATTACCCGTCTGACAGCCAGCGACGATCCTAGCTATCCTGGTGTAGAGACAGGAGGTATCTCGGGTGGTGTTGGTAATAACATCCAGATTCAGAAGGTTGGCAACCCAATCAACTCGTTCTATGTATTCCAGCAGGTTTACGGTGAGGATGGTAAGCCACTTGAGGGCGTATATGTTGACCGCAACCACGACGGACAGATTACCGACGACGACCGTTACGTTTACTATAAGCCAGATGCTGATGTGAATATCGGTTTCAACACTGAGCTGAGCTATAAGAAGTGGACTCTCTCTGCTTCACTCCGTTCAAGTCTTGGTAACTATGTTTACAACAATATCGCCTCTAACACTGAGATGAAGGCCGACATGTGGACAAACAACTTTATCTGCAACCGTGTGGCTACTGCTCCTTATACTAACTTCCAGCAGGCTCAGTACAAGAGCGACTACTATGTACAGAATGCTTCTTACCTGAAGCTCGACAAGGTGACACTGGCTTACAATATTGCACCTTGGGTACGTGTTAACTTTACCGCCCAGAACATCTTCACCATCACCAATTACAAGGGTGTAGATCCTGAGGTTGGCAATGGTATCGACAACAACATGTATCCCCGCTCACGCAACTTCATCTTGGGTGCAAGCTTTAACTTTTAATTAAATAGGAGGATAAGAATATGAAATTCAATATCAATAAATACGGAATTTATAGCTTTGCCTTTGCTACCGCCGTGTCGCTGACAGCATGCGTGGGCGATCTGGATGTAACTCCAATCGACCCCAACCTGGACACTCCGGAGAATGTGCTTACAAGCACTGAGGCATACAACCAAATGCTGGCAAAGTGCTACTCAGGCCTTGCCGTTAGTTCACCCGATGGTGATAGCGGAAGCCCAGATATCGAGGGTATCGATGGTGGTTTCGGTCAGTATCTGCGTGCCCTGTACAATATGCAGGAGCTGCCTACCGATGAGGCTGTTATCGGTTGGAACGACCAGACCCTGAAGGACCTGCACGGACTGCAGTGGACATCAAGCGACGTATTCGTAAGCGCTGCTTACAGCCGTGTATTCTATCAGATTTCTATCTGTAACGAGGTTATGCGTCAGATTGACAAGTCAGGCAGCAACGATGCTGTTATGCAGCAGTATCGCGCCGAGGCTCGTGCCATCCGTGGTCTGAGCTATCTGCACGCCATCGACCTGTTTGGTAATGTGCCTTTCACCGACGAGAATTCTGAGGTAGGTGGTGCTAACCCACAGCAGATCAGTCGCGCTGAGTTGTTTACATGGCTTGCTAAGGATATGGAAGAGACTGCAGAGCTTCTGCCTGCAAATCCTGATAAGTATCGTGCTGGTAAGGGTCTTTGCTACATGATTCTGGCTAAGCTTTACCTGAATGCTGGTGTTTACACCGGAACAGCTAACTATCAGAAGTGTGCTGAATACTGTCAGAAGGTTATCGACCTGGGTTACAAGCTCGAGAGCGCTAACGACTATTGGAAGCTGTTCTGTGCTGATAACGACCAGTATCTGGGCGTAGGTCACGAGATTATCTTCAGCGTATATCAGGATCACATCAACACTCAGGCATACGGTGGTACTACATATATCATCAATGCTCAGGTGGGTGGTAATATGAACTATGCCGACTACGGACTTGGTGGTAACGGTTGGGGTGGTATCCGCGTAACTCCACAGTTTGTCGACAAGTTTGAGGATGGCGACCAGCGTGCTAATTTCTTCACCGATGGTCAGAGCAAGGAGATTAAGGATGTAAGCGACTTCTTCAGTGGCTATGCATTCACCAAGTTCACCAACCTTAAGGCTGATGGTTCTACTATCTCTGGTGCTAACTCATTCCCCGACACCGACTTCCCAGTATTCCGTCTGGGCGATGTATACCTGATGCTGGCTGAGTGCCAGGTAGTAGGTGGCGTTAGCTGCGATGGTATCGCTAAGTTCAATGCTATCCGTAGCCGTGCTGGTGTAGGCGAGATTGCTAAACCAACAGCAAACGATATCATTAACGAGCGTGCTCGCGAGTTGGCTTGGGAGTGTCATCGTCGTAGCGACCTGGTTCGCTTCAACCTCCTTACCACAGGCGATTACCTCTGGTCTCATAAGGGTATGAACAGCAACGTAGGTACTCCTCATGCTGTAGATTCTAAGTACAATCTGTTCCCACTGGCTTCGAGCGATGTTATTTCGAACCCGAACCTGAAGCAGAATGCAGGCTATTAATTTAAGAATTTATAATTAAGAATTAAGAGTTATGAAAGCAAAATATATTTTGAGTAGTATGTTGTTCGCTGCTTTCGGCATGCTGTTCACTGCATGTGATAGCGACCGCGACGACAATCCTACACTAGGCCCGAACCACACTGCTACAGAGTTTGTGGTGAACCAGTCACCATTGGCTGATCAGTATATCCAGCTTAGCCCGGACAACACTGTTAGCCTGACTTGGACTCAGCCTAATTATGGTGTAAATACTGTAGTAAACTATAAGATACAGGTAAGTGTTGATGGTGCTACATGGGAACAGTTGGAAACAAGTTTTATCTCATGTAAAGCCCTCATCAGCGGCGAGGAGATTGCCAAGGCTATCTGTAAGCTCGATGGATTCAAAACTGAGGATGAGTATCAGGAGATGGGCTTCCGCCAGATCTCTATGCGAGTTATTGCAAATATCCAGACCACATCATCTCAGGTTATTCCTGGTACTACAATTACTTCTAATGTAGTTACCTTCAACCACATGGCTGCTTACTGCAACATCCCAAGCAAGGCTACTCTTTGGGTTATCGGTTCTTGCTGCGGTTGGCCTGAGCCTTCAGCTGGTAATAAGCAGACTCTTGTAGATGGCAACTGGTTCATTATGGAGACAGAGATTGGTAGCAAGGTATTCAAGGGTTCTGTAGAGATGCCAGAGGGCGACCTTACTTTCCGCTTCTACGGTAAGCTTACCGGCTGGGACGGAGGCGACTCTTATGGATTCATTGAAGATGATACCGCAACTGAGTTCTCATTCTCTGATGGCGTATTCAAGAATACTATTAAGAAGGGTAAGGGTTCATACTACTTCCCAGGATTCCCTGGTGGTGTACTCGATATCACTGTAGATCTGAACAAGAGTACAGTAGAGTTCGTTCTCCAGTAATTTCGTCAGTATTATAAGATAGTTAAATCAAATGAATAAGAAGATGAAAAAATTAGGTTTATATACAATGGCTCTTCTCAGCATGGGACTCGTAGCCTGTAACCAGGACTTCGATACCGAGTTCGTGCCGCAGACAAATCTGCCTGAGAGCCTGCTAAAGATGAGCGATGTTAGTGTGGCTGTTAACGCTCCTGCAACTATCGATCTCTCTGAATATATTGCAGAAGATGGAACTGCTATCAAGGAGATTCCCGTTGGTACAGTGAGTGTTAATCAGGGTGCTATGCCTGCTAACACTATTCTGAAGGCACAGGTTGAGTTCTCTAAGAGCGAAGACTTCAACCAGACAATTGCTCTTGATGCCAACAGCCTTGATGGCGTTAGTGAAATCAGTGTTGATCCTACCACTTTGCAGGATGCTTACTTTAATGATATCACTCGCAACCCAGCTACTACAACTCTGTACATGCGTACAGTACTCTATACCGTAACTGATGGAACTTCGCTTGCTATCGTTGGTAAGCCTGGTGAGAACTATTTTGCCGAGAAGGACGTTGCATTCACTCCGCTGAACAAGGTTCAGATTTCACCAGCTTACTATGTAATCGGTGCTGCTGGCGGTTGGAGTGCTGACGGAGCTCGTACTCAGAAGTTCAATCACAGCGATGCTGACGTTTACGACGATCCTATCTTCACTATCGTTGTTGATGCTGGTGGCGACGACTGCTGGTTCGCGATCGGTGACGATGCTGCCCTCGATGCTATTGCTAATGATAACAACTGGAAGCTGCTGCTCGGTACCAAGGGTGCTAGCGAGGATCTTACAGGAACACTGGATTTCCGCTACAATTTTAGTGATGGTGACCATTCATTCCACGTAACAGGTGCTAAGAAGCTGAAGATTACTTTGAACATGATTGATTTCACCTATACCATTCAGCCTATCAACGTAGCTGATGCTTATTACCTGGTTGGTGGTCCTATGGATTGGGGTGAGTCTGCTAAGACAAAGGCTCAGAAGTTCTCACACAGCAATGCTAGTGTAGCTGACGATCCTATCTTCACTTATGTACTTGAGGGTACAGGTGGTGACATCTGGTTCGCTATTGGTGATGACGAGGCTTGTGATGCTATTGCTAATGACAACGACTGGTCTAAGTTGTATGGTACAACTTCTGGTAACGGCGAAAATGGTCTGTCAGGTTCACTGGCTCGTCGTAGCTCACTCGCTGATGATGGTTCATTTAAGGTTGACGGTACTTCTAAGTTCATCCGCATCCAGATTAATATGGCTGAGCTGACCTATACCGTTACTCCTCTGGACTTTGATCCATACGTTTACTTCATTGGTGCAACCGATGGTTGGGCTAATGCAGAGCAGAAGTTGGCTCTTACCGACGAAAGCGGTATCTACACAGGTTTCCTGTATGTAGCTGATCCGAATGGCTGGGGCGTAGAGTTTAAGTTCCAGAAGGTGGCAGGTGACTGGGATTCTCAGTTGAATAGTAATACTTTCACTGAAATCACTGGTGGTTTCGAGAAGGGTAGCGACAATATCAAGGCTGCTGACGGCGAAGGTGTTTACTTCGTAACACTCGACCTGGCTAACCTTACCTTGAATGCTGTTAAGGTCGAGAAGATGGGTATCATCGGCGACTTCAACGGATGGGGTGGCGATGTTGAGATGGCATGGAATGCTGACGACTACTGCTTCGAGGCAACAAATGCTGGAGCAACAGCTAATGGTTGGAAGTTCCGTGTAAATTCAGACTGGGCTATCAATCTCGGTGGAGAGACACTTGGCAACCTGGTTGCTAATGGCGCTAACATTGGCGTAGCCGGTAACACCATCAAGCTATACCCAACACGTAAGAACTCTGACAACATCTACTGCACAGTAGAATAATCAGATAGAGTTATAAACGTGCAACCGATTGCACATATAACTTGCTAAAAATAAGCCGCTTGGAGAATAACCAAGCGGCTTTTTTCATATCTTTGCACCAAAATAATAATACAGATAACTAAAGGCATATGAGAAGACTTTACTCTACATTGTTATTCTGCTTCGTAGCAATAGCTGCGATGGCACAGGGTTGGCCCAAAGATTATAAAGGTGTGATGCTACAGGGATTCTATTGGGATTCGTACGACGATTCTCAATGGTCGGTCCTCGAAAAGCAGGCTAACGACTTGGCAACAAGTTTCGACCTTATCTGGATTCCACAGAGCGGTAACTGCGGTGGTACATCGATGGGATACGACGACTTGTATTGGTTCACTAATTACAACAGCTCGTTCGGTAATGAGAAGCAGCTCCGTTCGATGATAAATACCTTCAAGGCAAAAGGACTTGGCACTATTGCTGATGTAGTAATAAATCATCGTCGTAATCTGTCCTCTTGGACCGACTTCCCCGCAGAGGAATATAATGGTGTGACTTACCAGCTCACATATAATGATATATGTAGCAACGATGAGGCAGCCAAGAGTGGATATCAGGTTGGTCCTAATAAGGATACTGGCGAAGGCTGGGACGGTATGCGCGACCTCGACCACAAGAGCGAGAACGTACAGACCAACGTTAAGGCTTATCTTAAGTTTCTTCTCAACGACCTGGGTTATGCCGGTTTCCGTTACGACATGGTGAAGGGCTATGGTGCTGAATATACCAAGATGTATAATGAGGATAGCCAGCCTCAGTTCTCAGTAGGAGAGTATTGGGATAGCAGCTCAAAGATTAAAACATGGATTGATGGTACGGATAAGACCAGTGCCGCTTTCGACTTCCAATTCAAGTATGTGGTTCGCAATGCCACCGACAAGCAGGATTGGTCGTATCTTAAGAAGCAGAACGATGGCAACTGGCCACTAGTAAGTACTAGCTTTGAACAAGGTGAATATCGCCAGTATGCTGTTACTTTCGTAGAGAATCACGATACTGAGGTACGTAAGGATGGCTCGTCAAACGGTCCGTTGAAGAAAGATACCATTGCAGCTAATGCCTTTATGCTGGCTATGCCTGGCACACCTTGCGTGTTCCTGAAGCACTGGCAGGATTATAAGTCTGAGATTAAGGCAATGATCGAGGCCCGTAAGTTGGCTGGTATTGCAAATACCTCTAAGTATTCGATAGAGGGCAATCCTACATCAACGATTAAAACTCATTTTGCCTTTGTTACCGACGAGAAGTTGTATACAGTGATAGGCAATACCTCAAAGGTTACTCCTGATGCCACCAAGTGGACCAAGATTCTTTCGGGTTATCATTATGCCTATTATCTTGCTAATACGCTCGAGACAGCTTGGGCTGATCAGGGTAGTGGCGATTTCACTGATGCTTTCAATGTGAATCTTATCGCTGTATCGGCTAGTAGCGATGCGAAACTGGTTTACACCACCGATGGTTCTGAGCCTACTGCATCTAACGGTACCAAGGTTGACTCTGGTTCAAGTATTAAGATTGATAAGACCACAACGCTTAAGGTAGGTTTGCTTGTTGGCAGCACAGTTAGCGGTGTCATCACCCGTGTGTTCACATATACGGAGAAGGAACAGGAGCCAGAGGTTGAGATTCCTGATTTCTGCAAGGTTGATGAGAACGAGGTGTGTGCCTTCTTCGAGGCTCCCGCATCATGGGATAACACCATCTATTGCTGGGCATGGTGCGATACGCCTGCAGAGAACTTTACCAGTGCAAACGGACAATGGCCTGGTGTAGCTTGCACCTATCTGGGCGAGGCTAATAATGGCAATAAGGTATGGAAGTGGTCATGGGATGGTACCAAGGAAAAGAAAACATCTGCTACCCAGCCACAGAAGATAATTTTCAGTAATGGGGGTAGTCCACAGACCGAAGACCTTGCATTCACTAATGGAGGATATTATAATAAGAAGGGACTGCAGGGACAGGTAACCGCAACCGGCATTCGTGCTATCGATGCTGACGTGCAGGGTATGACTAAGGTTTATACTCTCGATGGCCGTCTGGTTAAGACTGCGCCTAATAACGCTGATGCCCTCAGCGGACTGGCCAAGGGCATCTATATCGTAAACAAGAGAAAGTTCATAGTGAAATAATTAGTTAGTGTTTAAGAAGGGAGCGGACAGCAAACCAGCAGTGTAATAAGAAGGTTTGCACCCGTCCGTAATGACGCTCCATCACCCTATATCGCTCCCAGAGCGATTCGCGGTGATGGAGTGTTGTTTGTCCCTCCTGAGTGTAGTTAGCCACCACCATGTGCAGATTCAGCATAGGCACGTTTTCCTTGGCTGCTGCCTTCATCACACGGATGCACCAGTCAACATCAGCCGAATAGCGATACTGCATGTCATAAGGTGTTGCGATGGCAAAGTCGGTACGGGCGTAGAATGCTTGATGACACACCAGCATGCCCTGGCGGAATGATTTCCATGTGAGTTTCTCGGGCGGTGCCAGTCGGCGGTGATGCAGGAATCGGCCCTCGCCGTCTACTATGTCGGTATCGCCGTATAGCACGGCAGGTGTATTGCCGCTTGCCTCAACCTGCTGAGCTATGCGGCTGGCAGTATCGGTTGCGGGCAGGAAATCGCCGGCGTTCAAGTAGCATACGTAGTCGCCTGTCATGCTCCTCAAACCTTTGTTCATGGCGTCGTAGATGCCCTTGTCGGGCTCTGACGATACCTGTATCTGATGACCATTCTCCGCTGCGTTTGATCGGGCGATATAGTCGTCTACAATCTTAAGCGTGTCGTCGGTCGATGCACCATCGATAATCAGGTGCTCTATGTTGGGATAATCCTGTGCCAGCACACTGTCCAGCGTCCGCTGTAGTACCTTGGCAGCATTATATGTTATGGTGACGTATGTTATTCGTATCATATGTTCTTCTTACTTATATCTTGATATAGGTGGATGTATTGTGCCGCAACCACGCTCTCGGCGTATCTGCGCACCACACCCTTCTTCTGGTCGCGAGGCTCAATCCTGGCATTGAATGCCCATTCCAGTCCGTCGGCCAGACTTCCGGCCGACAGGTAGTCGGCCAGGTAACCATCTTCCTTGTGGTGGATGATGTCGCTCTGGCCGCTGTTGTTGAATGCCACGGGGATGCATCCGCATAACTGGGCCTCTATGAGTGTCTGTCCGAATGTCTCGTAGAGCGATGACGATACCACCACATTTGCAGCCGAGTAGATCTGCGACATGCGACTATGGTCGTTTACGTAGCCGAAGTATGTGTACTCCACGGGTATTTCGTTCAATTTGCTCTCATCCTTGATACCTCCAAACAGCAATAGTCTGATGTCGCTCGACTTATATCCGCGTTCACTGATAAGTATTCGCAGGGCGTCAAGCAGATAACTCAGTCCCTTGATATCATCGTCGATGCGTGCGGCACCGAATGCCACAACATATTTTTCTTTTACAGACAGCATGGCACGTGCATCGGTGCGGTTAATCATCGTAAACTGCGAGGGCGAGATTGAGTTGGGGATTACATGAATGGGTTGCTTGCCTATCAGTGCACTCTGCTTTGCACGATCAGCCAGCCAATTGCTCACTGCCACATAGTGGATAGGGTAGGCTGCCAGTCGCTGTTTCTTGTGGAATACCTTATTAGACAGATCGTGCTTGCCCGGTGAACTAAGGAACGGACAGTGATGACACTCCGACTGGTAGTTGGTGCACTCGTAAGCGTGATGACAGATGGCTGTCGCCTCCCACATATCGTGCATGGTCCATACCACAGGCTTCCCACTCTTCAGTATCTTCTCAATCGACGACAGCGACAGGAATCCCTGGTTTATCCAGTGCAGGTGGATGATATCAGCCTCCTGGAATTCGGGAAGTCGGGTGATATCAAATCCAGTACTGGCTGTCGATACCTTGAATAGATTCTTACGATGGAACAGATTTCTTACCCATATCTGCAGTCGTTCATACAAAAAATACCATTCGGCAGCTATGTGATGGTTCATGCCGATGACGGTAAGCGAGTCAGTTTCCTTGTCGCGTACCAGCATCTTGGCCTTTACACCATTATTTATCAGAGCCTTCATCAGACGGTTGGCAGCTACCGCTGCCCCGCCTGTATGCTCGCTTGTATTTACTATTAGTACTTTCATCTTTTTATTTTCTCGCCACAAAGGTACAACAAGTTTTGTTAAAACCAAGTAAAAATAAGTAAATATTTGTTGTGTGCGGACACAATAGTTTGACCTAAGTCAAGAATAATGTTAAAATATACACTATTTCCGCAGAAATATTTGTGAGATTCAAAAAATCGTCGTACCTTTGCACCGTCAAAAGGTTAATAGATTAGATTGTTTTAGGTTAGTAGTAATATTTATAGTTTTAGGTTTTTAGTTATTGGTAAAAGAAAGTTTTCAACAGTGGGATAACTGGAGGTCGCTGTGAAGCTCCCTTTTAAACTTTCAAATTTTTGGTCCTGTTGGGCTGAAAATTTCTTTTTTATAGGAAAAGGATTTTTAGTTAAACATAGGCTTTTGTGATGCCACAGCTCGTGAGGGTTGTGGCATCACTCTTTATATACCTTTATGTTTATGCTTTTTCAATCAGTACCACAGCATAGGCTGAGATACCTTCTTCGCGGCCTGTAAAGCCCAGTTTTTCGGTGGTAGTAGCCTTAATAGATATGTCGTCTTCGTCGCATCCGATAACCTTAGCCATGCAGGCTTTCATATCGGGGATGTGCGGATTCATCTTGGGGCGCTCTGCGCAGATGGTGGCATCGATGTTTACTAGCTTATAGCCTTTAGTAGCTATCAGTTCGATGGTCTTCTTCAGTATCACCTTACTATCCATGCCATCGGTAAACTCGGCTGTATCGGGGAAGTGGTAGCCTATGTCACGCATATTGGCAGCACCCAGCAGTGCATCACAGATGGCGTGCAGCAGCACATCGGCATCGCTGTGACCCAGCAGTCCCTTACTATGATCTATTTTTATGCCGCCCATCCACAGGTCGCGGCCTTCAACTAACTGATGGACATCAAAGCCCATTCCAACTCGTATCTTCATATTTTAATGTTTAATCTTTAATGTTTAACGTTTAATGTTTAACGTCTAAACAGATCCTTAATTCCGTCCATATCGAATGTAAGCGAGAATCGCAGTGTCTGGTCGAGTGGGTTGCTGCGTGCTGTCGAGATTACATAACCTACGTCGAGCGAGAACACGTTCATTCTGAATCCACCACCCACGGTGAAATACTTCAGGTTACCCTTAGTCTCGTCCTGATGATGATATCCGGCGCGCAGCGAGAACTGATCGTGATACACGTATTCTGCACCTATGCTCCACTGTATCTCCTTTAGCTCCTCGCTAAATCCACCAGGTGCATCGCCAAAGCTCTTGAATATGCCGCTTATAGCACTGATATCGCTATGTTCACGGCGTACACGGTCCTGATAGTCGCTGTTCGACTCGCCCTCCTCCTGACGTGGCACTGTAGGTACCAGCAGTTTGTTTGCATCGGCCGATATTGAGAAGCGGTTGTACTCGTCTACAGGTATCATCAGCGATGCTCCTATGCGTAGGTTGGCTGGCAGGAACTGACTCTCGTCGTCGCCGTAATAAGATATCTTACTACCGATGTTCGAGATGTTCATACCCAGGCCCAACTGGCACTCTCTGCTGCCCATCATTATGTAGTTGTTGTAATACATAGCCAGGTCGGCAGCAAATGCCGATGCTGGTTTCGAGTCCTCGCTGTAGTCGTAGCGCAAGTCGCTGTATATCCAGCGCAGACCAGCTGCCAGCGAGAAGTTCTCGCTCAGCATCATCGAGTAGGCCACGTCAAGCGACATTTCGTATGGTTTAACCGTCATTCCGTCGCTGGCATCCACCTCCCCTAGTGAGAAGTAACGTAGCGATCCACTGATGGCCGAATAGTCGCCTATACGATAATAACCCGCCATATAGGCCAGGTCGATGTCGTTTACCAACTGTCGCAGCCAAGGGGTATAGTTTAGTGCTACACCTGCACGACTGATGCAGAATGGATACTTGGCTGGGTTCCAGTACTGTGAGTTTACGTCAGGATCGGTGGCCACACCCACATCACCCATAGCAGCTCCACGAGCATCGGGGGCTATGGTCTGCGATATCACGGCATGCTCCACGGGGTTGAACATTGAGTTCTTGTCGTCCTGAGCACTGGCGCATAGTGGCAAAAGTGCCAGAATGCAAATATATAAACTTCTTTTCATCATATACTATATAACGTATTGTATTTCTAATTATTGCTCTTAATCAGTAATTTAACGGTTTTGCTATCGCCGTCGTTCAGAGTTATCTTGCACAGATACAGACCTGTGTGCAGCCTGCTTCCGCCTGCCACGTTCAGGTTCCAGTCGATGGTGAATGTATCGCTGGTGGGCACTACCGATTCTGTCTGTCGCCATACTTGTCGGCCACCAGTGTCGTATACATCGAGCGTTACCTTAAGTTCGCTGCCTATGCGACCATGGGTGATTACAAACTGTGTATTGGTTTGGGCTGGACTCTTGGTGCATGTCACGTTGAATTCGCCTGTGCCGGCATCGTCCGATACCTCAAAGCTATATTCTACTGTTGATGAGTTGTTCAGTATGTCCCATGCTCTGAACAGCAACCTATGTGTACCCACGCTCAGTTCTGGGATGCTGAAGCCCAGCTTACCCGAACGGTAGTCGCCGAAGTCATACTCGAAGTAGTCGTTCAGGTTGTAGGTCTTGTTTATGTCACCGTCTATTATCAGTTCCAGGTCGTGACCTATACTGCTACCCGAAGCGTTGATTCCGCTGTCGTCGTAGAGCTCGGCTACGAAGTATGGTGTGGTGTTAACCTTGCCACCACTCTTAAACGATTTTGAGTTCAGGTAGCAGTATATCGACGGACCGATAGAGTCGGTGAGTGCTGTCTCGCTGCCTATCAGTTCAAAACTCTCGTTCTCGCCGTGCGCTGTCTTCGACTTGTCGTTGTTCACAGCATATAGCGTCATCAGTCCGCTACCGTCGGTATAGCTTATGTCCTTTGGTATGGTGAATGTAACGTGGAACACACCTCTTTCTACATTGTCCGATCCACGATACAGTGTCTTGGTACGGTCGTTGTAAACAAACGGCTCGTCGGCACCGTCGCTCGTAGTGTTGTTCAGTCGGCAGGTGATAGTCTCCTCGGCATCTCTTACCGATAGTGTTACTACACCGTCGAAGTCTGTGTCGGTATCTTCGTCGCTGTTCTCGATATGTCCTGTTATCTGTACTACCGAACCTGCGGCCAACTTGATTATCTCGTCTGCCGACAGTCCGTTGATACTGTCTACCACAATCTGCTGTTTGGGTGTGGCCAGATGCAGTGCCGGGTCGCCCAGCAGGGTGTATTGCAGTTTGTTGCAGGTCAGGTCGCTGCCCTTGCTCACCAGTTCGCATTTTGCCAATCGGGCAGCCTCACCTATCGATATGCCAGGTGTCAGCACGTATTTGGTAAATGCCAGATTCATCACCTCGTTGTATGAGGCATATACAGTTCTGGTGGTTCCAAAGAATGCTATGCCGCCGCCCTTGCGGTTCAGTAGTACTGTCTCGCCGATATTGTCCTCCTGTCCGTCAAACGGCATGATATCGCACGATGCTGTGATCCACAGTGGCAGATAGTTCGACTGCGATGTCTCGAAGTCGTCCAGTTTCATCACATACTCATGACTCATGGCATAGGCAGCACCGTGCCCGCAGTAGTTCATCATCAGCGCACCACTCTGTATCTGCTGCTTTATCAGTCGTGTCACGTCGGGATAGCTGTAGCCCGTCGCCGACGATGTGCGCTGATAGGCATCCCAGTATATCTTATTTACGTTATAGTTACTGTAGTTCTGCTCTATCATTTTGGCCACCTTGTCGGCAGTCTTCATGTGCGAGTTCTGGTTGCCGTCGTCGCCCATCATGCATATCTCGTTCTGCCAGTTGCCGGCATGCTCGTTGTTGCTGTAGTTGATTATTTTGTCTACCATCGCCTGTGCGTCCTCGATGCTGCGCAGTGGCAGTCGGCCCACTGCCACATCGGGCTGTCCGGTATAGCTCATGCTGCCTCCGCTCCCATTCTGTATCACCTCCTCATCGTCAAGCAGACAGAAGAAATCATCACTTACGTAGCAGCTAACCTGACTGAACGAGTTCTCGCTCTCGTAGCACAGCAGATAGTCGTCGGGACTGTATCCGCTCCACTCGGTGGTCTTCATGCGGTTGTCCCATCCACCGTCGCCAAACAGCAACAGATAGCGTGGCTTCTCGCTATCGTTAGCGGCGCGGTCGTATAGCATCTTCATATATCTGCGATAGGCCGTGGCATCAGGGGTACCGCTGCTAAACTCGTTGTACAGTTCGTCGGCAGGCACTATTCTTACTGTCAGTGCGTCGTGCTGTTCGTGATATGCCTTTAGTCTTTCGGCCTGTGCCAACAGTGCCTGCGATGTGGGAATGATTATTACCATATCTACAGCTACATCGGCGTGGTGGTCCTGATTAGTTATGCGGTAAACATATTCGGGCACTGGCAGGTTAGCTATGTCCAGTGGGGTAGGGTCGGCGTGATACAGGTCGATGTAGTCCAGTCGCACGTTGCTGCCCGAATTTAGAGTGATTCTGATGCTGTTTTCGTCCTTAAGTGTGCCGTTCAGTGTGTACTGATACATCTGTTCGTCGGCTTTGGTATAGCTGTCTAGCGATACCTTCTTGCTCATGGTACCCACTAGCGAGTCGTTAACCTCTAGTGTGGCCTCGTAGTCGTCGTCGGCAGTCAGCGCCACGCATATCTGTCCGTTTGCACCTGTGGCCTTTAGGGTGTATGTCAGTGGCGTGCCGATGGCGAATAGCGTCTTGTCAAACAGATTACGGCCACCATGGAACCATGAATAGTCATCTACCTCGTATAGCTGATGATAATCGTTGCCGGCAGGGTAGTTGGCCGATACCAGTGTGGCACTATCTGTGGTCAGTGGTTCGTTGTCACCTTCTGTCAGAAAGTAATATCCATAGTCAGAATAAGGATTACGTGTACGTGCGAGCGATACCTTATTATCCCAGTTTACAGGGCCGACAGCATAAAAAATCCGTTTTCCGCCGATGGTGCAGGTAGGCACCTCTTGCAGGTCGTCGGTATTGGTAAGATAGTCGCCAGTAAGTTTTTCAGGTTGCAATGCACCACCGTAGCCGTATATCTTCACCCTGCTGGCATCGCTGAATCCGGCCTTCTTTATCAGTGCATCAGATAGCTGGTAGAATCCGCTTTCGCTCACTCTGATCTTAGCCCAATTTCCCTCGCGGAGCACAGAGTGTTCCGCATACCGCCCCTCAGCCTTGGCAGTGGTGCCTAAGGTCATCATGAGCAAGGCTACTATCAGTCTGCCGATGGTCTTCACTATACTAATAAACGTAAAGAGCTGATTTTTATTGCGTTACTTGCAATTAAAGTCGAGCACTTTGCGTTCTTCCAGCCAACCCTCCAGGTGGTCGTCTATCTTCACGGGGCCCACTCCTACGGGTGTTCCGGTATATAGTAAGTCGCCTGTCTTTAGCGTGAAGAACTGCGAAATATAGGCAATTATCTCGTCTACCTTGTATAGCATGTCGCTGGTGCATCCCTCCTGTACGGTCTTGCCGTTTATGTCCAGGTGGAAGTGTATGCCCTGTATATCCATGAATTTCTCCTTGGGTATCCATTCGCCGATGGCTGCCGATCCGTCGAATCCCTTGCAGATGGTCCAAGGCTGTCCGGCCTCGCTAGCCTTCTTCTGCAGGTCGCGTGCCGTAAAGTCGATGCCCACTGTCACAGCGTCGTAATAGCGATGAGCAAAGCGCTGGGGGATGTTCTTGCCTAGTCGGCAGATGCGTACCACCACCTCAGTCTCGTAGTCGATACGTCCCAGATGGTCAGGGATAAAGAATGGCTTACCCTGATTCAGTATCGCCGAATCAGCCTTTGTAAATATCACAGGCTCATCAGGACGTTTCAGCGTCCCATGCAGTTCCTGGTTATGTGCGGCATAGTTCATGCCAATAGCAAATATCTTCATACGGCTGCAAAGGTACTGCAAATCGAGCGAAAAACAAAATAAAACACGTATTATTTCCGAGATGCTTCCTATTTTTGAGCAGCCAGGACTAAGAACATGTAGTGCGAAGAGCCGCCGCCGAGTACGTATTCGGTCTGTTGCCAGAGGAATGGAAACTCCAATAACTCAGGGAAATCCGGGCGGATTAGCGCTGTGCCGCTGACCACTCCACCAGGGATATAACTCCAGTCGGCACGGTTCAATCCGTAGGCAACAGTAGCGCTACGGGCACCAACGCCTGAGGCAAACGATGCTGTATTGCTGCCGGGGTGGCAACCCAGCACGAAGTTCAGGGCATTATACACTGTCTCCTTTGGGAAGATGTCGGGATAGGCTGCGGTAAGGAAGTAATACTCAAAGCCAAAACGCTGTATGTCCCATCCTGCACCCCAGATGCTGGGACGGTAGGGTACACCATATGGGGTCTCACTAGCCTGTTGGTCCAGACTGGCCTTGTAGTCGGCAAGGGCTGTGCGGAAAGCCTTGACGAACTGGCGACTACGTTTGTCTTTTTTTGACTCAAGTTGTTTGGCGATACGGGCTGTGAACCAGCCAGTACGTGCTATGCTCTTTACAATGAGGTCTTGCTGGGCCAGGATAAAGTCTAGGTATTCGGCCTCGTCTGTGGTCAGATACAGTTCTACGGCAGCCTGTAACTTCATTCCTGCCATAAACGGAGCCAGGTTAGTATTGTGATATAGGTCGGAGGCAATGTCAAGACACTCCTGGGCCAGTTTGTCGTTGAATCCACGCAGGGCTCGTGCTGCTCCTGCCAACTGGGCTGATGTAGATATTGCACGGAAAGAATTGTCTTCTGTAAAAATCCATCTGTCGTCATCATTACCTACCACACCGTCGGTCATCGCGGCTGCATCGCCTAGCATGGCATACTGACGTAGTGTGCTGCAGATGATACCACGATATAGACGGCCCAGGGCCTGATAGCTGCGTACCACGGTCAGTGCACCGTTCTCCACCTGCTGCAGTATGTCGTTCTTGCCGTCGGGCTCGTGAATCTCCACACGATGACGGTTCTGGTCGATGGCTGTCACGTCGATTTCTGGATGGAACTGTTCGTAGGCCAATGCCAGGATATATGCCTCGCCAGCCTGCGACTCTACTCGCAGGTCGAAGTCGCCGGCATCATGCCAACCACCGATGTTTACTCCGGGCACTTTCTCACCTTCTTTATATTTGCTGAGGCCTGGACGCTGGTCGTAACCGTCGATATGGTTGCCTACACGGGCCATCAGTGCATCGTCCATGTGGCAGGCATCATGCCAGATGCGATACTTCTCGGCTACTCGCATATGACACATCTGTACAGGCAGGAAATATTCTATTACAGGCTGCCATACACCACGCTCATATACATTGTCGGCGATACGGAATACACTCGACTTACTACTGCCGTAGCACACTTGATAGAGTCCAGGCTCTGTCACGTCGCTGAAATCGGATATGAGGTAGCGATAGCGCAGGAACTTTCCCCAAACTTTTGGTGTGGATGTGCGTACCACCTTCTCGCCGTCGGCATCGATGCGTACCAGTTGTACATCGCCCACAGTGGTTTCGCGATTGTCGGTCTCGATGACTATACGCTTAGGTTGTTGAGTCAGGTAGCCCACCTGCGATGTCTGTATCACAGCTGGGTATCTCCATGTTTCGTCTACGGCAGGTGTTATGAGCCAACGGACTGCTCCCTTTGTTGCTCCACGTGCTATCTCACTGCGGAGAACAAACCAACCATTATTGTGGTTCATACGACCATCGTAGAGTTTCAAGTCACCAGTCAGCGACTCTACCGTCAGTCTTTGACTACTGTCGTCAGGACGGGATGTGAACTTGCGACCTATAGCATAGGGTGCAGCTATGATATCGTCGGCGCGGAGCGGACTATAACCAGTTCCGTCAAGCTGTGCCAGGTTGGCCTTCTGTCCGCGACCGGTAAAGTAGTTGCCGTCGTGGCCTCGGTTTGTTGCCACTTGGAGTAATGGTGTGTTAGGTTGTTGCGGATATATGCCGCTTTGACTATCCATCAGCCATGGCTTGCCAAATAGTTCGCCAGGGAAGAACTCAAGGTTGAAACCGGCCTTTCCAAGTAGGAACTCCGGCACGGGTTTGTCCAGATCTACGGTCACGAGTATGCTTTTTCCCTGTGGCTCTACACTTACGGTATAGTTAACATTCCACTCAGGATATACCATCGGATTGAAGCCCGTCATGTGGCGCGACGAGTCGGGATAGCAGAGCGTAGTGACTATCTTTTCGCCCTCTACACGGCGGCTTAACTGTTTTGGCACGGGTTGCCACTGGCCTGGCGTAGCCTCCAGTCGGATGTCGCCATTGGTAGCTATACGATGACCGTTCATAATCACGCATACACCACCCTGATGGCCTTCAGGATAGAAGTCGCTGAATGCCATCACGTCAGTACCACCAGCATTAAAATAGCCGTCGCTGTTAAGTTTAAATGTCTGTGCCGAAATTGTCAGACTTGTCATGGCCAAGGCCATCAGTAGGTTGGTTTTTCTCATAATAAGTTTAGTTATTGTATAATTGCTTATATGTCATTTATTCGTAATCGTCTATCACGGAGTTGATGAAGTCCATCATCGGCTTGGCTGACTTGAACATGCGTTCTATCTCGTCGAGCCATTTTTCGCCTTGGTAGAAATCGTCGGGTACTTGGTGCCAACAGCAGTAGTCCTTCATTCGCAGGTATTCGATATGCTCCCAGTCGCGAGGGAATCCTGATGGGCAGGTCTTGAGTTTTTCTAGGCCGAAGCCTTGGGGCTGGTCCCAGCTTGATACATCAGTGGGAGCCTTGAAACTGCTGGCTGTCTTACTACCGAAATAATGTTGAAACTCCTTGTCCTCCACGCACTTCAGCCACTCCTCGGTATTGCCCATTATCTCGTTGCGGCACGAGGTTAGTATGTTGGTGGGCAACCAGTAATTGCCGCACGCCACCATACAGTGTCCTGGGTCCAGGTGCAGGTAGTAACCTCCATGCAGTGCCTTCTTGCCATGTGCGGCTATGTAGCCTCCAAAGTGGTTCTTGTAGGGCGACTTGTCGTTAGAGAATCGTGTGTCGCGATAGAATCTGTAGGTGCAATCCTTCACGCTGAGGTGTGCAATCGATGGGTCGAACTCTGCAATCCGTCCAATTGCCTTGGCAATGCCAGCCTCGAAATCGGCCCTCACAGCATCATACTCACCCTTATGCGCCTGGTACCACTCGCGGTTGTTGTTCGCCATCAACTGCTTAAGATATTTCAAGATTCTCTTCGCATCCATAATTCTTCCGATTAATACTATTCGCCTGCAAATATACAAACAATTTCCCGATAATCAAAATAATTACCGGGAAATCGAATGTGCTACAGTCCGAATTCTGCAGAGATGCCCAAGCGAGAGATGTCTACCTCTTTATTGAGAGAGGTACTCCAACGGTATTCTGCTGTGAGACGTAGCACATGCTTCTTGATAGCTATGTCTACACCCCCTCCGATATAGAACCCATAACATTGAATGGCAGGATTGATATCTTGATCGAACGCAAAACTACTAAAGCGTTGTTTCTTGATATATAAAGGAATGTCGGCCACGAAGCCTCCGCGCAATATCGGGGAGATTTTTGATTTAGGCATAAAACTATAGGTAGGACCTGCTTGGAGCCCTAAGTCCCAATACTTCAAACTTACGGGTTTGCCCGTGGAATAATATGTGTCATCAGACATGCTCCACCTACTCATAAGTGCCAACACCTGCAATGACAAGTGTCTGTTTAGACGTGGGAAGCTGAAATCTGCACCAATTCCAAACTCAGGAACGGTTGTATTCATTGTGATACCATCGCATGAGGTGCCTCCCCACGTATTGATGTATCCTGACAATTTATTGCTTCCGAATGCCAGCCCGGCTTTAATTAGCAACTTAACTGAAATAGCGCGTGTAGCTTTTTCATTATATCGGAACATAACACAGTCGCCAGACGACGTACAGTATTCCATATCGTAGTCATGGGTTATCTGTGTCAGGTTCTTGGCATTTACGTCCTTTTGCCACAAATCGCGTAACGCCTTTTTGCTCTCAGCAAAAACCTGCGAGACCTCTCTCAGTGCTTTTCTCTTTTGGGCTGCCTGATTGTTTTTTGTGTATTCGTCAGAAACAGGTTTCGAGTAGCTTCCGTCATCCTTAACGGTAGCCACCTTGCCGTCCTCACCAATAAAGAAATAGTAGTCTACGCCTGCCTCCTCGTAACGGAACAGACTTACGCCGCCTTGTAACAGGAACTCGGCAAAGAACGTTTTCTCTTTACCTTCAACAGCAAAGGTCTTTGTGACGTAGAAAACACCATTGTCGGCAAAGCGGTATCCGCAGATTTCGCCAGGCAGGTATGTTTTGTACTCAGTTCCTCCATCAGGCAGGAAACTACACTCGTTGGCGCACTTTTTCTCCGACCGATAGTCTATCGTACCGTAGATGGTGTCGTTGTCGTTGGTGATAACATATCCCTTCTGTGGATTTACCTGTGCCTGCACCTGCAAGGCCATCACTGTCCCCAGCAGGCTAGATAATAATACTTTTTTCATTTGTCTTGTCATTATTATGGATGGTTTATGAATTTGATTGCAAAAGTACGTATTTAATTTATAAAAACAAAATATTTATTCGAAAAAATATAAATATTTCAAAAGCCCCGTGGAACTCTTTATTTCATTATTAGTATTAATCCACATGTAACGTGTGAGTATTTTCTGTTTTTGTGTTTTATCTACCAATCTACCACCAATCTTTCAAGACGTCTGTATTTATGCGGCTTTGCGAGGTGGTGGTAGATAGGTGGTGGATGGTAGATAAATGGCGTTTTAGGTGGTTTTGCGCTTCACAAAATACTCTGAACCATACTTTGTGGTACGTTTTTGGAGGTCGGGAATGCCTGAAAGCATGCGTCCGAAGGCTGTAAGATTGGCTGGTTTTAGCAAACTAACACCAACTTTCTCCTTAAGATAAGCAAAAATGGCTGATGCACTTATCCATTCGCCCTCCTCGCCTGGTGCAGCTGGTTCAAAATAGTCGAAGAAATAGTGATCGGCAGCACTCTTCACTTGGAACTTATTGTTCCATTCCAGTATCTTCTGTGTTTCCACAGGACTGAAATAGTATGGCTCGTGCTGATGCAGGGCTCGCATGGCCTGAGCATACAGCTGCTCATAGTTAGGTGCAACGCTCACGTCGATAGGACCAGTAAGTTCCACGCTCAGGAATCGTCGGCTACCAGAGGGGTCGGCCAATACATCGGCCTGATTGGTGGTGGCAATGAACGAGGCTCGACGTGGGAAATCCTCTACATGTCGGCCGTATGGACGCTTAATCTTGACTGATGACAGTGTGATGACGTTCTTCAGGAATCCCTGTTGGGTGCGAGGCGAAATCTGGTTGAACTCATCCAGATTTATCAACAACATCTGGGCCATCTGTTGTAGCACCTGTCGCTTGTCGTCCATCTGCAGATTACCTGTGTATCCCCAACGGAGTTCTGGTGGAAGTAGCTGTTCGCAGAATGTGGTCTTGTTCCATCCCTGACTCGATATCAGCAGTGGCACAGCCTGGTTGCCGTACTTGGCAAGATTGTTTACCTGCCACTGGCGCACCATACCCAGGAACCAAGTGTAGAACCAATCCTCCCAGTGGGGATTATCCGTAGGCACTGTACGGGCCAATCGGCGAATATGGTCTTTTCCGTCCCACTTGTCGTATTGTTCCCACAGATAGTCGCCAATGGGATTAAATGGCCGAATCAAATCCGACTGCACATAGCGACGGATATCATTATCTCTGGCATCGATACCTGCCAAGCGCGCCTTCATCGTCATGCCCTTCATCACTCGATCGTCTACTGGTTCCCACTCCATATACTCGCGGCTCTGGTCCTTGTACTCCGTATAGCCCATGATGGTGTTATAGCGGAAGACATATCTCGAGTTCAGATAGTCCATCAGTCGCTTGGTTTCCTGACTGATCTCTGCATCGCCCTCGTCATCAACGGCCTCAACCACCGATGATTGGTCTGTATGCGGTCGCTCTGCGATAGGCTTCTCGTTTACAGGCAGAGCCACGGCTTTGGGGTTATAATAAGGTGTGGCATCGAGCGGCATGCGGAACCAGCTACGTGCAGAGGCAGGTTGCTGATTGATAGGCTTGGGCAATAGTCCCTGATAGATGGTCGTGGCCAACTGCCAACCTTGTCGGCACACGAAGTCGGCTTCTTCCTCATCTACTGGCATGCTGCCATCGGCCTTGGCAATTCTCACTAGAATTATCACCTCCTTGCCCGTAGGACCAACAAAGGTAGCGAGGGTGTAATGCAGAATCTTTGCTGCCTGCTTTACGGATTCTAACTCCTCGGCAGTCTGCAGATTGTCAATTGTCAGTGCCACCACTCCATTAAATGTGTTCATTCGCAAGTTGTCGTTGGCATCTCGCTCGAATTCTACTGAGGGGTAAATCTGGTGCGAGGGATGAAGTTGGTCGTAGCTCGTGGCATGGTTGAAGAGCTTTATCTCATGTCGACGACGTGCCACGGCCCCGTCTTTGGTATCTGTTTTGATGCGCTCGATGAAGCTATCAATGGTCTTTGTAGACAGCTTCAGGGCGTTTTGCTTGTTTCTTAGTACAAATGTTAGTTTCATAATGTTTTTACTGTTAATCGTTTTCTACGGCAGAAACTAGCGTTTTCTGCGGCAGAAAATATTGTTTTCTCAGCCGGAAAATATTATTTTCTACTTGAGAAAACGCCGTTTTCTCCCCAAGAAAACGCACTTTCGAGTATATCTTATTAACCTGGTAATGTTAGATGGTGATACACATAGTCCTCGAAAAACCTGTCGAACTCCACTTCCCAATCGTAGCCCATACTCTTAACATAGTCGCGTATCCACTGCTGTTCGTCGGGCGACAGGGCACGTTCGCCTCGTTTATACTCATAGTATATCTTGGCTCCATGCAGATAATTGGTGATAGCTTTGCGCATAGTAGTATAGTCCTTCTTCATCACCTTGTCATAAAGGTGAGAGAAACCAGCCGCCCACACATCAATAGTTATCTTGTCGAACCAACGGCAATCGCCGTTTTTCAGTGTCTTCGGCATAACGCACGATGCTATCTCCAGATTGTCTGGGGCATTCTTACCAGCCAAGTGTCGCAGACAGTTATCTTTTAGTGGACAATTATTGTTAGTACATAGCACATACCATGATGGTACTCTCGAGAAGTCGAAATCCTGACTTATAGGTGTTATTCGTTGCTTAATCTTCATTTTTTCAGTAATTAATCTCAATTTCAGCCTGCAAAGTTACGAAAAGTTGAGAGCAAAACAAAAGAATTCATTCTCTTTTTTCAATAAACACCCATTATTGCCATTTATCTACCATCTACCACTTATCTACCACCACCTCGCTAGCCCGTATAAATACAGGTACTTCGAAAGATTGGTGGTAGATTGGTAGATAAAACATAAAAATAAAAATCCGCCGGTGAGATCTGGGGAGATGCTCATCGGCGGCGAAGTAGTTATATTTGGTTTAGGATTTATCTCTTTAGGAGATTCATTGTGCCCTGGGGCTTCATCACGTTGTTAACCTTGGTCTGCTGAGCCTTGGCGGTGGCCTTAAGGGTGGCCTTGATGTCCTGCGATGAGGCTCCTACCAGGAACTGGTATTCGCCAGCGGCAACTACCCATGCTGAGGCGGCCTCGTCGAACGATGCCAAGTCGGTGGCCTTGATGGTCATCACTACGGTCTGGGTCTCGTCGGGAGCCAACAGCTTAGTCTTGGCGTAGGCCTTAAGTTCCTTAGCGGGCTTGTTGGCAGCCTTGTTGTCGGGGGCTGAGATGTAGAGCTCTACAACCTCCTTGCCCTCAAGCTTACCAGTGTTCTTGACCGTTACGCTAATCTCGTAAGCATCGCCCTTCTCGGTAATCTTGGCATCGCTGTACTCAAAAGTGGTATAGCTGAGACCGTAACCGAATGGATAGCTTACAGGTACATCGAACGAGTCGAAGTAGCGGTAACCTACGTAGATATCCTCCTCGTAGTCGGTGTAGTCAACATTCTTGACGTTGCCCTTCTGACCCTGATTCATCATATCGATGCGTGGATCCTGGTCGATGGGGAAGTTCTTTGAGCTGTAAGCATCGGTGAACTTAACGGGCCAAGTCATGGTGAACTTACCGCTAGGCGACTGCTTGCCGCTGAGAACGTCGACAACGCTGTTGCCGCCTTCCTGACCAGCCTGCCATGCGCAGAGGATGGCATCGGGCAGATCCTTCCAAGTGGCAGTCTCGATGACACCACCGATGTTGAGCAGTACTACTACCTGCTTGCCAGTCTTGTGGTAAACATCGCAAACCTGCTCGATGAGCTTACGCTCAGAGTCGCTCAGGTTGAAGTCGGCAGCCTTACGGTCCATAAACTCACCAGAGATGCGGCCAAGTGTGATGACTGCTACATCGGCCTGCGAAGCCTGCTTAGCCAGTTCGTCGGCACTGAACTGCTTCTCGGCTGGCAATGGGCGTGGCATGAAGCGCAGCAGCATGGCATTCTTGGGGTCCTTCTTGGCTGCAGCCTCTATCTCGGCCTCTTCCTTGGCCTTGCAGTCGGCTGCGTAAGCTGTGTAGGCGTTCTTCAACTCGTCGGAAACGGTGTAGCCACCATTCTTCAGTCCGTCGAGCAGAGACACTACATAAGCGTGGTTTACATTGCCCGAACCAGTGCCACCAGCGATGAAATCATATGAGGTGTTACCATACAGGGCTACATTCTTAATGTTCTTGGCAAATGGAAGTATGCCACCATTCTTCATAAGTACCATACCCTCGGCAGCACTCTGACGTGTAACGGCAGCGTGAGCCTGCAGATCGGGCTTGTTAGAGAACTTATATCCCTGGAAACGTGGACTCTTCTCGATGAGGTTAAGAATGCGCTGAACGCTGCGGTCCAGGTCGGCCTCGGCCAGTTTGCCGCTCTTAACACCAGCTACGATGCTGTCGAACTGCTCGGCCTTGCCAGGCTGCAACATATCGTTGCCGGCCCACATCTGCTTGGCACCGTCCTTACCGCCAAACCAGTCGGTCATAACGGTTCCCTCGTAGCCCCACTCATCGCGGAGGATGGTGGTGACAAGGTCCTTGCTCTCAGAGGTGTAAACACCATTGATATAGTTATAAGATGTCATCACAGTCCAGGGCTGACTCTCCTTGATGGCGATCTCGAAGCCCTTAAGATAGATCTCGCGCAGAGCACGCTGAGAGATGTGAGCATCGTTGTTCATGCGGTTTGTCTCCTGATTGTTGGCAGCAAAGTGCTTGATGCTGGTACCAACGTCGTTCTTCTGAACACCAGTGATATAGGCCGAAGCTGTCTTACCAGCTACAACGGGGTCCTCAGAATAGTACTCGAAGTTGCGGCCGCACAGAGGGTTACGCATGATGTTGAGGGCAGGAGCCAACAACACGTCGGCACCATACTCCTTAACCTCCTCGCCAATGGCCTGACCTACCTGCTGGATAAGTTCTGTGTTCCATGTAGAGGCAAGCAGGGTTCCGATGGGGAAGTGAGTGCAATAATATGTAGCAGAGTCGAGCTCTGCTCGACCATCCTTGCCTTCTTTTTGGCGCTTAGCGTCGATACGCAGTCCGGCAGGACCGTCGGCCAGCACTACAGCGGGGATGCCCAGCGAGTCGAGTGGGTAAGTGGTACCAGCGGCACCAGGCACCAGACTACGTGTGGCACCGATCACGGCATCATTGCCCGAGAAACCAGCCATACCAGTACCGATAACGAAGTGAGCCTTGTCTTCGAGAGTAAGCTTACTCATCACCTCTTCCTGGTTGATGGTATTCTTAGGACCTTGCTTGTCGGCAGTGGCGCAGCCAGCTACCAGTGCAGCTGCTGCCACGGCCATAATAACGTTTTTCTTCATATGATTCTACTTAAACAATAATGGAGTGAACTCTGACAGATAGATACGCCAGTTGCGCCAGATGTGGCCACCCTCGGTCTCCAGATAGGTGTACTTGTGGTGCTTGCTGTCGAGATATGCACGCAGGTCGTTGTTGTTCTTGATGAGGAAGTCGGTCTTACCGATACCAATCCAGAACAGCTTGGGGTTCTTGGCAAACAGTTTGTCGATCTTAGCATTGCGGTCGGCATAGATGTTGGGGAAGCCGCCGTTGGGCTGCTGCTGGTCGACAGCTGCAGAGAACAGACCTACATAGCCGAAGAGATCAGGATTGTTGATGCTGATGAAGAGGCTGTGGAAACCACCCATCGACAGACCTGCGATGGCACGGTGAGCCTTGTCCTTCTTTACACGATATGTCTTCTCAATAAACTTTACTACATCGGGGAATGCAGTCTCGAAGCTACCCTCCATGGTCTTAGGCAGCATCATTGTTGGCACCTTGAATCCCTCGCTGGTCTCGCCTGGGCAAGCCTCCTGCGAGATGTTGCCGTTGGTCATCACTACCAGCATAGGCTCGGCCTTACCCTGAGCAATCAGGTTGTCGAGAATCTGGGCAGCACGACCCAGTTCGCTCCAAGCGTTCTCGTCGCCACCGATACCGTGCAACAAGTAGAGTACAGGATACTGCTTGCCGCTGGTCTCGTAGCCGGCAGGAGTGTAAACGGTGAGGCGGCGTGTAAGTCCGGCTGTAGGACTCTCGTACCACACCTTGCTAACGGTGCCGTGAGCTACCTTGTTGACCTTGTACAGGTCGGTGCGCTGGTCGCCGCCGATGAGCAGCACGCTAAACAGGTTGTTGATGTCACGGATGTTGTAAACGTTCAGTGGGTCGATGATCTTTACACCGTCAACAATCATGTTGTAGGTATAGAGTTCGGGCTTAAGAGGCTCTGTGGTGTAGCTCCACACGCCCTTGTCGTTCTTAACCAGATCGACTACTCCTGGAGTGTCGTAGGTGTTGCCGGCGAACTCTACCTTCTTAGTAGGCAGCATGTCGCCTGTAATCTGTACCTTCTGTGCCTCGGGGGCAATCAGGTTGAATGTCACACTGTTGTCGGCATGTACGTCGGGCGAAGCCACCTGTGGGCCCTGTCCCCAGCTCAGGTTCTGCTGAGCTTGTGCTGCCATGCCTGAGAGGCAGAGGGCAGCAATAAGCATTAGTTTCTTCATTATTTTTTGTAATTTAGCTATTCAACGCTGCAAATATACAATTTTTTTCTTACTTTACTAACGAAATGAACATAAAATTGAATGCACCGCTACCGGTAGTGCCGGCGGCATCGATAGTTTCGAGGCTTGTGCCCTTGAATGTGTATAGGGTTTCGCCCTCGCCGCTTAGGGCTGTGGTAATCTCAACGGTACCACCAGTGAGATACTGTGCCTTGCCAGCATCGTCGATAAAATAGGTGCCGCCTGCCATGCCGTAATCGGGCACTGAGTAGCCGGCGCTTATCTGCATGGCATCATGTGCATCGCCAACGATGGTATAGGTGCCAGCCAGGTCGGCAGCCTGCTTGTTGTTGCCATTGATGGCATCGAACAGGGCAACCTGCTGACCATTAGGATCTTTGACGGTAATGGTATATTTGGTAACGTCGGGATAAACGGTGTTCTGGAAGGTGGTCCAGTCCATGATGGCTACCTCGCTCTGGGCGATGGTCATGGTATAGCCGCTGGGTTCAGGATCATCCTCGCCAACGATGAAGGTGAGCTCGCCCTTGAAGTAAGGCTTGTACTGCTTGCCATCGCTGGTTTTCACCAGACCGCTGATAAAGTAGCAGCCGTTCACGGCGCTCACGTCGATGCTTCCCTCGCTGATGGCAGCACCGTTGATGCTACCAGCGTAGGTGCCACCTGTAGTGAGGGTGGCTACAGGCTGATAGGTACCCTCGCCAAGAATCCACTCCTTACTGCCAAAACTAAGGCTGAGGCTGTTGCCTTCAGCATCGGTAAACTGGGTGTTCAGCGCTTTGATGCCCTTACCCAACTTGGTGGTGGGCAGTACGTTTGCATTATTGAAGTCGCAGAAGGTAATGTCGCTGAATGTACCCTGCAGGCCTTCGATAGAGTCGCTGTCGCAAGCGGTGAAGCCGATAACGGCCAGCAACATGATGATATATCTAAACTTTTTCATAATTACTCTTAATTCTAAATTCTTTACTCTTAATTCTCTTTATTACCATTCTGCATTCTGAGTCATGTTAGGATTGAGCTCGATCTCCTTAAGAGGAATAGGCAGGAGCTTGTGCTTGCTCTTGAAACCATAGTTCTGGTTCTTGTAGAGCCACTCTGCTCCGTTTGTGGTGTAAGCAGGAACTTCCTTACCCTGCTCCTTCATTGCACTCTCGGCATCACCCCAGCGAACCAGGTCCTGGAAACGTACGCACTCGTTGCAGAGCTCCAGACGCTTCTCGGTCTTGATGTCGCTAAGTGTTACGGTGGTAAGAGGAGCCTCCTGAGCGCGAGTACGAACCTGATTGATGTAATCGAGAGCCTTGTCTGTCTTGCCGGCATTCAGATTAGCCTCGGCAGCCAACAGCAGTACCTCAGCATAACGCATCACCTTGAGGTCGGTATATTCGCCAACCTGGAAGTATGACATGTCGCTTACAAGGTCTTCCTTCAGAGCCTGGTTCTTCCACATGAAGTACCCCTCGCTGCCATACAGATACTGACCTGTCTGCAGTGAAATACCATAGTTAGATACCTGATCGTAAGTCAGAACGCTCTTGCTAAGACGATAGCCGTTTGCACCCTCCCAAGCTACGAATGCATCGTAGAGCGACTTGCGTGGGTTCATGAATCCGTACATACCCTGTGCCAACTCGTTGGCAGCCTGTCCGCTATAGTTCAGCACGCTGGTACGCCAGCCCTGCATGATGAATACCATATCCATCTGGCTCCACAGCTGCTCGGTGTCGTTTCGCTTCTGGAGCTCGAACAGCGACTCGCAGTTGTTGTTGTAAGCTGCATGGAACTGAAGATCGTATCCGCCTGTAAACAGAGCGTACTTATTAGAGCTGATAACGTTGTCGAGCATGGCAGCAGCCTCGCTGTTCTTGCCCTGGAAGAGATAAGCCTTGCCGAGGAAAGCCTGAGCCAGTTCCTTAGTGGCGCGGATACCAGTCTCCTGGTCGTTGGCGTTGCTCTTTGATGGCAGCATACCGCTGTTGATAGCGTCGTTCAGGTCGCTCTCAATGAGTGCCCACAGTGTAGCAGGCTCGCTGTTGGCCTGGCGATACTCATCAGGAGTAAGAAGGTGGTCGACTACAGGAGCAGTTCCCCAAAGTGTAACCAACTCGAAGTGTGCCCAAGCACGGAATACCTTGGCCTCGGCGATGGCACGCTTCATAACAGCGCTCTCGCCCTGAGTCTTGTCGATGATCAGGTTTGCCTTGTAGATAACTCCATAGAGACTAGAGTAGAGGCTCTGGATCATTCCGCAGTCGGTACCGAAGGTGTATTCGTTAAGTTTCTCCATCTCGGCATTGTCACCACGCGAACCACCGCCGCACCATACGTCGTCGGCAAGCAGGTTCTTGGTGAAGAACCAGTTGTAATAGAGTCCTCTCATCTCGGTGTACAGCGATGCTGTAGCCTGCATGGTGTTCTCGTCGGTAGTATAGAAGTCGTCCATGCTACCCAAGTTGCCGTGCTTCTCAATGTCGAGTTCGCTGTCGCAACTGCTGAATCCGAGCGATGCAACGGCCAATAGGGCGATATATATTATATTCTTTTTCATAATGATTTCAATTTTTCAGTTCTTTAATTCTTAAACTCTCTTAGAATTCGATGTTTAAACCAAGTACCACCTTCTTAGATGTAGGATAGCTACCCTTATCGATACCCATACCGCTGGTAGCGTTAGCCGAAGCTTCAGGATCGAAACCAGGATACTTAGAGAAGGTGAAGAAGTCGTCGAGAGATGCATATACACGAGCGTGGCTCAGAGCAACCTTGTTGATAAGCTTCTTAGGCAGGGTGTAACCCAGCTGGATCTGCTTGATCTTGAAGTAGCTGCCATCGTAAACCATAGCGCTTGATGTAGCGTACTTGTCCATGTCAGAAGCACCAGCCTTAGGCGCTGTGCCGTTAGGATTGTCAACAGTCCAACGGTTGTCGTAGAACACTTCCTTCAGACGGTTAGAAGCAGCGTAGTCAGGACGGTTGATACAGTTGTAGATCTTGTTGCCTACCGAACCGGTACCGAAAACTGTCAGGTCGATACCCTTATAAGCTGCTGTAAGAGTGATACCATAGGTGAAGTCGGGGATAGCATCGCCGATGTATGTCAGGTCGCCATCGCTAACCTTACCGTCGCCGTCGAGGTCCTCGAATGTTGGGTTACCAGTCTCCTTGTCGACACCGGCAAACTTGTAGCCACGGAAGTAGTAAACAGGATAGCCCTGCTCGAAGTATGTTACGGTGTATGTGTGGAATGTGCTACCGCTAAGACGTGTGATAGATGGATCGATGTAAGTAACCTTGTTGGTAAGTGTTGACAGGTTACCACGGATGCCATAGTTGAAGTCGCCGATATGATCGCGCCAGCCAAGCTCGAACTCAAATCCCTTGTTCTCTACGTTACCGGCATTGATAGGTGATGTGCTACCACCGATTACGAGTGATGGAGTGGTGTTCCAAACTAGCAGGTCCTTGGTCTTCTTGATGAAGTAGTCGATACCGAATGTCATGCGACCGCCCATCAGGATACCGTCGAAACCGAAGTTGAGCTGTTCTGAGGTCTCCCACTTCAGGTCTTCGTTACCCATTGTAGAAGGAGCAGCAGCCTGAGTGTAGTTGATGCCGGTAGAGAATGGATAGAGTCCGCCCAGTGCCATATCGGTGCTGTAGCTGTAACCGCTCAGTGCAGATAGGCTACCGTTCTGACCCCAAGAAGCACGGAACTTCAAGCTGTCGAACCAACCCTTGAGAGGTGCAAAGAATTTCTCCTCGCTCAGTGTCCAACCTACAGATACTGCAGGGAAGTAACCCCAACGTGTCTTCTTAGAGAGCTTTGACAGGTCGGCAGCATCAGCACGCAGCGAAGCCTGCAACAGGTAGCGACCCAGATAGTCGTATGACAGACGTCCGAAGTAAGAGTACTTAGTGCTCTCGGTGGTCTCGCCGCTTACGCCCTTAACAGCCGAAGCGTTGGCATAGTTGAGATAGTAGAACAGTGGATCGTTCTTCTTCAGAGCATCCTCGCCATTGCTGGTAAGAGAACCTGAAACGTTGTCGCTTGATGACTTCTGGAACGACATACCAACCATACCGGTAACGGTGTGTCCACCAAAGGTCTTCATATAGTTGGCAAAGTTCTCCCACTGGTAGTAGATAGAAGTTGAAGAGCTGCTGCTGAAGTCAACATAGTCGCGGCTCTGTACGGCGTTGCCGTAGAAAGGCAGGCTGGCACCGCTGTTGCGTGTACCTGACAGACGGTAACCGAAGCGTGAGGTAACGGTGAGACCCTTGATAGGAGTGAAGTCACCGTAGATAGATCCGTTAATGTTGAAACCGGTAGTCTTCGATGTGTTGTTGTCGCGCATTATCATTGGGTGATACTGCTCACCGGCATAGAACTTAGATACAGCGTAGTAGTTGCCGTTCTCGTCCTGCAGGAACTGCTTGCCCTGAGCCATAGCGTTCTGCATCTGGTAAGGCAGGTTGTCGGCAGTATAGGTATCTGGAGTGAGAGGGTCGAGCATCAGGATAGATGTAAGCAGTGAGCCATACTCGCTGTTAGATGATACGCTGCGAACGTCGTATTTCTCAATCTGGTTGGTGGTACCTACCTTCAACCAGTCCTTGATCTTGTATTCAGAGTTGATAGTAGCGGTAAGACGCTTGTAAACGTCGGCGTCGCCCTTTACGATACCATTATTATTAAGGTATGCGAGCGAGAGATAGTAGTTGCCGCGGTCGTTACCACCAGTGAAAGAGAGTGAGTGCTTCTGCATGTGACCGTGGTTGAAAGCTACATCGGTCCAAGAGGTGTTAGTAACACCGTCCCAGTTCTTAAGCAGATAGTCCTTAGAGAAGATATTACCCTCGTCCATGTACTGGATGTACTGCTCAGAGTTCAGCATCTTTGGTACGCGAGCCAGGCTCTCGTCGGTCCACTGGAAGTCGTAAGAAATCTTACCCTGTCCGGCCTTACCTTTCTTTGTAGAGATAAGTACAACACCGTTACCAGCCTCGGCACCGTAAATGGCGGCCGAAGCAGCGTCCTTCAGGATTTCCATAGAAGCGATGGTGCTTGGGTCGATACCGCTGATGTCGCTAAGACGAACACCGTCGACAACATACAGAGGCTCAGAACTTACATTAGAAGAATAACCGCGCACGCGTACGGTTGGAGATGAACCAGGAGCTGCGCTCGACTGGATGATCTGTACTCCCGATGTCTTACCCTGCAGAGCCTGCTGGGCGTTAGAGATGGTACGGTTCTCCATATCCTCGGGCTTTACCTGCGAGATAGCACCGGTAACCGAGCTCTTCTTCTGTACGCCGTAACCTACTACTACAACTTCGTCGAGTACCTTGTTGTCTGGTTTCAGGTTGATGGTCATGCCGTTCTTTGCGGCACCTTCGAATGTCTGATAGCCGATGTAGGTCACCGTGATAACCTGTCCGGCCTTAACGTTTACCGTGAAGTTACCATCGAAATCGGTGATGGTAGCATTCTTGGCATTACTCTTTTCTGCAACGGTGGCGCCGATTACCGGTTCACCATTCTCGTCGATCACAGTGCCCTTAATCCCTTGGGCAAACGATGTCACTGACATAAACAATGCCATCAACATCAGTAAAATACTGCTCTTTTTCATTGAGATCTTAATTGTTTTGAGTTAATTGTTAGAAATATACTTTGGTTTCAAATTTCGGCTGCAAAGGTAAGCTATATTATTAAAATATGTTTTTTTATTCTGTTTTTCGTTTTTCCTTGTTGTTCAAATCGCATAGGGGGTTGTTCAAATTGTTCAAAAGTTGTCTGTTATGTTCAAAATATCCCTAAAAAGACCTTTAGATATGAAAGTTTTTCCTATCTTTGCAGCAAATAACAACAATATTGACTAAAATGAAACCTGATTTGAGGATCTTTTTATGTTTGGTTTGCGCTACGATGATGCTGGCTTGTCAGCGTCAGGGTACAGCAAATGCTAATCTTGATAAAGACGAGGAACACGACCTGGTGGTGGCTCAGGAACTGTCGAACACTCGTGTGCAGTGTATCGCTGAGGATGCTGCCGGACAGCTGTGGATAGGAACTTTCCGCGGACTGAACCGATACGACGGACATGAGTATCACCAATACTTCTGTACGTTCGACTCGCTTGGACTGCCCGACAATCAGATACAGAGTCTGCTGTGTGATAAAAAGGGACACCTGTGGGTGGCCACTGTAAATGGTATCTGCCGATATACCAAGCAGGACAACTTTGAGAGTGTCCCGATGCAGACGGGTAATCGCAACGCCAGGAAACTGCTGATGGATACCAAGGGACGTGTGTTTGCATACAACGGCACGGAACTGCTGCAGTACGACGAGCAGCATCATATATTCTTGGCTAAGGTTAACCGTACAATGACCAACCAGTCGTGGGGCGACTGTTTTATAGATGGTGCCGGCGATATCTTGTTGGCTGGTCCTGGCAACCTGCTGGTATATAGCGGCGAGACGTTTAAGCTGAAGAAGGAGTTCAAGGATAGTAATAATCTCGGGTTTTATTTCTTCGAACTGCTGCCCAACGGGTTGATGTTGGCATCGGGCAACGGTACACTGCTGCTGTTTGATACCAAATCGCAGCAACCCATTCCGCTGAGCCGTGAGATGATGGACCGGCTCACTGCTCATGGCAGTGTACTGCAGGCAGCCTGTCTGCTTGAGAACAATACCATACTGCTTAGCACATCGCGCAACGGACTGTTTGAACTGAACCTGCTTACCCACACGCTGCGTGGACAGGACGATGCTAACTTTACGGTTCCTGTGCCCGATGGCTATGTGACGAAGATTTTCCAGGATTCGCGTAAGAATATATGGATGGGAACATACGACAAGGGAATATTTGCCGACTATTACTATAAGGAGAAATTCGGTGGTAGCGACAACTATCTTAACCGTGTGATAGAAAACTCGTCGGTATTTGCCGTAGCTATCGACAAACAGGAGAATCTGTGGGTATCGACACTGAGAAAGGGACTGTTTGTTTATCATCCCGCCATTCAGAAAGCAGAGCAGATAGAGATAGCAGGACTGCCTGCAGGTGAGAAGAAGAATGCAATTACACATATTTTCTGTGATCGCGATGGACTGCTGTGGCTGTCGACCACTAATATTGTGATGAAGTGCCGGTATGATGGTACTCAACTGAATATACTGGGCCAGTGGCCAGTGTGGGCAACGATGGACTTTGAACAGACTGACGATGGAACAGTGTGGGCATCAACCAGCTCAACCTACATAATAGCTTTCCGCCCGGGTGCAAGTCAGCCTGAAGCAAAGCAGGCATTCAATGTGGACTTTACTTTCATACCATCGCTGCTGAAGCTTAATGATGGTACAATGCTCATCTCGGCCTTCTATCAGCAGATAATGAAGATGGACCCGAAAACGGGAAAGCTGAGTCAGCAGGAGATTCCTGATATGCAGCGATGCATCCGCAAAAGTGTGTATATCCCTACGGATATGCACCAAGACAAGGAGGGGAACGTGTGGATAGGTACGGTGAGCAACGGGCTGCTGCGATATAACCCGCAGACCAACCAGATGAACCGCATAGCCGGATTGTCATGTTCGGATGTCGGCGCTATCGAGGAGGACATGCAGGGCAATCTGTGGATAAGCACAATGAAGGGCCTGAACCGTCTGGACACAAAGACGGGTAGTATTACTGCGCTATATAAGGCCGACGGACTGGCTGGCGACGAATTCTGCGACCGTGCATCGTGCCAGTTGCCCAATGGTAGTCTGGTGTTTGGTGGCTCCGACGGTGTGACGATGTTCAACCCTGCCGAAATAGACACTCTGCGTAAGATTCCACTGAAGTTCTGCGATCTGAAGATACACAACCAACTGGTTCGCCCAATGGCAGACGGTCCTATCGAAGCAATGCTCGACAGTTGTGACGAGATACGTCTGGAGCATAGTCAGAACAGTTTCGCTATTTCTTATACGGCACTCGACTTCGGCGAGTATGAGCGCGTGCATTATTATTATAAACTTGAGGGATTTGATAACGACTGGATAGATGCGGGCAGCCGTCATGCAGCCGGCTATGCCAATCTGCCATCAGGGCACTATACCTTCCGTGTTCGTACGTCGGACAGTGCCAGTGATGAGGCAACCAGCGATGAGCGACAGATAAGCGTGATAGTAGAGCCTGCACCAATGTTTTCATGGTGGGCATGGATGATATATCTGGCACTGGGCCTGTTGTTGGCTTGGTATCTGTATCGTAATGCCAAACGAGTGGTGGCCGCACGCCGTGCTGCCCGTCAGGCACAGATGGAGAAAGAGCAGGAACTGCGTACCAACCAGATGAATATGAGCTTCTTTGCCAACATAGCCCATGAGTTCCGCACACCACTGACGATGATTGCCGGTCCTGTGGGACAATTGGCCAAGAGCGACAAGATAGACGGCGAGGAGCGCGGTCTGCTTAGTATCGCCCAGCGTAGCATCCAACGTATGTTTAAGCTTGTTAACCAGTTGATGGACTTTAATAAGCTGGAGAATGATACTTTGCGCTTGAGTGTCGAACAGATAGACGTGGTGGCACTGCTGAACAGTATCTGTGATACCTTCGAGTTTAATGTCAAGGAAAAGGGACTGACGCTGAACCGGCTCGGCATGGAAGACCAGCTGATGGCATGGACAGACGGCGACAAAATGGAGAAGATAGTAAGCAACCTGCTGTCGAATGCCCTGAAGTTTACTCCAAGTGGGGGTAGGATAGATGTACAGTTGGACGTTGTAGACAATAAGGTGAAAGTAAGCGTAGCCGATACTGGCAAGGGAATACCCGAGGAGCAGCGTGAGAATATATTTAAACGCTACTACCAGCTGGATAATCAGACCAAAGCTATAGTAAACTATGGCACAGGTATCGGTCTTTATTACTCTCGTAGACTGGCCGAACTGCACCATGGCACACTGACTGCCGGTAATCGTGAAGAGGGTAGTGGAGCAGTGTTTACCTTGGTTTATCCTATGAACGAGGAGGCATATACCGATGCAGAGCTCAGACCGCTAGAAGGTGACAGCGCACTTGCAGTCGGCGCCCAACTATCCCCTGCCCGCTCGGCTATGCCGCTTGGCTTCGCCAAGAACTATCAACCATCACCTGCCACCTCTCATCAGGATGAGGATGACAGACCAACAATACTTGTTGTTGACGATGATACAGAGATAATCAACTATATGAGGATGCTGTTCTCGCACGATTATCGTTTGATAACCTGTCTTGACGCTGACACGGCGCTCGAGGAAATGCGTGCCGAAGAGCCTAATATCGTGCTGAGCGACGTGGCCATGCCGGGTAAGGATGGTTATCAGCTGTGTCAGGAGATAAAACAGGACATCCAGTTGTGTCATATCCCGGTAATACTTGTTACTGCAAAGATTACGGCCGAGAATCAGGTTGAAGGACTGAATGTGGGGGCTGATGCATACGTGACTAAGCCATTTGAACCAGCTGTGCTGTCGGCTCTTATCCAATCGCAGTTGAAGAATCGTGATAGAGTGCGCAAGTTGCTTACAAAAGCCACTACCACCGAGGATGAAGGCGTTGACAACGCCCTGTCGGAGCAGGACAAGCACTTTATGGAAGAGCTATACAAACTGATGGAAGAGGAACTGTCGAACTCTGAGCTTGATGTGACTCGTATCACCAAGATGCTGTACATTTCGCGTACCAAACTGTATTATAAGATTAAGGGATTGACTGGTGAGACGCCTAGCAGTTTCTTCCGTACCTACAAGTTGAACCGTGCAGCCGAGTTGCTTAAGGGCGGCAAGCATACTGTGGCTGAAATCGCCGATATGACAGGATTCAGCACGCAGAGTCACTTCTCGGTTGTATTCAAGAAGCAGTTTGGCGTAACGCCTACCGAGTACAAGGGGTAGGGCGGTGTGCAATCGTTTGCAAGAATTATATACAGGGATTTTTTTCTGACGCGAACAACGTATCAGAAAAATCCCTATCTTTGCAGCAGAGAATAAACTAAGAACAAAAATGAAACGGATCTTATTAGTAACCGCCATTATTATGGCAAACATTTTTACGATGAGTGCAGCAAAGAAAACAGTGATTGACCGTATCGAACCCACCGACTGGTATGTAGGGATGAAGAATCCGCAGGTACAGTTGATGGTGTATGGTAAGGGAATACGTGATGTTGCAAGCGTAACAACTGATTATCCTGGTGTGGTAATCGACAGTCTGGTGCGACTTGATTCGCCCAACTATCTGCTTATCTACATGAACCTTAGCGGTGCACAGCCTGGCACGATGACACTGAACTTTAAAGGTGGAACGGTGAAAGGGGCCAAAGGTGAAAAGGTGCAGTACCAGTTGAAGGCTCGCGAGATGAGTGGCGACAAACGTATGGGATTCACCAATGCCGACGTGCTGTATATGCTGATGCCTGACAGATTTGCACAGGGTGCCAATCATCCCAAGCAGATTAAGGGCATGCGCAACTATGTAGAGGATCGCACAAAACCCAGTCTGCGCCATGGTGGCGACTTGAATGGAATTCGCGAGCATCTCGACTATTTTAAGGAACTTGGAGTTACAGCTCTCTGGTTTACACCAGTGCTCGAGAACGATTCGCCCGACTCAAAGAATGGTTTTTCTACCTATCACGGCTACGCAACCACCAATTATTATAAGGTTGACCCACGATTCGGTAGTAATGAGGACTACAAGCGTCTTTGCGATGAGGCTCATAAGAAGGGACTGAAGATTGTGATGGATATGATCTTCAATCACAGCGGTTTCGAGCACCCCTGGACCAACGATATGCCTAGCAAGGACTGGTTGAACACTCCAGAGTGGCTGACAGAAAAGCAGAGCGGTCGCGATCCGATGACAGGTTTTACCGCTAATGCCGATGGTTCAGAACCCGCAAAGAGTGCTTATCTGCAGACTAGCTATAAGCTTACCCCAGTGGTTGACCCATACGCTTCGCAGATTGATCTGAAAGAGACTGTAGAAGGCTGGTTTGTGCCTTCTATGCCTGATTTGAACCAGCATAACCCACATCTGATGCGTTATCTCATCCAGAACTCTATCTGGTGGATTGAGACCGTAGGAATCGACGGTATTCGCATGGATACCTATCCATACGCTTATGCTGATGCTATGGCACAGTGGCTGAAGGAACTCGATGTGGAGTATCCTAACTTCAACACTGTTGGCGAGACGTGGGTTACCGAGCCTGCCTACACAGCAGCATGGCAGAAGGATTCGAAGCTTTCGGAGAATAATACCTATCTGAAGACAGTTATGGACTTCTCGTTCTTCGACAAGCTGAATCAGGCAAAGAATGAGGAGACAGACGGATGGTGGAACGGATTTAACCGCCTTTACAACTCGTTTGTTTACGATTATTTGTATCCAAACCCATCTAGCGTGATGGCATTTGTAGAGAACCACGATACCGACCGTTTCCTGGGTAATGGCAAGGATACACTTGCATTGAAGCAGGCAATGGCCCTATTGCTCACAGTAAACCGTATTCCACAGCTCTATTACGGAACCGAGGTGCTGATGAACGGTACAAAGGAGGTGACAGATGGGAATGTGCGTAAGGACTTCCCTGGCGGATTCCCCGGAGATACACATAACTGTTTTACTAAGGAAGGACGCTCAAAGGTTGAGCAGGCTATGTTCTCTTGGCTGTCTCGTCTGCTACACTGGCGTCAGGGCAACGACGTGATTATCAAGGGAAAACAGATTCAGTTTACTCCTTACAACGGCATCTACGTGATAGCACGCCAATATAAGGGCAAGACGGCAATGACCATCCTGAATGGCACATCAAAGCCAGCTACGCTCGAGGTGGCTCGTTATGCTGAGATTATAGGTAAGACGACAAAGGTTAAGGATATCCTGACTAATCGCTACTATGATTTGTCGAAGAATATGGAGCTAAAGTCGCGTCAGTCGCTTATTCTTGAATTTTAAATAATATATAATCCCCTCCCGCCGCTCGGGAGGGGATTTTTGTTTAGTGTCTCTTGAAGTTCCACTTAGAATTGTCAGAGTTGAAGTCGTATTTTGCAAGTGTAGGTGTAGAATCACCTGCAGAATAGAGGCAGAACTCCTTGTTTATACCCTCCTGACCAGGAATGGCCTTAGGCATGATGCGATATGTACCATCTGTGAGCTGCTCGATGCGCCAGAGCTGTTCATCGGCACCGGTATAAGCAGGAACTGTAGTTACTTCCTTGTCGGCAGTAGCTGCCAGAGCACGGTCGGTACCTTCGATGGTAATCTTGAAGTAAGGATTGCTGAGATAGCCGCCAGCTTCGTTTACAGGAGTGATGGTCCAACGCTGGTGAGGACGGTTCATATAGTCGCTGATACGGGCAGGAATCTCGTTCTTAGGCCATGTATTGATGACTTCTGTAAGAGTCTGGTTGGCGATAGGCTTTACAGGCTGCTCCATCTGGTTGCGGTTGAACCAACCCTGGCGCTCCTGCTGCATGCGAACAAAGTCGACAGCTAGTTCGAGCGAATATCCACGGCGTTCTGACTCAATCCAGAAGTTGCCGCCCTTGAAGTTGTCGCCGGCTACAGGCCAGCCGTTTTTCCAAACGATGGGACGTACGGCAAGTACCGAACGACCACTCAACTCGAAGTCGGCCTCCCAGTGGAACGACATTACCTCTACGCCTTCGTCGACGATGAAACGGCCGAAGTGTCCGGCACCGCAAGCGCGATCCTCGGCAGCAATAACCATCTTTCCGCCTCCGTGCAGCATGTCACGTCCTACATTGTCGAGATATGGGCCTTCTACGCTGCGTGAGCGACCTACTACTATATTATATGTAGAGTTCACGCCATCGCAGCAGGTGCCGTGTGTACCAAGCAGATAGTACCAACCGTCGCGGTACATCAGGTCGCTGGCTTCGCAGTCGATAGCGATGTCCTTCTCCTTGTTTCCCTTCTTGCGGAAACCTGTCTTTGGGTCGAGCTCGATAAGACGGATAGTTCCGAAATATGTGCCGTAGCTTACCCACAGGCGACCTGTAGTAGGATCGAGAAGCAGACCAGGGTCGATGGCATCCTGATCCTCCATACCGTCGGAAGCGCAGACCTCAACAGCCTCAGACCACTTAAAGTCGGGTGATTTGGGGTCGAGAGTCTTATTCCACATGGTGAGGATACGACCAGCGTGACCACCGCCGAGACCACCACCGGTAGCACCGTAAATGCAGAGGTAACGGTCGCCAATCTTAAGTACATCGGGAGCTGCACCGCCGCCGGGACGATCTGCGCCGCTATGCCAGCTCCAGCCGTCGTCGGTGATTATACCGCCACCACCGGTGCCGAAAGTGTAGTATTTGCCATCGCACTCAGCGAGGGTAGAGGGGTCGTGGATATAAGGAGCGCCAATCTGCGCATTAGCTGCAGCTGCTACAGCGAGCGCAGCCAAGAGTGAATGTATTCTTTTCATTATTATTGTGCTTTGATTGAATAGTTTGTTACAGGGTTACCTTTCTCATCGAGGAAACGAACGCAGAAGTCGCTCATTCCAGGGCCATTGATGATGGCTCCGCGAAGAATGTTACGCCCCTTCTTCAGGGTGAGGCGTGGCGACATGGCATCGTCCTTAACCATACGACGGTCGCCTGACAACAGCAGAGCCTCTTCGCCGTTGAGCCACCACATTGAGGCAGAGTTGGAACCTACGGCCAGACGTACGTTCTCGATATCCTCATCGCAGTCGATGATTGTTACTGCCCAGAAGAGCACACCGTATACCTGCTGTCCCCATTTCTCGGCAAAGCGGAATAGCTTAACGTTCATGTTCTCACTGTCGAGAGCGTGCCATGTCAGAGTCTGGTTCACATTTACTATTTTGGGTTTAGCAGGCTCCTCCTGACCGAATCCGCGTCCAAATCCTGCGGGAACCTCTTCGCGCTGGAATGATACCTTAACCTTCTGACCGTTCTTTGGAACGATGGTTTGCTGACCCTTGAAGTACTGCATGTTGAAGTGCTCGCGCAGATAGCTGTCTGTAAATACAGTATTTCCGCGATTTGGCTTGTCGATTGGCTCGAGCAGCATCCAGCGATGGATGAATCCCTCGTTATCTGGCTTGGCTGAAGGAGTGGTAACAGCCGAGAAGTACTTAGGACGGTTCTTGAACTGAACATAGTCGATGCTAATGCCAGCATCACCCTCTACAGTAACTACCAGGTCGGTAACACCCTTTGGTGTGTATTCCAATACGGCTGACTGTGTGAGCCACTGGTTGCTGAAGTCACGACGGAACATAGCAGGAGTACCTGCAGGAGTCTCTGGCTTAACTGTCATGTCGAATTTGGCGATAATCTTGCCGTTGGCCGATTTCTCGCGGATATAGAACTTGGTATTACCGCTAGCTTTTGCATTTACAATCAGATAACCGTCAGTTATGCAACTGAAGTCAACATCGTTATATTTGATCCAACTGCCCTTCTGAGTAAGGTTAGCCTGATAGCTACGGAAAGTGTTAACTGTATCAATCAACTCAGTGGTAACATCGCTGCTAGCTGTAGTATAGCGGTCTATCTCGATCTTCTCGGTAGCCTGGTTGATACCTACACCACGCATAGTCTTCTTTACCTCCTGGATTGTGCCGTCAGGGTTGAAGTACAATCTTTCAATCTGTACAGAGCGGCGCTTGTCATCTTTTGGCGAGAAAGCGTTCTGATGATAGAACAGATACCACTGACCTTTGTAGTTGATGATGCTGTGGTGGTTGGTCCAACAGCCATTCTCGTGCTCAGGCATGATAAGGCCTTTGTATTCATAAGGACCCATAGGATTCTTACTCATTGCGTATCCCAGCACCTCGGTGTTGTTTCTTACGTAAGGGTAGGTGAGGTAATAGTTACCGTTGTACTCGAATGCGAAAGGACCTTCGGCCTGGCGACTTGGAAGTCCTTTCAGGCAGTTTACACCTTTCATCTCGAATTCGCGATCGCCCCACTTTACTTTTTCTGTTGGAGTGTCGTCGGCCAGTTCCTTCATGTTAGGCTTAAGTTTTGCGCAGCGTCCTGCACCCCAGAAGATGTATGCGTTTCCGTCTGATGCCAGGAGAACGCATGGATCGATACCATTGATGCCCTTTATTGGCTCTGGCTCAGGGATAAAAGGTCCCTCTGGGCTGTCGGCTACGGCAACACCAATACCGAATCCCATACCTGATGCTGGATTTGATGGGAAGTAAAAGTAGTACTTGCCATCTTTGTAAACACAGTCGGGTGCCCACATCGAATATGAGTTAGGTTTAACCCAGGGCACCTTGTTCTGAGTTACTATCACACCGTGGTCGGTCCAGTCGGTGAGATTCTCGGATGAGAACACGTGGTAATCCTCCATGCAGAACCAATCCTGACGCTGACCGGCAGGTGGCACGATGTCGTGCGATGGATAGAGATACACCTTATTATTAAATACGCGAGCAGTGGGGTCGGCCGTAAACTGGTCGCGAATGATCGGATTCTGTGCCATCGATACCAGAGGCACAGACATGAGTAATGAAAGACAAATTTTCTTCATTGGCGATGGTTTATTATTAATAGTGATATAAATTTGTTGCAAAGATACATATTTTTTAATAATTAGAATAGAATAATGGTTAAACGTTTAATCCTAATTATTTACGATTTGTAACGCAGAATTTGTAAAATGTAACATAAAAGACTGAAAAAGCTATTTTATAAACTTTACGTTACATATTATAAAGTTATTAAGTTAAATTTATAATATATTTGCATCCGGTTTATGCCAATAACGCAAAGTTTGAGAAAACTTAACGGTTAAAGTCGGATTAATTTCAACCAAACATATATTACAATTATCTAACTAATTAAATTAATTATGTGGAATTTTAAATCAATCCAAAAGCCTTTGATGGCACTGTTCCTGCTCTGTTTGTTCCCAATGGGAGCGCTGGCTCAGAGCTTGGTTAAGGGAACGGTGAATGATGAAGCTGGTGAACCGATTATTGGTGCCACTGTAAAAGTACAGGGTACAAATACCGGTGCAATCACTGACTTTAATGGTAATTTCCAAATTCAGGCAGCTTCAAATGCTACCCTGAACGTCTCTTATGTTGGTTATGTACCACAGAGCGTAAAAGTTGCTGGTAAAACCAACATTACAATTGTGCTGAAAGAGGATGCACAGATGCTGAACGACGTAGTAGTCGTAGGTTATGGTACAATGAAGAAGAGCGACATCTCTGGTTCTGTTGCTACCGTTGACCAGGAAGCAGTTATGAAGCGCGTTCCTACAAACATCGGTCAGGCCCTGCAGGGTGCTGCTGCTGGTGTGCTGGTTTCTCAGCAGGACGGTTCTCCTGACGGTAAGGCCGCCATCCGTATCCGCGGTGTCGGAACTATCAATGGTGATGCTTCTCCTCTCTACGTAGTAGACGGTGTTCAGGTTGGTAACAGCGCAGATTTCGTAAATCCATCTGATATCGAGCGTATCGAGATCTTGAAGGACGCCTCTGCAACCGCTATTTACGGTTCTGCAGGTGCTAACGGTGTTGTCATGATCACTACCAAGCACGGTCAGAAGGGTCATACCAATATTACTATTACTGCCGACTTTGGTCTGCAGACTCTGCCTTATACACTTAAGGTAATGGGCTTGAACCAGTATGCTTCAGCCATCAAGGAGGCTAAGTCAAACGACGGTTCAATGTTTATCAACAAGCTTTGGGACCGCGCTAACATGAGCGGTGTTAACGAGATTGACTGGCAGAAGGAGATGACACGTGCCGCTTTGAAGCAGCAGTACGGTGCATCTGTAAACGGTGGTAACGACAAAACACAGTATAACCTCTCATTTGGTTATAATAATGTAAACGGTCTGGTAATCAATACTAACTACCAGCGTTTCACCGCACGTGCAAATGTCAGCACTAAGGTAAATAAGTACTTGGAGGTTGGTGGTGACATCAACTATACTCACAGCGAGAGCCACGGTTCTAACGCCTCTATGGGTAACAACCAGAACCTGTCTTCACTTCGTGACTTCGCTTCAATGACTCCAACTTTGGACTACTATGATCAGAATGATGCTAGCAAGCAGCTCGTTAATGTAAACCTGAAGAACGCTGATGGTACATATGGCGCTGGTTACCTGATGACTCCTAACGGATGGGAGGGTAACACTTCTATCTCTGCCAACCCATACGCAACTCAGATGGAGAACGCAGAGCGTGCTCGCAACGGTTACGACCGCATCCAGACAACTGCATTCATCGATCTGACTTTCTTGGATATCAAGCACCATAAGCTGGATGTACGTAGCCAGGGTACAATGACATACTGGGGCAACAACAGCTCAGACTACACTGGTGGTCGTACACGTTATAATAATATAGGTGGTCAGATGACTGAGGTGCTCCTGCCTTCAGGATCAGACCAGACCTACGCATTCTCTCTGAATAACAGCCATGGTTACAGCCTGGGCATCCAGACCTACTTGACTTATAACCTGAACTATGATATCCACAACCTGACTCTGATGCTCGGTAACGAGGTTAGCAAGTCATGGGGACAGTGGGTAAGCGCTAGCGCCCGTGACTTCGACTCTGTATGGAACCGTAACTTGGCTCTGACCAATGATCCTGACAACAAGCAGGGTAACGGTGCATACAATGCAGATACTCACACCATCTCTTACTTCGCACGTGCTTCTTATAACCTGATGGATCGCTATATCCTGACAGGTACTATCCGTCGTGATGGTAGCTCTAACTTCGGTGCTGGTAACCGTTGGGGTACCTTCCCATCAGTAGCCGGTGCATGGCGTGTAAGCGAGGAGCCATTCATGAAGGACCTCACTTTTGTTAACAACCTGAAGGTTCGTGTAGGTTGGGGTCAGACTGGTAACGCCGGTGGTATCGCTGGTAAGGCTATCTCTGCTCTAACTAAGGATGGCGGTAACTGTGCCGTTATGTTCTATCCTTCTTCTCCTGGTGTTGCTGGTGCATTCGGTGGAAACCGTGACCGTCAGACCGGTTGGTTCTCTGACCTGGTTGACACTAACCTGAAGTGGGAGACCACAGAGATGACAAACTTCGGTATCGACTTTGCATTCCTGAACGACTGGGATATCACTCTGGATTACTTCATCAAGAACACCAAGGACCTGCTCCTCTATCAGCAGATTCGTCCAACAGCTGGTTACACTCAGGTTTACACCAACTATGGTGAGATTCAGAACAAGGGATTCGAGTTCGCTCTTGGTTATCACCACCAGTTCACTAAGGACTTCAGCTTCAACGCTCGTGTAACTGGTTCTACTATTAAGAACAAGGTTGTCAAGATGGGTGATCCTCTGTACAACACAGCTTCTGCCAACAACGGTGCAAGTGCATACGACGGTTCACAGGTTGGTGCTATTGATGGTAACGGTGACTGGGATAGACACTCTATCTGTATTGAGGGTGAGGCTGTAGGTTCATTCTTCGGATATGTAACTGATGGTATCATCAAGGATCAGGCTGACCTTGAGGCTTATAAGGCTAAGCTGAGAAATCCTGAGGATGGCTCTCTGAATGATGAAATGACTAAGGTTGACGGTGACCACCCATTGTCAGTTGGTGATATGAAGTTCAAGGATATCAATGGCGATGGTAAGATTGATACTAACGACCGTCAGATCCTGGGTAATGGATTCCCCAAGCTGAACTTTGGTATCAACCTCGGTGCAACATATAAGGATTGGGACTTCAACCTGTATATGTACGGCGTTCTGGGTCAGGACATCCTGTCTTACTCAGCAATGAAGATGAGTTCAATGCGTCAGCTCGATGACCAGTGCACACCTAACATCCTTACTGAGGCTTACGATCAGGCCTTCCGTAACGGTAGCGGTTCACTGCCACGCCTGAGCATTATCGACTCTAACCGTAACTATCGTGTAAGCGATATGTGGGTTAAGAACGGTGACTTCCTCCGTATCTCTAACCTCCAGGTAGGTTACACTCTGCCTCAGAACATCTCTAAGATGCTGTCAATCCAGAAGGCTCGTGTTTATGTAGGTGTAAGCAACCTGCTGACAATCTCTGGTTACAACAAGTACGGTGATCCTGAGTGCGGTATCGGTTCTGTTCTTTACACCGGTCTGGACACAGGTCGTTATCCTCAGCCACGCACTTACATGGCAGGTGTTAACGTAACCTTCTAATGGAATTAAGTATTTAGAGTATAGAATTTAGAAAATAGAAAGAATACAAATATGAAGACAAGATATTATATGATAGGTGCAGCATTGTGCAGCACAATGGGTCTTGGTCTTACTTCCTGCGATAATGAAAGCTTCCTGGAGGTAAACCAGTACGAAGTTGTTGCCTCTGATGCCTCGTTTGAGAATGACGCCAATGCCAAGAAAGGTCTGAACGGCGTTTACGATATGATGTTCCCGAATGATAACTTCGACGGTGACTGGGGCTTTAAGCCAAACCTGTTCACAGGTTGTCACCCAACTATCGATACACAGGCAACTGGTTGGGATAAGAACTGGAACGTACAGGCTTGGAACTCTGGTTCATCTGAGCTCCTTGGCGGTTGGAAGCATGTTTATCATGGTATCGTACGTGCCAACGACTATCTGGCAGGTCTTGAGGCTGCTCCTCAGGATAACATTTCTCCAGATGTAAGAAAGCATCTTGAGGGTGAGGCTCGTGCTCTGCGTGGATTTTACTATCATTGGCTGGCTACCACATTCGGTCGTGTACCTATGCTGAGTACCGGTGAGAACTATACTACACACCCACAGAAGGAGCGCGCTCAGACTTATACTGAGATGTGGGACTTCATCATCGAGGACTTCACAGAGGCCGCTAAGCTTCTTGACTGGCAGCCAATGGACGGAAGCTACGGCCGTGCTACCAAGGGTATGGCTCTGGCTTACCTGGGCGATGCCTACATGTGGAAGGCTTATCGTCTGACTGAGGGTGCTAACGGACAGACTCAGGATGCCGCTGCAGCACAGCAGTGCTATCAGGAGGCTGCAAACTGCTTCAAGCAGATCCTTGACAGCAAGACATACAAGCTGAACGAGTCGTTCACCACTCTGTGGGATCCCGCTTCTGCATGGGGACCTGAGACTATCTGGTGCGAGCAGCTTGACGAAGGTGGTAACTGGGGTCAGTGGGGTAACCTTACCTCTAAGCTGATGCTGAAGTGGTATACCGCATGTCCTGAGAACGGTGGTTGGGGTTCACTTTACCTCTCTTGGGAGTGGTACTCTTGCTACGAGAAGGGTGACAAGCGTCGTGAGGGCTCTTGCTACACAGGTGCTGTTCCTCAGATCGATCCTAACAACGCAGCTTACGATCCTCAGTACGAGGGTTGGTACGAGCCTGCTATCTACGGTGTAAACCCATATCTGCAGGAGACTCTTGGTAAGGGCGCATCTGGTACTGCCACCAAGCAGTTCCACTTCAACAATGGTGAGTGGGCACCTGCCATCTGGAGTTCTAAGATGTGGCGTACTGCTTCTGCCAACTATAAGGGATGGGCAGACGGTCACTGGAGCCCAACTCCTATCTACTGGAAGCGTCTTCCTAACGTAATGATTGACTATGCTGAGTGTCTGTTCCGTCTGAATGGTGAGAATGATGCTACTGCATGGGGATTGCTTGACGAGCTGCGTGAGCGTGCCTTCGGTAAGCTCGAGGCAGGAAAGGAGCAGGCTCTGACCGACAAGTATCTGCCTTACTACAACGACTTCGCAAACTGGGTAGGTCGTACCGAGGTTACCGCTGAGGATCGCGCAACAGGTAAGAACATTGATAAGGATGGCAACGATATGGGTGATGGTGGTACTTTCTATAAGAACCGCACACAGTATCCTATTCCATTCGGAAGCAACGATGCACTCCGTCAGGATGCTAAGACCTATTACACAGCATATGCTGCTCAGAAGGGCTTTGCTTCACCAGCTTGGAAGGTTGCTGTTAACACAGAGCGTCGTAAGGAGTTCAACTGCGAGTGGTGTCTCCGTCCAGATATGCAGAAGTCTGGCTTCATGGCTGATCACGTAAAGACCAACTATCCTAAGCAGAGTGTTGATAATCTGAAGGATGTGCCCTGGACCAACCGTGATTACGATTACAACGACCTGAAGATGGATATGCCTATCCCACAGGATGAGATCGATAAGAACCCACTTTGCGATCAGAACCCTGCTTACAAGGGAAACAATGAGTAATCGTATTAAATATTCGAACTATATTTTAAGTTAGTTATAGTAGTTAGTATTAGACACATTGTTTTGGTATTTCGAAGATGCTGCGTCGTGATGACGCGGCATCTTTTTTTTCTTGTACGTCTCAAGTTTTTACTTAAATGTTTGCATATCTCTGAATAAATGTATACTTTTGCAGCTGACTAGTAAAATCTGAGCAAACCTAAATGATGGATATTACGGAAAAGTATAGAGATATTGCTGCTTCGGTGCTATTTTGCATCGTTGTTTTCTTGTTTTGGTATGTTTATTACCCACATGCATTGTCATATCAGGAGCAATATCAACTTTTTTTGTGGTCAGGCGACTATTTTCTTGATGCTATAAGTGTTCCTGGCGGTTTTTCTGATTGGTTAGGGGATTTTGTGATGCAATTCTACTATGTGCCTTGGATAGGAGCATTGTTGTTGGCGTGTATCTATATAGCTTTTGCATGGATAGTAGGCTGGATTCCTGCCATGTTGCTATTCTGGCTGTTTGGCGATCCTGCTGTGACGTTGGGTTATGTATGGGCTGTAATACTTGCACAAGGAGCATTCAGATTGAACCAGTCTGAGGGGAAGAAAGGTATCCTGACAGATTTTGCCGTCGTTCCTTTATTATATTGGTTAGCAGGTCCGCTATCGATTCTCTATGTAGTACTTCGTATGACTAAAGTTGGCGTACGAGGAGGTGTGCATATATTATATCTGTTTGGCGTGGCGCTGATGGCTTATAGATTTATACTTGATCAACAGCCAATAGAGAGGATCCTGACACCTACATTATATTATAGAATCTCATTAAAGACTAACAGTTTGATGTGGATTATACCGTTAGTTGCCGTATGCGAATATCTGATTTTGCGATCTAAGTATATTCTTGAAAGAAAAGGCAAAGCACGATACTTTATTGGTATAGTGCCTTGTGTGATCGTAGCTTGGATGGGCATCAGTTATGGTTATGACAAGGATTTCTATGAGTTGATAAAGCAGGACTATCTGGTAAGAAACGAGCGTTGGGATGATATTATCAAGAATGCAGAGGATTATCAAGTTAGAACAAACTTCAGCTCTGTATGTGTAAATCTGGCTCTGGCAGAGAAACGGTTATTGGCAGACCGCATGTTTGAATTCTATCAGAGCGGTGAGGATGCCCTTATAATGCCGATGTCAGTTGGTGACAATACTTCGATGCTGCCAACAGCAGAGGTGTTCTGGCGATTGGGTATGGTGAATTCGGCTCTGCGATTTATGTTTGACACGCAAGAGTCTATACTCAATGGTAAGTTGAGCGGCCGCTGTACTAAACGAATAGCAGAATGTATGCTGGTAAATGGCCATTACAAGACTGCCGCAAAACAAATCCGCATTCTGAAGAAATCACTGTTCTACAGTTCGTGGGCGAAAGATGCTGAGGCAATGTTTGGTAATGAACAGTTGATTAATGCTCATCCTGTGTATGGTAGAATCCGACAGATAAGATTCCGTGAAGAGCATTTGTACAACTATCGCGAGATTGAGGAAATGCTTAAGACGCTGTTTACGGAGAATTCAAACAACACGATGGCACTCGACTACTATATGGGACAGTTGTTGCTAAAGAGTAAGATAGGAGAGTTCAGAAGAGCAATGCCTATGGTTCAGCAGTATGGCGCTTATCCACAGATGCCAAGGGGGTATGCTGATGCCATGAACGCCATTGCTAGTGGCGGACATGTATTGGGCTCGCCTTATGTAGAATATGTAAACAGAATGTTGCAGACAAGAAAGAATGGCGAATAGTATGAGAATAAAATCAATATATGGAATATTAATCGGACTGCTTTTGGTATCCTGTACGTCGGTGCCAAAGGATGTCGTGATGAACGAAAAGCTGCCGGAAATCTATCCAGACTATATAGGTGTGACTATTCCTGCAGAAATAGCCCCGCTTAACTTCAGCTATGCCGATGAGAGTGTTGACTGTATAGATGTTGTAGCAAGGGGAAGTAAAGGCGGAGAAATCCATACCAATGGTGATTGGGCTGATTTCGATCTGGAGGAATGGCATCAGCTGACAGAACAGAACAAAGGTGGAAAGATTACATTTACTGTGTGTGCCCAAAAGCAGACGCAATGGACACAATATAAGGATTTTGATGTTTTTGTGAGTAGTCAACCGCTCGAAGAGTGGGGATTGACTTACCGACTTATCAAACCTGGATATGAAAATGGTGGCTATATCGGCATGTATCAGCGTGATCTCAGCAGTTTCAATGAATATTCTATGGTTGAGAGTTCTGTGGTGCCTGGCTACTGTATGAACTGCCATACGGCCAATCGTACCAATCCTGACCGTCTGACTATGCAGGTGCGTGGTGAAGGTGGCGGAACAATGCTGTTAAAAGATGGAAAGCAGGAGTGGTTGGATACCAAAACCGCCGAGACAAAGGTGGCCGGTTCATATGGCTATTGGCATCCGGATGGAAACTACTGTGCATTATCTGCAAGCAGCGTACATCAAGCATTCTTTACAGGAAGGGGACAGCGAATCGAAGTGTTTCACACGTTCAGCGATGTGGAAGTATTGGATATCCGCACCAATCAGTTGATTCTTTCGCCTTTGCTCAGTACGGATGATCTGGAGATTTTCCCGGCCTTCTCGCATGATGGCAAATGGCTTTACTACAGTACTTCAAAACCATGTAATGTTCCTTTTGAATATGAAAAGGTACAGTGCTCAATATGTAGGATTGCGTTTGACGCAGAGAAAGGGCAGTTTGGCGAGCGGGTAGATACGCTTCTGAATGGGCCTGCTACGGGAAAGAGCTATATCTTAGTGCGTCCAAGCTACGATGGCAGATGGTTGATGTATACAGTTTCGAGCAGAGGAAACTTCCCTGTATGTCAAAATGATGCTGACTTGTGGCTGATGGATATTAAAACAGGCGAAAGTAAAGAATTGAAGGAACTAAATAGTAATTGGAGCGAAAGCTACCATAATTGGAGTGATAATAGTCACTGGTTTGTTTATTCCAGTAAGCGTGAGGATGGTATGTATGCACAGTTGTATATTGCCAGCATAGATGATAATGGTAATGTTACAAAGCCATTCCTGTTGCCACAACGTAATCCGCGAGAATTCTATGATAATATGATGTACTCGTATAATGTGCCGGATTTTACAAAGACAAAGGTGGATATAGATGCACATGAGTTCAGGAGCAAGCTGCTGGACAAGAAACGCATAAAGGTCACCATCAAATAGTAATAGATATGAACAGTAAAATAAAGGAATATATTCGGAATAATGGGCGATGGCTGCTAGTGGCGGCTTTGGGGGTAGCGGTATTTTGCTACTTTTGGATTAAGCTGCCATTCTTGATAGCGGCTCGTGAACAGTTACAGCTGTTCTTGTGGAATAGCGATTATCTGATGGAGCGCTTGATGATTCCTGGTGGTTTTGCTCAGTATCTTGGAGAGATGATCGTTCAGTTCTTCCTGAATCCGATGCATGGTGCTATCTGGTATGGCGTCTTGTTTGTCGTAATACAATTGCTGACATTTGGCGCACTTGGTAAACCGCAGAAACGACTAGGGTTCTTACTCAGCATGATTCCTTCATTAGTGTTGACTTATCTTTGGACTCAAATACACTTTCCGATGACATTGACTGTAGCAGTCCTGTTGGCATTGGCTTTAGCGAATGTCATTAGAGCATTGAGCTACAGGTTCCAAATTGCTATATCGGTAGTCCTGATGATTTTAGGATTCTGGTTGATTGGACCGGCCATTATTATTGCGATTACACCTATTATATATATAAGGAGACATCTTTTGTCAGTTGTGGGACTTATTCTGTTGCTTGTTGCAAGTATAATAACGAGTGCGAGAATAGCCCCATATCCCTTGAGCCAGATAGCTCGTGGTGTTGATTATTATTGGGAAAGTGAAAAGTTGGGCGATTATGAAGAGATGGAACTCGACATGCAATTCCGTAGGAATAATGTGCAGCCAAATATGCTGGGTAATGATGATCAGGCAAATTTGATGCTTAAGAGCATTCCGTCGGCTTTTATGATGAGCGAGGTGGCTATGCGTGCTGGTATGGTGAATGTTGCGCAACGAGCAGCATTCGAGGCCATGGAGGCTATACCAAATTATAATAAGAGTTCGAGAGCTTTATGTCGTCTTGTTGAGACGAATATGATTACAGGGCAGACAGAGGTGGCGCATAAGTATATCGCAATTTTGGAGCAGACAACGTTTTATGGCGGTTGGGCAAGAAAAATGAAACAGATGGTTGACAACCCGCAACTGTTGCACAATCACCAGTTTTATCATCGATTGAAGAAGTATTATGAAAATGGAGAAGATGTTTTCTTTTATTAATAAGGTGATCCGAGCCGGGGGCTTGGTGCTGGCAGTCTATTTGGCTGCTTGCAGCAGCAAACCTGTGGATGTTCGCAAGGTTAGCCAGATGCCAGAAATCTATCCTGACTATATAGGCGTTACGATTCCTGCAGATATCGCCCCGCTTAATTTTGCTATGGCCGACGACGAAGTTGATGTCATAGACGTTGAGGTTAAGGGTTCAAAAGGAGGAAGTATTCATGCTAACGGCGATTATGCTGATTTTGATATTGACGATTGGCACCAGCTGTTGGCACAAAACAAGGGTGGGGTGCTGACGTATACCATATGTGTGCAGAAAAATGGACAATGGGTTGGTTATCAGGATTTTACAATAAAAGTTAGTGATGAAACCCTGGATGCGTGGGGGCTCACTTACCGACGTATCCCACCTAGCTATGAGATGTATAGTAAGATGGGATTGTATCAGCGCAATCTGAGCAATTTTGACGAGGAACCTTTGTTGGAAAATACCCAGACACCTAATCAGTGTATCAACTGTCATACGGCTAATCGTACTAACCCCGACCAGTTTGTGTTCCATGTTCGTGGCAATCATGGCGCTACTGTGATTAGTAAGGAAGACGTAGAGGTGCTGAAGGCCAAGAACGACTCTTTAGGCGGTTCGATGGTGTATCCGTATTGGCATCCTGGTGGTCGTTATTGCGCATTTTCTACCAATAAGACCTCGCAGATGTTTCATACTAATAAGAAAAATAAGCGTATCGAGGTTTACGATGCATCATCTGATGTGTTTCTCTATGATACCAAGACTCATACTATCCTGGCAGATACCATCATTATGAAGAAATACTGGGCAGAGAATACGCCAGCTTTCTCGCCAGATGGCAAGTGGCTCTATTTTACAACGGCCAAGCGCCAGGTTTATCCCACAGATTACGATAAGGAGAAATACAGTCTTTGTCGCATCAGTTTTGATGAGAATACTGGGAAACTTGGCGACAAGGTTGATACTCTGTTGAATGCAGCAACTGCGGACAAGAGCTTTACTTGGCCACGCCCCTCGTATGATGGACGATATCTGATGTATACTCAGACGGATTATGGTTATTTCTCAATCTGGCATCCTGAGGCCGACTTATGGTTGATGGATTTACAGACGGGTGAAACCCGATCTATGACAGAGGTGAATAGTGACAGAACAGAAAGTTGGCACAATTGGAATCAGAACAGCAGATGGTTCTTGTTTACCAGTCGACGTGAGAATGGACTGTATACTCAGATATACCTCTCGTCGATCGATAAACATGGAAAGGCAACTAAGCCTTTCTTGCTACCGCAGCGAAATCCTAAGTCGTATTATAGAGATACAATGTACTCTTTTAACACTCCGGATTTTACATCCAGACCAGTGAATTACAACAGTCATGGGATCGCAAAAAAAGTTAATGGAGATAGCCGAATATCTACTAAATATAGATTGTAAAGAACCATTTTAACTATGTATTTTAATATGTGTTACAAATTCTAAAGTTTATGTAACATTTTACAAATAGTATAATATTTAATATTAGTACCTTTGCAGCCAGAATAATAAATCACGAGATTAAATAACTAACAAATTAATAACATTATGTATCAAAATCTGTCAAAATGAAGAATCTAAAGCAATTGATTAGACAGACTTTTCCAACCATCTTGATGCTGTTGGCGTTTTGCACTCCGGTGCTGGCCCAGAACGGCATTACGGTAAAGGGTAATGTCACAGACAATACCATGGAGCCATTGATTGGCGCCTCGGTAGTCGTTAAAGGACAAACCTCTGTAGGTACAGTGACTGACTTCGATGGTAACTTCGTATTGAAGGTTCCATCAGAGCAGACTGTGCTAGTGATTTCCTATGTAGGTATGACCTCAAAGGAAGTGAAGATTGGTAAGCAGCGTGAATTTAAGGTTTCGCTGCAGGACGACACCCAGTTGGAGGAAGTCGTAGTAGTAGGTTTCGGCCAACAGAAAAAGGCCTCAGTGGTAGGTGCTATCACTCAGACCACAGGTGAAGTTCTTGAGCGTGCAGCCGGTATCGGTAGCGTAAGTGCAGCCCTTACTGGTAACCTGCCAGGTATTGCAACAATCGCTTCTACAGGTCAGCCAGGTGAAGAAGATCCTCGTATATATATACGTGGTGCAGCAGCCTGGAACCAGGATGCTCAGCCTCTTATCCTTGTGGATGGTGTTAAGCGTGAAATCAAATCTGTTGATGTCTCGTCTGTAGCTACAGTATCAGTATTGAAGGATGCATCTGCCACAGCTGTTTACGGTGTGGAGGGTGCAAATGGTGTAATTCTGATTACTACCAAGCGTGGTCAGGAGGGTAAGGCTCGTATCGATGTAGGTTTCAATGCTACATTGAAGGCTGTGTCTAAGCTGCCACGTAAGTACGACTCTTACGACGGCTATATGCTTCGTAATGAGGCTATTGAACATGAGTTGGCACTTGGTGGTGATGCTTCTTGGGCATACTACCGTCCACAAACATTCATCAACAACTTCCGTAATCAGGACTATACGGTAAAGCCACAATATGATGCACAAGGTAACTACCTTGGCGATTATAGTCAGGCAGAGCGTTATCCTAACATAGACTGGCAGGATGAGATGTTCAATTCTACCGCATTATCTTATAATACTAATATTAACTTCTCTGGTGGTACTAAATTTGTTAAGTACTTCGTTGCTTTCGACTTCCAGAACGAGGGTGATATGACCAAGATTTGGGATAATCGTCAGGGTTATGAGGGAGGTTATACTTATAATCGTTTGAATGTACGTTCAAACCTTGACTTCCAGATCACCAAGACTACTCAGTTCAGGGTTAACTTGGCTGGTTCTAATGCTCAGCAGAAGTCTCCACGTTATTATTATGGTAATAATGGTGAATTCTTCCAGCAGCAGAACTGGGCTGGTGCATATGGCATGCCACCTAACCTGTTCCCTGTTCAGTTCTCTGATGGAGCATGGGGTTACTATCCTTTGGTATCCAATATTGCTAACTCTCCTATGAATGTGTCTACTGCTGGTTATGAGCTGAAGACCATCACACGAGTATTCACAGACTTCTCACTTGAGCAGAAACTCGACTTTGTAACAAAAGGACTTGTTGCTCGTGGTACTATCTCATGGGATAACCAGTTTAACGAGGGTGATCGCGGTATATCTGACCTCCATAAGACAAAGCGTGCATATATGCTTCCTGAGGATGGTCAGCTTAGCCCTGAGAACTTGATTGACCCAACAACTGGTTTTGATTTCTATGAAGAGCGCAGTTGGACTACTCAGGCTGGTAGCGTAGGTTCTACATTCCGTGCTACAGAAATGTCACTCCAGCTTTTCTGGGGTCGTCAGTTCGGTGATCACAATGTAACAGCCATGGGTAACTGGAAGCGTCGTATCAGTGCAGGAGGTACAGAGCTTGAGAATCGTCGTGAGGACTGGGTATTCCGTACCACCTATGACTATAAGAGCAGATACTTCGCCGAGGTTAACGGTGCTTACAATGGTTCACAGAAGTTCTCTCCAGACAACCGTTTTGCATTCTTCGCTTCAGGAGCTGCAGGATGGATGCTCTCGGAAGAGAAATTCATGAAGCCTCTTAAGGACAAGAAGATTATAGACATGCTTAAGATTCGTGGTTCTATCGGACAAATTGGTGATGATAGCGCTGGTGATCGTTGGGCATATCTGACAGGTTGGTCAGTAATTGGTCCTTATAAAATGAATATTGATACTTCTGATAGTCCATTTACAGGATATAAGGAATCTAGTATTGCCAATCCAGATCTTCGTTGGGCAACAGTATTGAAGAGAAATATTGGTTTCGACTATGCTTTCCTCGGAGGTATGTTCGCAGGTAGTTTCGACTGGTTCCGTGATGACCGTAAGGATATCTTTATTTACGGAACTGACCGTTCTGTACCTTCATACTATGGTGCAGCTAAGACTCCTGATATCAACAAGGGTGAGATTAAGAATGTTGGTTTTGAGGTCGAGCTGCGTTTTAATAAGGTATTGAATAATGGTATGCGCTTCTGGGCAAATACCAACTATACTTATGCTCATAACAAGATTATCTTGAAGGATGACCCTGCACTGATACCTTCTTATCGTAAGGCTCAGGGATATTCTCAGGGACAGTTCACTTCGTTTATTGATAATGGCTTTATTGGTACTTACGATGAACTCTATAGCACACCGGAGCGTCAGAGTAGTGATGAAGCTGTACTTATTGGTGATCACTATATCGTTGACTTCAATGGTGATGGTGTTGTTGATGAGACAAACGATAGAGCACCTTACGGCTACACTGGAAACCCAGAGCACACTTACAACGCCACTATCGGCTGGGAGTGGAAGGGCTTTAGCATGTTTGCACAGCTTTATGGTGTAACAGGTGTAACACGTGATGTAGGTCTTACTTCTTTCAACAACAAGCTTCTCACAGTATACGATAATGGTACATGGTGGAATCCTGTAGATGGTACTGGCGAGGTAGTAGTACCACGCTTCACTACTCAGGTTGCATACAATGATGGTACTCAGTATCTGTATGATGGTTCATACTTCCGTCTGAAGAACGTCGAGGTTGCTTACACATGGACCAAGGGTTGGATTAAGAAACTTGGTTTCTCAAGCCTGAAGATCTATCTGAATGGTAACAATCTCTTCCTGATTACCAAGATGCCTGATGACCGTGAGAGTAACTACGGATGGAGTGGTGGCGGTGGTGCCTACCCAACTGTTAGACGTTATAACTTTGGATTTAAGCTTTACATTTAATATGAAATATTATAATAACATAAAATCCCTGTTGTGTGGTTCGCTTCTCCTTTTGGCTGGAGGTGTATCCTTTACTTCCTGTGTCGATTGGCTTGATAAGGATCCAGATTCTATTGTGGCCGAGGACGAGGCTTACAAGAATTTCCGCAACTTCCAGGGATATATAGAGGAAATCTATAGTTTGATTCCCGATAAGGAAAAGGTCAATTATTGTACTGCATGGAATTTCGGTGATGATGCTGTACACAATCCAGAGGGTTATGCTCACATGGATCATCAGGTTGACCTTGGTAACTACCGTAACTGGTATAGCAACAACCAGTGCTGGCTGAATGGTAATAGCAGTTCACTCTGGAGAAACTCATGGTACAGCATCCGTAAGTGTAACATGGGTATTGCTAATATCAAGTCGCTTGTAGGAACCGATGAAGAGCGTGACCTGTTGCTTGGTCAGCTTTACTTCTTCCGTGCGTGGTGGCACTTCGAGCTGATGTGCTACTTCGGTGGTCTGCCATACATCGATGAGGCTTTTGAATCTACAAGTATTCCTGAGCTTCCACGTCTCTCGTTCCAGGAGTGTGCTGACCGCTGTGCTCAGGACTTTGAGAAGGCATACGATCTTCTTCCTTTGGATTGGGATGAGACATTGGCTGGTATGCAGACTTCTGGTAAGAATGATCTGCGTATCAACAAGTTCATGGCTCTCTGCTATCTTGGTAAGGTTTACCTGTGGGCAGGTTCTCCACTTATGAAGGAGTTTGAGAAGACCAAGAATGGCGGTGTTGCCCAGCTTCTTGGTGCAAGCTCTAATGGTAAGACATACGATTATGATGTAGAATATTGTAAGAAGGCTGCCGAGACTTTAGGTAAGGCTCTTGAAATGGTAAAGAGAAAAATTGTAAAGTATCAGCTTGCAGAATTTAAGTATTCTAATATCTACGATCACGAGCGTGATGAAGACTCTGAAACCAACTATTCTGATAATTTCTATACAAGAGGTCAGAGTTGGTTGCAGCCTGGAACTTGTGAGGCTATTTTCCGTGGTCTTTCTAATGCCGATGGTTCAAACTGGAACTGTTCAAAGATTTTTGGTCCTAAGGTTTTGGGTATTGTGCCTCATGATAATATTATCCACCACCCAACAGCTAACCTCATCGACCAGTACGGTATGGCAAATGGCCAGCCAATCTATCTTGTAAAGAATGGTGAACTTGTACTGAATCCTGAGTCTGGTTGGGATCCCGAGCATCCTTACAAGAATCGCGATCCACGTTTCTATCATGATATCGTGTTCGATGGTTTCCATTATGTTCTTAATACAGAGAACTTTACCGATGCCCAGAAGAAGCTTAAGCTTGACTATTGCTCGCTCTACACAGGTGGTGCTATGCGTGCTGTAGATAATGCAAGTAGCACAGGTTACTTCATTCAGAAGCTGATTCCTCACCAGTGTAACGAGTTAGACAGATGGTGCTATGGATGGGAAAATGGTAACTGTTTCCACAGCTATCTTCCTTATATGCGCCTTGCTGATATCTATTTGATGTATGCTGAGGCACAGGCTGCTATTGCTTCTAACGCAAAGGACCTGAAGGAAAAGCCTACTTATTGTCCTTCATTCTCTGCTGTAGATGCTATTAACGCACTTCGTGATCGCGTAAACTCTGATGATTATCCTATGGAGCATGTACAGGCTAACCTTATGGATACCAGAGAGCATTTCATCGACGAGGTTCGTCGTGAGCGTGCTGTAGAGCTTTCATTCGAAGGCTTCCGCTGGTGCGACCTCCAGCGCTGGCTCCTTCTTACAGAGCCTCCTTACACTGTTAAGTACTCTCATGAGTTTGAGCGTTTGGAGAAGGATGATTGGTTTAAGTCACATGATCCAAAGGACGCTCAGGTAGGAAACTTCCACAGAGAGGAGCTTATCGCTCGTCGCTTGGAGTCAAAGCACTACTGGTTCCCACTTCCTGACAAGGATACATATCTTTATGAAGGATTTAAGCAGAATCCAGGATGGTAATCAATTGAGAATCGATAATTGATAATTGATAATTAAAGATTATGAAACATATTAAAACTAACATATTTCTCTTTGCCATGATGGCTGCTTTGCCAGTAACGGCTAATGGCCAAACTGCTGACGACGCAGATTCTGCTGTGGTAAAAAAGAAAGTTCATGTTGCTTTCCGCGACAAGGATGCCGACCATCTTCTCGGAGGAATTTCTTATGTTGATATGGAAGAACTTCAGAAGAAGGATTATACCATGGGTAGCCTCGAAGATATGTATGCTCTCGTAGGCGGATGGAACGGCAACAACCTTTGGGGCATGGACAATGACCGTCTTGACAATAACGACAATAGCAATATGCCACTCGTTATTATCGATGGTGTTAAGCGTCCTTCAAACAATGTGCTTCCTTCTGAGATTGAGCAGATTACTTTCTTAAAGGGTGCACAAGCTGTAGTTCTCTATGGTGCTAAGGGTGCCAAGGGCGCTATCCTTATTACTACTAAGCGTGGTAAGGTTGAAGGACTTCAGATTCAGGCTAATGCCAACACCGGTTTCTATGTAGCTAAGGAATTCCCTGAGTATCTTGGTTCTGCAGAGTATATGACACTCTACAACGAGGCTCGTGCAAACGATGGACTCGATCCAAGATATTCTCAGCAGGATATCTATAATCATGCTTCAGGTGTTAATCCTTACCGTTATCCTAACGTAAATTACTATTCTGACGAGTATATCCGTAAGGCATATAACCGTTCGGATGCGACGTTGGAGATTCAGGGTGGTGGTAATCGTGCTCACTTCTATACGAACATCAACTACTATCGCCTGGAGGATCTTATCAACTTCGGTCTTGCAAAGGATAATTACACCGATCGTTTCAGTGTTCGTGGTAATGTAGACCTTGTTATTAACAAGTTGGTTAAGGGTTTCGCTAATGCAAGTGCAACATTCTATAATGAGAATAAGAACAAGGGTAACTTCTGGAGTGATGCAGCTAGCATGCGTCCAAACTTCCCAGAGAATGCTGCTCCACTGATTCCTATCGATATGGTTGATCCTAACGCTACTAAGGCTTTGTCTATCCTTGGTAAGTCGCTCAACCTTCTCGACGGAAAGTACTTCCCTGGCGGTACAAAGGCTACCCAGACTAATGCTATCGCAGATTGTTACTTTGGTGGTAAGACACGTGCCGTTAGTCGTCAGTTCCAGTTCGATGCAGGTATACTTTATGATATGAGCAAGTTTGTTAGAGGTTTGTCATTCAAGACATTGTTCTCTATTGACTACGCTGCAAACTACAGCCTTTCATATAATAATAAGTATGCTGTGTTTATTCCAACTTGGAGTAACTATAACTCAGAGGATGCTATTGTAGGTATTACACAGCAGAACGATGAGGTTGTAACAGGTACTATGACAATGTCTGACACAAAATATCGTCAGACTATCAGCTGGAATGGTCATTTCGACTACGATAATACTTTTGGCGGAAAGCATCATGTAACAGGTATGCTTCTCGCAAACATGTATACTACAACAGCCAGTGGTACATACCACCGCTATGCAAATGCTAACTTGGGCCTGCAGGCTGGTTATGACTATATGGGTCGTTACTTCGCTGATATGTCAATCGCTGGCGTACACTCTGCACGTCTGGCTGAGGGACATCGTGAGGCTATCTCACCTTCATTCACAATTGGTTGGAATATTGCCAAGGAGAAGTTTATGAAGGGTAGCTTTGTTGACGATCTGTTGCTGAGTGCTTCATACAGCAATCTTAACGAGGATGTCGATGTATATATGGGTGATAAGTATTATTATCTGTACGATGCTCTGTGGGCTTCTGCTGGTAGTGGTTTCTCATGGAACGACGGATCTAGTACAAATCTTACTTATTCTACAACAGGTAGTAACCCTTCTCTCGACTTCATTCATCGCAAGGAGTGGTCTGTAAGTCTTCGTGGTTCGTTCTTCAACAAACTTATTACCACAGACCTTACATTCTTCAATACAGATATGACTGGTTTCATTATTCAGAATCCAAGCATATTCCCATCACACTTGCAGAATGGACTTTCTAATAGCTCATTCAAGCCTGCTATCAACAATAACATTCAGAACCGCCAGGGCCTTGACTTCAGTGTTACAGCTCAGAAGCAGTTCGGTAAGGTTTATGCACAGCTTGGTGTTGTAGGTACTTATCTTAAGACCAACAACAAGAAGTATGATGAGCTCGTTGAATATGAAAATCAGCACGTAGAGGGCCATGCTCTTGATGCTATCCGTGGTTACAAGTGTCTTGGCTTCTATACTGATGCTGACTTTGATGCAGTTACCACTGACGGCGTAACTAAGTACACTTTGAAGGAGGGACTTCCCAAACCTAAGATTGGTGGTAATATCCAGCCTGGTGACTTGAAGTATGAGGATGTTAATGGCGATGGAAACCTAGATTCTAAGGACCAGGTTGATCTTGGTAAGTCTGGTACATTTGGTGCTCCACTTACACTTGGTGTAAACCTCACTCTTAAGTATAAGAACTTTACACTCTTTGTACTTGGCAATGGCCAGTTCGGCGCATATGGTTTGAAGAACAACGGTGGTACTGGTTATTATTATATGCAGGGTGACAGCAAGTACTCTGTAAATGCTCTTGGTCGTTGGACTCCTGAGACTGCAGCTACTGCAACTCATCCACGTCTGACTACATTGAGTAATGCTAACAATGCTGCAGCATCTACATTCTGGATGTACAGCACCGACCGTTTCAACATCCGTAAGGTTCAGCTCACCTACGACTTCCCCAAGGAGATGTTTGAAGGAAAGGTTGTTAAGGCTCTTTCAATCTATCTGAACGGAAACGACCTCCTTACTATTTCAAAGAATCGTAAGATAATGGAGACAGCCGTTGGCTATGCGCCACAGACTCGTTTCTATAATCTCGGTGTTAAGGTAACTCTCTAATTGATAAATGATGATTATGAAGACAAGAAATATTATATTGTATTTTATCGGTCTCCTCGCTTTCAGTTCATGCCAGGATATGTTTGAACCTGCAGATGAGAACAACCGACAGGAGGATGCAATGTATGAGGAGTCGCAATATGCATATGGCCTGCAGATGTATGGCTATGGCCGTCTTCCTTATATTACAACCACTCAGACCGATATTGCTACAGATGATGCTGTTACCAACAATACAAACAGTAATTATTGGAAAATGGCAAATGGAACATGGGCTGCTGATAACAACAACAACCCAATGTCGCAGTGGGATAATTGTAAGGATGGTATCCAGTATATAAATCTTTTCCTCTCAAAAGTAGAAAAGGTTAAGTGGGCTCCAAGTGCTGTTTCTAAGCAGCAGATGTTCATTGACCGTCTGAAGGGCGAGGCATTCGGACTTCGTGCCATCTTGTATTACTATCTGCTCCAGGCTCATGGAGGTTATGCCGACGATGGCATTCTCTATGGTGTACCCCTGCTGACAGAACCTGAGGATGGTAGTTCAGACTTCAATCAGCCACGTGCTACATTTGCAGAATGTGTAAAACAGATCTTTGCAGACTGCGACAGTGCAATGACACTTCTGCCTACTGACTATGTAGATGTTGATGATAATAGCCAAATTCCTGCCAGATACTTGTCTCTTGGTGCAGAAAAGACTGGTTTCAACCTTGTGTTTGGTGCAAGATCAATGGGACTCGTGTCAGGAAAGATTGCTGAGGCTGTTAAGGCGCAGGTTGCTCTTCTGGCTGCTAGTCCTGCCTTCCGCGCCCAGAGTGGTGTCACCTCTGCCGAGGCTGCTACACTGTGTGCAAATGTACTTAAGCGCATTGGTGGATTGGAAGGCTTTGATAAGACTGGAAATACCTGGTATAGGAATTCTACCAAGCTTAAGCCTGGTTCTTCGGAGATGCCAGAGATTCTTTGGCGTGAAGACCGACGCAACAATAATGATCAGGAAAGGGAGAACTTCCCACCAACGCTTTATGGTAGCGGTCGTGTAAATCCATCACAGAATCTGGTTGATGCATTCCCAATGCGTAATGGACGTCCTATCACAGATGCAAAGTCTGGTTACGACCCACAGGATCCATATGCAAACCGTGATCCACGTCTCTCTGACGACATTGTTTATCATGGAACATCTTTCAAAAAGACCACTATTTTGACTGGTGTGAACATGCCTAACGAGAATAATGAGGAAGATGATAACCTGAATAGTCTTTCTACATCTACCCGTACAGGATACTATCTTAAGAAACTGCTTCGTGAAGATGTAAGCGTGAACCCAAGTTCTACTCTTACTCAGTATCATATTTATCCTCGTATCCGTTATACAGAGCTCTTCCTCGCATATGCTGAAGCTGCAAACGATGCATGGGGGCCAAAGGCTGATCCAACAGGTGTTGGTTTCACTGCATACGATGTAATTAAGGCTATCCGTGAGCGTGCTGGACTTTGCACAGATGAGTTTGATCGTCCACTTGAAGAAGGAGATGTATATCTTGAGGAGTGTGCAGCTAATAAGGATGAGATGACAAAGCTTATCCGCAATGAGCGTCGCATTGAACTCTGCTTTGAGAATAAGCGTTTCTGGGACCTCCGTCGCTGGCAGATGCCGCTTGATGAGAGTGTCAAAGGTATGAAGATTGAGAAGGTTGATCCTGAAAAGGATGACAGTCCTCTTAAGTATACTATTTTCATAGCAGAGGAGCGTGTATATGACAGTTCTTATCAGTGGTATGGACCAATCCCCAGAGGAGAAGTCCTGAAATGGAGCAACCTCAAACAAAATAAGGGTTGGCAGTAATTTGATAATGATAATTGAAAATTGAAAGTTATGAAACTGAAGAAATATATCTATGGCGTAGCTTTGGGAGCTTTCTCTCTTTCGTTTGCATCTTGCTATAATGCAGACAAGGAATTCCCAGACTATGAAGGTGGCACAACTGCCTACTTTGCCTATCAGTTCCCTGTACGTACAGTCATACTGGGTAACGATATTTACGACAACACCCTCGACAATCAGCACAAGATCCAGATATGGTCTACTATGGGTGGAGCATACGGTGGTCGCAATGCTTATGTCGACATTGCTGTCGATGAGAGCCTTTGCGATAATCTCTTCTTTACTGATGAGGGTGGAAATGCAGATGAACCTGTTCGCCCAATGCCTAAAGAGTATTATACACTCTTAGACAATAAGATTTCGTATAATGGTGAACCTCGTGGCTATGTTGAAGTGCAGCTTACTGATGCTTTCTTTAACGATCCAAAGGCAGTAGAGAATACATACGTTATTCCTCTGCTGATGACCGGTCAGAATGGCTTTGATCATATACTTACAGGTACACCACGCGAGGGACTCTCTCCTTCACGTACTAATACCGAGGATTGGGAAATTCTTGCTAAGGATTATGTTCTCTACTGTGTTAAGTACATGAACCCATGGCAGGCTAAGTATATCCGTCGTGGTGTTGATAATGTAACCGAGAAGGGTGTAACCACAAAGGTGGTTCGTAAGGATACGACACTTGTAAGCTCTGATGTTGAGCATTATAAGGAGAATCCGGTTAACCAGTACGACGAGGTATGTGGTATCCACACAAAGAACATGACACAGGCTATCTTCCCTGTATCGTTCAAGACTTCAGGTGCTTCGATTTCTTGTAACCTTATCCTTACATTCAATGGTAACCAGTGCACAATCTCTACCGATGATGCGGATGTAACTGCAACTGGTTCTGGCGAATTCATCGAGAAGGGAACTGAGAAGGCTGAATACAAGGATTACCAGTGGGGTAGCATCAATGGACAGCCCGTTCAGCGTGATATCCTCCGTCTGGCTTACGATGTGAAGTTTGAAAACAAGAATATCCAGGTGTCTACTGCCGATACACTTGTTGTTCAGACTCGTGAGTCAAACAAGAAAGTATTCTTTTCACCCAAATACGTTAAAAAATAATAGGAGGCTATGAATATGAATAAGAATTTTAGAAACAGTCTCTTGGTGTTGGCCGCAAGTGCTTTTGTGGTATCTTGTGCCGACTATAATGTTACAGACAATTTTAAGGCAGATCCTGATCCTACAATTGTAGAGCCATATAAGGATCTTGCTCCTGTTAAGTCATATATTGACAGAGCAACTTATCCTAATCTGACTCTTGGTGCTACGCTTAAGGTCGTAGATTTTAATAAGCAGGAGTTGGCACATGCTGCTGTTGTAACAAACTTCGACAATGTGGCTTTTGGAACCACTCTGATGTCTGGTTCAATCATTAATGAAAAGGGAGTAATGAATTTCCTTGATATGAATGACCTTCTTGCTCATGTTGAAGAGATTGGTTATGAGGTATATGGTAGTCCAATTGTAGCAAATGCCAACCAGGCTGATAGTTGGTTGAATACGCTCACTGCTCCAATTGAAATTCCTGTTGATCCTGTAGAAGACAAAACCGTTGACTACACCACGATGGAGGAGTTTACAGGAACTATAGTTAGTGGTAAACCCAAAATTGAAAAGAATTATGATGGTAATGACAATGCTCTTAAAGTCCCTAAGATGGCAAAGGTTTACATTATAGAAGGATTCGATGTGGATTCTCTCTGTGATTATACCATTACTTTCTATGCCAAGGTTGACAAGGATGATAATGTTATCTGTACCTTTGCTGATAATAAAATTGTGGATAATAAGGGAAATAACGTGAAATATCCTATTAAGGCTGGCGGATGGAAAAAAGTTGTGGTTGAAGCAAAGCCAGCTGCTGGAGCAACGAAGGGCTACCTGATGATTGAAGGTAACTTTAACTCGGCTGTCTTTATCAAGAAGGTTACAGCTGCTCATAATCCTGATAATCACCGTCCACAAACAGCTCAGGAACAAAAAGATACAATCAACTATGCTCTCAATGCATGGTGTGATGGGCTTATGAAGATCAATGCTGGACGTATCAAGTCGTTTGACCTTATTGATGAGCCTATCGATGTTAAGGCTGAAATCGATGGCGGAATTTACGACCTTAAGCATTCAACTGAGAAGATTTTCTGGCAGGATATTCTTGGTAGCGAGAACTATGCTCCTGTAGTATCTAAGGTTGCAAGTGCTGCTTTCGAAAAGTATGAAGGCAATCCTGGAGAACTTAAGTTCTTTATCAGTGAGTCTGGTCTTGAGAAAGAAAAGAAATTCGAGAGCCTTAAGTATTGGATTAATGTTTGGGATGCAAATGGTGCAAAGATTGATGGTATCAATGCAAAATTGAACCTTACTTATAGTGAGGATGCTGAAAAGCAGGAAGCTAACAAGGCTGCTCTTGACAAACTTCTTGATAACCTGGCATCTACAGGCAAACTCATTCGTCTCTCTAACTTCGACATTTCTTACAAGGATGCAGAGGGTAATATTGTGTCAGCTAATGATATTACAGACGAACAGCGTCAGAAACTTGCCGACTACTATGGCTATGTTATCAAGAGCTATATGAGCAAGATTTCTAACGAAAAGCAGGCTGGTATTTGCAAGGGTAACCTGGCTGATACAAGTGATCCTGTAGGCCTTTGGTCAGTTGACAGCAAGAGTAAGGATTGGGTTCGCACTGCTACATACAAGGCATTCTGCGATGCACTCGGTGGAAACTAATTATGGGGTAAAGGAGCTAGGGAGGTTTTACTTCTTTGGCTCCTAGGACTCCAGACTCTAAAGAGATAATTATATTTATCATTTTTTTTTATTAACTTAATTTTTTAACTAAATTCTTTTAATTATGAAGAAACTATTTACTCTTCTTGCTTTCTTGAGTTGTTTCTTGGGAGCAAATGCAAAAGTGATTGTTGACGCTGAAGTTGACTATTCAACTCAGACGGAAGTAAAGATGGGCGGCTGGTCTAGTGAATCAGCTTTGGCTCGTCTATCAATTCAGGACGGTTGTCTTCATTTCCACAGCGAGGAAGCTACTGATCCATCTTGGGACTGCCAGTTCCATCCTATTGGAGGCATTGAGGCAGAGGATGGTGTTACTTATACTCTTCATTTCAAGGTTAAGGGTAGCATAGAAAAGAATATCTCTGTACTCGGCTTCGGTCAGACTCCTTATGGACAGTTTGCAATTACAACTGATTGGGTAGAGGGTACAGTTGATTATGTAGCCAAAGCCGGTGATAATGGAAAGGTTGATGGTAGCATTCTGATTCAGTGCGGTGACTATGTAGGTGATTTTGACATCGCTTATCTGAAGATTACTCACGAGGGTAAGGAGGAGAAACCTGTTCAGTGGGAGAATATCCTGAAGAATGGTGATGCTTCTGCTGCTTGGGCAAATCCAGATGCACAGACAATTGATAATAAGTATTCTGGCGAAGGTGCGGAAGAGGTTTGTGCTTATTCTAAGGAGTATGGAGTTAACGAGAATAACCCTCATGCTGCTAAGATTGAGGATGGCGTGTTCGTATGCCGTACACAGAAGGTAGATCCCCCACTTGTATGGGATGAAGATGGTGAGCAGTGGGGACAGAAGCACAGTGCTGGCGATCCAAAGCCCGATAATTCATGGCAGAACCAGTTCTGGATTAACTTCCCAAGACCAATGAAGGAAGGTGAGCAGTTCAAGGTTACATTCAAGTATAAGGCTTCTGAGGCTGCAAGAGTAACTACTCAGGATCATAAGGCTCCTGGTGATTATCTTGGTGGTGGTAGCTATGGTGATGTCAATTTCACTACAGAATGGCAGACTTACGAGAAGCAGGTAACTGCAGCTGCTGGTGTTCAGTCAATTGCATTCAACTTTGGTGAGGATAAGCAGTACGAAAAGGATATCGTATTCTACTTTGATGATATTACAGTATCTACTATGGTACTTGACAAGGGATTGTTTGCTGCTTCTTCTAATGCTGAAGCTGGTATTGAATATGATTACGATAACGCTGTTCAGTTTGAAGGTGAGGATCCTATGTGGTCTGTTACCCTTGGTACTAAAGGAAAGAAGGATACTTGGGTGAAAGAGGTTATGATCTCTACTGTTCGCGGAAACGATAAGGCATTTAAGTCGGCTACACTCAAAGTTACTGGTACAATTACAGGTAATGAGGACGATTGGCTTGATTACTCTGAGGGTGCAAATGCAAAGATAACTCTTCCTGCAGCTGGTGTATGGCAGATTACTCTCAATACTGAGTACAAGAAGATCAGCTTAGCCCAGATCGAGGGTGACGAGATTGTTGTTAAGGAGGCTGTTGATATCGTAACTAATGCAACAGAAGTAAAGGTTAATGGTAAGGAGAGAGAGTACACTGAGGCAGAAGCTGAGGCTGCTGGAATCGAAAAGCCAGAAAATCCTGGTTTCGCTTGGGACAACCAGTTCTTCATTATTGCAAACCGCGAGTTTAAGACTGGTGAAAAAGTAACTCTTAAGTTCAAGTATAAGAGTTCAGTTGCTGCTAAGACTACTACACAGCTTCATGGTGATCCAGGTGCATACATTTTCTGGAATGCTATTGGTGATGTGAACTTTACAGAGGAGTGGCAGGACTTCGAGAAGACTTGGGAAATTGCTGCTGGTGATAATAATGCAGAACTCACATGTAAGTCTATCGCATTCAATATGGCAGAAATCAAGGAGGCTTGTGTATATGAGCTGAAGGATTTCCAGTGGTATGTGAATAATGAAGGTGATGCTGAGGGTAAGACTATGGAGAACCTGATTGATGAGACAGGTGCAAAGAACTTCTTCGTTAAGGAGGGTGCTGGCACAACTCCATACGAGTTTGGTACAGATCCTTCTGGCATCATCAACGTTAAGAAGGATGCTGTTAAGGCTGATGGCGCTATCTACAACCTCGCTGGTCAGCGCGTATCTAAGGACTATAAGGGTATCGTAGTTAAGAACGGTAAGAAGTACATTACCAAGTAATAACTGATATCTACCTAATATTAAGAGGATGTGCATTTGCACATCCTCTTTTTAATTATATAAATTTGCCCCCAGGAACTATCTTTCTTTACCCCGTATCTATTCCACTATCTCTGCATCCTCGATGACGTCGGCTTCATCGATTATCTGGGGCTCTTCGTATTCTTCTGGGTCGAGGATTACCTCGGGTTCCATAATTACTTCGGGCTCTTCGATAATCTTGGGCTCTTCTGGCATCTCGGGTTGCATAGTGCTCTCGAGCATTGGCTGTGCGGCCTGCTGTGGCTGAACCTCTGGCTCTTCCTCTACCTCAGATTCTGGCTCACCCTCGGCTCCATTCTGAAGAAGTTTGCGACCTCCTTTGAATCTGATGGCCAACAGGGAGATGTCGTCTCTCTGCTCGTAATCGCCGGCAAAACGGTTTACAGCATCGAGCATATTCTCGATAAATGGTTTTGGACGTGGATCGAGCTTCATAGCCTGCAGGGCCGATCCCAGCATACGTTTCTCATTGAATATGCGGTGCTCTTTATTCTTAACCTTTATCAGTCCGTCGGTGTTCAGGAATATCATCGTGCCAGGCACCATTTGTATCTCCTGCGGCTCGTACTCCCAATTACGCTGTTCGCCTACTGCAATATTCTGCTCTACTGGCAGGTGGTGCAGCTCGTTGCTTACCATCAGTGGCGCATCGTGGTTGGCGTTGCAGAAATTCAGCACGCCGGTATTGATATCAAGCACACCGATGAAGAGTCTTATAGCGGTGCCTTTCTCACCATCCTTGGCTATGGCGTTATTGATTGCGGCCATGATTCGCTCAGGTTTCTCCTCGAATGCAGCCGCAGTACGGAACTGGGCCTTAACGACAGTTGTAAGTAGCGATGCTTTGACTCCTTCGACGATAGCCTCTCCTACACAGAAGTAAAGTTTGTCGCCACGCATGCAGTAGTCGAGAACTCCACGACCTTCCATTAGTCCTGCAGTAGTAGAGCTGGCGATATCGAAAAACTTGTGTTTGGGCAGTTGACTTGGTGCTATCACGCGCTGGATATTTTGCGAGATACGTAATTCGGATGCCTCACGCTCTTTTACGATGGTATCGGCTTCCAGACGGTCGTAGTCGTATTTCAAGTCATCATAGGCAGCCTGCATCTGAGTGGCCATACGATGACGGATGATGACGAATCCTATCAGACAGAGTATCACAAATGCAATAGCAACAGAAACTACAATCTGCAGTCTGCGATGGCTCTGAGCCTGTAATTCCGTCATCTTCTCTACGTTTTGAACGATTACTGCCTGTTCCTCCTTTTCCATCTTTCTGGATTTGGCGATGGCCTGTCCTAGCGAATTGCTAATATCCATTGCCACCTTAATGGCAGAATCGCGACGGCCTGCCTGTAGGTTGGTGCTATATTTTTTCAGTACCAGTTTCTCGATATTATCGAGCGAGTAGTTCTTTGGTGTCTCGCCTATCATGGCGTCAAGACTATTGTAGTTCTCGGCGGCCTCGTCCCATCGGTGGGCAGCTGTGAGATAGTCGTTGGCGTCGATACGTCCTCTTGGCGTGTTGCTGAACTTGGTTGTAAGGAATTTCTCATAAGCCTTAGCAGCCTCATCGGCCTTGCCCAGTCCCTGTAGTGATATGGCATTGTAGATATCAAAGCGGGCCAACTGACGGTCGATATAATCGGCATCGGCATCAGGGCGTTGCTCGTATTCGCTTAGTACCTGACCGAAGCGTGTGGTCCAAGCCTGGGCTTCAGCCCATTTCTTGGTATAGATGTAGTCGTAAGCGATATTGATAAGGCCAGTGATACCATCCTTGTACACTACGTCGTTGTGGTAGGTCTCGATGTTCTCCATGTGGCGCTGGTAGGCCTTGGTAAACCCATCGGCATTACCATCGGAAGTGCCTAAGCCCTCCTGGCAGCAACCTATATATATAAGTATATTAAGGTAGTCGCTGGTGCTGTCGCAATCGAGAGATTCCAGTTTGTTGGCCACAGGAATGGAGATGTTAAGGCCTTCTTCGTAGTCGCCTCTTACCGATAGCATGTTAGCCAGTCGGCTGGCTGACTTGGCATAGTATATCATCTCGTCTTCATCGGTCGATTCGTTGGCGGCATCGATTGATGCCTTCCAATAGTATTCGGCCAGACGTTGGCGCTTCATCTTGTCGCAGGCATAACCTCGCCAGTAGCAAGCCTTGGTGGGTGTAATCTTACCGATAGACTCCAGACTGTCTACAATTGTCATCAGTTCATTGTAGTTCTTATTCTTCTGCGAGGCCTCTATCAATCTGTCGGCTTCGTTAATCTGATTTTTCTTTTCCTCGTCGTTACATGCCATCATCAGCATGCTGGTCATTATGGCCAATAGTATCCAAAACTTTGCTTGTTTCATATATCGTTTCGAGTCATTGATGTTTCTGGATGCAAAGATACAAAAGTATTTCAAAAAAACTCAAAATCATAATAAAAAAGTGCATATATAGCCTAGATGATACTCATAAGAAAGTAAATGTAACTCATCGAAAAGGCTTTTTTGCAAAAAGTGTATACCTTTGCACCCGAATTTAAAACTGAAACAATAATGAAGAAAATATTAGCTGTTCTAACAATCTTTTTTGCGCTTGGTGCTAATGCCCAGGACGAGAAAACTCTGCCATCTCTTCATACTGAGGGTAGATGGCTTGTAGATAAACACGGAAATCAGGTGGTTCTTCATGGCGTGATGGATACGCCTAACATGTATTTCAACGGCTGGCGCTGGGGAAATCCATGGGGATGGAATGGTAATACCGCCAATTACGATGATAACGGTGCCAAGAAGTGCATTAAATATTTTGAGAAGATTTTTAAAGGCTTGGAGGAGGCTAAGTGTGACGTGTTCCGTCTGCACATGGATCCTGCTTGGACCAACGATGATGGCATTACTGCTACAGGATTCACTAAGAAGGTTAAGGATGGTAAAACAGTAACCATAGACCCGAATGGACAAGAAGTAGACGGAGAAGCCAATATCTCGCAATTCAGCGAGACACTTTATAGACATTGGCTGCCTACGCTTTATTTTGAACTGGCCAAGAAGGCAATGAAACATGGAATGTACGTGGTGGTACGTCCTCCTGGCGTTTGTCCTGGAAACATCAAGGTGGGTGACTACTATCAAGCCTATCTTACTAAGGTTTGGGACATTTTCTCAAGTCAAGATTTCGTAAAGGAACATGCCGGACAGATTAGTATCGAGTTGGCTAACGAGCCTGTTAGCCTGAAGAATGCAAATGGTCAGGACGATGCCAAGGCGATGCACGATTTCTTTCAGCCAATCGTAGATAAGATTCGTGCGAACGGATTCACTGGTATCATCTGGGTTCCAGGAACCACTTGGCAGCAGAACTATCGTGGTTATGCTGAATATCCTATCGAGGGCGAGAACATTGGTTATGCTGTTCACGACTATTGCGGATGGTATGGATGCAGCGATGATAACCCCGATCCACAGAACAAGATAAAGAATTTCCACGAGTCGGTACCTGTGATAGATTTCGCTCCGGTAATCATTACAGAGGTTGACTGGAGTCCGGTTAATCCTGATGCTGAAGGACACTATAACGAGAGCGGCACATGGGTACAGCCAAACTTTGGTACATGGGCCACTGGTTCGACTTCGAAGTGGGGTAAGGCATATAAGACTATGCTCGACTACTTTGGCAACATCTCGATGACACTCTCTGGTACAGGATGTCTGATAGATGAAGACAAGCTCCTGTCGACAGGTAAGGTATATCCCGCCTTCGATGGAAATGAAGAGGCCTGCGGTAAGGCCTGTATGGACTGGTATGCAGAATACTATGATGTGAACAGACCTCATGATGATAATGAGGAAGAGACAGGCGAATTCTATACAATTAATTCGTTGGAGGCAGAGAAGGAGTCGTTTGACCTGAAGATTGGTGATAATACAATGCTCTCTTTGAAATTGCTATATGCTGATGGTCATACAAAGGATATATCTGGCGTGGCTGATTATGAAATCGATGATCCAACGGTAGTAAAGGTAAAGAATGGCTATCTTTGTGGTCTGAAGAGTGGCGAGACTGTAGTTAACGCTTCATATGACGTACAGGGTAAGACTTGGAAGAAATCTTTCTCTATTAAGGTGACGGGCGTTAGTCTTAGCGACTTTACTGCTCTCAGCAGTCTGTCGGAGATAACATCAAAGCCTTTTGCTATCGTCAATAAGGAGAATCAGAAGATGTTCTACGGATCTGATAATCAGAATCTTGGCTTTAGTCCAGCAATTGAGGTTATCAACAATAAGAAGATAAATGGCTATATGTTTAAGGCTGAGCCCGTTTCAGGTCGTAGTGGTTGCTATCTGCTCCGCCTGATGACACTGAGCGGCTCGGCATACAGTATCTGGGGAAGTCCTGGCTATCTGAACTCGCAGCCTGCTACAGGTGGTTGCTGCTTCATCCTGGGATTGAAGGAACAGAATGGTCAGGATATCAAGGATGGTGCTGTATGGGAGATTAAATATGAGGAAGGCAATGGCTTTACCCTGAAGAATGTGGGTACTGGTAAGTATCTGCAGGATGCAGCTCCTGCTAAATATTCTGCCCCGGCATATTTCGAATTCCTGAAGGCTGGTGGAACAACGGGCATAAATGCTGTAGAGCGTACAGTGGTTGACAACGATGCGGTATATACTCTGCAGGGACGTAAGGTGGCTACACGCCAGCAGTGGAACTCGCTACCTCGTGGCATCTACATAGTAGGTGGAAAGAAGATAATCAAATAATAACAATATATCAACACAATCATTATGTATCAATCAAAATTAAAAACCATCATGCTGGCAGTTGCACTGCTCGTATTGCCTGCAAGCATGGCGGCCCAGAAAAAGAAGGCCGCTCCAAAGAAGAAGGCTGCTACCGAACAGGTGAAGCCTGCCGATCCTAATTTCTACATCTTCCTCTGTTTCGGTCAGTCGAACATGGAGGGTGCAGCACGTCCTGAGGCTCAGGATCTGAAGAGTCCTGGTCCACGATTTGTGTGGATGCCAGCTGTAGACTATCCTGCAACAGATAAACTGCCTGCCCGCAAGATGGGTGAGTGGTACGAGGCTATCCCACCACTCTGCCGTCCTAATACAGGTCTTACTCCTGCCGACTGGTTCGGTCGAACTCTCGTTGCCTCGTTGCCCGAGAATATTAAGATAGGTGTAATCCACGTAGCTATCGGTGGTATCGATATCAAGGGATTCCTTCCCGACAGCATCAAGGAGTATGCCGAGAAGAAGGCTCCAGGATGGATGAAGGGTATGCTTGCCGCTTACGACAACAACCCCTACGAACGTCTGGTAACTTTGGCCAAGAAGGCTCAGAAGGATGGTGTGATCAAGGGTATACTTATGCACCAGGGTGAGACCAATACCGGCGATCCAAAGTGGGCAGGTATGGTTAAGCAGGTTTACGACAACCTGTGTGGCGATCTGAACCTGAAGCCTGAGGAGGTTAACCTCTATGCAGGAAACATCGTTCAGGCTGATGGTAAGGGCGTATGCATCGGTTGCAAGAAGCAGATCGACGAACTCCCATTGACACTCCACACCTCTCAGGTCATCTCATCTGATGGCTGTACCAATGGTCCTGACCGTCTGCATTTCGATGCAGCAGGCTATCGTGAGCTGGGGTGCCGTTATGGCGAAGCCGTGGCCCGTCATCTTGGTTTCGAGCCAAAGCGTCCATTTATCGAGATGCCTAAGAAGATCGAGGTTCCTGCCGATGCATTTATCGCAGAAACCACTATTGAGGGCAATCAGTTCCCGAAGGTTGACAAGCAGAACCGTGCTTACTTCTATATCAATGCTCCACAGGCCCGTAAGGTGGTTGTAGACATCTGCAGCAAGAAGTACGACATGCAGCCTGATGGTAAGGGCGGATTTATGGCCGTTACCGATCCTCTGCCCGTTGGATTCCACTACTACTTTATGAATGTAGATGGTATCAACTTCATCGATCCAGCAACCGAGACTTACTTTGGTTGCAACCGCGAGTCGGGTGGTATCGAGATTCCTGAAGGACCAGAGGGCGACTACTATCGTCCACAGCAGGGCGTACCTACAGGATGTGTTCGTAGCATCTACTACTTCAGCAAGGAGCAGAACAAGTGGCGTCATGCTATGGTTTATACTCCTGCCGAGTACGAAATCGCCAAGAATGCCAAGAAGCGCTACCCAGTGCTCTATCTGCAGCACGGAATGGGCGAGGGTGAGACAAGCTGGACTCTTCAGGGTAAGATGCAGCACATCATGGACAACTCTATCGCCAAGGGCGAAGCTGTGCCTATGATCGTTGTTATGGAGAGTGGTGATATCAAGGCTCCATTTGGTGGTGGTTCTAACCGTCAGGGTATGAGCACATATGGCAATTCATTCTATCCCGTACTGCTTAACGACCTGATTCCTTATATCGATCAGAACTTCCGCACTAAGAGCGACCGTGAGAACCGTGCTATGGCAGGATTGTCATGGGGTGGTCACCAGACATTCGATATCGTTCTGAACAACCTCGACAAGTTTGCCTGGATGGGTACTTTCAGCGGTGCTATCTTCGGTCTCGACGTTAAGACTGCCTACAATGGTGTGTTTGCTAACGCCGACGAGTTCAACAAGAAGATTCATTACATGTATATGAACTGGGGCTCTGAGGACTTTATCAAGAGCGGCGATATAGTTAAGCAGCTCCGTGAGCTTGGTGTAAAGGTTGACTCAAGCGAGTCTGCAGGCACTGCCCACGAGTTCCTGACCTGGCGTCGTGGACTCCATGAGTTCATTCCACATCTGTTCAAGAAGCAAAAGTAATCAACCTGCAATTATAAAAACCTTATTAAGGGCGCCCCTGTCAGACTCCATCTGCAGGGGCGCTAATTATTCTTAATGGTACATATAATAAAGTTTATGATACTTATGGAATAGAGTGTTTGGGGGAAATGTCGTACCTTTGCAGCCGAAATGATTAAATATATAACAAAAACCAATTAGCAAATATGAAGAAAATTTTTTTAGCGTTATCGCTTGTTGCCGTTAGCATGAGTGCTTCGGCTCAGTGGGGACGTCCTGTTGACTATGCTGCAGGCCCCGGACTTAAGGATGCTTACAAGGATTATTTCACAATCGGTGTGGCTGTGAACAAGTTCAACATCTCTGATCCTGTTCAGACCGCAATTATCAAGAAGCAATTCAGCAGCGTGACTGCTGAGAATGCTTGGAAGCCTGGAGAGATTCATCCGAAAGAGGGTGTTTGGAACTTCGGTTTAGCCGACAGTATTGCCAACTTCTGCCGTGAGAACGGTATAAAGATGCGTGGTCACTGTCTGTGCTGGCACTCTCAGTTTGCCGACTGGATGTTCACCGACAAGAAGGGCAAACCAGTAAAGAAGGAGGTGTTCTACCAGCGTCTGCGCGAGCATATCCACACCGTAGTAAACCGCTATAAGGATGTAGTATATGCTTGGGACGTGGTGAATGAGGCTATGGCCGACGACAACATGATGTTCCGTGGCTTCCGCCCAGGTGTTAAGCCCAGTCCATATCGTCAGAGCAGACATTTCGAACTCTGCGGCGACGAGTTCATCGCAAAGGCTTTCGAGTTTGCTCGTGAGGCTGATCCAACAGGTGTGCTGATCTACAATGACTACAGCTGTGTAGACGAGGGAAAGCGTGAGCGTATATATAATATGGTGAAGAAGATGAAGGACGCTGGTGTGCCCATCGATGGTATCGGTATGCAGGGCCACTACAACATCTACTTCCCTGATGAGGATCAGCTTGAGAAGGCTATCAACCGTTTCAGCGAGATCGTTAATATTATCCACATCACTGAGCTCGACCTGCGTACCAACACTGAGAGTGGCGGTCAGCTGATGTTCTCACGTGGTGAAGCTAAGCCACTGCCTGCTTATATGCAGACTCTGCAGGAGGATCAGTATGCTCGTCTGTTCAAGGTCTTCCGCAAGCATAAGGACGTGATCAAGAACGTTACATTCTGGAACCTGAGCGATAAGGATTCTTGGTTGGGTACCAACAACCATCCTCTGCCATTCGACGAGAACTTCAAGGCAAAGCGTTCACTTCAGATTATCCGCGATTTCGATCCAGTGCTCGATGCACATCAGCCTAAGGAGGACTTCGTGCCCAACTCAATGAACCAGCCTGGTCAGGAGTATCCTATGGTTAACTCTGAGGGTTATGCCCGTTTCCGTGTTGAGGCTCCAGATGCCAAGTCGGTAATCGTAAGTCTGGGTCTTGGTGGCCGTGGCGGTACCGTACTGCGCAAGGATAAGAATGGCGTTTGGACCGGTACAACAGATGGTCCAATGGATCCTGGTTTCCACTACTATCACCTGACTATCGACGGTGGCGTATTCAACGATCCTGGTACAAACAACTACTTCGGTTCTTGCCGTTGGGAGAGTGGTATCGAGATTCCTGTAGCCGATCAGGACTTCTACGCTTATCGCAAGGATATCAATCATGGTAACATCCAGCAGGTAACATTCTGGAGCGAGAGCACTGGTAAGATGCAGACTGCCAATGTATATCTGCCTTATGGCTATGGAAAGATGGTGAAGGGCAAGAACGGTAAGATGACACAGGAGCGTTATCCAGTACTGTATCTGCAGCATGGTTGGGGTGAGAACGAGACTAGCTGGCCTGTACAGGGTAAGGCTGGACTCATCATGGACAACCTGATTGCTGATGGCAAGATTAAGCCTTTCATCGTAGTTATGGCTTACGGTCTGACCAACGACTTCAAGTTTGGTACAATCGGACGTTTCGAGGCTAAGGAGTTTGAGAAGCTGCTCATCGACGAGCTGATTCCTCATATCGACAAGAACTTCCTGACAAAGGCCGACAAGTGGAACCGCGCTATGGCTGGTCTGTCAATGGGTGGTATGGAGACAAAGCTCATTACCCTGCGTCGTCCTGAGGTGTTCGGATACTGGGGACTGCTGAGTGGCGGTACCTATATGCCAGAGGAGATTAAGGCTCCAAAGGCCGTGAAGTACATCTTTGAGGGATGCGGTGACAAGGAGAATCCTGAGGGCATCAATAAGAGCGTTGAGGCTCTGAAGGCTGCTGGATTCAAGGCCGAGGGTCTGGTATCTGAGGGCACTGCTCACGAGTTCCTGACATGGCGTCGTTGCCTCGAAAAGATGGCTCAGAGTTTGTTTAAATAACAAAATAGTGCGAAAAAAGTGCGTTTTTCGACACATTGAAACAAAATCTAAAGTAATTGTAACAATAGAGTAAATGAGTTTCGAAAAAATGCACTAACTTTGCACCCAGATAAGATAAAGAATCGGTTAAAATTGTTTTAGTTATATTAGTAGTTAGTAGTTTTTCCTTCCCTGGGACATAGAAAAGCGTTTCTTGTCCCAGGGTTTTTCTTCGTCTCGAAGATAGGCTGCATTTCAGAAAAACTCAAATAAATTTGGTTTTTCTCTCGATTTGTACTATCTTTGCAGGCAAAATTAAACCAATAATAGCAAAATGAAACGATTACCAACCATTTTGATTGCAATCTGTTGTGCAGTCGTAGTTAATGCCCAGCAACATAAGCTGTGGTATAGTAAGCCTGCCAGCCAGTGGCTGGAAGCATTGCCAGTGGGAAATTCACACCTTGGAGCAATGGTGTATGGCGGTACTGATGTAGAGCAGATTCAACTGAACGAGGAAACATTCTGGAGTGGTTCACCCCATGACAACAACAGTCCTGCTTCGAAAACCGTTTTAAAAGATGTTCGTAAACAGATATTCGAGGGCAAGGAACAGGCCGCTGACACGCTGATAGGCCGCTATTTCTTTAAAGGTCCGCATGGTCAGAAATACCTGTCGCTGGGTGATCTGAAGTTGTCGTTCAACTATAAGAGCAAGTCAGCGCCTACAAACTATCGTCGTGAGCTGAGTCTGGCTGAAGCAGTCAATACAACAAGTTTCGATATAGACGGAGTGCATTATGAGCGTAGTGTCTTTGCATCATTGGCCGACAATGTGGTCGTGGTACAGATATCTGCCAGCATGAGTAAAGCACTTAACTTTATGGTGGACTATGTGCGCTATGATGAGCCCGTAAAAGGAGATGCTATCGATAAACATGAATTTGCCTATATTATTAATAATGTAGAGCACGAGGGTATCCCTGGCAAGCTTACGGCAGAAGTAAGAGTGAAAGTTGAGGCTGATGGAAAAGTGGTTGATTCGGCCAGTGGTATGATGGTAGCCAATGCCAGTACTGCCACAATTATTATCACTGCTGCTACCAACTACGTAAACTATAAGGACATCAGTGGTAATCCTCTACTTAAGAACTCAAATACGATGGCTTCGATTAAGGGTAAAAACTATAAAACTCTATTGAAGCGCCACTTGCAGAAGTATCAGGCACAATACGACCGTGTATCGCTTACTCTGCCAAAGTCAGGAAACTCTGATTTGGAAACGGATAAACGTCTGGCTGCATTTGATGGTAGCGATCTGGATTTTGTGTCGCTGATGATGCAATACGGACGTTATCTGCTGATTTCATCATCGCAGCCAGGTGGTCAGCCTGCAAACCTGCAGGGTGTTTGGAATGATAAGAAGGACGCTCCGTGGGATTCGAAATATACCATCAATATCAATGCAGAGATGAACTACTGGCCTGCACTGATTGGTAATCTGGCGGAAACACAGGAGCCGCTTTTCTCGATGATTCGTGACCTGAGTGTGACTGGAGCAAAGACAGCCCGTGTGATGTACGAATGTCCAGGTTGGGTGGCTCATCATAATACAGACCTGTGGCGTATCGCCGGTCCTGTTGACGGAACTACATGGGGAATGTTCCCAACGGGTGGTGCATGGCTAACTACACACCTATGGCAGCACTACCTGTATACAGGCGATGTGTATTTCCTGAAGGAATACTATCCGATATTGAAAGGCGCTGCCGACTTCCTGTTGTCGTATATGCAGGAATATCCTAAGAATGGTGAGGTGAAGAAGGCTGCAGGTTGGCTGGTTACAGTCCCCACTGTATCGCCCGAACATGGTCCTGTGGGTAAGAATACTACGGTAACAGCTGGTTCGACAATGGACACACAGATAGTGTTTGATGTACTGTCGAGCACATTGAAGGCACATCAGATATTGGGTTTGGACAATATCGTATATACCACAATGCTTACCAATGCGATTGCCAAGTTGCCACCAATGCAGATAGGACGTTATGGCCAGTTGCAGGAGTGGTTGATAGATGGTGATGATCCAAAGGATGAGCACCGTCATATTTCACATCTCTACGGACTATATCCATCGAACCAGATTTCACCATATAGTCATCCCGAACTCTTTACCGCTGCTGCTAATACGTTGAACCAGCGTGGTGATATGGCAACAGGATGGAGCCTAGGATGGAAAATAAACTTCTGGGCACGTATGCTAGATGGTAATCACGCATTTAAGATCATCAAGAATATGATGAACGTGATACCTGCAACAACAGAGTGGGGACCACGAGGCGGAACCTATCCCAACCTGTTTGATGCCCACCCGCCATTCCAGATTGACGGAAACTTCGGTTGCTCGGCAGGTGTGTGCGAGATGTTGTTGCAGAGTCATGACGGTGCTGTACACCTGTTGCCGGCCCTGCCTGATGCCTGGTCTGAGGGAGAAGTGAAAGGACTCCGGGCTAGAGGAGCATTTACTGTCGATATGAAATGGGCTAAAGGAGAATTGACCGAGGCTGTTATAGTGTCGAAGATAGGAGGAACACTGCGCCTGCGTTCGTATGTACCTCTTAAGGGTGCCGGATTGGCAGAAGCTCAAGGCGAATGCGATAATGACCTGCTTAAGTCTGCCGTTATACGCGAGCCACTGAAATCGGAGGAGCTGAAAGACTTTAAGACTCTGCCCATAAGAACGGTTTATGAGTATGACGTGGTAACAAAGCCTGGAAAAGTGTATAAAGTTTATAGACATTAAAGATTAAACATTAAACATTGAATATTAATGAAGTATCAACTATTACTTACAATTGCGTTATGTGCTGGGCTGTCTGTTTCGGCACAGAAACTGCCTTACCAGAATCCTAACCTTTCTGCTAAGGAAAGAGCAACAGATTTATGCAGTAGACTTACGCTAGAAGAGAAGGCTATGCTTATGCTCGACGAGAGTCCTGCTATCCCAAGATTGGGTATCAAGAAGTTCTTCTGGTGGAGTGAGGCTCTTCATGGAGCCGCCAACATGGGCAATGTTACTAATTTCCCAGAGCCAGTTGGTATGGCTTCATCATTTAATCCCGATCTGCTTTATAAGGTGTTCGACATCGCCAGTACCGAGTTCCGTGCCCAGTACAACCATCGTATGTACGACCTGAAAGGTGAGGATATGAAGATGCGAAGTCTGTCGGTATGGACCCCTAACGTAAACATCTTCCGTGATCCTCGTTGGGGACGTGGTCAGGAGACTTATGGTGAGGATCCGTATCTTACAAGCGTTATGGGAGTCCAGGTGGTAAAGGGCCTGCAGGGACCTGAAGATTCAAAGTATCGTAAACTCTGGGCTTGTGCCAAGCACTATGCCGTACATAGCGGTCCAGAGTATACACGTCACACTGCAAACCTTACTGATGTGTCGCCCCGCGATTTTTGGGAGACATATATGCCTGCTTTCAAGACACTGGTTCAGGATGCCAATGTGCGTGAGGTGATGTGTGCTTACCAGCGTCTGGATGATGATCCATGCTGCGGTTCAACTCGTCTGCTCCAGCAGATATTGCGTGATGAGTGGGGATTTAAATATTTGGTGGTGAGTGACTGCGGTGCGGTAAGTGATTTCTACGAGAACCACAAGTCGTCATCTGATGCCGTACATGGTACATCTAAAGCCGTACTAGCTGGTACCGATGTTGAGTGCGGATTCAACTACGCATACAAGAGTCTGCCTGAGGCTGTTCGTAAAGGGCTGGTCTCGGAAGCAGAAGTAGATAAGCATGTGATCCGTCTGCTCGAAGGTCGTTTCGACCTGGGTGAGATGGACGATCCCTCGCTAGTGGAGTGGTCAAAAATTCCATATTCAGCCATGTCTACCAAAGCATCGGCTAATGTGGCTCTTGATATGGCCCGTCAGACAATCGTTCTATTGCAGAACAAGGGTAATGTGCTGCCACTGAAGAAGAATGCTGAGAAGATTGCCATTATTGGTCCGAATGCCCATAACGAGCCAATGATGTGGGGTAACTATAATGGTACGCCAAACCATACTGTTACTATTCTTGATGGTGTGAAGACTAAGCAGAAGAAGCTGGTTTATATCCCAGGCTGCGACCTTACTAATGACAAGGTGATGGAATGCCATCTTGCTACAGACTGTGTAACACCTGATGGCAAGAAGGGCTTGAAAGGAACATTCTGGAACAACACCGAGATGGCAGGTAAGCCATTTACCACAGAGTATTATACCAAGCCTGTAAATGTAACAACTGCTGGTATGCATGTATTTGCACCCAACCTGCCTATCGAGGACTTCTCGGCTAAGTATGAGACGACCTTTACAGCAAAGGAAGCTGGTGAGTATGTAGTGAATGTGGAGAGTACAGGTCATTTTGAACTCTATATCAACGGTGAGCAGAAATTCGTTAACCACATTTGGCGTGCTACACCAACACGTACCGTTCTGAATGCCGCAAAGGGACAGAAGTTTAATATCGAAGTCCGTTTCCAGACCGTTAAGACTTGGGGGGCCTCAATGAAGATTGATGTTGCCCGTGAATTGTCTATTGATTACCAGGAGACTATTGCAAAGTTGAAGGGAATTAATAAAGTTATCTTCTGTGGTGGTATTGCTCCAAGTCTTGAAGGCGAGGAGATGCCAGTAAACATCGAAGGTTTCAAGGGCGGCGACCGTACTAGCATCGAACTTCCAAAAGTGCAGCGCGAGTTCCTTAAGGCTCTGAAGGCTGCTGGCAAGACTGTGATATACGTGAACTGTTCTGGTTCAGCTATCGCTCTGAAGCCTGAGACAGAGACTTGCGATGCTATCGTACAGGCATGGTATCCAGGTCAGGAGGGTGGAACTGCTGTTGCAGATGTTCTCTTCGGCGACTATAACCCAGGTGGTAAACTCTCGGTAACATTCTATAAGGACGACAGTCAGTTGCCTGACTACGAGGATTACTCGATGAAGGGGCGTACATATCGTTACTTCAATGATCCCCTGTTCGCCTTCGGTTATGGTCTCAGCTATACAACATTCGAGGTTGGCGAGGCAAATGTAAAGTGCGAGAAAGGGTACTACGAGGTGACTGTGCCTGTTGCCAACAAGGGGCTGCGCAACGGAACAGAGACTGTACAGTTGTATATCAGAGACCTTAGTGATAAGGAAGGTCCGCTGAAGTCGCTTCGAGCTTTCAAACGTGTGGAAGTGAAGGCTGGACAGACAGCTACAGCCACTCTGAAACTTACACCTAAGAGCTTTGAGTTCTGGGATGCAGAAACAAACACAATGCGAACAAAGCCCGGAAAGTATGAGATACTCTACGGAACTAGTTCACAAGACAAAGATCTGAAGAAAATAGCCATCACTCTTTAGTGGTGGCTATTTTTATTCTGCGGAATATTAATGCTATTGCTATGGATAATACGCCAAGTAAACATCCTATAATAGCTATTTGCCAATAATCTATTACTCTGGTGCTCTTCATCTTTTCCCAGATTTCACGAATCACCTCTTGACGATCTCCGCTGTCACGAAGGAAGCTACAACGTTCTATTGTGCTTAGTTTAGGGTACATGACACTGTCGACATGTACAGCAGCGGCATCAGGGCCGAAGAAATAGCTGAGATCGATGGCCTCCTTGATGCTATTGTCGGTAACTGCTTTCAGTATCTCTGGCGATGCTATCGCAGAGCTATAGCCTGTCTCTTCCATACACAGCAGGGCGATGTCTGGTCGGCAAAGGAAATTAATCCAATAGCTTGCTGCCTCAGGATTATTTGCGCAGGAAGGGATTACCCAGCAGTCAACCCAACAGTCGCTGCCCTCCTGTGGTACGACATACTGGAGGTCTATGCTTTCGCCAGCTTCGTCCATTGCCCATCTGGCATCGCCATTCCATGTCACGCTGAGCCAGTTGCTGCCGTCGGCCATCATGCGTTTGTCTTCTTCTACGCCAAAGCTTTTCATTTGTGGACGAGCTTTGGAAAGCAAGTCTTCAACGATGGCGATGTTACGGTTGGTCATATACTCTGCCAGCAGATTACGGTTGGTAGCACCGCTCTTTACGTCGTCGTAGTAGGCATAATTGATGAATACGTTATATATATCGCTGAAAGAGTCTTTCATTATTACCTTTTTGCGAAACTTAGAGTCGAAAAGAAATCGCCAGCTGTAGACTTCCTCTGGCTTTACGTATTTTTTGTTGATAAGTACGCCAGTGGTACCCCATAGGTATGCTACGGTATAGTCTTTTGCAGATAACCCCTGATTCTCGCCAATATGCTTAAGGAGTCCGTCGATAAAGGGAGATGTGTATTTCATCCAATTGGGAATGCCCTTCTCAACAAAGCTGGTGTCGATGGGGCTGAGGATGCCATGCTTCATCATTCGTTCTGCCAGATACTCTGGAGGACAGAAGATGTCGAAATCAGCCTGGCCATCAAGAATTTGCGCAAACATATCTTCAGGATAGTCGTAGGTGGTATATTCCACCTTTATGGTGTTACCGGTAACTTCCTTATACCATTGTTCAAACTTCTCAATGACGCCAACTCCTATATACTCGTTCCAGTTGTAGACTTTCAGGATTTGTTGACGGTCATTCTGTGCCTGAATGCCAAGCATGCAGAGCATAGAGACAAAAATGGCTAATAGACGTTTCATATGTCCCTCCTTCTTTAGGGGATTATCTTTCTTCGTGCTCCTTCATGTAGTCGCGTGGCGACATACCATAGAACTTCTTGAATACGGTAGAGAATGACGCAGAATTTGCAAATCCGCATGCATACATAACCTCGGTAACGTTCATTCCTTGGTTGGCCAACAGTTGTGCTGCTTTCTTCAGACGTATGTTACGGATAAAGTCGTGAGGAGTCTGGCCTGTGAGGTCCTTCATCTTGCGGTGCAGGTGTACACGGCTTATTCCTACGGTATCTGCAATCATATCGACGCTTAGGTCGGAGTTGTTCAGGTTCTTATTGATACATTCCATAATGCGCTCCAACAGTTTCTCGTCGGGCGATTTCAGACGGATTTCGTCAACTTGTTCCTCAAGGTTGTCGTTGCGCTCGTACTTCAGGCGCAGCAGGCGATGCTTGTTGATGAGGTTGATGATGGTGCGTCGCAGGATTTCCATATTGAATGGCTTGACGATATACGCGTCGGCGCCGGTCTCCAGACCTTCTAGTTTATCCTCATCGCGACTCTTTGCTGTAAGCAGAACCACAGGAATGGAGTTTGTATTCGGGTTGGTCTTGAGTCGTGTACACAGAGTGTTGCCGTCCATTTCGGGCATCATGATGTCGCTAAGCACAAGGTCGGGCTGGGTACGGATAATCTCCCCAAGGGCCTCGCGACCATTTGTACATGCATGCACATCGTATTCCTCCGAGAGTTCTTTTTCAAGATAATTACGTATCTCTTCATCGTCTTCAGCGATAACCAGAGTCATTCTGCGGTTCTGTGACATCATGTCGGCCATTGGTGTGATCTCCTCCTCCGGTTCTGGTTCCTCAAGCATCAGTTCTGGAGTGGTGGTGTCTGTGGTGTCGTCATCGAGAAGTATCTCGTCTGGATTCAGGTGACTGTTGCCCATTGGGATATTGATAACGAACTCACAGCCCTTTTCAAGGTTGTGTACGGTGATAGTACCATGATGGAGCTCTACCAGCGAACGGGTAAGATCTAATCCGATACCTGTTCCAACATAACGGTCGTTCATTGATGTTGGAGTCTGATAGAATCGGTCGAATATCTTGTTAATCTTATCCTCAGGTATTCCTTCGCCATTATCGTAGATGGCGATGGTGGCCGATTCGGCATTGTGGGTCAGGCGGATGCCAATCTCACCGCCGGTAGGGGTGTATTTGAAAGCGTTCGAGAGTACATTCATAAATACCTTATCGAAGTTCTGACGGTCAATCCAGACCGGAATATCCTCGCTGTCGTGGTTGAACAGGAAGGTTATCTGCTTGGCTTTAGCTTGGTTGTCGAAGAGGTTGTAGATATCCTTTACGAATCCTACAAGATTTGTCTCGCGCATTCGCATCTGCATCTGTCCCTTATCAATCTTACGCAGGTCCATCATCTGGTTTATCAGACTGAGTATTCGTTCTGCATTACGTCTTATAGTCTCGTAGACGCCCTTTCTGTTGGGGTCGTTATCGGTCTTGATAAGTGATAGCAAAGGAGTTATGATTAGAGTCATAGGAGTGCGGATCTCGTGACTCATATTCATAAAGAAACGCAGTTTGGCTTCTCCCATCTCTTCGGCATGTATATGAGCTTGAAGGCGCAGTTTATCTTGCTCCTTGTGGCGGCGGTAAGTCAGGTACTGCCAAATGAACAGTCCTACTATTACAGCATAGAAGAAATATGCCCATGCTGAGCGATACCACGGACTATGGATGACAACTGTAAACTCCCTGATGGGTGTTTCTACATTGTTGCGCTCGGCCTTAACCCTGAATCTATAGGTGCCCTGAGGCAGGTGGGAGAGGGTAAGGATGTTTATACCAGGCTGGAGTCTGTTGAACGGCTCTCCATTGATGCTATATAAATAAGATATGTGTTCCGGATTCTCGTAGGTAAGTGTCGAGAACTGGATGGAGAATGTATTATCGTTGTAACTAAGTTCAAAGCGGTCGCTGGCGATGATAGCTGTATCTGTAACCAGATAACTACCGGAACGCGTGGCTCTGTTTACCTGTTGGCCGTTAATGGAGAATGATGTCAGTTTTACTTCAGCCTCCCATTTGCTTGGAGAGATGTTGTGTGAATCGAACCATGTGATACCAGCAGTTCCACCCATCGCGAGCATTCCGCCAGAGCTAATAAATGATGCACCGTCGCTGAACTCATTACTTTGCAGACCGTCATCGGCAAAATAGTTTTGCCATAGGTCTGATTTTGGAGTATAGCAGCTCAGACCATGGTCTGTACCTATCCAGAGTCGTCCTTGTGGGTCTCTCTCGATGGTTGCGATGCCATTGTCAGCCAATCCGTTATCGCGGGTGTACTGTTTGGTCTCATGCGAAATAAGATCATAGCAGTATAATCCCTCGTTGGTGCCATACCATATCTTTCCGTCGTATTCGCGAGTGATTCTTACAGGGGTACTGTAGTTGAGACAGTTCATACCGAAGGTCTTGGTCCAGCTATTCTCTGAAATGTCCAAACAGCAAAGGCCCATAGTGGTTGAAGCATATACGCGTTTACCATCGGGCGAAAGATTAATTTGCGAGATATAGTCGTTGGTGATACTATTTATCTTTCTATCCTTCTCGCTTCCTGGTTTTTGTTTGTATTGAGCAATAATATGTCCGTCGGAGGCATCCATGTGAATGACTCCGTGTTTCATTGTTGCAAGCCATAAACTACCATCGCCAGCTATTGCTATATCCATTACAATAAGGTGTGGATCCTGTGGGAATGAAATCCTGTGGTATTGGAAACTGACTGGGTCAATCCAACCAATTCCTTCGCGGTACGAACCTACCCAGATGCGTCCGTCAGTGCCTTCGGATAATGACATTACTACCGAAGGAACCTGATCATTAAGGTGTTTTACCCCTTTTGAGTGATAATCGTAGCAGTAAAGTCCGTCCTTGTCAGTTCCTACCCATATACGCATTTTACTATCCAGAACTACACTTACCACGCATGCGGTACCAAGGATGTTGCGAGCACCAAGTTTGTGGCCCATATAGTTGAAACCTTTAAACGAGATGGGTTGCATGAATATACCCTTCTGAAGCAATCCCAGCCACAAGTTGCCGCTCTTATCCTCGGTGATGGAATACACTTTACTATTAGATAGGTCAACCTCGAGCGAGAAGAAAGGGTTGATTATGAGTTCCTTGGATCTGGAATCATAAAGGGCGACGCCTTTTCCGTCGTATCCGATGACAATCATGCCATCGTGATCGCAGAACAGTGCAGAAACGGAGTTGTTGCCTGTCTCGTCAATATGTACGAATGAGTCGTTCTGCATACGAAATACACCGCCATTTGTTGTTCCTGCGTATACGATACCATCGGCTCCTTCACAAAGACAAGTAAACAACAGATCAGGATTCTCCTTCAAGTATCTTTTTACTTTCTTACCGTCGTATGAGATAAGGCCCATATTGTCGGTAACAATCCACAGAACTCCCATTCTATCCTCAATCATACTGTTTATGGTATGAATGGATGCCAAGGGCCCCTTCTCCTGGCAGGCAGTCTTCTGATCTTTGAATTTCATAAGCCCCAGACCCGACGTGCCGACTAGTACATCGCCATTGGCGCGCTCAAGGAAACAGTTAGGGTAACTATGACCAGGATTCCCGTCTTTGTCGAGCATGGTGACGTTATGGAACTTGTTGCCGTCCCACGTCTGCAAGGCTCCGTACATTCCGAAGTAGAATATACCTTTCTTGTCTTGCATCATGTTGTTCACATAATTGCTGGCAAGAGTACGGTCGTGTTCATTTTCTTTCTTGAATACACGGAACTGATAGCCGTCGTAGCGGTTGATTCCGTTACGGGTGGTTGCCCAAAGAAATCCCTCGTTGTCAAGATAGACTTGAGTGACAAAACTACTCGACAATAATTGATTGTCAGTACTAAAGAACTTTCCCCTTTGGGCGAAAGCACTCGTCGAGATGAATATTGAAGCTAGTGTCAGTATAAACTTTGCTCGCATTGTTTCGTTAGTAATTATATGGTCGCGTTAGTTGTTTATTTGTTGCAAAGATAGTGTATTTTTTGTGATGTAACAAAGAAAAGTTACAAAAATTAAACTTTTTGATACATTTAATGTGGGTTTAGTCCTAAAAAAGGGCTATCTTTGCCGAAAATTATCGAATTTGTAACATTTAGGATTATGATTAAACGACAATCTTTGTGTAAGGTATTTGTAATTTTAATGCTCTCTTGGGGCGCTATCGATATGATGGCTGCCGACCAGTTCGTTTTGTTTCAACCATCATCTGATGCGTTGCAGTTGAAAAACCTTACTGTAGGATTTGGGGATAATGAGCACAGTTGTGTCCAGATTGCTGCCCAGAATCTTCTCTCGGATTTCGAGAAGGTAACAGGTAAGAAGGCAACAAAGTCTACCAATGAAGTAGAGGTTCTGATAGGTACAGTTGGTGTAAATACTCAAATCGACCAATGGGTTAAGCAGGGACTGCTGCGCGACCTTAAGGGCAAGACCGAGAAATACATAATCAAAACTATAGGTAATCAGTTGGTTGTTGCCGGTAGTGACAAGCGAGGAACGGTTTATGGAGTATATGAACTTTCCAAGCAGATAGGTGTATCTCCATGGTGCTATTGGGCCGATGTTCCTGTTGATAAGCATACCTATTTATATATTAAGAAAGGTGAGTATACGGATGGCGAGCCTGCTGTTCGCTATCGTGGATTGTTCCTTAATGATGAGGCTCCTTGTCTTACCACTTGGGTAAAGAATACTTTTGGAACAGATTTTGGTGGTCATAAGTTCTATGAGAAGGTATTTGAACTTATACTACGTTTGAAGGGAAACTATCTGTGGCCTGCTATGTGGGGATGGGCGTTTTATGGTGACGATCCTGAGAACTTGAAAACGGCAGATAAGATGGGCGTTATGATGGGAACATCGCATCATGAACCTATGGCTCGCAATCATCAGGAGTATGCTCGTCATCGCAAGGAATGGGGAGCGTGGAACTATTCTACCAATAAGACAAACCTTGATCGTTTCTTCCGTGAGGGTATTGAACGTATGAAGAATACTGACGACATCGTAACAATCGGTATGCGTGGCGATGGTGATGAGGCTATGGGTAATAGTACAGATACCCGACTTCTGGAGAATATTATCAATAATCAGCGTAAGATTATAAAAGAAGTTACCAAACGTCCTGCTAAAGAGACTCCGCAGATCTGGGCTCTTTATAAAGAGGTGCAAGACTACTATGATGCCGGTTTGCGTGTGCCAGATGACGTTACAATTCTGCTTTGCGATGATAACTGGGGTAATGTGCGTAGAATCCCAACTGCCGAAGAGAGAAAACGTAAAGGCGGGTGGGGACTATATTATCATGTAGATTATGTAGGTGCCCCTAGAAACTCAAAGTGGATTAACGTGACACCTATCCAGAATATGTGGGAACAGCTTCAGCTGGCTTATAATGGCGGTATTCAGAAGTTGTGGATTCTGAACGTGGGTGACCTTAAGCCTATGGAGTATCCTATCCAGTTGTTTATGGATATGGCATGGAATCCATCAAAATACAATGTGGATAATCTGCTCGACCATACACGTGAATTCTGTGCAGAGAGTTTCGGTGAGGCGAATGCAGATGAGGCTGCTTCTATCCTGAACCTTGTGTGTAAGTATAACGGTCGCATCACTTCGGAAATGCTTGATGCCTCAGTATATACTTGTGATGAGTTTGAACGTGTAGTAAATGAGTATCGCGCCCTTGAGGCTAGGGCTTTGCGCTTGTATCTGAACCTCGATTCTGAGTGTCAGGATGCATATCGTCAGATAGTGCTATTCCCTGTACAGGCCATGGGTAATATCTATGAAATGTATTATGCTCAGGCTATGAACCTGCAACTTGCAAAGGATGGAGATCCTGACGCCAACTTGTGGGCAGATCGTTGTCGTGAGGCCTTTAAGCGCGATTCGTTGCTTTGCCTGCATTATAATAAGGTAATGGCTGGCGGAAAATGGGACGGTATGATGATTCAGAAGCATATCAGTTACAGAACTTGGAACGATAACTACCGTGCAGACGTGTGTCCGAGACTTGTTACAGTTGCTGAACCAAAGAATGGTCCGGTGTTTACAGCTCGTGATGGTTACATAAGTATGGAGGCTGAACACACCTATACTCGTGATGATGCAAGTGGTGCAAAGTGGACTGTTGTGCCTTATATGGGTCGTACACTGAGCGGTATTGCGCTGATGCCATACACTGCATCTATAGATAATGCAAAGCTGACATACTGCTTCAAGGCCGAAAATGTGAAGACAGTGAAGGTGCATGTGGTTACCAAGTCGACGCTTGATTTCCTGGATAAGGGTGGTTTGGTTTACGATGTTGCCATCGATGGACAAACACCTGTAAGTGTAAACTTCAACAAGAATTTGAATGAGAAACCAGAGAATATCTACTCGGTTTATTATCCAACTGTGGCAGGTAGAGTGGTCGAGAAGGTAATTGAGGTTTCGGTTGATGCTTCTAAGGATGTTCATAGCCTGACAATCCATCCTCAGGACCCAGGTATTGTGTTCGAGAAGATTGTTGTGGATCTGGGTGGTTATCAGAAGCAGTTCCTATTTGGAAAGGAATCTCCCAAAACATATTTGCAGTAGTGTAACATGCTGTAAAGTAAATGATACATATTGATAATCCTATTTCGTTTATTTGTTGTACCTTTGCGGCGTTAAACTAATAAACGAAAATAGGATGATCAAGAAATCTACCGCTATAGCAGCAGTGATGCTGCTGGCAACAGGCGCGAAGGCACAGAATCCCTTCGTGCAGACTTGGTGTACTAGCGACCCTGCTCCGATGGTACACAACGGGACTATGTACGTATATACAGGCCATGATGAGGATGGTGCCGACTTCTTCTGGATGCAGGAGTGGCGTGTGTACTCTACTCAGGATATGGTAAACTGGCAGGACCATGGTTCGCCATTGGCTTTGGAAAGTTTCTCTTGGGCCGATGATCGTGCATGGGCTTCGCAGACCATCGAGCGTGATGGTAAGTTCTACTGGTATATCTGTGCTCACTCTAAGATATCGGGTGGTATGGCTATCGGTGTAGCTGTTGGTGACAGTCCTACAGGACCTTTCCGCGATGCTTTGGGTAAACCTTTGTTTGAGAACGGAAGTTGGGACCATATCGACCCGACAGTGTTTATCGATGATGATGATCAGGCTTGGTTGATGTGGGGTAATCCACAGGTGTATTATCTTAAGCTTAACCGTGATATGATTTCATACGAAGGTGAGTTAGGCAAGTTGCCTATGACAGAAGAAGCCTTCGGCGGCCCGATAATGAAAGAGCGTGAGAAAGGAAAGACATATAAAGACAGTTATGTTGAAGGTCCTTGGCTTACCAAACGTAATGGAACTTATCAGTTGCTTTATGCTGCAGGCGGTGTGCCTGAGCACATTTCGTACAGTACTGCTCCATCTCCACTTGGTCCTTGGAAGTATGCAGGTGAGATTATGCCACTAAGCAATACCAATTCGTTTACAAACCACTGTGGTGTTGCCGACTTCAAGGGGCACAGTTATTTCTTCTATCACACAGGCAAATTGCCACAGGGTGGCGGATTCGGTCGTAGTGTGGCTGTAGAGGAGTTTAAGTACAATGCTGATGGCAGTTTTCCAACCATTTTGCCTACCGATGAAGGCGTGAAGCCTGTGGGCGAGTTTAATCCTTACCGCAAGGTTGAGGCAGAGACGATGGCATTCTCTAAGGGAATTAAGACCGAACAGAACGACGAGGTTGGCGTGTATGTTAGTGATATACACAACGGTGATTACATAAAACTGCAGAACGTTTGCTTCTGCAATAAGTTGCCTAGAACATTTACTGCACGTGTGGCAAGTGGACTGCGTGGCGGACAGATTGAAGTTCGTATTGATAGTATTAAAGGTAAGTTGGCTTGCAAACTTGAAGTTCCTGCCACAGGAGGTTGGGAGAAATGGCAGACTCTGACTGCCGATTTTACAGAACTAGTTAAGGGACGTCATGACCTCTATCTGGTGTTTAAAGGTCGTAAGGGTCCGAAGTTGTTCAACTTTGACTGGTGGGAGATGCGTGGATTGGAGCAGGTGAACATGCCGTTGTTCCAGACTAAGTATACTGCCGACCCATCACCATTGGTTGTAGGCGATACATTGTTCCTCTATACATCACACGATGCATCACCCGAGGATATTCCCGATGAAAACGAGAAGAGTTCGGCTGGATTCTTTATGTACGACTGGTTGCTGTGGAGCACCACCGATATGGTAAACTGGACTGAGCACGGTGCTGTGGCTTCGCTTAAGGATTTCCCTTGGCGCAGTCGTGAGAACGGTGCCTGGGCCATTCAGACTGTAGAGCGTAATGGTAAGTACTATCTCTATGCTCCATTGCACGGACATGGTATCGGTGTACTTGAGTCTGATTCGCCTTACGGACCATTCAAGGATCCACTTGGCAAACCTCTGGTATGGGATCAGAGCAACTGGTTTGATATTGATCCTTCGGTATATACCGATGATGACGGTCAGGCATATATGTACTGGGGTAATCCTCATACCTTCTGGGCAAAACTGGGTGAGGATATGACATCGCTCACAAGCGAGGTAAATAAGTTGCCTCATATCCCTAACTATCAGGAAGGACCTTGGTTCTACAAGCGTAATGGTCATTACTATCTTGGTTTTGCCTCGACCTGTTGCCCTGAGGCACTTGGTTATGCTATGAGCGATAGCCCTACCGGTCCTTGGGAGTGGAAGGGATACATTATGAAACCAACCCAGCGCGACCGTGGTAACCATCCGGGTATCGTTGATTATAAGGGACATTCGTATGTATTTGGTCAGAACTACGATCTGATGCATCTGGAGACCTTCGTTCACCACGAGCGTCGTAGTGTTTCGGCTACCGAGATAACCTATAATGCCGATGGAACTATCCAGGAGGTGCCTTACTGGTTGGATCAGAAACCTATGAAACAGTTGCATTGGCTGAACCCCTACAAGAGAGTTGAGGCTGAGACAATGGCTTGGGGCTATGGACTGAAGAGTGCCAAGATGGGGATAGAAAACACCGGTGTGGTGGCTGATATGCCAACATCTACAGGTAAGAAGAATATGTATATCTACGACATTAACAATGGTGAGTATATCAAGTTGCGTGGTGTTGACTTCGGTAAAGGTGCCAAGCAGTTCAATATAGCAGCAGCTTCGACCGGTGGCGTAACCGTAAATCTGCGTTTGGATAGCAATAAGGGACCTGTAGTAGGTACTGTTACTATCGGCAAGACAGGCAATGTAGAGAAGTATCGTGTGTTCAGTGGCAAGGTTAAGAATGTTGCAGGTGTTCACGATCTGTACATTTGCTTTGACAAGGCTAGCGGCGATGTCCGTTTGGATTACTGGCAGTTTAAATGATTAACCAATAATAATTTTTAAAAAACTATTAGTAAATTGAAAAGAAAAAGTATCTTAGCTCTCGCGGCATCAGTAATGCTAATGAGCTCAATGACAATGTGTATGACAAGTTGTGTGGAAAATGACAATCCTGTAATTAAACCCGTCGATCCGAAAGAGCAATTTCATATCTACCTGTGTTTTGGACAGTCGAATATGGAAGGAAATGCAACCCCTGAGGCGATGGATAAAAAGGATGTAGATCCTCGTTTCCAGATGTTGGCTTGCGTGAACTTTAATAGCCCCAAGCGTACTATGGGCGAGTGGTATACCGCTACTCCTCCAATCGTAAGAGAAGGTACTGGACTTGGTATGGCCGACTATTTCGGACGTACAATGGTGAAGTATCTGCCTGAGAATATTAAGGTGGGTGTAGTTGACGTAGCTATTGGCGGTACCAAGATTGAAGGTTTTATTTCAGAGGAAGTTGCCGATTATATCAAGCCTGAGGCTGATTGGTTGAAGAACTATTTCAAGGCTTATGACAATGACCCATATAAGCGTCTCGTTGATATGGCTAAGATTGCTCAGGAGTCTGGAGTTATTAAGGGTATCCTGCTACATCAGGGCGAAAGCAATAATACCCAGCAGGATTGGCCACAGAAGGTGAAGCTGATTTATGACCGTTTGCTGAATGACCTCAACCTGAATGCAGAGGAAACTCCACTGTTTGTTGGCGAGATGGTAAGTAAGCAGGAGGGTGGTGCATGTTGGGGCCACAATGCTGTAATTGCCAAGGTTCCATCAGTAATTCCTAACTCTTATGTTATCTCATCAGCTAATTGTCCACAGAAGGGTGATGGACTGCACTTCACTGCTCAGGGCTATCGCATAATGGGTCAGCGCTATGCTAAGGCTGCTCTGGAGTTGATGGGTATCGATGCTGAGATAGAAGAGCCTGCAGCTCCAGCTACTGAGTTTGAACTTGATAGTAAGTTCACAAGTCTGAGCAGCATTGGTTCAACACCATTTGTTATCTATAACGAGGCTACTAAGATGGCTTTCTTTGGTTCTGATAATCAGAACTTGGGTTATGATGCTCTTTCTTTAGCATTACAGAAGAGCAATGCTACTATTGGCTTTAAACTGGAGGCAAGCGGCGATTATTATCTGTTACGTGCCATTACTCCCAATGACGATGAATATAATATCTGGGGAGGTCCTGGTTATTTGAACTCACAGCCTGTTGACGGATGGTGTAGCTTTATCCTTGGATTGAAAGATCAGTTCGGACAGGATATGGAAAATGGCGCATTGTGGGATATCAAGTACGAGGAAGGCAAGGGCTTTACTCTGAAGAATGTTGGTACTGGTAAGTATCTGCAAGATGCTTCGCCTGCTAAGTATGACGAGCCAGCATACTTTAGTTTCTACAGTTACAAAGAAGCAAATACTAAATGATGAAAAAGATACTATCAACCGTTCTGTTTTGTGCAGTGGCTTTATCGGCCACTGCACAGCAGACATTTGAGGTTAGTTATTTGGCAAAGAATGCCGTAAGGGTGAGACTCGCCGATAAGAAAACGAAGACCGCTTTGCCTGATTGGATATATGTGAAGCATGACAATCTGAAAAATGCTGATGTAAAGGCTATTGTTAAGGGCAATACATTGACAATTAAGGATAAGAAGGGTAAAATCGTTTTCAGTGCAACCAACCATCAACTAAAGGATGGTGAGGCTACGTTAACCTTTGATTCTCCTAAAGACGAGTGTCTCTTCGGATTGGGACAGTTCCAGGATGGATACAGTAATGTGCGTGGTCTTTCACGTCGACTAACACAAGTTAATACTCAGATTAGTATTCCGATGCTTATTTCGAGCAAGGGATATGGTGTGTTATGGAATAATTATGGCCTGACCGAGTTCAATCCATGTAATCAGAGTGTTGAGCTCGTTAAACAAGAAGGTACAGGTAAACGAGAGGTCGTAGATGTAACCTCAACCGAAGGTGGCAAACGCGAAGTGCGTGAGCGCCATATATTCGAAGCAAAGATAGAAATACAGGAAGCAGGCGATTATACCCTGTTGCTTGACGTTGGGCAGAAGATGGCTCGCAGACATAACCTTACTATTGATGGAAATCCCGTAATTGAGATGCAGAATCTATGGTTGCCACCTACGGCATCAAAGATTGTGCATTTAGAAAAAGGTGTTCATCAGTTGTCGGCCGAACTTACCAAAGACGATCAACCTATACTATATTATAATAAGGTGAAGGATGTAACAACATTCCGTTCACCTGTGGCTGATGCTGTGGATTATACCGTGTTTGTAGGCAACCCCGATGAGATCATTGCAACCTATCGCCAACTTACTGGCGAGTGTCCTGAGATGCCTGAATGGGCATTGGGGTATATCCATTGTCGTGAGCGATTCCATTCGTCTGACGAGATACTGCAGACAGCTAACCGTTTCCGTAGTGAGAATATACCCGTTAGCGTGATGGTGCAAGATTGGCAGTACTGGGGTAAGTATGGATGGAACTCTATGCGATTTGATGAGGAATTCTATCCCGATCCCAAAGCACTTACAGACAGCTTGCATAAGATGGATATGAAGCTGATGGTGAGCGTATGGTCGAAGATAGATAAGAACTCTGAGGTAGGCAAACAGATGGTGGCTGCCGATAATTATATCCCTGGTACAGACTGGATTGACTTCTTTAATCCAGATGCTGCTGCCGACTATTGGAAGAATTTTAAAGAACGCCTATTGCCTCTGGGTATCGATGCATGGTGGCAGGATGCTACCGAACCAGAGAATGACGATTTGCAGGGACGAATGGTAAACAAAGGCAAGTGGAGTGGCGAACAGGTACGTAATGTATATCCACTGCTGGTAAATAAGACTGTATACGAAGGACTGAAAGAGGCAGGAAAGGATCCAATGATACTTACCCGTTGCGGTTTTGCTGGAATCCAGCGATACGGATCTGCTATGTGGAGTGGCGATGTGGGTAACGATTGGGAGACCTTCCGCCGACAGATTACTGCCGGATTAGGTATGCAGGCTGCAGGTATCCCTTGGTGGACCTACGATGCCGGTGGTTTTTTCCGTCCTCAGAACCAGTATACTGACAGTGCTTATATCGAACGTATGTTGCGATGGATAGAGACTGCTGTTTATCTGCCACTGATGCGAGTTCACGGATATATGAGTAATACCGAACCCTGGAACTATGGTAAGGAGGCTCAGGGTATTATTGCCCAGTGCTTGCAGGAGCGTTATCACTTGATGCCATATATCAAGCGTTGTGCAAAAGCCGTTTCGGAAGAAGGGGGGACACTGATGCGTCCGTTGGTGTTCGACTTTGCCAACGATGCAGAGGCTCTGAAACAGAAATATGAATACATGTTTGGTCCATCACTCCTTATCAGTCCTGTTACTGAGCCAGGAGTTACCAAATGGACAACCTATCTGCCCAAGAACGTAGAGGGTTGGACAGACTATCGTACCGGCAAACATTATGATGGAGGCCAATACGTAACAACGGCCGTGACTAAAGCCTATATTCCAGTTTTTATTCGTGGCAAACAATTCACATACTAACAACATAAACTTTAAACGTATGAAGACGAAATCAATTATTCTGTTACTCATGGCCTGTTGCATACAGGCAAAGGCCGGAACCATCACGAATGATGATGGAACCGTGACATTCCAGTACAAGAACGACCAGGCCAAAGAGGTTCTGGTAGATGTACAGTTTGCTGGGCGTAAACCCATGCAGAAAGATGCAAAGACGGGACTTTGGACAGTTACTCTTGGTCCGGCAGCCCCTGATATGTATCCCTATTGTTTCGTGGTTGACGGGGTTAGTATTATGGACCCAGACAATCCACAGTACTTCCCCAACGAGGGATTTAAGAACAGTCTGCTTGAGATAAAGTCGAAAGACGGACTGGCTCACGACATTAAAGATGTTCCCCACGGAACTATTGAGTATATACACTATTACTCGAAGAGTCTGGGTGGAACGAACAATGCCATCGTGTATCTTCCACCAAACTACATGATGAACTTCGACAAGAAGTATCCTGTGTTCTATCTAATTAGTGGAACAACAGATACTGAGGAGGTTTATTACAAGGTTGGTCGTGTAAACTACATTCTAGACAATCTGTTAGCCCAGAAGGCTGCCAAGGAGATGATTATCGTGCTGCCTTATGGTAATCCTACTAAGCTGCTTGCTGCTCCTGATGCTAATGGTGCTCCTCAGACACGATTCGGTGGCGATGTGTTCAGTAAGGATTTGATTAACGACCTTATGCCGTACATCGAGAAGAATTACCGCACCGTAAACAACAAGGATCATCGTGCTATCGGAGGTTTCTCACGTGGCGGTAATCAGGCCTTATTCAATGGACTGAGCAATCTCGACAAGTTTTCGTATCTGTGTAGTTACAGTTCGTTTACATCTACCGATATTCCAAATGTTTACGATAATGCTGACGATACCAACAAGAAGATTCGTCTGTTCTGGTTGGGCGTGGGTACCGATGACTTCCTGTATGGAAATGCTCGCGACTACATGGAGTTCCTTGATACAAAGGGAATCCGTAGTGTTAAGGAGTTTACCAATGACAAGTTCGGTCATACTTGGATGAATGCCAAGTATTTCCTGACCAAGACACTTCCATTGCTTTTCAACAAGAAAGCATCAGAAGAGGCTATGAAGAATGGCGAGCCTGCTCCCGCTAAGACTGGCAAGGAACAGCAGTTTACCCCAGGCGTTATGGCACGACTCTTCCCCCGTCCAATCATCTCGCCAGAGTATACCGAGGATGGTATCATCTTCCGTTTTAAGGCTCCTGAGGCTAAAAGTGTTGAGTTAGAGTGCGAGATGTTGCCTGAGAATGTGGCAATGGAACGCGACAGCGATGGCGTATGGAGCGTGAAGATGAACGATTACCTGTTTGAAACCTTCAAGTACTGTTTCGTTGTTGATAGTATGCAGGTTACCGATCCAAGCAATATGTACATTTCGCCCGATGCTGGCTTTAAGTACAGCATTGCCGACAATCCAAAGTCGCCATTCAACTTTGCTTCGCAGGGTGAAATCAGTCATGGTCGTGTAAGCTACGACTTTACACGTAATACTGCATTCTATACATCTGGCAATATGCGTATGGGAGTGATGCCTGCATTTATCCAACTGATTCCTGCTGAGGGTGAGAGTGTAGAGAGTTGGTTTAAGGTTGGTGGTGCTGATGCCATTGCCGACCGTATGATTGCCGACGGAAAGACAAAACCATGTATGATTACTGTCAGTGCTACCGATTTCAGTCAGCAGCAGGGCGGCATGCAGATGCCTGGTTTCAAGATGAACAAGCTTGATGCCAACGACTATCCTACATGGAGTCAGCGTCGCAGAGCACTTGTAAAGCTTCTGCTTGATATCAAGAAGCAACCAGATCCAGAGTTCCCTGCTATGGGGGGAGGTTTTGGCGGCGGTTTCGGAGGTGCCCCTCAGATGTAAAATGACAAAAAGATTAGACTTATGAAACTTATATCAACTATGTTTTTGTGTTGTGCTGCCCTCTGTGCTAATGCGCAGAAGGGTAGCCAACTACCTTTGTTCTACCAGGTCGAGAATACGGGCGCAGCATTTGCAAAGCCTGATATGCCTGAGGCAAGCAAATTGCCTGTTATTAAAGACCTGCCCGATCCATTGAAAGGTGTTAAGAACTTTAAGGGATGGGCTCGCAAACGTAGCGAAATTGCCCATCTTATTCAGCATTATGGCATAGGCGAGAAACCTGCCGTAAGTAAAGAGTGTATTAAGGCTCGAATGAACGGCGATACTCTGATAGTAGATGTGACTGTGAATGGCGAGACTCTCACATTGAGTTCTGAAATCAAGTATCCCAAGACAGGTAAGGCTCCTTATGCGCTGATGATTGGTTCGAGTATGATTGCCTTGCCACGTCAACTGTTCGAGGATCGTCCAGTCGCCACCATGAACTTCCACGAGAAACAGGTGAACGACTACGGACAGTGGGGTAAACATCACGAGCGTGGTGAGCACAACTTCGACCGCCTGTATCCTAATCTAAAGGATAATGGTGCCTACAGCGAGTGGGCTTGGGGATTCAGTCGTTTGATTGACGGACTGGAACTGCTTGGTCCTGAGGTTACTAAGATTGATACCAAGCGTATCGGTGTTACTGGTTGTTCGTATGCAGGTAAGATGGCACTTTATTGTGGTGCCTTCGATGAACGTGTGGCTTTGACTATTGCCCAGGAACCCGGAGGTGGTGGTGCTGCTGCATGGCGTATATCGCATCTGCAAGACGAGGTAGAGAATTTGGATAAGACTGATTACCACTGGTTTATGGAGAGTCAGCGTGAGAACTTCCACGGCGATAGCGTTTATCAGTTGCCTTACGATCAGCACGAACTCTGTGCGCTGATTTGTCCACGTGCCTTGTTGTTGTTGGGTAATCCGGACTACAAGTGGTTGGCCGACGATGCAATGCTTGTTTCAGCTGAGGCAGCAAAGAAGGTCTGGGAACGCTTTGGTATTGCCGACCGTATGGGTTGGAGTATAGTAGGCGGTCATGGACACTGTCAGTTGCCCGAGTGCCAGTGGCCTGAGGTGCTGGCCTTTATCGACAAATTCCTTTTAGGAAAAGATACAAATACAAATGATATCCGAATTTATTCTAAAACTTTAATAAAATGAAGAAGACATTATTATCAGCATGTATGTTGTGCCTCTCGGCTGTAGCTATGGCTCAGCCGGCTGGAGGTTTTGGTGGATTCCAGGCGCCTCAGGTTAAACTTGAGACATCGCAGGAGTGGAAAGATGTAAACTATGCAGGTGATGATAAGGCTTATCACACTTGTGATATCTATCTGCCCAAGCAGCAGAAGGCTTCTTATCCTGTAGTTATCCACATCTATGGAAGTGCTTGGTTCAGCAACAGCAGTAAGGGAATGGCCGATCTTGGTACTATCGTAAAGAGTCTGCTCGATGCAGGTTTCGCTGTGGTTTGTCCTAACCACCGTTCTAGTATGGATGCTAAATGGCCTGCCCAGATTCATGATATCCGTGCCGTGATCCGTTTTGTACGTGGCGAGGCTAAGAAGTATAAGTTCGATCCTACATTCGTTGCTACTAGCGGTTTCTCTTCAGGTGGTCATCTGGCTTCTACTGCTGCTACTACTAGTGGCACCAAGCAGACTAAGGTGGGTACAGTCGATATCGATCTTGAGGGAAATGTAGGTAATTATCTCAACGAGAGCAGTGCAGTAAATGCCGCCTGCGATTGGTCTGGTCCTATCGACCTTACTGCAATGGATTGTGGTGAGTCTATGAAGATGGGCGAGAATAGTCCTGAGGATGTGTTGCTCAACTCTAAGTTGGCCAAGGAACCAGATAAGTACCTCAGTCTGAGTGCAACTACCTATGTAGATAAGAACGATCCTCCTGTTATCATTTTCCATGGCGAGAAGGATAATGTGGTTCCTTGCTGTCAGGGTAAGAAGTTTTTCGAGGTTCTGAAGGCTGCTGGTGTTAAGACCGAGGCTACATTCGTGCCCGAAGGTAGTCATGGCGGTCCAGCTATGTATGTAGAAGAAAACCTTCAGAAAATGGTTAATTTCCTGAAGGCTCTTATCAAGTAATATCGGTGTGGTTTAATCGTGAATGATTAATGCTGACCGAGCGTCGACTACGGTCTTGGTGCCTGTGATGGTACCGAGACCGTTTTCATTTATGTTGCCATCGCAGCAAACCACGGTATATCTACCGTCAGGGATGGTTATCTCAACAGGTTCCTTGTTGGCATTCAGTATCACAATGATGTTGCGCCAGTCATCGCGACCTGCATAGTTCTTCAGTCGGAATGCTACTGTGCTTTCGGGTGTGTCGATAAACTCAAGATGCTTGCGTACCAGGTCAGCATTGCCCAGTCGGAATGCTGGGTGATTCTTACGCAGTTGGATGAGATTCTTATAGAAGTTGAACACCTGTGGATACTGTTTCAGATTGTCCCAATTAAGCATATTAATATTGTCGGGCGATTCAAAGCTGTTGTGCACACCTTTCTTATCACGCAGCAACTCTTCGCCGCTAAGCATGAATGGCACACCCTGCGATGTGAATACTGCGGTCTGAGCCAGCATATCCAGCTTAATCAGTTCTTCGATAGTAATACCTGGGATGCTAGATTTCAGACGATCAACCAGACACATATCGTCGTGACAACTAACGTAGCTTATCATCTGCGTTGGTTCAATAGCCCAAGGCTCCTTACTATAGTTCACCTTAGTCATATCCACCTGTGGATGCCTGATGGCACCAACAATACCAAACTTCAGACTCTCTTTGTTGTCGGCCAGACCTGCCAGGAATGCTGGTTTGGTATCATCGCTGAACGGACCGCGAAGTGCATCGCGAATCTCATCGCTGAATGCTGCGATAGTTGGCATCTGTGGGATATTAGCCTTCATTCCCAACTTTTCGTTAGGGATAGCGCATGAGCCTGCACTCCAACCCTCGCCGTAGATAAACAGGCTTGGGTCGATAGCATCAACAGCCTTACGTATCTCGTTCATGGTCTGGATGTCATGAACACCCATCAGGTCAAAGCGGAATCCATCAATATGGTACTCGTTGATCCAGTACTTCACGCTCTCTATCATAAACTTGCGCATCATTGGCTTCTCCGATGCTGTCTCGTTGCCGCAGCCACTTCCGTTGCTGTATGCTCCGTCGGCAGTCTTACGATAGAAGTAGTCGGGATAAGTACGTTGGAAGTTTGAGTGCTCGATATCGTAGGTGTGATTGTAAACCACATCCAGTATCACGCGGATGCCAGCCTTGTGCAAGGCCTGTACCATCTGCTTGAACTCATTGATACGTACCTCTGGCTTATAAGGATTGGTAGAATATCCGCCCTCGGGCACATTATAGTTCACTGGGTCGTAACCCCAGTTGTACTTGTTATCGCTCAGTCGGGTTTCGTCTACCGAACCATAGTCGTAACTAGGCAGAATATGTATGGCGTTCACACCCAGTGACTTGAGGTGGTTTATGGCCCAGGGCTCAGTGAGAGCCATGAACTTGCCAGGATACTTGGCATCCTTGCGGGCGATAGAGAAGTCGCGATGATGCATCTCGTAGATTACCAAATCGGCAGGCGACTTGCATACGGGGTGCTTATCCTGTGCCCAACCCTCAGGATTGGTATTGGCAAGGTTGATGATAGCTCCACGTTTGCCGTTCACTCCTACAGCCTTGGCAAATATGCCGGCACACTCGCCTTTGCCTATGTCGAAGGTATAAAACTTGCCCATCAGGTCGCCCTTGACGGTAGCTGTCCAGCACTCGTTGCCAGCCTTCTGCATCTTTACGCTCTTGATAGCCTTGCCGCCTATACCTTCTTTATATATACGTACGGTTATCTGCTTTGCGTCGTTGGGTGCAAAGAGTTGGAACTTGGTTTCTTTGGGGGCATAGTCAACCTCCTTAAAAGTCTGTGCTACCGCCTGTTTAGGCAGTAGCATAGACAACAATCCTGCGAAAATCAATTTCTTCATTCGTATGGTTATTTAGCTATAATCGATACAGCAAATCCGCCACCAGGGGCTTCGTTAATCTTCAGTACGTCGCCCTGTTTTACCACACGCTTGGTGATGGTGAAGGCCTTAGGATTCTTCTCGTAGTGAGCATCTTTTGCGTCAGCATAGATGGTGCAGTCGTACTTCTTTCCCTTGTCCAGGAAGTCGAGCTTTATCTGTGTCTTGTGTCCGTTCTCGTCGCACTTTCCGCCTACGAACCAGTTGTTAGTTCCCTTAGCCTTACGGGCTACAGTGATGTAGTCAGCAGGCTCGGCCTCAAGATATTTAGAGTCGTCCCAGTCGCAAGCTACGTCGCGGATGAACTGGAATGCAGGAGACAGGTCGGCACGCTCGTAGTTCTCAGGCAGGTCGGCAGCCATCTGCAGTGGTGAGTACATCGTAAGATAAAGAGCCAGCTGACCGCAGAGTGTGGTACGAACCCATGATGTGTTCTTACTCCAGGTTGATAGCTGAGTCTCGAAGATACCAGGTGTGTAGTCCATTGGACCGCCCTGCAGACGTGTGAATGGCAGAATGCAGGTATGATCAGGACGATTGCCACCGAAAGCCTCATACTCAGTACCGCGAGCCGATTCACCGCCTACCAGATTAGGATAGGTGCGGCAAAGTCCTGTAGGACGTGTAGCCTCATGCGAGTTTACCATAATATGGTGCTTGGCAGCCTCCTTGATTACATACAGATAGTGGTTGTTCATCGACTGCGAGTAGTGATGATCGCCTCGTGGGATGATGTCGCCTACATAACCAGTCTTCACAGCGTCGTATCCGTATTTGTTCATCAGGTCGTAAGCCTCCTTTATATGGCGCTCGTAGTTCTGGGTTGAACTCGATGTCTCGTGGTGCATCAGAATCTTCACACCCTTAGAGTGAGCATAGTCGTTAAGCATCTTGATGTCGAAGTCGGGATATGGAGTCACAAAGTCGAAAACATCGCGCTTCCACATGTTGGCCCAGTCTTCCCAACCTACGTTCCAACCCTCAACTAGTACCTCGTCGAGACCATTCTTGGCAGCAAAGTCTATGTAGCGCTTTACTGTCTCGTTGTTGGCGCAGTGAGTGCCGTTTGGTTTAACTTTTGTCCAGTCGATATTGTCGAGTTGGATGCTTGGGAAGTCGTTGGTATAGTGCCAGTTGCCGCGACCTACAATCATCTCCCACCAAACACCACAGTATTTTGTGGGGTGAATCCACGAAGTATCCTCAATCTTACATGGCTCGTTCAGGTTCAGTATCAGATTGCTCGACAGCATGTCGCGTGCATCGTCTGATACCATAACTGTGCGCCAAGGTGTATTGCAAGGAGTCTGCATGCAACCCTTCAGACCTGTTGCATCAGGAGTAAGATGACTTACAAATGTGAATGGCTGTGGCAATGGGTACTCTGATGCAGTTGGGCTTGGAGTATAGGCATTGCTGCCGCCGCCAAGCTGTGTGGTAAGATGTTTGGTCTTTGCATCAACCAATTCCAGATGCATTGTGGCATAATCCAAGCAGGCAGCCTCGTGAATGTTGATGTACAGACCGTCGTCGCTCTTCATCTGGAGCGATGTCTGAACGCCTGTCTCAGAGAATACTGCTACTGATGAGTTGCCCCAGTTTACGGCTGTCTTCATGCGATTGCGAATCTCTGACAGCTTAGTCTCTTGTGTCTCCTGCTCCTGAGTGTCATAGTCGCCTGGCAGCCACCATGCTGTGTGGTCGCCTGCCATAGCAAACTCAGTGTGCTCCTCCTTAATCAGGAAGTAGTTAAGATCCTTCTGCTGTGGGAACTCGTAGCGCAGTCCGATACCATCATCGTACACACGGAAACGGATGATCATCTCGCGGCGATGCTGTTTGGGCGCCAACTGCACTCCTGGCTTATTCGACTTTACACGCTCCAGCCACATCTGCTGCAGTGTTACGGCCAACTCGTTGTAATGGTTACGGATGTTCTTGGTCTCGCCCCATACTGGTTGCCAGGTCTCGTCAAATTCGCTAACTTTCTCGTTTACGATGCTGAATTGGTCCATCAGGTCCTTCTCGTCCAATCCTGCTGAGGCGTGCTTGTCCTTTGCAAGCTCTAGTCCCAGGAACGATGGTTTTACCACCGCGCGACCTTTGTAGCTCATCTCGTAGACGGGGCGGCCGGTATTGTCAACCGAGAATTTCAGTTCGATATTGCCGTTAGGCGATTTTACGTTGCCGGCGATGGCCATAAGTGGCAGCAAGGCCAGCGATAAGAATAACTTTTTCATTTCTTTATTTTCTTCCGCTTTGAATAATTAATGTGCTGATTTCGTCGTTAAGACTATCGGCCTTCAGCAATTGCTCGATGCTCAGGTGCATGCGATAGCGCCAATAGTGTCGTGGGTTTGCAGGGATATTGATACGCTCTGCATTCTGGTCGGGCAGTCGCAACTTCTCGTCGATGCTCAGCCAGTCCTGCAGCGACAGCAGGCAGAGCATAGATGGCGATGTGAGATGACGACTCACGATGTCCTTAGCCAACCATCCTGGCAGTGGGTGAGGTGCAGCTCCTCCGCGTCGCAGCGTAGTGTTGTAGTATGTTTGTGTCTGCTCCTCGTCTTCGTCCCACCACTGGCGCAGAGTCGACATGTCATGTGTAGATATGGTGTCGACAGAGCGATATGGGTTGTGCGATAACTTGCCGAAGCGTGTTGTTGGGTCCTTTGGCATCGACTGAATCTCAAGGCTCAGTATGCGCAACTCGTTCATCACCCAGGGCACGCAGTCGGGCACCATACCCAGGTCCTCTGCACATACCAGCATGCGGGTGGCCTGGGTAAGGCGAGGCAGCTTCTTCATAGCCTCTGTATACCAGAATTGGTTGTTGCGACGATAGAAGTAGTCGTTGTACAGACGGTTGAACACAGCCTTGTCGCTGTCCCAGAGTGCTTGATAGATAAAGTCGTTCTGTACGCCGATTCTTGGGTGGAACTTATTGTTGTCCTTGCGGTCGCGTACAAACAGTACGTCGCTGATAAGGGCGTATAGTCCGTCGCGCAGATTGGCTAGATGGGTAGGATCACTAACTTTGGCGGCTTCTACCTTATACCAAGCCTCCACCTTGCGCTGGGTGTCAAACTCTGGCTTCATCTGCCAGATGTCGTCGTGAGCGTGATTCAGGAAGTTCTCCTTTACGTATTGTGCCTTCTCGCCAAATACACGGTCCAATGTCCAGTCGGCAATGAATGGCTTTGTGAACAGTTCTTCCTGGAACTGTAACCCATAGGCCTCAATCTCCTCGCGGGTCATACCCAGCGATGGCGAGAACTGGCCCAGCAGTCCGTGTACGGCATCGATAGGAATCTCCCAGATGCGGAAGAAGCCCAGCACGTGGTCGATACGATATGCATCGAAGAACTGCGACATCTTGCGGAATCGGCGAACCCACCATGAGCAGCCGTCTTCAAGCATAGCATCCCAGTTGTATGTAGGGAATCCCCAGTTCTGTCCGTTGGCCGAGAATGCATCGGGTGGGGCACCAGCCTGTCCGTTCAGGTTGAAGTACTTTGGCTCAACCCATGCCTCAACTCCGTCGCGGCTGATGCCGATGGGGATATCGCCCTTAAGTACCACGCGCTTCTGGCGGGCATACTCGTGGGCAGCATGCATCTGCTTGTCGAGGTTGAACTGCACGAAGTACCAGAAAGCCACCTCTTTATATAGTTTTGTAGTGGTCTTTGTCATCGCCTCGCGCTCGCTTTCGGGCAGAGTGTGATGATCGGGCCAGTCCTGGAATGTGGCTGTACCGTACATGTCGCGATAGTGACAGAATGCAGCGTATGGCACCAACCAATCCTTATTCTGCTCGAAGAACTGCTTGTACTCTGCTGTCTTCATCATCTTGCTACCCTCCTGGGCGTAGATGGCGCGCAGATAGTCCATCTTGGCGTTGTTCACACGCTCGTAGTCTATCTGTGGCAGAGCGTTCAGTACTTCGCGCAGGGCCTCAAACTCCTTGCGCAGCTTCTCGTCCTTAAGTTGTGGCAGCTGGCGGAAGTCTGTGTACTGTGGATGCAGAGCATATATGCTTATAGAGTTATAAGGATACGAGTCCTGCCATGTGTGGGTGATGTTGGTATCATTGATAGGCAATACCTGCAGCACACGCTGCTTGGTCTTGTCGCACCAGTCTACCATCAACTTCAGATCGCCGAAGTCGCCCACGCCAAAGCTGCCCTCACTGCGTAGCGAGAATATGGGGATGACGGTTCCTGCTCCCTTCCAGGGATATACAGGGAAGTAAGCCTGCGTCAGTTCGTAAACCACCACCTCGCCTTTGCTCATCTTAGGCATCTCTACTGTGCGGTTCATGCCGTTCTCCCATAGTGGAGTGTGGTCGGCTTCTGTGTCGAGGGCAACAAACTTAAACTCCAGTGTGGTTGGCAGTTTGTCGGCATCCAGACTGATAGCCCACTCATTGTTCTCGTGCTCCACCATGCTGATGGCACGCAGAGCCTCCCAGTCGCCCAGTGTGTCGCCCTCGCCTATCAAGGCCAGACGCTCGTTGTTGCGCAACTGTGGTGCACGCACTTTCAGTCTTACGGTCTTGTCGTAAGTTGTCTCTTCGCTCATCTGCTGTTTGCGGGCAGCTACACACTCTGTGAAGGCAGTCGAGTACATGTACGAGTCTTCTGGTATATCAATCCAGTGGTCGTAAACAGTGTAATTCGCGCCTTTTGCGGCAGCAAACTCCAGTCGGTGCGGAATAACCAACCACTCGTGTCGTGCCTCATGGTCGCCACGCATCACGGTGTAATAATAATCGATGTGGGTGCTGGTCTTCACCACCTTACTCAGTTCGCATGTCCAATGGAGTCCGTCCAGGGTCCCCATCTTGTGCTGCTCTGTCTTGCCATCCGTTAGGATGTTTAGTGCCAGTTCCTCTCCGAAGGTTGTCTGGTACTCGATGTTGAAATTGATCTTCATACCAATTGTCTTTAGTTATTTTTGGCAAAAGTACGAAAATAACCCGTTCGGTGTTTCCAAACGGGCTTGTATTTTATTGTTTCGCGATGCAAACGATTGCACGGCTTATTGTCTTTTACCTGGGCAGAGTTAGTACAAATCTTGCTCCATTAGTGTAACTTGTGTCGAGTGTGATATCGCCGCCCAAACGTTGAGCCAGACTTCGGGCAATGGTAAGTCCGATGCCGGTGCCCTCGTAGAATTCGTCTAGCTGAACAAACTCTTCGAATATGTGTTCGGCCTCTTCCTCGGGTATACCTATTCCGTTGTCTTCTACTGCTATTTCTATCGCGTCGGCTTTTGCCTTTGCACTTAGTCTGATGTATTTGTCTGTTGTGTTAGCCGTAAACTTCTGTGCGTTGTCTATCAACAGCGACAGAGCACGTACTGCCGAGTTCAGATCGGTCTTGATGCTTGTTGTCTCTGCAGCAGGCTCAATGTCGAGTTCTACATTTATATCTTTTACGTCTGCTATGCAACACGCTCTAGCTGCATCATTCACTATCTTTGCAGCTGTAGTTGTGTCGTTGCGCTCTATCACATTGCGGCTTCCTGCCTCGCTCAGTTCCAGCATCTTGTTGACCAGACTGGTTATGCGCTCAGTGTTTTCTACTATGCCTTGAGTGATGTTAGCCTTTTCTTCGGCTTTCAGTTCTATACCAGGAGTGGTGATTATCTGTGTAAAACCGCTCAGGATGTTCAGAGGAGTGCGTATCTCGTGCGATATCTGTTGTATGAAGTTGGTCTTCATCTTCGACGATTCTTCGGCTTTGGCTGTAGCTGCTATCAACTGACGGTTGGTCTCCTCCATCTCCATGTGGCTCATCTCCAGTATGTTATAGTTGGTCTCAAGCATGGCATTGGCAAGCTCCAGTTTGCGGCGCGACTTATTTAATATAAATATGTATAGGGTGATAAACAGCACTCCCAAACCGACAAACATGTACCAAACCCATTCGGGTATCTTGGTTTCCACAGCCTGTTTAACGTTGTCGCCGTATATCTCGTCAATCAGTCCTTCAGCCTCCATTTTTTCGATTTCGTTGCTGATGGCGTCAATCAGTGCCTTGTTGTGGCTTACGTAGCAGTACTCGCGTGGCTGAATCGAAATCTCCTCGGCCTGTAGTTGGCTCAGATGATAATGCTCTATGTAGTACTTAGCCTGATAGCGATAGCAGACTACAGCATCATACTTGCCCGCAGCCAGATCGTTAAACGCCTCGGTCAGGTCGTACACGTGAACTCCTATACCGCCATCTTTCTTTACCTGATCGCCTATGTGGCGCGAGTTCAGAAATGCTATTGTTTTACCCTTAATGTCGCGGAAGTCGAAACTGCTGTAGTCAGTCTTGCGGTAAACCACCTGATAATACAGACGGAAGATCGGGCGCGAGTAGAATATCGTGTCCTTGCGATATGGCGAATACACCATCATCGCCAGGTCAGTAGTACCGTTCAGCACATCAGTAGCCACCTTTGCCCACAAGTTGGGCGAATAGTAGAACTGTATACCCAGTCGCGTCATCAGCGCACGTGTAAAGTCCACATCGTATCCTCGGGGTATACCATCTCTGCCCACCGACTGCAGTGGAGCATAGTTAGCATCAAGTCCTATGGTAATCGGCTGCTTTATCGCAAGTTCCTCAGCCCTGACTCCGCCAGAAGTCAGCACTCCAACAACCACCGCCACAATCAGCACAATATGTCGAAAATCAAGTTTCATTATCAGTATAGCGTATTATTACATTCCTTAATTCACGCTGCAAATATAGTGCAAATCAGTCGAATAACAAAATAAAAAGCATTTTATTTTCATTTCAGAGACGTAACAATCAGAAAATAATTCATAGAATGTTTAAAATGAGTGAAATGATGTGTAATTTGCGATAAATGACGCAATTTGAACATAAAATGACGATATTTGAACATCCTTTTATAATTGAAGATGTATATTTGCAGCAGAAAAAGATTTTAATGGTTAAGGTTTATGGTTGATTAATTTAGTTTTTTAAGTAATTAAGGAAAAGGTTCGCTGTGAAGCGAGCCTTTTTCGATTGTGCAGATTCCTACCTTGGGAATGAAGCGTTCCCACGAAGGGAACAAACTGTTCCACCGAAGGGAATACCCCCTAAGGACTCGGTCGAACACTTCGTTAGCATCAGTCGAACACCTTGAAAGCATGATTCGGACAACTTGTAGGCATCAGTCGAACAACTCGTAGACATAACTCGAACAAAATACCCGATTTAAAGTTTTCTACAGAGTTTTTTCAAAAAAACTCTCATCCCTCACTTGACCACCTCGAAACCCGCATAAACAGGACATTCCTGGAAAATCATCCCTCACCTCATCCCTCCCTAAACTCTCACCCTATCTCTCACATTGCAATTCCATGCCAAACTATAATAGTGAGGGGTAGGTGAGGGATAAAAACAATCTCTCACATCCCAAAACGCCTGTGTTTATGCGGATTTTGGAAGATTATGTGAGAGATGAGGGAATATTTTTATTCAGATTTTTAATAACAGTTCTCTTCCTCCTTTATCTGCATCAAACTTATAATTTTTTCTTAAAAGTTTGGAAGTCTCATTATTATTTCATATATTTGCCCCAAACAATTTAATTTATTACTAACATAAAACTATAAACGCATGAAAAAACTGTTACTAATTGCATTGATTGCAATATCGCAGTCAGTATGGGCCGATGGTATCAGCGTGCTTGGTTTCAGGCTGTTGGAAACAGACCTTACGGCCAACACACGAGGCACT
>JAEEGH010000660.1_pt1 | contig 113574 bp, 74 predicted proteins | sample 9134181 | NCBI WGS metagenome assembly JAEEGH01 (sample SAMN16246544, study PRJNA631951) | gut metagenome | biome: gut microbiome; feature: rumen; material: DP-attached | host: Bos | place: Iran: Karaj | collected 2018-10
CCAAGTGCCTTTGCGACATCACCAGCACTGTGGAGCTGTCCGTTATAGGCTTTTATCCCCACGTTAACTCCCGCACTGATTGCCGCGGCGATGAGTATGGGAATCAAAATCTCTCCATCCGGATCCGAATACATCACCGGGTTGTTCATGCAGTAGCCGAAGCGGTTGCAGTTCAGCCACGATTCGGGAGCCTGACGGTATGGGTCTGCGCTGAGGAACTGGTTGGTGCGCTCGTGGAAAACGCGGCCACCCATGTTGATGAGCCCGAACTGCGGCAGGTGCTCGTGCATGCAGTATCCGCGCGAGAAGCGGGCTGGGTAGTCGGTCACGACGTTCTCGCTCCAGTTCGCGGGGTTGCGGCGCATGCCCCAAGGCTTATAGGAAAACTTCTCCACCTTGCCGGTAGCGACGTCCATCACCGCTGTGAGGGAATTCTGACGGTCGGTCACCGCAGCGAACAAGGTATCCTTCCCGTCCGTCCTGACATAGATGCCCGCCAAGCCGTTACCGCCGTAAAGATAGTGAATTTCGCGGTTCACACCACTGGCGTAGACCTCTTTTTCATAGTTGGTCAGGTAATATTTCCGGCAAGTGACTTTGCCGGACTTATACGATTTGGTACGGCAACGTCTATGATCGGGTCTGTATTCGATGTCGTACGCATAGTCTCCCTGCTCGATATGTGTCGGCATCCGGTAGGAATCGAAGGTCACGGCCGGCCTGCCGGAAATGGCCGAGCTGGTGTAGGAGACGCTGGAGACCTTGTGCGGAGGAAGGCTGTTTTCCCCATATTTGATGTTCCTCCAGTAGTTGTCCCACGTCTTCGTCATGTTGCCCAAAGCGTCGTATGTGTGGGTGCCAGCGAGGGATGCACCGGACTTGGTGGCCGTCACGCCGGTCAGGCGGTTGAGGTTGTCGTAGGTGTATTGTTCCGCATTGCCTCCCAAAGCGTCCGCCTTCTTCGTGATGTTGACGCCCGTATAGGTGTAGGTCAGGTCCATTAGCCCTGTGGTGCCCTTATAGGCGGACTCCTTGGTCAGTTGACGCTTGCCGTTGTAGGTATAATTTCTTACGACGTTACCCGCCAGTGTCTCTTGGGTCACTTCCCCGTATTCATTCATCTTCAGGCCCGACCAAACCGTTTTTCCGGCACAGGAGACACTTGTCAGATACCCATTGTCGTTGTAAGTGTTGTTCACCACCAATCCAGAAGGGTAGGTGATTTTCGACACCCCACCATAGTTGTTCGGATAGGCGTATTGGGTCTGGTATTCCACGCCGGCCAGTTTCTCGAGTTTGTTGGTCACGCGGTTGTAGCCGTCGTAGGTGTAGGTGCAGCTGTAACTGTTGCACTGTTCCTTCACAAGCTGGTTGTTGTCGTTGTAGGTGTAGGCGGCGTTGTCGATGCCATCCTTCACCGATTGCAAACGGCCTCTCGAGTCATACCGGGAAAGGATCTCGCGTCCTGTCTCCGTCAACGTATAAGTGTCTCTTCCGTAGGCATCATATTCATTTTGGATAGTGCCGACATCAGGATCAGTGATGGAAATTCTGTTCCCGGCGATGTCGTACGTCATGGTCGTCGTGAGGTTCCCGCTGGAAGAGAGAGCCGTCGAGGTGGCGATCTGTCCGGCAGGTGTATAGGTGAAGGTAACGGACTGACCATTCTCCGTGCTCTTGATCAGCTGACCAGCCTTGTTATAGTCCTGGACCTTCGTGCCCAATGGAGAGGTGATGGTGGTCTTCAGCGGTGCATACGTGTATGTGGTGGTGCCGGTAGGATGTACTTCCGTTTTGATTCGACCAAAATCATCATAAGTATTCAATAAAATATAATAGCCTCCCGAAGGCGTACCCTCCCCCCATACGGGGAAGTAGTGGTGGGTGAGCCTTCCGTCACCATCGTATGATTTGAAGTCGGAACGGACAGAACCGTCCGCATAGGTGGTGGTGGTCCTAATCAGGTTCCCGTCCGCGTCGAACAAATCCGTCTTGTCGGGAGATCCTGTCAAGGTGGATTTAACCTTATAGTAGATAGGCGGCAATGGGTTAGCCAATGAAATGGCCGTTGTGGAGATGCGGCCATCCGGCAAAGTCTTTTTCAGACAATTGTTGAAACCGTCATACGTGTTGTAGGTCGTAACGTATGAGAGTGACCCCACGGAAGTTGTCTCCTTTGTCAGGCGACCCAGCGCATCATTCCAGGAATAAGTGGTGGTGACACCATCCGGAGTCACCTTCTTGCTGACGAATCTTCCGGAACCTGTATAGTCATAGCTTGTGGTTCGGTTCTCGCACCCCGACGCAGACACTTGTTGCGTGGAGAGGTTGCCCTTCATCGTATAGGAATTGGTGGTGGTGACCGCCTTGTCCGTGCCGTACAGTTCAATTGATTTAATCAACCTGAACTTGCCGTCGTAAGTGTATTTCGAAGTGTAAGAAACGGATCCACTACCGTTGCTTTTAGTCTCCACCTTTGTTTGTGGCAAGAAAATGTTATAGGTGTTGTTGGAGACCAGATCTTTGAGTTCAACCTTGCTCTTCACATTGTCGCCATAATCAACGGATATGACGGTCGGTTGTCCTTTGCTATAGGAAGAGTACGTCGTGACACACGATGTGTTGTTCAGGAGGTCCAGCGACTCTTTTTTTGTTAATTGGAGCTGGTATGCCCGGGCATTGGTCCCGAAAGAGACTGTGTTATACGTGTAGTTTTCCCTGCTGATGAGATCGCCCCAGTATGTTTTCGTTTCTGTGTATGAAGGATAAAGAATGGCTTTTGCTTGATGGATGGAATTGCAGCTGGTGGTTACAATATCCGTGGCGGAACTCTCATGTTCCACCTCTGTCCTCAGAAAACCCAACAATCCCTTCCCTGTCGTCTGGCCAACCAAATCTTCGTATCTGTACGAGTTTATAGACCATCCCTCAGTCCAGTTATCTTTCTTCTCCGTATATGATTTGACCACACACATCGGGAATCTCAATGTCATGAGATTAGTTGCATCGGCAAAACTAGTCCTCTTCGTATAAACGTTCTGATCCAACAAATTCGAATAACTGACAGAATATGTTCTAGTTGGAGAAGAGATCGAACTCAAAAGGCCTATGTATGGAGTCGAGTAATTTTTGTTGATGAAAATGTAACTGCTATTTACGGTCTTCGATTTCATGGATTGCCCGATTGACAATATTTGTGCCTTCCCATGACCATAGAAATCACCCACCATGAATAGACCGAGATTACTGTCGGTAACATTTTTTGTGGTGACATGAGCAAGTTTTTTATCCGCATCACTGCTACTTCTTGTGCCATAGATGATGTCACCTCCATCATCGTTGGACAGATCATTGCTACCGTTCAGTAACAGCAAGTCCGTAAGGCCATCGCCATTGAAATCCGCAGTTAATGCTTTTTTTGTGTGTAGGCTGGCAAGTTCCCAAAGAAGATTCTGGCGTGGCAAACTAAATGTAAAATCAGGATTCCCGCTATAGAACAACAATTTATTTTTTTCTCCTTTGCAGAAGTCCACAATGCCGTCTCCGTTAAAGTCTCCTTGCACAAAGAAATAAGGGCTGTTACAATTCATGTCCTGCTTGAAACCTTGTCCCTGAAAGGTACATTCGTTAAGCGTGCTTGTAGTGGCATATCCTTTGTTTCTTAATACGTTAAATCCTGTGGTAGAGACGACGACAATATCCACCAAACCATCACCATCCATATCGTTTGCGACAATTCTGTCAGGAGTGCCATTTATATCATATATCACGGTCGGAGTTGTAAGGATAGCGTATCCTGATAAACTGCTGGCTTGTCCTCCATAACAAATCAGGACGCTAGATTTTCCATTTCGCACATTCTCGTTGGCAATAAGGATATCATCATATCCGTCATTGTTTATGTCGGCTACTGTATGTGCAGGCATTTTGTTTGTTACAAGTTCTATACGAAATCCATCACTAGGATCATTTGCATCCCGTATAGACAAGCCTTTGTTTTTGTCCGCAACAATCACGATCGGAGTACTTTTCGTTCTACTGGTCAAATGGCATAGGAAAGCACCATGGCAACCATTTACGCTAATCCTTTTCATTGTTCCTTCGTAACTCAATATCGAAGGGGAAATAATGTTGGATTTTTCGAATTTGATAGTTCCCTTATCGTTTTTATAATAATCGAAGATTGTCGCAGGATTCATATAAACAGTTCCTCCAATGGTCGTAGGTTCTGCTTCATATACAGCAACGAGGTCGGTATATCCATCATCGTTATAGTCAAGTGGATACCATATTTTTCTCTCGGCAGGAATACCATTGTTTCCTAATTGAGAGACTGCAGTTTGCTTCTCCTCCGTTTGCCACGTATAATCACAGAAAGAATTCCAATTAACATTCAGGTCCTTCAAATAATCTCCATTATTTCCATACTTCTTCACTTTTTCAAGGACGATTTCGCTATTTGGACCGCTTTTGTAGGATAGTTCATACCGGTTATTCAAAGTGGTAGTTCCTGCATATGTACTAATGGAAGTTAAATAACGACTGTTTTCTTTCATATTTCCTCCCAAAGGATATCGAAATGATTGTGCGCAATAGCTATACGTAAACTCCACCTTTTGGGTATGCGAAGTCCCTTGTTGGCTGTTCGCACCATAACGAATCACAGTTGGGACCACGCTTATGATGCTCCAACGGTTCCCATAGGTTGTCCCATATAATATTTGGTATTCGTATGTCATGTAGTTCCCGTTTGGATCCTCGACCCTTGTCAAATACCAGCCCAGATTGCCGTCATAATACGATGCGCCCTCCGGTTGCTGTCTGTAGGTCATCTTCAGTCCAGATGTCGTGTAGACCTCAAAGTAGAAGCTACCGCCGCTTCCTTTCCGGATGATCCTATTGAAGTTGTCGCACTCCGTCCTAAACTCCACCTCGGTGGAGCTAATCGTGTTGGTTTTTATCAGACGTTGACCGTCCAACGCCAGGTAATCCGCCGATTTGTCGTAGTTGAGGGGCAACAACTTGTTGTCATAGAACGGCACGGCGTTGACTTTCGTGATGACCGACGTCGCCGACAGGCTCCAGCCCTTTCCGGCAAGTCCTATGCCACTCTGACTATTATACACTAATGCGATGGTCGGCTCTATACCATTCACACCCTTCGGGCACTCGATCGGGATGGTGTACATGGCCGCTCCGCTCGGGGAGACAGACATGGAACCTCCGTAATCACCTACTATCATATTCGCCGCAAATGCGCCGGCCGCTATTGTGATGCCCAATAAAAGAGCTGCTATCTTCTTCATTTTCAAACTATTTACAGGTTATTTTTGTTATCTTTTCTCGATTTTAATGGTCTGCTGTTCCTTGCCCTCACCTATCATCAGGAGGTATACCCCCGAAGCGTATCCGCTCATGTCGATTTGCGTGGAACCGTTTTCTATCATGCCGCTTTGAAGAATCTGACCTTTGATGTTCTGCAAGTTGAAATTCATGTCCCCCATTCCTGTGCTTTCCACAGCCAATATGGTCCTTACCGGATTAGGGGAGACCGTGATCGCCTTATCCTCTTCACCCCCAAAGGGATTTTGTTCGAATCTTGCGGATGTTTTTTTGATCTCGCGGGATCGGTAATCGCCTACTAATCTATTGTTTTCCCTGTCGAAGGAGTAAACGAGCGTCGAACGGTCTTGCTCAAACAAAGCGGGGATGTTCCCTTCTGTACCCGCCATTGGCTTGAACGGGGAGAACTCGCCCAACACTTTGCCGTCATGGAACAGTACCACCGTATCCCTTTGGAAAGTCGTATTCTCTTCCAAGCCGTTCCCTTTCAAGCTTTTGAATATGATTTTGTCCATTGTCTCGGACTTCTCATTGCGTAGAACCAGCGAGTCGCCTACGATAAAAGGTTTCTCAAACTTTAAGACATTTACAGAATCCGCCCCCAACATGCCTTGGAGGGCGTGACGCTTCAAGCCACACTCCATACTCCACCCATTCAGGGAGACGATAGAATCGGACGAGTTGAACAACTCGACGTAAGGATCCTCCACAAGATTGGACACCTCTGATAGATACACGGCGGAGAAGGCGTTGCCGCATCCGCACAAAATCATTCCCAAAGCCAAATTCCGGCACTTCGCCGGCCGAAACAAAACATTCTTCAAGATCATTTTTTTTGAATAACTTTCCCTAAAGTCTCCAAAATCAGGAACGTTCATAAAAAACGAAAAGGACGTGAGACTTGTTTCATCTTACGTCCATGACCTAATGGTATCGCCAAACACCGTACTTCAACGAACATAGAATATAGAAACACCCCACGCCCATTTGAATATGCAGGAAGGATTGGCAATCCACTTACATATACAAAGGAAGTGAGGCATATTTCTATTCCTAAGCCCTGAAGTAAAATTTTGGCGAATTTTATAGGTTCGGACTACAGAAAGAAAATATGCCTTCTCGATTTTCGGATTTCTCCCCGAAAACGTTGGCGAAGGTAGTTGATGTTTTTGAATTCAGCAAATATATGTATTAATTTTTTGATTTTATATCAAAGCGCTTTTCTTCACCGCATAGCTATTCACGAGCATTTACTATTTGACGATTTACTATCTTGTAATTTCCACGATAACCCATTTCCACGTACATGATGAATGTACCTGCCATGTTTTTTTATTTCACGCTAAAATCGTAAATTTGCGTATTGACTGATGTTATTATAAACTTATACCACAATGGAAACGAATGAATTATTTGCCGCAGTGCGTGATGCCTCCAAGACTTTGGTAGGCCTTGATGATGCGAAGGTTCGCGAAGTGCTGCTGGCGGTGGCCGACGAGGCTGAGAAGCAAACCGACTACATTCTGTCTGAGAACCAGAAGGATTTGGACAAGATGGACAAGTCCAACCCTATGTATGACCGTCTGATGTTGACGAAGGAACGCATCGCAGGCATCGCTTCGGACATCAGGAACGTGGCGGGTTTGCCCTCTCCATTGGGTAAGGTGCTGAAAAATATCGAACGTCCGAACGGATTGAAACTGAAGCGCATCAGCGTGCCTTTCGGAGTGATCGGCGTGATCTATGAGGCTCGTCCTAACGTGAGCTTCGACGTCTTCTCCATCTGCTTCAAATCGGGCAACGCCTGCGTGCTGAAGGGTGGTTCGGATGCGCATTGCTCCAACACGGCGATCATCAACGTCATCCATTCCGTATTGCGCAGGATGAACGTGAACGAGAACGTTGTGGCTTTGTTACCTGCCGGTCGTGAATCCACGGGTGAACTGCTGAACGCTATCGGCTATGTGGATATGATCATCCCACGGGGCAGTTCGGGCCTGATCAACTTCGTGCGCGAACATGCGAAGATTCCTGTCATCGAGACGGGTGCTGGCGTGTGCCACATCTACTTTGACGAGAGCGGAGACCTGAAGATCGGACAGGATGCGGTCTTCAACGGCAAGACACGCCGCGTCAGCGTATGCAACTCATTGGACTGCCTGATCATCAACGAGAAGAGACTCCAAGACCTTCCTGCCATCTGCGAGCGCATGGCGGAGAAGAACGTGATCATATATGCCGACCAGCCTTCCTACGATGCGCTGAAGGGCAAATACCCATATCTGGAACCAGCGACAGCCGATTCCTACGGTACGGAGTTCCTGGACTATAAGATGTCCATCAAAACGGTCAAGAACCTGGACGAGGCTTTGGAGCATATCGCCAAATATAGTTCCAAGCACAGTGAGGCGATCATCAGCAAAGATGAAGCATCCATCGAGAAGTTCGACCGCATGGTGGACGCCGCCTGCGTCTACACGAACACGTCCACGGCATGGACCGATGGCGCCCAGTTCGGCCTAGGCGCTGAGATAGGCATCTCCACGCAGAAGATGCACGCCCGCGGCCCTATGGCGCTGGAGGAACTCACCACCTACAAGTGGATCATCAAGGGGAATGGTCAAGTAAGAAGCTAAACAATCACCCGATGGGAATGGTGCCGTTTCTACAACTTGTCGCAGAAGACCTGACGACTAAATTCGGAGGGGAACTCTCCAACCTGACGGTCGTATTCCCTAATAACCGCGCCAGGCTTTTCTTCAATAACTATCTGGTGCGGAGCATTGACCAACCAATATGGTCACCCTCCTATTTGACGATTCAAGATTTGTTCGCCACCTGTACCAACCTACAGGTGGCGGATGATACTAAACTTATCTGTGACCTTTTCAAAGCCTATTCAGCCCATATAGATTGGAAAGCTTTAGAAATCGAACCAGAGACCATGGACATGTTCTATTTCTGGGGAGAGGTGATCCTAAGCGACTTCGAGGATGTCGACAACAACCTTGTGCCCACCAATCTGCTCTTCAAGAACATGGTGGATTTAGCGAAGATGGAGGATGACTTTAGCTTCCTTTCCGAAGAACAGATCACCTCCCTGCAACGTTTCTTCCACAACTTCTCCATCGAACAGAAGTCTCTACTGAAACGTAAGTTCATGGCGCTATGGGATGCCCTCCTCCCGATGTACAATGATTTCAGGGCAACCCTACGTAGCCAAGGCTTAGCCTACAATGGAATGCTCCATCGCATTGTGGTGGACGAAATATTAAAGAAAGAGGGAGTCAGCCTCTTCCCTTCCGAGAAGTATGTATTTGTCGGGTTTAATGTACTGAATAAATGTGAGATAGAACTATTCTCACGCCTCCAGAAGGCAGGCAAGGCTTTGTTCTACTGGGATACGGACGAGTACTACATGAAGATGCCTGATGTGAAACATGAAGCGGCCACGTTCATGCAACGGAACCTGGAGAAGTTCCCGAACGAACTGCCGATCTCCTCTCTCAACGTATTCCGTAGTCACCCCAAGCATTTCACCTATGTCAGCTCCTCCACCAACAATGCACAGTCTAGATACCTGAACAATTTTCTCATAGATTGTAAAAATAAAGGATTCACAGATGCGGAGACGGCTGTCGTCTTGTGCGACGAATCGCTCCTCCTGCCCGTGCTACACTCCATTCCGCCTTGTGTAGACGATCTGAACATCACGATGGGACTGCCCCTCATACAGACCCCCGTGTTCGCCATGATGAAAGTATTGGTCGAGATGCAATGTGCCGTTGCGCTGGTTGCCGGGAGCCGACCTCATTCCATCCCGTTCCGGTTGATCAGGGAGGTGCTGTGCAATCCATACATCCAAATCGCTTGTGAGGGAGCGACAGACCTATACGACGAAATTGTCAAGGAACACAAATATCATCCTACGGTCTCCTACCTGAAGAGTAAAAGCGATTCCCTGGATAAGCTCTTCACCTTTGTCGACCCAAAGGAAGAAAACGCATCCTCGTCTCTACTAAAATGGCTGAGCGATATCCTAAAAAAGGTGGCCACACACTACCGAAAGGAAGCGACAGACACCGCGGACATTGTTGTCTACGACGCCCTGTACAAAGAGGCGCTGTTCCGCTCGTATACGATCGTGAATAGGCTCCTGACGCTAACGGAGAGTGGTGATCTGAAGGTGAATATCCAAACCATGGCTAAACTATTGGAGAGGATGCTCTCCTCCACTTCCGTGCCATTCTCAGGCGAGCCGGTGAAGGGAATGCAGGTGATGGGCTTCCTTGAGACACGAAACCTTGATTTCAAGAACGTGATCATGCTCTCCGTCAACGAGGGTGTGCTGCCCAAGGGCGGAGGCGAATCCTCCTTCATCCCGCATAGCCTGCGCCGCGCGTTCGGCATGACCACCATCGAGCATAAGAATTCATTGTATGCCTACTATTTCTATCGTCTCCTACAACGGGCGGAGAATGTCACATTCCTCTATAGCACGGCCACATCCGGCGGCTCCAAGGGACAAATGAGCCGATTCCTGATGCAACTATTGGCCGAGACAGATATTGACGTGAAACTATATGATTTGCGCTCGGACATAGAGGTATCCCCTAGCAGCGTATTTCAGGTGGCGAAAAGCGAGGAGGTGATAAAGAAGATGCGCTTCGCATACGATAAGGAGAGTAATCCATCCGCCTCAATCCTCTCGCCTTCCCTACTGAATACCTATATAACATGCCCAATGAAGTTTTATTTCTCCTACGTCATGGGGCTGAAGGAACCAAGCGAATTGGATGACGAGGCCGACCATCGAATACTGGGATTGATCCTCCATGCGGCCATGGAAGAGATTTATGGTCATTTCGGCTCCAACACCATTCAAGAGACGGACCTGAAACAACTATTGGGCCAAGAGAAAAAATTAGAGCAGATCGTCGACAATGCCTTCAGACGTGAATATTTCAACATGGAGGAGAAGATCCATATCCAATATTCGGGGCAACAACTACTGCTCAAGATGACCATCCTTGCCTACGTGAAGAACGTTCTATCCGCCGACCTGCAGAACTGTGTCCCTTTCCAGATCGTCGGGGTGGAGACGAAAGAGTTCAAGCGTGAGATCTCGGTGGAGGGGATGCGCTTTACCTTAAGCGGCACGATTGACCGCCTACAGAAAGATAGTAATGGCACCTATAGAATCATCGATTATAAAACAGGTAGTCTGATCACTAACAATAACACAATCAAAGAGATATCCTTCCCTGATATTCCGTTCCTATTCAACGGTGATGATCCAAGGAGGAACAAACACTCCGCATATGCGTTACAAGTGATGCTCTACGCCTATTTATGCACAATGGAGAAGCAATGGGCGGTAACTCCCTCCCTCTCGTTCGTACGATACAAGGAGGGTCTCATCCCTTTGAAAATAGGAGAGGGAACGGCCAAGGAGGAGATAACCTCCATCACCTCTGATCAATGCGACGAGGTGGAACAAAACCTCGTGAGGCTACTGCGGGAGATGTTCAGCCCCGATATTCCATTCAAGCAGACAACCGACGAAGAGAACTGCGGCTATTGCCCATTCGCAGAGATTTGCAAAGGAAGAAAAAAGTCATAATCATATAAGCCTAAACACCTGACCAGGGTTCAGATAGGAGATGAGTATCACGCTCAGGAGGCCAAAGAAGAAACCGACAAGCAGTTGCGCATGTGTATGCCTATTCAAATAGAGTCTGGCTGTGCCCACAATTCCAGAGAGAAAGACGAACACACAAAGGGTGACAGTAACATTTGTATACGTGCAATATCCAGCCACCATGATCGCGCCAGCCATCATACCCATGCTGGTCGCATGTCCGCTGATTCTCCAAAACTTAGAGACAATAGACTCAACAAGTATCACGAACGCCACACACAAGACCATGTCGATGACCCACATAGGCATCGCATAGCGGAACAAAAGATAGGCACAATAGAGATAGCAGCAAGCGATGCAGATATAAGGCAATATCCGCTCTTCCTTCCTCGGAACCCGCACATCCGATATCGCCTTGAAGACCTTTAGGATGATGAAGGAAAGGCAGGGCAATATGATACCGAAGATATAGATGGTCGTTCGCGCGGCATTCACATATTGCGTCGGATAATAGGTGAAGAGCTTCATGTTGAACAACATGAAGGTCCCATATATAGGCATCAGTACAGGGAAAAACAGATAAGAGATCACCTTCGCCAACGTCTTGAAGACCTTACGTTTCTTCTTCTTGGAAGACGAGTCGTTCACATCGTTGGAGACCGATTGCTTCTCTCCCTCCGATGCCGACTCATTTTCCGCACTCCGCGAAGTCTCCTCCTCAACCTGATTGTCTAGAGTTGCCGAATCTAAAACCTCCTGTTCATTTTCCATGTCATTTATTCCCATAATATCCTATAGTTATAACTCCCTGCGAAGCCTAGCGACAGGGAAGTTCAATTGTTCTCTGTATTTTGCCACGGTTCGCCTAGCTATCGTATAGCCCTTCTCAGCCAAAATCTCCATTAGGCGGTCATCCGTCAGTGGGTTTTTCTTGTCCTCGTTCTTAATGCACTCCTCCAAAACAGTTTTAATTCCCTTCGTCGAAATCATATCACCATCATTCGTCTGCAACGCATCAGTAAACAAATATTTAATAGGGAATATACCGAATTCAGTCTGGACATACTTACTATTGCTGACACGAGAAATGGTAGAGACATCATAGCCTGTCTTATCCGCAATATCCTTTAGGATGAGCGGTTTCAGTTTTGTCTCGTCTCCCGACAAGAAGAAATCCTTTTGCGCCGCCACCAGCGCACTGATCACACTTTGCAACGTCTCCTGGCGTTGCTTGATGGAACTGATGAACCACTTGGCGGAGTCCAGTTTCTGTTTGACGAAGATCACCGCCTCTTTCATCTCCTTGCTTTGATTGCTTCTATTGTTGTTATACTCATCCAGCATCTCAGCAAAGTTCTTATTTATATTCAACTCCGGAATAGCCCCCTGGTTCAGGCTGATGGTCAGTTCCCCATTTTCGTTCTCGACAATAAAATCGGGCACGATTTGGATATTATTGCCACTGATGGAGCTATCCCATGAATTGCCTGGTTTAGGATTCAATTTTATGATCTCGGATATAGCGTCCTTGATCACCTGCTCATCGATTCCAAGATCCTTAGCGATGCGATCGTAACGTTTCTGCGAAAGATCCACGAACGATTTGCTCACGATCAACTTAGCCGCTTCGATCTGAGGCGTCGAATTTTTGCGTTCCAACTGCAAGAGGAGACACTCCTCGAGAGAATTGGCACCCACACCTGCGGGATCGAAAGATTTGATGAGGTTGATGGCTTGTTCAACAACAGACTCACGGATGATCTTCCCCGTTTGGAAGGAATAGTCGTCCACCATCGATTCGGCGGGCCTTCTCAGATAACCATATTCATCTATATTTCCGATGACATACTCCGCCACCTCCCTCAACTCTTTCTTAATCGTACGGAACCTCAGCTGATTGAGTAGATGTTCCTGCAAGGTCTCCCCGTTTAGATACGAGAGCCCCTCCATCTTCGCCTCCTGTCTGGAGCGCTGCTCCAAAGCATATTCAGGGACGTCATCCTCCGTTTTATAATCATCGATGTAGCTATCGCCTTCGTAATCCAATCTATCGTAATCATCATCACCATCCGGCCCGTCCTCACCTTTTTCGCGCGACTCACCATTAGAAGAAATGGGGTCATCTGCAATTTCCAACGCCGGGTTCTCCTCCACTTCCTGCCTAATGCGCTCTTCCAATTCGAGCGTAGGAATCTCCAACAGCTTGATTGTCTGTATCTGTTGGGGCGAAAGCTTTGTCAGCAGTTTAAGCTGCAGTTTCTGTTGTAACATATAGGTCTGAAGTGAGTATGTTTCCGATAGCAAATTTAAAGAAACAATGGATATCGTACAAATGAAAAAACATAGTTTTTCAAATCCACGGCTCGCTTTTTGTTCCACGAATGGTTCGGATTGGAGAAATAGAGTCGGTCCGTTTCGTGTGACTTTCACCGCAACTCGGATGTGGAATCGGACGCTGACGGATACGTTTGGCGGGTGAGGTTTATTTTTAACTTTCCATCTGCTCTTCTTCCGAAGAATTATTGTTAACTTTACGTTTGATTTTGTTTTGCGTCCATATCCTAACCATAGGATGGGTGTTTTTATATATCTGATATATGATCATTTTTCTTAAAGGAGAGTGAGTGTTAATGTGAGATTCATTTGAAGTATTAAGTATATTGCAATTATATTATGATTAAACGTTTTTTTATGGTGGGATGTATTTCTTCCCTATTGTTCGCATCATGTGCGGATAAGGCAAAGAAAGTGGATGGTCTAGCACATTTTTCTTCCGATTTTGACACAACAATCGCCCAAGGAGACGATTTTTACCAGTATTCAAACGGCGGATGGCTGAAGAGCCACCCTATCCCTGGGGATAAAAGCAGGCTGAACACCTTTGACGTACTGAACGACGATAACCTGGAACGCCTGAAGGAGATCGTGGAAACCGCTCGCAATAAACACGCCGCCAAGGGCAGCAACGAGCAGAAAATCGGAGACTACTACGCATTGGCGATGGATTCCACCAGACGTCAAAAGGAAGGCATAACCCCTATTCGCCCTATCATCGACCGCATCAGGGCCATGAAATTCGATGTGAAGGATTCCTCCTTCGCAACCGAATTAGCCTATTTCCACCTGAATATGGGTAACCCCTTCTTCGCTGTGGGTTGTACACCAGACGCTAAGAACAGCTCGATGAACATTGCGGAACTTTGGCAAGATGGTATCGGATTGCCTAACCGAGACTACTATTTCGACAAGTCCGAGAAGGGTCAGGGAATCATTCGGGGATACAAACGTATGGTCGCCAAATACCTCGAACTGACAGGCGCCGACAACTTCGAAGCGAGAGCAAACGCAGTGTACGATTTCGAGGAAAAGCTGGCGGAACAGATGAACACGAAGGTACAGAACCGTGACCCGCAGGCGACCTACAACAAATTAAGCTACGACGAACTCAAAAAGAATTATCCGGACTTCAACTGGGACGCCTATTTCAACGCCTTCCCCGTAAAGCCAACCGAACTGACAATCGGGCAACCGCGCTACTTCTCTAACCTATTTAAAATAATAGCGGAAACCGATTCCACGACACTGTCCGATTACCTAGTAATTTGTACGGTCAATTACGTCGCTTCTTATCTGTCCGACGATTTCATGTTGACCAAATTCGAGTTCTACAGCAAACTATTGAACGGCATCGAAGAACTGAAGCCATTATGGAAAAGATCCCTGGATATGGTTCAATCCAGACTAGGGCAACCATTGGGTCAATTATTTGTCGAAAAACACTTCCCAGCGTCTGCGAAGAATAGGACCATTGAACTAGTGGAGCAACTTCGCAAGGCATTTGGACAACGAATTGACGCATTGACCTGGATGAGTGACAGCACAAAAACATTCGCAAAGATCAAACTGGCGGCTATCGGTGTCAAGGTTGGTTATCCAGACAAGTGGGAGGATTTCTCCGGCGCGGAAGTAGACCCAACCCTTAGCTTGGTGGAGAACTTCATCCACCTGACGAATTTCTGTAGTATTAAGGAGATGAAAGAGGTGGGCCAGCCTGTCGACAAGGAGAAATGGTACATGACCCCACAGACCGTGAACGCCTATTATAGCCCAATGACCAATGAAATCGTATTCCCCGCTGGAATCCTACAACCGCCATTCTTCTATGCGGACGGAGACGACGCGGTGAACTACGGAGCGATCGGTGTTGTCATCGGACACGAGATGACGCACGGGTTCGATGATCAGGGCAGACAATTCGATAAAGACGGAAACCTGACCGATTGGTGGACAGCAGAGGATGAAAAGCGCTTTAAATTAGCTGCCCAGAAGATAATAGAGCGTTTTTCCGGCGTAGTGGTGATCGATACCATGAAATGCAACGGCGAATTGACCCAAGGAGAGAACATCGCTGACCTCGGAGGATTGAATATCGCACACCAAGCGTTTCTTAATACTCTGACTGACAATACGAAAGATCCAATGATAGATGGACAAACCTTCGACCAACGCTTCTTGCTCGCATATACGAGAATATGGGCTGGCAACTATCGGGATGAGTATCTTCGCAACCAAGTCATCACCGATCCACATGCGAACGGAAAGTATCGTGTAAACGTGCAATTACCGATGTTGGACTTCTTCTATTCGGCTTTCGGAATTAACGAAAATGACAAGATGTTTGTCCGTCCGGATGAACGGATCGTCATCTGGTAAGAACATTTTGCGATCTCTTTCGATATTTTTTTAGAAAAAAGGTTGAAAACCCGTTATTTTTATATCAAATTTCTTTTAGAATAAGAAGTAAATTTTCTAATTTTGCAAAAGATATATAATTATTTTTCGTAAATGGCTGATAGTAAAAAAATTAAGACAGCTTTGGTTTCAGTTTTCCACAAGGATAAATTGGACGAAATCATTCGTGCTTTGCATGCGGAGGGTGTTCAGTTTATTTCGACGGGCGGAACTCAAACTTTCATTGAATCACTTGGCATCCCATGCCAAGCAGTTGAGACCCTTACCACCTACCCATCCATTCTGGGTGGCCGTGTGAAAACGTTGCACCCGAAAATTTTTGGAGGCATCTTGGCTCGCCGCGCTTTGCCTGAGGATTTGGCGCAAATGGAGCAATTCCAGATCCCCGAAATCGACTTGGTGATCGTTGACCTCTATCCGTTTGAGGATACAGTTGCTTCCGGAGCTGAAGAACAAGCCATTATCGAAAAGATTGACATCGGCGGTATCTCGTTGATCCGTGCCGCGGCGAAAAACTACAAAGACGTTGTCATCGTCGCATCCCAAGCACAATACGAACCGTTCCTGAACCTCCTGAAGGAGCAGGGTGCGACCACAACCCTCGACACTCGTCGTTGGTTCGCCAAAGAGGCCTTCGCAGTCTCTTCACACTACGACTCTGCCATCTTCAACTATTTTGACGGAGATTCCTCATCCGCTTTCCGCTACACAGCGAACAATTCGAAGATGCTTCGATACGGAGAGAACCCTCACCAAAAGGGCGTTTTCTTCGGGGACTTCAATAATCTCTTTGAGCAATTGCAAGGGAAAGAGATCTCTTACAACAACTTGTTGGACATCGATGCGGCTGTCAACCTGATGGCTGATTTCGACGATGTCACATTCGCCATCCTGAAGCACAACAACGCTTGTGGCGTCGCTTCCCGTCCTACCGTCCTGGAGGCTTGGAAGGATGCTCTCGCTGGCGACCCTGTCTCCGCGTTCGGCGGTGTATTGATCACCAATGCCGTACTGGACAAGGCAACCGCAGAGGAAATCAATAAGATCTTCTTCGAGGTGATCATCGCGCCTGACTACGACACGGACGCATTGGAGATTCTCACCCAAAAGAAGAACAGAATCATCTTGGTCCAAAAGGATGTGAAACTGCCGACGAAACAAGTCCGCTCCGTGCTGAACGGTGTATTGGTTCAAGAAAAGGATTTGAAGGTGGAGACTCCAGAGGATATGAAGACCGTGACAAAGAAGGCTCCTTCCCAAAGCGAAATCGAGGATATGATCTTCGCGAACAAAATCGTGAAACATTCAAAATCCAACTCGATCGTCTTGGCGAAGAACAAACAACTCTGCGCAAGCGGCGTAGGACAAACCTCTCGCGTCGACGCGTTGAAACAGGCGGTCGAGAAGGCAGGTAACTTCCAATTCGACTTGAACGGGGCAGTGATGGCTTCCGATGCGTTCTTCCCGTTCCCTGACTGCGTTGAAATCGCCAAGAATGCGGGCATCACAGCGGTTGTTCAACCTGGCGGTTCCATCAAGGACAATGAATCCATCGACTATTGCAACAACAATGACATGGCAATGGTGATGACTGGGTTTAGACATTTTAAACACTAAAATAAAAATATAAAGAGACATGGGATTGTTTTCTTTCACACAGGAAATAGCGATCGACCTTGGTACGGCGAACACTATTATCATCCATAACGGGAAGATAGTGGTGGACGAGCCATCTATCGTGGCGTTGGATCGTAAAACAGACAGACTGATGGCGATTGGAGAGAAGGCACGCCAGATGCATGGGAAGACTCACGAGAACATCTACACAGTTCGCCCATTGCGTGATGGTGTGATCGCTAACTTTAACGCTGCGGAGCAGATGATTAGGGGTATGATCAAAATGGCATTCCCGAACAATCGTTTGTTCAGCCCTTCCCTGAAAATGGTCGTCTGCATCCCTTCCGGTAGTACGGAGGTGGAAATGCGTGCCGTGCGTGACTCTTCCGAGCATGCGCAAGGACGTGAGGTTTATATGATCTACGAGCCTATGGCCGCCGCGATCGGTATCGGTATCGATGTGGAGGCACCAGAGGGTAACATGATCGTCGACATAGGTGGTGGTACTACTGAAATCGCCGTCATCTCTTTGGGTGGTATCGTCACGAACAAATCCATTCGTATCGCTGGCGATGACCTTACCGAGGACGTGATCGACTATATGCGTCGCCAACACAACATCAAGGTGGGCGAACCAACCGCCGAACAGATCAAGATCAATGTCGGTTCTGCCTTGACGAACTTGGACGAACCACCTGAGGATTATATCGTTAGAGGTCCTAACCAAATGACCGCCCTCCCAATGGAGGTACCGGTTTCCTACCAAGAGATCGCACACTGCATGGAGAAATCCATCTCCAAGATCGAGGCAGCCGTACTGAACGCTTTGGAACAGACCCCTCCTGAGCTCTATGCGGATATCGTGAACAATGGTATCTGGTTGACGGGTGGTGGTGCGTTGCTCCGTGGCTTGAACAAGCGATTGACCGCCAAGATTGGTATCCCATTCCACGTGGCTGAGGACCCTCTGCATGCTGTCGCACGCGGTACAGGCACAGCGCTTAAGAATGCGGACAAGTTGCCTTTCTTGATGAGATAATAGGCTTTGTCCCTGTGAGAAATATGCAAGGCCACTGCGCGATTTCGCACAGTGCGCTTTGTGTTTTTGAACCCCTTGAAAACTTGTATTCATGAGAACGCTGATTCTCTTCCTTCTTCGGTTTAAGACTCTTTTCCTGTTCTTGGGATTGGAACTGATATCGTTTTGGCTGATTGTGAACAACAACCAGTTCCAGCGTAATCATTTCCTGAGTTCGAGCAACGTGATGGTCGGAAGCGTATACAGCTTGTCGGACAAGGTCTATAAGTATTTCAGCCTTGCCTCCGTGAATGCCACCCTCGCCAAGAAGAACGAAGACCTCAACACGGAGCTGGTTCAACTGCGCGAACAATTGGCTTTCTACCGTCAGGACGCATCCTATGCTGGTAGAAGATACCATTCGGTTCAAAACAACTACTCCTTCATCACTGCGAAGGTGATCCATTTCTCTGCCGTCAATCAAAAAAACTACTTCACCATCAACAAGGGCGAAAACGACAATGTGAAGGTCGGCATGGGTGTAGTAAACGAAAGGGGGGTCGTCGGCATCATCAACAGCACCTCGAGCCACTTCTCGACCGTTATGCCAATCGTGAACGCCTCCTCCAAAACGAGTGCGACCATTAAAGGGAAAACACGCTTAGGACAACTCTCCTGGAAAGGGAAAGACCTACAACATGCCACACTTGAGGAGGTTCCTTTGTATATACCTGTTACCATAGGCGACACAATCGTCACCAGCGGTTATTCCTCCACCTTCCCTGAAGGATTCATGGTCGGGAAGGTAAGCTCATTCACAGAACGCAACGACAACTTCTATAACATCAGGGTGAGGCTGGCAGTCGATTTTGACCAACTTTCATATGTGGACGTGATTAAGTATCAATATGCCGAGGAAAAAGCGGCTCTAGAGAAGAGAAAGGGACAAGGTAATGATTGAAGTAACACTAAAAAGATTGCTCTCTTGCGTGGGGTTCCTGTTACTCCAGATCCTGCTCCTGAACAATATCAAATTCCTAGGGTTTATCACCCCATATCTCTATATCTATTTTATCCTACTCCTTCCATCCTCCGTCTCAAAAGAGATGACCATGGTATGGGGCTTTTTGATGGGATTGGTGCTGGATATCTTCTGTGACACCTTGGGATGTAACGCTTTCGCCACAACATTCGTATCATTCCTAAAACCATACTTCCAGAATTTCTTCGGACCGAAAGACGATTTCGATGACATGAAACCATCCATCGACAGATTTGGCTTCAATATGTTCATCCAATATGTCGCTTATCTGGTCCTCATCCATCATCTGGTATTCTTCCTAATTGAGGCGTTTACCTTCTCCATGTTCTGGTACACCTTGCTGAAAGCGGTATGTTGTTCTATATTCACGCTTCTACTCATCCTTTGTTTCGAATACTTTAAAGCCAAACGCCGATGACGAACGATATCTATGCGAATCGAAGGTTTGTAATCGCCGCATTGATGTTGTCCGTGGTGCTTATCTACATTACAAGACTTGTCAATTTGCAGTTGGTTGACCAGACTTACCAAAATAAGGCTGACAGCAACGCCTATCTGAGGAAAGTCCAATTCCCTGCCCGTGGAATCATCCGTGATAGGAATGGGAAAGTGTTGGTTTTCAATAAATTGTCATACGACGTGATGGTGGTTCCCCGTGAGATGTCCGATTTCGACACACTGGAATTCTGCCGCTCCGTTAACATCACCAGACAGGAGTTCAATACGAAAATAAGGGAGATGAGGAACCGTGTCGGCTATTCCCGCTATACACCACAACTTTTGATCGCCCAGCTGGATGCACACGATTATGGTGTGCTACAGGAAAAGGGATTCCTCTACCCGGGCATGTATCTCCAGAAACGTACGTTGCGTGAATACAATTACCCTAACGCCGCACTGCTGTTGGGCAGTATCGGTGAGGTGGGACGTAATACGCTAAAGGCGGACACCATCGACCACTTCTACGTTCCGGGTGACTATGCCGGACAAAATGGTGTGGAGCTCACCTACGAGAAGGACTTACGTGGCGAGAAGGGCGAAGAGATTCTCTTGCGGGATGCCCACGGTAGAATCCAAGGCAAACTGGAGGATGGATTGTACGACAAGGAATCTAAGCCGGGAAAGGATCTGCAACTCTCCATTGACATCGATCTGCAAGCTTATGGGGAACGTCTGATGCAGAATAAAGTGGGTAGCATAGCGGCCATAGACCCTTCGACAGGAGAGATTCTCGCATTGGTTTCCAGCCCTACATACGACCCTTCCCTACTGGTTGGTAGGAAACGATCGGAAAATTACGACATGTTGGTTAACGACCCTCTGAAGCCTCTGTTTGACCGTCCGATGATGGCGTGTTATCCGCCAGGATCAACCTTTAAAACGGTGAACGCATTGGTCCTCCAACAAGAGAAAATCATCTCGACATGGACAGCCTTCCCTTGCTCGGAGGGTTACCATGTGGGTAGCTTCAAAGTGGGTTGTCACGCCCACTTCTCGCCGCTCAACCTGATACAATCCATCCAACACTCCTGCAACGCTTACTATTGCGCAGGATTCCGCAACATGATGGACAATAGGAAATACAAGAATATCTCCAACGCGTTCGAAGTCTGGAAGAATCATGTGGTCTCATTAGGCTTCGGCTACAAGTTAGGGGCGGATGTACCCAATGAGAAGAGAGGATACATTCCTAACTCGGGGGTCTACGACAAAATATACGGCAAAAATCGATGGAAATCCTTGATGATCGTATCCAACTCCATCGGACAGGGAGAAATTCTCGCCACGCCGCTCCAAATAGCCAATTTGGCGGCCACAATAGCTAACAGGGGTTACTACATCGTGCCACATCTCGTGAAACACATTGAAGGAAGGGAAATCGACTCCTGTTATCTTCAGAAAAAAGTTTCCACCATCGATTCCATTTATTTCGAACCTGTGGTGGAAGGCATGGATTTGGTGATGAAGAACGGTACCGGCTGGGGAGCGCGCATCGATAGCATTGAAGTATGCGGAAAAACCGGAACGGCACAAAACCCACACGGAGAAGACCACTCCCTCTTCATGGCGTTCGCTCCGAAAAAGAACCCTAAAATCGCTATCTGCGTGGTGGTCGAAAACAGTGGTTTCGGTGCGACATGGGCCGCGCCTATCGCCACCCTTATGATAGAGAAATATCTGAAAGGATATATTCCAAAGCGACGTATCCCTACCGAAGAAAGAATGTTGAACGCTAATCTATTACCGAAATAATGCCATCTCGCCGAACTGACATAGTAAAGAACTTGGACTGGATTACCATCGGGATATACCTCATCCTAGTTATTATGGGATGGTTCAGTATCTATGGAGCCGTATACAATTTCGAGGAGGCTCCATTTTGGGATATCTCTTTCCGTTACGGGAAACAGTTGGTATGGATTGGCTGCGCCATAGTGATCGGAGTGGTGCTCCTAATGTTGGATAGCCGTCTTTATAACGTTTTGTCCTATGCTATTTACTTCGCGATGCTATTCCTGCTTCTCTTGACGATATTTGTCGCCCCCGAGATCAAGGGATCCCGCTCCTGGCTGGTATTGGGTCCTGTCAGCATACAACCCGCGGAATTCGCCAAGACGGCCACGTGTCTAGCGCTGGCGAAGTTTATGAGCGAATCTGGCTACACCATCTCGCGCATGAGACAATGGGCTCTCTCCTTGTGCATATTCCTTATGCCAATGGTTCTGATCATCCTACAAAAAGAGACAGGTTCAGCCTTGGTCTATTTTTGTCTGCTTTTGGTTCTATACCGTGAGGGCATGAATGGTATCGTCCTGTTCCTCGCCTTCCTGCTGGTGGTGATTTTCATCGTCTCCATACGGTTTGGCGCAGTGTGCGTCATCCCTGAGCAACCCGACGAGTCATACGGTCTGCTGATTGTGATGGCTATATCGTTGATCGTACAATGCATTTTCCTACTAGTGTTCATGCACGATAAGAAATCGGTTCTGATCATATTGGGAGCATCCGCTTTGGCTATCCTTATGGGTTGCATCGTATACAAAGCGTTCGGTTACCCGGTCCGATTCACTTACATCGGTTATGCACTGATCGCATTTTCCCTCATCCTTTGCATTGTCATGAGGATTAAAGAACGTCTGTGGGGTTATCTGTTGATAGGTCTGTTCGGTGTGGCTTGCATAGGATTTTCCAGCATGGCGGACAAGGCGTTCGACAGCCTGATGCCTCACCAGCAAACGCGTATCAAGGTGACGTTGGGCATGGAGAACGACCCCAAGAAGGCGGGTTATAACGTGAACCAATCCATGATCGCCATCGGTTCGGGCGGCTTGACGGGCAAAGGCTTCTTGAATGGTACGCAGACGAAACTGAAATACGTGCCGGAGCAGGATACCGACTTCATCTTCTGCACCGTGGGGGAGGAGCACGGATTCATCGGGGCGACGCTCGTACTAGGGTTGTTCCTCTTCCTTCTGATACGCTTGATCATGCTGGCGGAACGACAACGCTCCCTGTTCAGCCGTATCTATGGCTATTGTGTAGCCTCCATCTTCTTCTTCCATCTCTTCATCAATATCGGCATGGTGATTGGTCTGACGCCTGTCATCGGTATCCCGCTTCCGTTCTTCAGTTACGGAGGTTCTTCCCTGTGGGGATTCACGATATTATTGTTCATCTTCCTGAGGCTTGACGCAAGTAGGATGGAGTACTTTGGCCAGTAAGGCGTTGACTATCAATCCCATCTATTTCTATTAGATTTTTTTAACGGGCAATAGGCGCCTATTCCCGCGAATCCGTGTTATATTTGCACAATCGCTTAGAGAAGCGTCCTTTAACCTGCGCAGAGCAGTACATTCTATGGGGATGACTGGATTTGACAGCGGGCAGAGGTGGTAGGTAAGCATGCAGTGCGCTGGTGGCTAGCACTATAATCTGGAGACCAAAAATTTAACTGGCGAGAATAACTTTGCTCTTGCTGCCTAATCGAAGCATAGTAGATTTTGGCTTAATCCGGACACAGGTGTCCGGACAAGACTTCTCCCCGATGCTATCGTCCCGAAGCGGTCGGATACGGAGGAGCAGATAAATCGGGAATAGTTCGGGTAGGCCTCGATGCCCGGATGAAACTTTAGAGGATAAGGCGATGGTTGGTGGTCCTGGTCTTGCCGTCGCTCGAAAATCGAAGTCAGGAATAAGCATGTAGAAAGCTTATGATTTCCCCGTTTGGACCAGGGTTCGAACCCCTGCATCTCCACAAAAACAATGCTCCAACATATTGCAAGTCAATGTGTTGGAGCTTTTTTATACCCTTTAAAAATGGGTGTTTGTGTTTGTAATCCATATTGGTTAGATTTGTTGTGAGGTATCTTTATTATATTTCCTAAATTTAAGAAGGGATGGAAAATAAATCGGGGATAAATATTGCAGGGAAAACTAGAGACTTCCGCTGGGTTCTTCTGTCATTGCTGGCTATGTTTATGACAGCCTGTAGTGTACATCATATCAGTTTCAAACTCGACGAATATACGTTTATCGATCAAAAACTAAAGGAGAATATTGAGTCGGTTATTGTCGTGCAGTTCGGCAAGGAACCCGACGTGCCGCTTGATATCTATTTCAGGGATCCGAACGGGATGGTGCTTTCTCCTTATGATTATGGCGAGAAGACGCGGAATTCAGTGGAAGCGGAATGTGATATCCGAATTTCCACCCATCATCATGAATACTATGGAAAGTCTGAGGATGATTTGCAGAGAAAAATAAAGGCCTATTGCGTGTTGGGGAATCATATATGCTATGTTTACCCGGACGACCGATATCTAAGGAAAACAGGTCAACAACAGAAGATATCGTTCTCACACGATGATGATAGGATGTGCGACTGTATGGAAGACGAGGTGTTTCTGAACATAGTAAACCATAACGAAGTACATATCGTTACGTTTGATGGGGATTAAGTTATTCCTATAGGGTCACCTCCCCTATCAAATCGAAATACTCGTAGTCTGTGATCCTGACCTGGTAAAATGCTCCGATGGTTAGTTCTCCGTTGGCGGTTGGTATCAGCACTTCCGGGTCTACCTCAGGGGAGTCGAACTCCGTCCTTCCGTAGTAGTAATCCCCCTCTTTGCGGTCGATGATGACCTTGAATGTCTTGCCCACCTTAGCCTTGTTCAACTCCTCGGCGATGCCCTCCTGGAGGTCCATCAACTGCCCAAGACGTTTTTCCTTGGTTTTTTCGTCGATGTTGTCCTTGAGGTGGTCTCCCGCATATGTTCCCTCCTCTTCACAATATGTGAAGGCTCCCATGCGCTCGAATTTGGCCTTTCGGGTGAATTCCATCAGCTTGTTGAACTGCTCTTCCGTCTCGTTAGGGAATCCGACCATCAGGGTGGTGCGGATATGGATGCCCGGCACCTCCTCGCGGATGCGTTGGAGCAGGCTGTTGGTCTCCTCTTCCGTGATGGGACGGCGCATGGCCTTGAGGATATCGTTGTCTATGTGTTGCAGGGCGATGTCGAGGTATTTGCAGACGTTGTCTCGCTCCCTCATCACCTTCAGCAGGTCGAATGGGAATTGGGTAGGATAGGCGTAGTGCAGGCGGATCCACTCCACACCTTTCACGTCGGATATCTTTTTGACCAAGTCTGCGATGGCGAACTTTCCGTATAAGTCTTTTCCGTAGTAAGTCAGGTCTTGCGCAATGATTTGGAACTCCTTCACGCCTTGCGCCACAAGAGCCTCAACCTCGGAGACAATCTCCTCCATCGGACGAGACTTGTATTTGCCTGTGATAATAGGGATGGCGCAATATGCGCAGCGTCGGTCGCATCCCTCCGAGATCTTCACGTAGGCGTAGTGAGAAGGAGTCGACAATTTATGGATATTGGAACAATCCGAATGGTACTCGCCTTTGAGGTCCGTTATGATATCCTTCCAAGCGAATTTACCGTAGAACTTGTCCACTTCAGGAATCTCCGTCGACAACTCGTTCAGATAACGCTCCGACAAACAACCCATCACCAGGAGTTTCTCTATGGATCCCTTCTTACGTTTCTCAGAAAAACTGAGGATTTGGTTGATAGATTCTTCCTTCGCATCACCGATGAATCCGCACGTATTGATGATCACAATCTTAGCCTTGGAAGGGTTAGGATCGAAGTGGGTTTCGTATCCGTTCGCATCCAGCTGACTAGCCAACAACTCAGCATCCACGAGGTTCTTCGAGCACCCCATGCAGATGATGTCAATCGCCTTCTTACGCATCGAGGTAAACTTATTTGAACAAAGAATCGACGAATTCTCTCTTGTTGAATACCTGCAGGTGGTCTATTCCCTCACCTACACCGATGTATTTGACAGGAATCTTGAACTGATCGGATATGCCGATGACGACACCACCCTTCGCCGTACCATCCAGCTTCGTGATGGCCAGCGAGCTCACCTCCGTCGCCTTGGTGAATTGCTTCGCCTGCTCGAAGGCGTTTTGTCCGGTGGAACCGTCCAAAACCAAGAGCACATCGTGCGGAGCGTTCGGTATGATCTTCCGCATCACCTGCTTGATCTTGGAGAGCTCGTTCATCAGGTTGATTTTATTATGAAGCCTTCCGGCGGTATCGATGATCACGACATCAGCGTTGTTCGCCTTGGCGGACGATAGGGTATCGAACGCCACGGAAGCCGGGTCAGAGCCCATCTGTTGCTTGATGACCGGGCAACCCACTCTCTCGCCCCAGATGCAAAGCTGGTCCACCGCCGCCGCACGGAATGTATCCGCCGCACCCAAATAGACCTTCTTGCCCAGTTTCTGGAACTGGTAGGCCAGCTTTCCGATGGTGGTGGTCTTGCCCACTCCGTTCACGCCGACTACCATGATGACATACGGTCCGTCGGTCTGTGGGATGGAGAAATCCTTCTCGTCCGTGGTATTGTTTTCCTCCAGCAGGGAGGCGATTTCGTCCTTGAGGATATTGTTCAACTCGTCCGTGCTGACGTATTTGTCACGTTCCACGCGTTGCTCTATTCTCTCTATGATTTTCAAGGTCGTGTCGACACCCACGTCAGAAGTGATCAACACCTCCTCCAGATTGTCTAGCACTTCGTCGTCCACCTTAGACTTTCCGACGACGGCGCGCGCAATCTTGCTGAAAAGGTTCTGCTTGGTTTTTTCGAGACCCTTGTCGAGCGTCTCTTTTTTCTCCCTTGAAAAAATGCTACTGAATATACCCATACGCAAATGTTTTACGGTACAAATATACGAAAATAATAAAGAACTTGTGTGTTATATGATAAAGCGTTACGAAGGAAGAAAGAGGAAGCCTCAAAGTGAATTACGCTAACGAAATCATATGAAAGAGATCCAGCAAAACACACCGCTTGAGAACGCAATGATTCAAAAAGAAGAGGCAATGTATTCTCTCTATTTTACTATACATAGCTGTAAATACTGGTATTATTTCTTCTTAATAATTCTTATTTCAGGATTCGCGAATATAGCGTACCCACGCATACTGGAGAAATCCTTCACACCATGTTTGGAACAAGTGACGTTATAGATGATATTACCATACAAACCGACTTCATGAATGGAGAGTAACTGCCACTCTCCCTTCCTACCCATGTCATATGCCGACTCATAAGCTTTGCGCTGGCGCTCCTCCGCACGGATCTCCAACAAATCCGCATCAAAATCCTCGCTCACATACGCATAAAGAGAGAATGAGATAGAATCGGAGACATCAACCGATGATCTGTCGAAACAATAATACATAGTAGCCCAATCATGCCAGATCTCCGATTTCACCTGATTATCGATACGTAATCCATAGCTACCCCTTAAAGCCTGAGGAGGATTACCAGGCAATTCATCCACCCTTTCGAAGAAACGTTGGAACGCCGTATACGCACTCTTCTTATCCGCTTGGAAATATTTCACAGAGACGCATAACACAGCGAACAATGATGACGCTATACAGAATTGTTTCCACTTCGGATGTGGATGATAATCCATCTTCTTCTCCGTCAAGCCCGCCACCACAATCAACAATGCGATCGGATAGGTACCAATGGTTCTACTCATCATGGACTCGAAAAAAAGATTGAGGCACAACATAGGCACCCATATAACGTAAAATTTTCTGACAGGAGAGTTCAAGAAGAGTGGCGCCAGAAGGACACCCATGAATAGCAAAAGCCCTAACACACCATTCTCCACTAGTATCTCCAGAAATTGGTTATGCATCTCCCAATGCGATTCGAGCGCCAAAGAGAAACTCCGTTTCACATATATCTCCTGCAGTAACTCCTTTGCGGTGCCACTCCCATAACCCCAGAAAGGATGAGGAGAGGTAGTGAACAACTCCCAACCACAACTCCAAATATTAAAACGGGGATCTGCATTCTTTAACGAGAAGGATGAATCTGTCAAGGAGAGCAAAATATTATTCACTCTGTCATTCTGATATAACAAAATGAATAAAAGAGCCAAAAGGATACCTATGCTCAACATCCCTTTCCATCCCTTTAGGAACTTCTTTATCTCTACCATCATCAGGCAAAAGGACAAAAAGAGAAAAGAGAGGAAAGAGATCCTCGCATCCGAAAGGAAAATAAAAAGGCCAGTAATAGCAAAAAGAGAAAGAAAGAGAATAACCTTATAGCGATTCCAATGAGAGGAGAAAAGATAATAGGTTATCAACAGAGCCGTCAATAGATTAAAACCGACATAGGTACGATGTCCGATCATTCCCACCACGCACTGGAAACAATATTGCACATTCATAAAGGAGTGAGGAACATTGTCAAAATCCTTCACCAACGAGTAACCGAAAACAAGAAGAACAATAAGAGCCGTTCCATACGCTCCTAACGCAAAGGAAGCAAACATCCCACGTGTCGAAACGCCGATGAAATCGCGAAAAAGGAATGCCAACGCAAAGAGGAACAAAGGTAACCGGATCTGAAATTGCAAACGGGAAAAATCATGAAAATCCGAGAGGCAAAAGAAGGAAACGACAGAAGTGCATAACATGAAAGAAAAGACCAAAAGCGACATAACATTAAGTCTTCTCCAATTTATACCCTCCCTTTGACCTAAAATAGCAGAAAAGAACAAACACAATAGTACCGTGCCGCACGCTACCGGAGCAAAATTCACAAAGGGGACAAAAAAGATGGCAAATACCAACAAGTCATTCTTTATCCACTCTAAGATCCCATTCTTACTAAATTTCACCATAAAATCCATTTATAAGGCAACAACACTCCACCCCCAAAAATCATGATATAACGGAAATAACCTAATAAAACATAAATGGATAAAAAGCCAAATATCAACCATCGGTTTCGATTAACCTGCACATGTCCAACCATATAGGAAACCAATATCATATAGGTTATCACAAAATATTCCCTAAAACGCGCAAATATCTCGAATGAAGAAAAGGCAATGATTATGAAAGCATTGACCACAAATAAATTTAGGAAGATGTTAAAATAGGGTTCCTTCTCTTCATAATAGTCACGATAAAACAGGACACAAAAGAGAATAGCGAATATCTCCATGAAGTTCAACAGATTAATCGACTTCTCATCCATGGCATAAAAAGCAAGTCTATTGATGCTAAACCAACTAGCTATCTGCATACAGAGGTTATACAAAGGACGGCCCATCAAATTTAGGAAGAGCGCCACCGCCATAATGATAAGAATCGTTCGGATACTTAACTTACGATTCAGAAAGAAACAAAGTGGCAATAAGATAACTGCCGAATGATGGAAAGAAATGGCCAACAAAGTCAACACTATATATTTCCAATTCTCTTGTCTCTTCACATAACGAATAGAGAAGGTGAAAATCGCAATAGCGATAGCCTGTCTGGCCAATGTGAAATCATGCCAAAAGTAGGCCCTGTACATGTAAAAAAGGATAGCAATAAACACATACGGAGTATACTCCTTCAAAGATGGCAAGAATATGCTAAAAGTAACTAAAGAGATCGCGAACGTGAAGAAATAAGGTCCCTGCGTAAAATCGAAGGAACGAATCACCGAAGATAAAATAACAAATCCCTCCTCGAATGATTTCGTCCTATAGAATGGCTCATACATTCCCCTGAAATAGTCTCCAATGCCGACAATACTCGAGTAGAATGACTCATACATCTCGTAATCACCTCCCAGATGATCACGGAACGCCGCCATCATAAACATTAGTAAAAGGAATGGCAATACTATCACGATGCGGTTTTTCACATGAACCACATCGGTCGCAGCACATAATAATGCCAAGAGAATAAGTATTACATAAGGCAACATATGTTATTTCTGACTCTTAAACCTATTTAAAAATAAATTCCACAAGACTTTTCGATCTTCCCCCCCAAAAACCAACAAGAAACACAAAAGTATAAAAAATGCAACTATTCCGCATAAAAGCAAATTGAATAACGCATATATTTTATCCGACGAACAAAGAACCGTATCCTTCAGCAACATCTGGAAAAGATTCAACACCACGCACGAGGCGACAAAAAAGACTACTATTCTTAGAACATCCTTCAATAAGCGCCATTTGCCTTTGATCTGCAACCTAAAGCTCAATATAACGGCCGATAGTAATTGACCCAATAAATAGAAGAGAGCTATGTTCTCTAAACGACAATAATGCACCAATCCCAAACACAGCCCAATGGAAAAAACATTTCCGACAGCCACTGTCACGGCATAATCAACCACCTTCTCACGGGCGATCATAGCCTGACCACAGATCATCACAAAGACCAAAAGGATGATGGATATTCCCAAATAACTAAGGATCGAGGAAAATTGTCCATTAGCCTCAGAGAAGAGGAAAAAGGAGATCTGTTCACCATTCGTCTGCATCAATACCGCGATAATAACTGTGAAATAGAGTAACAACCTCATAAAACGCCTCATTTCATCGGAGAAACTATCCTCATCCTTACCGATGAAAAGCTTTGAAAGAAGCGGCGTCATCACAATGGGCACAATTGAGGAGAAGACCACATGCGGCAAGTTGGTGATCTGTCTGGCATAATCGAAAATAGAGACCGCACCCTCTCCGAACCGCGTACAACTGGATTTCTCAACCAAGATGTACAACTGGGTGCAAAAAGTGCTTAAATACATGGGGATAGAAAAGGCGACAAACGGTTTGCACCAACCGAGCTTTTCCGAAGATATGAGTCGAAAACTACTCACCTTCCTTTTCAACATAAGCGATAGGAACGACACGGATATCATCCCATTCAAAGTGGTGGCCACAACCAAGGAAAATATGCCTAACGAATCCGAAAAAAATACGATGAAAAGGATATTTATTATACTCGCAAACAAAGATATGATCTCAGGATAAAAGAACGAATCATAGGTGTTCAATAACGCGATTAATATATTCATCTGTTGCTGGAGGATATAATATGGAATCAGCGAAATGACCATCCATGCGAGAAAATCATATTGGGAAACATTAAATCCTGGCGCCAATAAATGAGTGATTGGGCCCTTTAGAAGGAACATGATAACAGATACGACGACAAATGAAACATTGAACAGGTTCATCAAAGAATTGACCGATTTCATCGCATATTTTTCACCATTCTTTTCCTTTAGAACAATATACTTTGTTCTAAACGTTTCATTAATCGGGGAATATAAAAAGACTATAACGATTCCTACAAAACCGATAGATAGAACCCATGAATCACGTTCAAAAGTAGTTCCGAAATACTTTACGGACAAATACAAAACCACTAACCCCAAAAACATTTTCAGAAAACGAGAAAACGCTAACGCAACCGATATCCTTCGAGGTGTGGATAATAAATTCATATTTTTACATGTATTCTTTTGTTTTTTTACATAATCCGAAATGATTATCTTAATCTACGGTCGACGAGCTCATGTCCATTTTCCCCCGTTCTTCCGCACTCAGATAAATGAGGTATTCCCCACAAATGCATTTATCTTTTTGTCTGACATAACTCTATTGAATTATTCAATTCAACGATTACTAAACGCTTGCCCCAAATAAACACTACATAATAGCTTTGTTTACTTGTATATTTGTTCTAATGACAAAAATATAACTAAATAACCATATTTCAAAATAGGGAGAGTTAATCAAAAATTAGAAAAACACCCTTAAACAAATAATTCATTTAAATACCAAATATGTCCATCCGCATGGTATCCCATTTTATTCAATAAGTTTACGTATTCGTCTATTTGTTTATTATGTTTATCACTTTTTTTTCCGAACTTAAAATCGATCACCGTCATGTGATTTCCTTCACGAATCACCCGATCCGGACGACGAACCTGCAACTCTCCCTGCTCATCACGGAAAAGGATGGAGCACTCATTGTAAAGCTTCAACCCTGGGCGGAACCATTTCTTCGCCTCCTCCGTGGCCATCGCCTTTCGCATGGATGCCAATATTTTCCTCTTTTGCTCCCCACTTTCGATCAACCCTTCGAACTCCATCTTGTTCACCACACTATCAACATCCTCCGCCGTCGCAATGTTGGAGAAGAGATAATGAAGCAACTTGCCTCGTTGGATATATTCGTTATGTTCTTCCCATTCCGAATCTTCATTATCCTCGATGAAATCGTTAGATTTGTTGGACTGACGGAACTTTCCTTTCTGTTGATAGCTGACACATTTGAAGTCGAACTTATTCGGAGTACGCTTGAACGGATTTTGTGAAACCGTCTTCTCCGCCTGCGCATCTTTCTCGTCCACGAACGGTTCTCCATCAACGAATAGGTCGCCCTCCGCATTCCACTGCCCATTGGAATACGAACTCAAAACAGAGGCAAGACGATGGGAGATAAAGGAATCCTCCTTTTCTTCCCCTTTTTTGGATATCGGTTTGCTTTTACCGAATATGATCATGTTTTTCTCCGCTCGGGTCAAGGCGACATAAAGGACATTCAGGTTGTCCATAAAGGCCTCCACATACTCTTCGTTGTATGACTCCACAAAGTGGGACTGCGCCATCTCTTTCTTCATCACGACAGCGGCCAACGGTAACGCATTGTACTGTTCTCCCAAGGTATCGGTGTTTTCCCAAAGCAAAGGGGCGAACTGTCCACTCTTCGGACCTAACTCCCAATCACAGAACGGAATAAAAACCGTATGGAACTCCAGTCCCTTGGACTTGTGGATACTCATAATTCGAATGCCACTTGCCTCGCCACTTGGAATAGGCATTATATGAAGGAATTCATCCCAGTATTTCAGGAATAGACGAAGGTCGGAAGACTTCTTGACCAAAAATTCATTGATTTTATCGAGGAAAAAGCAATAGTAACTCTCCTGATGTTCGATACGATCGAGACGCAGGATCCGATAGATCTCCTCCACCATTTCATAAAGCGGAAGAAGCACTATTTTTTCGATGGATTCGATGATTTGCTTCTGCTCATTCGTCAGATTGTCCAAACACGGTGGCACATCAACTTCCCCCTCGCGACCGATCTTCCCATACGCATGCAGAAGCTGGGTCAAGGCGAGGTTGTTTCTCCGCAATGAGTTCCCCTCACGGATATCACCCTTGAGAAGCACAATGTAACGCATCGCACTGATGATGCACTGGATAGCTTCCGAGGTCTCTAGCATATATGCCTCTTCGGAGATCAACTCAAAACAGTAACCTTCATTACCCTCCTGCTCCTTGAACCATGCGAAATATTCTGCTATCAGCGGAACCTGACTATTTTTTCTGATCAAAATCGTCATCTGCTCAGGCTTGACGCCTCGCTGTTGCATCGACTTGACCTCCTCCGCAAGGGCATTCAAAGTCTCCTCCTTATATTCTTTCGTATTCTCTCCCTCCAAGAAATGCACTTTCACATAGCCACGATCCGCCTTCTCTCCCTTTTTACAATTTTGCTTCACATCATGATAGGCGTCGATCATGCTCTCCAACAACGGATGCTCGATTCCTGAATTACGGTAAAGCGCCGGAAAATTTTCGAAAACAAAATTGTTGAATTCGACAATCCTTTTCTCACTTCTCCAATTAACGTTCAAAGGAATGACTGTCGGGGAAATATGAGCCATTTCATCGGATAATTCGCCAAGCAATTGCCACTTCCCATTCCTGAATCTGTAGATGGACTGTTTCTGGTCGCCCACAATCAGACTACTCATGTTCCTAGAGGCACATTCATTTATAAGTGGCTTGAAATTAAGCCATTGCGTCTCGCTGGTATCCTGAAACTCATCGATCATGATATGATCCAGATAAGTGCCAATCTTTTCGTAGATGAAAGGAGCATCGTCATCCGCCACCATTCCATTTAACAACGCCTGTGTTTCGGAAAGGATGAACTGGTTTTTCTCCTCGTTGATCTTTTGCATCAGCAAGTCCATATAATTCAAGAGACCCACTTTGAAAAGATTGCCTATGATCAGATTCGCCGTATTAATTTCCACGAGACACTTTTTACGAATCTCCTCCGTTCTGACCAACATTTCATGCACATCATCTATAAAGGGGATTAATGCGCTGTTTTTACTATAATTCTTCTTTTCATCGATGAAATCAACGATTCTCTTTCCTAAATTTCCACCAGTTTTCTTAAATGCATATTCTCCATTTTTAATCTTGACGAAATAACTAGGAATTCCTCCGTTCTTCACACCGTATAGGTAATCGTCGACATCAAAACCATGCTCCTCGTTGAATTGAAAGAAACGCTGGGCGGCATCCATAATCATTTTCTCGCACTCATTCCTGTATTGTTCCAATCTGGTTCGATAGCCATAAAGCCTATCTCCATTGATGGAACCCTTGCCATCCGAAAGGAACTCGAACAAAGGTTTTGATTTCTTCCTGAATTTTTCCGAGAAAAGAGATGCACCAAATTTAGCGATTTCATCGGAAATATTCCAGCTTCTTTCATTATCTAACTTGTCGGAAAGGAAAAGTTGAACCCATCTAAACAAGTCATTGTTAGTCGTAATATTTTCTAACAAAGAAGCGGTCGTTTCCGAAAGGACAGGAGCTTCGTCGATTTCAATGTTCAAGTGCGTTCCCAACCCCAATTCCTTCTCCAAGTTTCGAAGAACCGTCTGAAAAAAAGAGTCGATCGTCTCGATATGAAAATTGCTATAATTATGCAACATGAGTGACAGGGCGGTTTTCGCCTGGGAAACAATAAAGGAACGACTTTTGAATTTTGCATCAAAAGCGCCCAATTCATCGGAAATAACGGTAATGTCTCCCTGGGAATCATCGAGGTTTTTGGCAATGCCATACAAGGAGGTAACGATACGATTCTTCATCTCGGCGGTCGCCTTGTTCGTGAAGGTAACGGCCAAAATACGCTCAAAGCTGGTAGGGTCTACAATGACGTATTTCAGAAACTCCATCGTCAACCGATAAGTCTTACCAGAACCGGCCGACGCTTTGTATATCTTCAGTAAATGTTCGCTTCTCTCTTCCATTAGACTAACTCATGCATTCTCTTGTTTCCAAATCATCCGCAAATTAACAAAAAAACACCCATCATTAACACATTTAAGGAAAATACTTCACTCGACTAACACCCTAATAAGTAAAAAATTGCGTACTTTGCATTCCAAATAGATTGGAGAATGGAATTTCATTACGAAGTAATCGTTATCGGAGCCGGACATGCCGGTTGTGAAGCGGCGGCAGCGGCGGCTAATCTTGGGTCAAAAACTCTGCTTATCACCATGGATATGCATAAAATCGCTCAAATGAGCTGCAACCCAGCTGTTGGTGGTATAGCTAAAGGACAGATTGTGAGGGAGATAGATGCGTTAGGAGGACAGATGGGTATCATCACAGACCTCACGGCCATCCAATACAGGTTGCTGAACCAGTCCAAAGGACCTGCCATGTGGAGCCCACGATCACAGGCCGACCGACAGAAATTCAGCGAGAAATGGAGAAGTGTCCTGGAAAATACCGAAAACTTGAATATCTGGCAGGACTCCGTTGTCCGTTTCCTTATCGAAAACAATGAAGTGCAGGGTGTCGTCACCAGCATGGGTGCGACATTCAAGGCGAAGTGTGTCGTGCTGACCGCCGGCACATTCCTCACGGGCCTCATCCACTGCGGAAGAACACAAATCGCCGCAGGAAGAATCTCTGAACCAGCATCTTATGGATTGACGGAACAACTCAAGGAATTGGGCATCCGAACAGATAGGATGAAAACTGGTACGCCCGTGCGCATCGATGGTAGGACGATCGACTTCTCTGTCATGACGGTTCAAGGCGGAGAGGATGATTTCCATAAGTTCTCTTACCTGGACTTCAAGCCAAGACCGCTCAAACAGAGGGATTGCTTCATCACCCATACCAACGAAAGGACGCATGAGATTCTCCGCGCGGGTCTGCCGGATTCTCCCCTTTACAACGGACAAATCAAGAGTATCGGCCCTCGTTATTGCCCAAGCATAGAGACGAAAATCGTCACATTCGCGGACAAGACACAGCACCAGCTCTTCCTTGAACCAGAAGGCGAAACCACACAAGAATATTACCTTAACGGATTTTCATCATCGTTACCGCTTGATATTCAGTTAAATGCGTTGAAAACCATCCGTGGTTTGGAGAACGCTGTCGTCTATCGTCCTGGCTATGCCATCGAATATGATTTCTTCGATCCGACGCAATTGCACCATAACCTGGAGTCGAAGGTGATCAAAAATCTGTTCTTTGCCGGACAGGTGAACGGTACCACAGGATATGAGGAGGCTGCCGGACAGGGTATCATCGCCGGTATCAACGCCCATATCAATTGCCACGGCGGCAAACCATTCACATTGAGCAGAAACGAAGCCTACATCGGTGTGCTCATCGACGATTTGGTGACCAAAGGGGTAGACGAGCCATACAGAATGTTCACGTCACGCGCTGAATACAGAATTCTCCTAAGGCAAGACGACGCCGACGCACGCTTGACGCCTAAGGCATACGAGCTCGGTTTGGCCAAGAAAGAACGCTATGATCTCTACGTGGAGAAAAAGAAGGAGGTGGAAAGAATTGTCGATTTCATCGAGAATTTCTCCATCAGAGCCAACCTCATCAACGACTTCTTAGAGAAGAACGGAACATCCGCTCTGAAGAACGGATGCAAGCTGGTGGACTTGGTGAACCGTCCTCAGCTGACCATCAAACAGCTATCCGAAGGCATCGCACCTCTGAAGGCGGCGCTCGATAAGATACCTAACCGGAAAGAGGAGATCACGGAAGCGGCTGAAATTCAGATAAAATACAAAGGGTACATCGATCGGGAAACAATGATTGCCGACAAGCTTAAACGCTTGGAAAACATACAGATAAAAGGTAGATTCGACTACTCTACCCTGCAATCATTATCGACGGAGGCGCGCCAAAAACTAACACGCATCGACCCGGAAACCATCGGTCAGGCCAGCCGTATCCCAGGCATTTCGCCAAGCGACATCAACATTCTCTTAATCCTAATGGGCAGATAGTATGGAGAAGGAGGTTTCACACGTAAAACAGATTGTTTTGTCCCTTCCGGACAGTCCAGGTGTGTACCAATATCTGAACGATAAAAACGAGATAATCTACGTTGGAAAGGCGAAAAATCTGAAAAGAAGAGTCTCCTCCTACTTCAACAAAGAGCAGCAAAGCGTAAAGACAAGAGTGTTGGTGAAACAAATAGCCGACATCAAATACATCGTCGTCGAAAGCGAACAAGACGCCCTGTTGCTCGAAAACAGTCTGATCAAAAAGCATCAGCCACGCTACAATATTCTGCTGAAGGATGGAAAGACATATCCTTGGATATGCGTGAAGAACGAGTTTTTTCCTAGGATATTCAAAACGAGGAACATGGTGAAGGATGGATCCATCTACTACGGACCCTACACCTACCTGCCCGCCATCCATATTTTGCTGGAACTCATATCGGAACTCTACCCGATCAGGAATTGTAAGCTCAACCTTACGCCGGATAACATCAACGAAGGAAAATTCAAGGTTTGCCTTCAATATCACATCAAGAAGTGTAAGGGGTGTTGTGAAGGGTTACAAAGCTTGGAGGAATACAATAAAAACATCGGTGAAATCAAGCTTTTATTGAAAGGAGAGTTAGGCGAACTGGAAAAAACGCTGAAGGAAAAAATGATGTTTTTGGCCGAAGAACTGAAGTTCGAAGAGGCACAAAACATCAAAGAAAAACTGGACGCTTTGGCACGCTACAAAGCCAAGTCCACCATCGTAAATCCTTCGCTCACCAACATCGACACATTCGCCATAGAAATCGATGAAAACGATGCTTTTGTGAATTTCCTGAAGGTGACGAACGGCACCATCTCACAAGCCTATACCCTGGAATACAAGATACGGACCGACGAGGAAAAAGAGGAAATTTTAGCGACAGCGATTACTGAACTACGGGAAAGATTCAAAAGTACTTCCCGTGAGATCATCGTTCCTTTCGAGATCGGCTATGAATTCAAGAACACGGTGATCACCATCCCGCAAAAAGGAGACAAAAGGAAACTGCTCGACCTATCCATCCAGAATGTGAAACAATATCGTTTCGACCGCATGAAACAGATGGAGAAATTCAATCCGGAGCAGCGCGCCACCAAAATGCTGAAGGCCATACAGAACCTGCTCCAATTGGACAAAATCCCCGTTCAAATCGAATGTTTTGATAATTCCAACATACAAGGAAGCGATGCGGTAGCCGCCTGCGTAGTCTACAAAATGGCGAAACCATCGAAGAATGATTACAGAAAATACAACATCAAGACGGTGGTCGGACCAGACGACTACGCCTCCATGAAAGAGGTGGTTCGAAGAAGATACAGCCGACTGATGGAAGAGGAGCAGCCGCTGCCCCAACTCATCATCGCCGATGGTGGCATCGGACAGATGGAGGTGATCAGGGAAGTGGTAGAAGACGAGCTTCATTTAGGAATACCCATCGCCGGCTTAGCCAAGAACGAAAAGCACCGCACGAAAGAGCTAATTTTCGGCTTTCCACCGAGGATTATTAACCTCGACCCAACGGATGAAACCTTCCGTTTCTTCGCATCCATCCAGGATGAAGTGCACCGTTTCGCCATCAAATTCCACAGAGAGAAGCGAAGCAAGAACATGATCAGGACCGAATTGGACATCAAAGGAATCGGTGAAAAAACACAAGAAGCGCTCATCAAGAAATTCAAGAGCGTGAAACGAATCAAGGAGCTTAGTTTCGAAGAGTTGTCCGCTGAAATTGGAAATAATAAGGCAAGAATAATTGTAGATTATTTCAATAATAATAAAAATGAATAATCATATAATTTTAGAATTAATATAAAAAATATATGAGAGTAGTTATACAAAGGGTCACGCACGCATCGGTCACTATCGATGGCAAAATAAAGTCTAAGATAGGGAACGGACTGCTTGTACTGGTAGGAATTGAAGACAGGGACACGGAGGAAGACATAGAATGGCTGAGCGGAAAGATTGTCAACATTCGTATATTTGACGATGAAAACGGAGTGATGAACAAATCCGTGAAAGATGTGGAAGGAGAGATATTGGTAGTAAGCCAATTCACGCTGCAAGCCATGACAAAAAAGGGAAATCGTCCCTCCTATATACGTGCCAGCAAGGCGGATTTCGCCATACCAATGTATGAGAAATTCTGTTCACAGGTAGAGAAAGAGCTCGGAAAATCGATAGGAACAGGTGAATTCGGGGCAGACATGAAAGTTGAATTGCTCAACAACGGACCTGTCACGATATGGATAGACTCACAAAATAGAGAATAAAAAGAAAAGATATGAATGTAAAAAGAGAAGATTTCGAGATAATGGCGCCTGTAGGCTCGTACGAAAGTCTGCAAGCAGCCATCCAGGCTGGGGCCAATTCAGTCTATTTTGGCATAGAAAAACTGAATATGCGTTCCCGGTCAGCCAGCAATTTCAGCACGGAGGACCTTCGAAAAATCGTCAGCATCTGCAAGGAGAATCACATAAAAAGTTATTTGACTGTGAACACGGTCATCTACAATGACGATTTAGAGTTGATGAAAGAGATCATCGAAACAGCAAAAGAAGTTGGAGTAAGTGCCATCATTGCGGCGGATGTGGCGGCGATGACATACGCCTACAGCATTGGTGTCGAAGTGCATCTCTCCACGCAATTGAACATCGCGAATGTAGAGGCCTTAAAATTCTATGCGAGATATGCGGATGTAGTTGTCCTCGCACGTGAATGTAACATGGACCAGGTGAGAAACATTTGGGAAGCCATTCAGGAAGAGCAAATCAAAGGACCCAAAGGAGAGCTCATAAAGATTGAGATGTTCTGCCATGGTGCACTTTGCATGGCGGTTTCAGGCAAGTGTTATCTAAGTCTGCACGAGCTCAACGCATCGGCCAACAGAGGAGCCTGTTATCAAGTTTGTCGTCACGGATACCGATTAACGGACGATGAAAGCGACATAGAAATCAAAGTAGACAACCAGTATTTGATGTCGCCAAAAGATTTAAAAACCATCCATTTCATCAACAAATTGATTGAATCAGGTGTCAGGGTACTTAAGATAGAAGGACGCGCAAGAGGAGCAGAATATGTAAAAACTGTCGTATCATGTTATGACGAAGCGATAAATTCCTACTTGGACGGAACATACAGTGAAGAGAAAATAGTACAGTGGGACGAGAGGTTAAGCAAAGTATTTAACCGAGGATTTTGGAATGGTTATTATTTAGGACAACGCTTAGGTGAATGGAGTCCTACATACGGTTCAGAAGCCAAAAAGAAAAAAGTATATGTAGGAAAAGGAACCAAGTATTATTCCAAAATCGGTGTTGCGGAATTTTTAGTAGAGACCAAATACGGCATTAAAAAGGGAGACGAAGTATTGATTATCGGACCAACCACAGGAGTCATCGAACTAAAAGTTGGAGAAATGCACGTAGGAGAATCAGTGGCGGAAGAGTGCCAAAAAGGTGATTTATTCTCCATAGCGGTTCCTGATAAAATCAGAACATCGGACAAACTATACAAATGGGTAAACACTTCCGATATAATAAAAGAATAATGTTCCACGTGAAACATTTTATATTTTAGAGATGAAAATAGGAAACATAGAATTTGGAGAATATCCGTTATTCTTAGCCCCAATGGAGGATGTGACAGATCCTACATTCAGATTGCTATGCAAAAGATTTGGCGCAGATATGGTCTATTCAGAATTCGTCTCAGCAGATGCATTGATTAGAAACGTGCAAAGCACAGAAAGAAAGCTGAATATAAACGACGAAGAAAGACCAGTGGTCATCCAACTTTACGGAAGAGATCCAGAACCAATAGCTGAAGCGGCTAAAATGGCTGAAGCGGCACATCCAGATATCATTGACTTAAACTTCGGATGTCCTGTAAAAAAGGTGGCAGGAAAAGGTGGTGGTGCGGGATTGCTAAAGGATATTCCTAAAATGCTCGAAATAATCAAAGCTGTTGTAAAGGCAGTGAACACACCTGTCACCGTAAAGACCAGATTGGGATGGGATGAGAACAATAAAATCATCACTACTTTAGCGGAACAAATTCAGGATTGTGGCGCACAAGCTTTGGCCATACACGGAAGAACAAGATCACAGATGTATACAGGATCCGCAGACTGGACATTGATTGGAGAGGTGAAAAATAATCCACGAATCAAAATACCGATCATCGGAAATGGTGACGTGACAACACCTGAAAGAGCAAAAGAATGCTTCGACAAATATGGTGTGGATGCAGTGATGATAGGCAGAGCCACATTCGGTAACCCATGGATATTTGAAGAAATCAAATATTACCTAAAGAATGGAGAGAGAATGGAAAAGAAACCATTTGAATACTACATCGAAATATTAAAAGAACATATAGAAAAAAACATAGAATGGTTGGGTGAAATAAGAGGAATCATTCACACCAGAAGGCACCTCGCCTCTACCCCACTGCTAAAAGGAATAGACAATTTCAAACAAACAAGGATTGCGATTCTTCGAGCTCAAACCAAAGACGAACTAATTGAAATCCTCGATGGAATCAAAGAAAAATACAATCTGGTGTAAAAATAATTAAGGGTGAATTATTAAAATTCACCCTTAACTTTACCACTGTTCCACGTGGAACAATAAATATAAATTAGTGCGCCTCTAACCAATTACTACCAATTCCACACTCAGCGACCAAAGGAACTTTAAGCTTAACAGCATGCTCCATTTCTGAAACGACAATAGATTTCACCTTATCAAGTTCACTATTTAAAACGGTAAAATTCAACTCGTCATGAACCTGCAAAATCATCTTCGATAAAATATTTTCTTCCTTGAATCTTCTGAAAATATTAATCATCGCAATCTTTATGATGTCCGCAGCAGTACCCTGAATAGGAGCATTGACCGCATTTCGTTCCGCATAACCACGCACAACACTATTGTGTGAATTAATATCTGGCAAATATCTTCGTCGACCGAACAATGTCTCCACATATCCCTTCTCACGTGCAAAAGCAATAACTGAATCAGTATAATTTTTAATTTTAGGATAACTCAAAAAATAATCATCAATCAGTTGCTTCGCCTCCGTACGGGAAATATCCAAACGATCCGCCAAACCAAAAGCTGAAATACCATATATGATTCCGAAATTGGCCGTCTTCGCCTTACGTCTCATATCCTTATCCACATCATCAATATCCACTTTAAAAACTTTAGCAGCCGTTGCAGTATGAATATCATATCCTTTATTGAAAGCTTCTATCAAATTTTCGTCATCACTCAAATGAGCCATGAGACGTAATTCAATCTGAGAATAATCGGCCGAAAGAAAAGTGGAACCCTCATCTGGTACAAACGCTTTTCGAATCTCCTTACCATCCTCATCACGAATAGGAATATTCTGCAGATTCGGATTACTTGAACTAAGACGACCCGTAGCAGCAACCGTCTGGTTATAGGAAGTATGAATTTTACCTGTCTTGGAATTAACCAGATCAGGCAATGTATCAACATAGGTGGTCAACAATTTTTTTAGACCACGATACTCTAAGATAAGATTAATGATTGGATTCTTTCCCTTCAAAGAAACTAAAACCTCCTCTGAAGTGGAATATAAACCAGTCTTCGTTTTACGAGGTTTCTCAACAATCTTTAAACGATCATAAATCAACTCACCAACCTGACGAGGAGAAGAGATATTGAACTCATATCCGGAAAGAGTATAAATCTCCTTTTCCTTCTCAGCGATACGTTCATTCAATGAAACCGAAAATTGTTTCAAGGCTTCAGAATTAATGGATACGCCAGTAAACTCCATATCAGCCAAGACAGGCATAAGAGGCATCTCAATTTCATAAAAAATTTTCTCAAGATTATTCTCCTTCAACTGACCCTCGAAAACATTCTTCAAACGAAAAGTAACATCCGCATCCTCCGCAGCATAATCACAAAGCCTATGAATATCAAGCGTACGCAAATCAGTCGTTTTAGGATTGCGACCCTCGCACAACTCTTCATAGGTGATCGTTTTATAATTCAAATAAATCTCCGCCAAATAATCCATGCCATGTCTAAGATCAGGCTGCAACAAATAATGCGCAATCATGGTATCAAACATTTTACCTCTCAGTTCAATACCATACTGACGCAACATCAACAAATCGAACTTAATATTCTGACCAATCTTCAGAACAGACTCATTTTCAAAAATTGGTTTGAATCGTTGTAAGAATTTTTCGGCATCTGCCCTACCCTTCGGAATCGGAATGTAAAATGCCTCGAATTCCTTCCAAGAAAAGGAAAAACCAACTAATTCATCCGAAATCGTGTTCGTACCAGTCGTTTCAGTGTCAAAACAGAAAAATTCCTGTTTACTCAAATTGGCCAAAAAAACAGTGATAAGTTCCTCACTATCAATTAATTGATAGGTATTAGGAGTAGAAGTTAAGTCGCTGAGATTTGAATATTTTATTTTTCCTGTATCTTCGTCCACATATTCATCAAAGAGAGAGAGTTGAGTAGCCTCTGTATTTTTCTTGACAATAGGTTGAGGATCCAATTTGGAAAGAAGATTCTTAAACTCAAGTTCCGTGTAGAGAGTCTTCAACTTTTCCACATCCGGATTTTTGTAAACCAAAAGTTCCTCATCAAATTCAATCGGAACATCCACACGGATAGTAGCCAAAAATTTAGAGAACTTAATCAGCTCAACATTTTCCTCCACCTTCTTTTTCAAAGCACCCTTCAACTCCTCGGTATGAGCAAGAAGATTATCGATGGAACCAAACTCAGCCAACAACTTCACGGCAGTCTTCTCCCCTACTCCCGGACAACCAGGAATATTATCGGAAGCATCACCCATCAAACCTAAGTAATCAATGATCTGGTCAGTGGAAGAGAGTTGCCACTTATCGCAAGCAGCCGAAACACCCAATGTCTCATAACCACCCCCATGACGAGGACGATACAAAAGAACCTTATCGGAAATCAACTGCGCATAATCCTTGTCAGGCGTTAACATATAAACAGTAAAACCCTTAGACTCAGCTATCTTAGAAACCGTTCCGATCACATCGTCCGCTTCAAAACCAGGAACCTCAAGTATAGGAATATTAAAGGCGGAAATAACCTCTTTAATAATTGGAACAGAGAGTCTTATATCCTCAGGTGTTTCCTCACGTTGAGCCTTATATTCAGGGTAAGCCTCATGACGAAATGTAGGTCCGGAAGGATCAAAAGCAACCGCAACATGAGTGGGTGACTCAGACTTGATAACCTCCTGCAACACATTCACGAAACCTAAAATCGCTGAGGTGTTAAGACCTTTGGAATTGATACGAGGGTTCTTAATAAAAGCATAATACGATCGATATATCAACGCATAGGCATCAATTAAGAGAAGCTTTTTTTCCATAACCAGAAACTATTTAATTAACAAAGTTACAAAAATGAATAGAGAAAAAACGAATGAGGATAAGAAAGGAAAATAATAAAGATTAATTTATTAAATTCGCGATGAATTAAGGAAAGAATATGATAACGTTAAAGCAAATAATAAAACCAATTGAGGAAGAATTTGCATTATTCGAGAAGGAATACGAAAAAAGATTCCAGACCGACAATATCATATTACAACAAATCCACCAACACATTCTGAACAAAAAAGGCAAACTCATTAGGCCAATTTTGACATTGCTATCAGCGAAAGCAACTGGCGAAATAAACCATAAAAGCATATTGACCGCCATAGCAATGGAGATGTTTCACACAGCAAGCCTAATTCACGATGATGTTGTGGATGAAACCTACCAAAGAAGAGGACAAGAATCAGTCAACGCTATTTGGAACAACAAAATATCCATATTATCAGGTGATTACATCCTTTCACAAGCATTATACACAGCTAATGAAACAAGGGATATCCGAATAATAGACGAAATCACCAAATTAGGAAAAGAGATTTCCAAAGGAGAAATTCAACAAATAACCAACATGCGAAACAGCATCTATGACGAAAAGAAATATCTGGAAGTCATCAGAATGAAGACAGCCGCATTGTTATCAACATGTACCAAGAGTGGAGCAATCACCAGCGGAGCAAGCGAAGAAGCATGCAAAGCGATGCAAGAATATGGTGAATTATATGGTATTTGTTTCCAAATCAAGGATGATATATTCGACTATACCAGCTCAGAAAAGGAAATCGGCAAACCAGTCGGTAATGATATCAGGGAAGGAAAAATCACCCTCCCACTCATCTACGCTCTGAACAACTGCACAGAAAAAGAAAGAGAAACTATCATCGATCTGATTAAAACAAAGAAAGACAAAGAAGAAAGCATACAAAAAATCACACAGTTTGCCATAGAAAAAGGAGGCATCAAATATGCCGAAGAAAAGATGAAAGAATACAAAAAAGAGGCTATGAAAAAAATAGAAATAATTGAAAAACAAGATATTAAGAAGTCGTTGGAAGAATTGATCCAACACGTGATCGAAAGAAAAAATTAAAGGTGGAGCAGTAAACAACCCCACCCTATCAAGTCTCACAAAAACTTATCAGAAGTACTTCACCTCCTGTCCACAAAGCGAGGAAATCAACGCATTGACCAAACGGCTCGCACCAAAACGGAACAAGGAAGCATTCAACCAATCCTCACCCAAAACAGAGGCAACAATCGCATAGTAAGAAACAGCCTGTTCAGTAGTAGAAACACCGCCGGCCACCTTGATACCCACCTTTGTGTTATTCAAAGCATTGTATTCAGCGACAGTTTTAGCCATCACATAAACAGCCTCATATGTAGCGCCGACAGAAACCTTTCCGGTGGAAGTCTTAATAAAATCAGCCCCAGCGTTCATAGCCACCAAAGCAGCTTTTTTAATTAGAACAGGATCATTCAACACACCCGTTTCCAAAATAACCTTGAGCTTTGCGTCACGGCAAGAAGCCTTGATCTCTGAGAGTTCATCAAAGATCTCCTCGAACTCACCATTAAAAACCATACCCGAAGGAATCACCACATCAATCTCAGTAGCACCCTCCATGACAGCCATGGCAACCTCAGCCACCTTCACCTCAATAAAAGTATTCGCATCAGGGAATCCACCAGCCACCGAAGCGATTTCAAGATCCTCCACCAAATTATCCTTCACAGTCTGAACAAACTTCGGATATACACAGATAGCGGCAGGGTGGGGAAGAATCTCAAATTTAGTATCGAACTTATTAATCTTCTCCACAAACTCAGTGATCGAAGCAACCGAATCAGTAGGATTTAAAGAAGTGATATCAACAAAGCTAAGTATCTGACTATAAATAGATTTCTGATTAAAAGTATCATATTTATCCAAAAGAATTTTTTTTACATCCTGTTGGATCTGGGTAGCATCCAAATCCATATCATACTTTGCGAAAAGAGCATCAAAACGATCCATAAATTATTTAAGTTTAATATTATTCAAATGACGGTGAGCATCCCTATTGGTCTTCTTCTCAAAGTTTTTCTTAACAGCTTCAGTTAGGTCTACGCCAGTCTGGTTAGCCAAACAAACCAGCACCCAAAGCACGTCAGCCATCTCGTCCGCCAAATTAACATTCAAATCGGAAGACTTAAAAGATTGGTCACCATATTTACGAGCCATGACACGAGCCAACTCGCCCACCTCCTCGGTGAGGCAAGCCATATTCGTTAGCTCACTGAAATAACGAACACCATAAGTCTTAATCCACTGATCAACAGAAGATTGAAGAACACGGAGAGAAATATCAGATTCCATATTTAGCACTAATTTCGAGCATACGTTTGATAGGCAAGCAAGCACGCTCAATGATAGCCGGATCAACTAAAACCTCAGGAGATTCGTTGACCAAACAATCGTACAGTTTCTGCAAAGTGTTCAGTTTCATATAAGCGCAATCGTTGCAACCACAAGTGGAATCAGACGGAGGAGCAGGAATAAAGTTCTTTTGAGGAGCCTGCCTACGCATCTCATGCAAAATACCACTTTCGGTAGCCACAATGAAATCGTTACAATCCTCACAAGCCACAGAATATTTCAACAAAGCGGCCGTAGAACCCACCTTATCGGCCAACTTCACGACAGGACCTTTGCATTCTGGATGCACGAGGATACGAGCATCAGGATAGACCTCCTTCAGCTTCAAAATCTTTTCCAAAGAAAAATTCTCATGGACATGGCAAGCGCCATTCCAGAGTTTCATGTTCCTACCAGTAAGAGAATTGATATAATTACCCAGATTTCTATCAGGACCAAAGATGATCTTCTGATCCTTAGGAAAACTGTTAACAATCTGAATAGCGTTCGAAGAGGTGACGACCACATCCGTCAGCGCCTTGACAGCCGCAGTCGTATTCACATAAGAGATAACCGTATGACCAGGATTTTCCTTGATGAACTGAGCGAAATCTTCAGCCCTACAGCTATCGGCCAAGGAACAGCCAGCGTTCATATCAGGGACCAAAACCTTCTTATCAGGGCAAAGAATCTTAGCCGTTTCGCCCATAAAGTGCACGCCACAAAGAACGATGATATCCGCAGTAGTCTTAGCCGCATTTTGCGCAAGTGCAAGACTGTCGCCCACATAATCCGCCACATTCTGAATATCACCCAGCGTATAGTAATGCGCCATGATGACAGCATTCTTTTCTTTCTTCAAACGAAGAATTTCTTCTTTCAAATCCATGACTTTTTCTTTTTGTTCCTATTTTCTGTTTTATTGTAAAAAAATAAATATTAAAGGAAGGAGTATAATAGGGTGTTGAAATGGTTAAATAAAAAATCAAATAGTTCTTGTATAATCCATAATCAAAAGCCAGTCCCCAAAAATTCCTTTTTAAAGTTGAAAATAAATCGCTGGAAATAAAAAGGTTCACGACATTATCAACTATCCTAACAATTCTACAAATCTACAAATTTTAATAACTGAAATTTCAACTTTCCGCCCAAAAAATCTGTCAGTAAAAGAGACAAAAAAAACAAAAACTAATTTGGAGGGTAAAAAACCAGCTTCATATATACAGAAAAATGGAAAATGAAAATTTAATTATTAAAATTTTATCAAAGGAATTATACATATTTTCAACAGTCAATCGTTCATATTATCAACAATAAAAAAAGAGAGCAGTAACAAATAGTCAGAAGCGCATGCACCATATTAATAATAAGAAGAGTATGAAATGAACCATTTCACCGAGGAAATAAAGTAAAAACGGGCGATTTTTTCTGAACTATAATTTTGTTTATTCTATGTTTTTAATTTACTTTTGCCTGAATTAACGACAATTTACAATAACAAAAATAACTAATTAAAAATTCAAAAACTTATGTGGCTAATTGATTCATCAATCGGGAGAAAGTTGATTATGAGTATCACGGGACTTTTTCTCATTCTGTTTCTTATTTTTCACATGTCGATGAATGTGGTCGCCATTTTTTCAGGCGAGGCATATAATCAGATATGTGAGTTTTTAGGTGCGAATTGGTACGCTTTGGTTGGTACGGCTGTGCTAGCTGGAGGTTTTGTTTTGCACATCATCTTCGCGACGATCCTTACGTTGCGTAACCAAAAAGCCCGTGGCGAGCAGAGCTACGCTTTTCAGGAGAATCAGCCTAAGGTGGAGTGGGCATCAAGAAACATGTTCGTGTTGGGAATAATTGTATTGCTCGGTTTGTGCATGCACTTGAGTCATTTTTGGGCGAAGATGCAGTTGCCTGAGATCATGGGTGCGGAAGCAGAGTATGCAGGACAGTTCGCTGATGGAGCTGCCTTGATCAAGGCAACTTTCGCCAATCCGATCATTTGTCTTTTGTATATTGTATGGTTTATTGCCATCTGGTTCCATTTGACTCATGGATTTTGGAGCGCATTCCAGACGATGGGTCTGAACGGAAAGACATGGTTTCCTCGTCTGAAATGTATCGCTAACATCGTATCCACTTTGATTTTCTTAGGCTTTGCCGCAGTAGTGGTAGCGGGATACCTTCAAAATCTTTAATAAGTAATAAAAGAAATAAGATATATAATTATGGCTGAAATAAATTCAAGAATTCCAGAAGGTCCTGTAGCAGAAAAGTGGACCAATTATAAGGCACATCAGAAGCTTGTGAATCCTGCCAACAAACGTAAATTGGATGTGATTGTTGTAGGAACCGGATTGGCTGGCGCATCTGCGGCATCCACTTTGGCTGAGATGGGATTCCATGTGCTTAATTTTTGTATTCAAGATTCTCCACGTCGTGCCCACTCAATCGCGGCACAAGGTGGTATCAATGCTGCGAAGAACTATCAGAACGATGGCGACTCCGTATATCGTTTGTTCTATGATACTGTGAAGGGTGGTGACTACCGTGCACGTGAGGCCAATGTATATCGTTTGGCCGAGGTGTCCGCTAACATCATCGACCAATGTGTGGCACAGGGTGTTCCTTTCGCCCGTGATTACGGAGGTCTTTTGGCGAACCGCTCATTCGGTGGTGCGCAAGTAAGCCGTACCTTCTATGCGAAGGGTCAGACCGGACAACAATTGTTGTTGGGCGCATATTCTTCATTGAACCGTCAGATCAAAGCGGGCAAGGTAGATAGCTACAACCGTTATGAAATGCATGACATCGTGATGGTGGACGGCCGTGCGCGCGGTATCATCGCGAAGAACTTGGTGACTGGTAAATTCGAGCGTTTCTCCGCACACGCAGTTGTATTGGCAACTGGTGGTTACGGAAACACTTACTTCTTGTCTACCAACGCAATGGGATGTAACTGTTCAGCAGCCATCGCCGCTTACCGTAAGGGAGCTTACATGGCCAACCCATCCTACGTTCAGATCCACCCTACTTGTATCCCGGTTCACGGCGACAAGCAGTCTAAGTTGACTTTGATGTCAGAGTCATTGCGTAATGATGGACGTATCTGGGTACCAAAAGATATCGAGGATGCTAAGAAGTTGCAGCGCGGAGAGATCAAGGGTTCAGATATCCCTGAGGAGAAGCGCGACTACTATTTGGAACGTCGTTACCCAGCGTTCGGTAACTTGGTGCCTCGTGACGTGGCATCCCGTGCCGCTAAGGAGCGTTGCGACCACGGATTCGGTGTGAACAACACTGGTTTGGCTGTGTTCTTGGATTTCTCCGAGGCCATCAACCGTTTGGGCATCGACGTCGTTCGCCAGCGTTATGGTAACTTATTCGATATGTACGAGGAGATCACGGACGTTAATCCAGGCGAGTTCGCCAACGAGATCAACGGTGTGAAATATTACAATCCGATGATGATCTTCCCAGCTATCCACTACACAATGGGTGGTCTTTGGGTAGATTACGAGCTCCAAACATCCGTTCCAGGATTGTTCGCCATCGGAGAGTGCAACTTCTCTGACCACGGTGCCAACCGTTTGGGAGCATCCGCGTTGATGCAAGGTTTGGCTGACGGATACTTCGTATTGCCATACACTATCCAGAACTACTTGTCAGACCAAAAGATTTGGCCTAAGGTCTCTACCGATGTAAAGGAATTCGACGAAGTAGAGAAATCCTGCAAGGCTGATATGGATAAGCTCATGAACATCAAGGGAAAACGCTCTGTGGATTCCATCCACAAAGAGTTGGGCCATATCATGTGGGAATATGTTGGTATGGGACGTACGAAAGAGAGCTTGGAGACAGCGCTTAAGAAGTTGAAGGATTTACGTAAGGAGTTTGAGACGAACTTGTTCGTTCCTGGAACTGTGGACGAGCCGATGAACATCGAGCTTGACAAGGCATTCCACTTGAAGGACTTCATCACAATGGGTGAGTTGATCGCCCGTGACGCTTTGAGCCGTAACGAGAGTTGTGGTGGACACTTCCGTGAGGAGTACCAGACGGAAGAGGGAGAGGCGAAACGTGATGATGAGAACTACTTCTACGTAGGTTGCTGGAACTACCAAGGTGACGATACCAAGGAACCTGAATTGATCAAGGAACCTCTCACTTACGAGGCTATCAAGGTTCAAACTCGTAATTATAAATCTTAATCAACTTAAACAGACAAAACAATGGCATTAGATAATATAATGAAAGTCAACTTGAAGGTTTGGCGTCAGGCCGGCCCGAAAGAAAAAGGTGAGTTCGTTACATATAACGACGTAGAGACTACACCTGATACTTCGTTTTTGGAGACATTGGATATCTTGAACGAGACATTGGTTGAGAAGGGTGAGGAGCCTATCGTATTCGACCATGACTGTCGTGAGGGTATCTGCGGTATGTGTTCTTTGTTCATCAACGGACATCCACACGGACCTGCTACAGGCGCTACCACTTGCCAGCTCTACATGCGTCGTTTCAAGGATGGTGAGACAATCACAGTTGAGCCTTGGCGTTCGGCGGCATTCCCTGTCATCAAGGATTTGATGGTGAACCGTAATGCGTTCGACCAGATCCAGCAGGCGGGAGGTTACGTTTCCTTCAACTGTGGAGGAGCGCAGGACGCCAACGCAATTCCTATCTCTAAGTTGGATGCGGATGAGGCGATGGATTCCGCTACTTGCATCGGTTGTGGAGCATGCGTCGCAGCTTGTAAGAATGGTTCAGCCATGTTGTTCGTTTCCGCTAAGGTGTCTCAGTTCGCATTGCTCCCTCAAGGACGTGTTGAGGCAGTTCAGCGTGTGAAAGCGATGGTGGCTAAGATGGATGAGCTCGGTTTCGGTAACTGTACGAATACTCGCGCATGCGAGGCTGAGTGTCCTAAGAACATCTCCATCAGCAATATCGCTCGTATGAACCGTGAGTTCTTGTGCGCTAAGTTTAAGGATTAATATTTAGTCCATATAATTGTAAAGCCCGTCAAGTTGCTTGGCGGGCTTTTTTTGTCTCTTCATGTTAATATTTACTATTTAACCATTTACAATTTACTATTTGTTAGCGATATACATGTTTTGAACAGTTTACGAATTATTTTATATTTGTAATACGTCCAACTAAATTGTTTGTGTCATGTTCAAAGGGAAGAAGACATGCGAGGTATTGCGGGCGGTTCGGAAGCGGGTAGCTGATTTGAACGGTATCCAGTATGTGCCTGTGGAGTGTACCCATGAGGGAGACTGCATAGGGACGTGTCCGGCATGTGAGCGGGAGCGTCAGTACGTGGAGGAGCAGTTATCGTTAAGGGCGATGGCAGGGCACACGCTGAAGGTGGTCGGTGTAGCGGCCGGTCTGACTTCCATGCTTTCCGGGCAGGAGGCACAGGCGCAGGAGATGATTCAGGAGAGGGACACGATTCAGCAGAAGTTCAAGTGGGACTCTTATTGTTTTGATTTTGGTGCCAGACCTAAACCAGAAGATATGGTTCAATGGGATGAGATGGCAGCATTTATTTCAAAGTTTCCGGAAGACACTTTTCTTGTGGTTGGGCATACCGATGAGCGAGGGAGTGAGAAGTATAATTTAAAGTTATCCGAAGTTAGAGCCGAATACCTCCGTAAACTTCTTGTGGAGAGGGGAGTGGACCCTCAGCGAATAATGGCTATAGGTGTTGGGCCTAAGGAATGTGTTATACGCAATGCGCGAACTGAGTTTGAGCATGAACAAAACAGGCGTGTGACACTGGAATTCTGTACACCGGAGAGGGTAAAGGCGATAATAAAGTCTATTCGTAAGAAAAAGTTCCTTCGTAGGAAAGGGAGGTGGTAAAGGATTATTTTCCAAATTGTTTTTTATATAGCTAAAAATACTTGGGCCTATGTTCAAAGGGAAGAAAACATGTGAAGTACTGCGGGCGGTTCGGAAGCGGGTGGCCGATCTGAACGGTATCCAGTATGTGCCTGCGGAGTGTACCCATGAGGGAGACTGCATCGGGACCTGTCCGGCATGTGAGCGGGAGCGACAGTATGTGGAGGAGCAGTTATCGTTAAGGACGATGGCAGGGCACACGTTGAAGGTGGTCGGCGTGGCGGCCGGTCTAGCTTCCATGCTTTCCGGGCAGGAGGTGCAGGCGCAGGAGATGATGCAGGAGAGGGACACGATTCAGCAGAAGTTCAGGTGGGATATGTACGGGTTTAGTGAATTTGGTGGTTCTGCGCCTTATCCAGCGGATATAGCTCAATGGGACGAGATGGCTGCTTTTATTTCAAAGTCTCCGGAAGACACTTTTCTTGTGGTTGGGCATACCGACGAACGAGGGAGTGAGAAGTATAAACTAAAGTTATCCGAAGTTAAAGCCGAATTCCTCCGTAAACTTCTTGTGGAGAGAGTAAAAATAGATCCTCAGCGAATAAAATCCATAGGTGCGGGGTCAACGGAATGTGTCGTACCTAATGCGCAAACTGAGCCTGAACATGAACAGAATAGGCGGACAACGTTGGAGTTCTATACGCCGGAGAGAGAGAAGGAGATAAGGGAGAATGTATCGGAGAAGAAGTAGGGTAGAGGAATAGATTTTTCTTGTAATGTAATTACTTGAGATAAGTATTAGTTAGATTAATCGGTAAAATATATAATTTTGCTGGAAGAAAATATCTGTATCAGCGAACGGTATGCAAGTATATAGTGGACAGAAAAGAACTTTTTGGGGTTTTGTGGCCGGAGCGGTGGCTGGAATATCGTATGGACTTAATCCACTTTTCGGCAAGCCCCTGATCGATGGTGGTGTCCCGGTATTGTCCATGCTGTTTTTCCGTTATGCCATATCAGCTGTCATTTTGGGCATTTGGATATTGTTTCATCATGGGAATTTCAGGGTGAATTGGCGAGAATGCCGAATACTTTTCGTGTTGGGTATGTTCTTTGCCGGAAGCAGTATATTTCTATTCGAATCATATAAGTATATACCAGCCGGACTAGCCACTACATTGCTATATCTGTATCCCGTATTTGTGGCTGTAATCATGATTTTTCTGCGTGTTTATCCTACTTGGCAGGTAATGTTGAGCATAGTCATCACCATCGTGGGAGTAGTATTGCTCAGTTGTTCGGGAGAAAACTATTCCCTGCATTGGGGAGGAATGATCATGGCGGCTATGTCGGCTTTGAGCTATGCGTTTTTCCTAGTTGTCGTGAATCAGTCGCGACAGATCAAACACATCTCCGAGATGTTGCTCACGTTCTATGCGTTGATATTCGGGTCGGTTATATTTTTGGGATATCTGTTATGGGAAGGAATCCCTGTCATGCAGGGGATAGATCAGACATCGGAGGTATTCTGTTTGGCAGGATTAGCTGTGTTCCCCACAATGATTTCGATGCTTACCATTTCCCTTTCGACACGACTGATTGGTCCGACGAAGACCTCCGTATTGGGTGCCTTCGAGCCGATAACCGCCATCATAGTAGGCACGGTAGTCTTCTCCGAACCACTTACGGTAAATGTTGTCGTTGGTATAACCATCTGCATTTTCGCGGTACTTTTCATGATAATAAGTGAACATCGTTCCCGTCAACAAGACATTCCATCGTAGAGACGTGCGTTGATATTGCCTATTAAGAAGGAAGTGGTTATAGCGTGTCAGGCAGGTGTTCATAGAATATTTGAGGAACGATCTATCTTTTGTACATTTGTGTCCGATGAAGAATAATATAATCTAAGAAGAAATGAGAGCGCGGTACATTTTTGTGGTGTTTTTGGTTAGTTTAACCAGCTGTCGCACGTCGAAGCACAGTGTGGAGCAACCCTATAGCAATCCGTTATTATTAGACAAGATGTGGGCAGTCACCTCCATCAAGGGGAAGGAAGTGCAGTATCCTAACCAGGGGGATGTCTCCTATTTCGTCTTCAGCGGAGACCGGAAGGTAAAAGGGGGAGGAGGATGTAACCAGTACAGTGGCAAGTTTAGGGCAGTAGGGGACAGCATCTCCATTTCGGACGTGGTATCCACCCGCAAGGCATGTCCGGAGCTGAAGATAGAGGAAGCCTTCTTTCAGGCGATACCGGAGGTGATACGATTCAGGGTCAGCAAGGACAATCTGAAGCTATATGACAAAGATAAGCGGGAGGTGATGAATTGCATCTATTTGAATGAGAAGGATATGAAGGAGTAATAGGAAATAGGAATTGATGGTAGAAAAACGAAGGGGGAGCATCCGATTGGACGCTCCCCCTTACTGTTAGGAAACACTCAGATTATTTTACGATCAATCTTTGAGTAGAAACGTTACCGTCAGCCGTAGTAACCTTTACAATGTAAGCACCAGCTGGCACGTTGATTTGTACCATGTCGTCGTTAGCTTGTTTGTAAACGCTTTGGCCGATTACGTTGATCAATTCGATGCTGCTGATCTCCTTTGCGCTCTTCACTACGAAGAAGTTCTCCGCAGGGTTAGGCATGAGGACGATAGCGTCGCTGTTCTCAACATCTTCCACGCTACTTGTGTTAGTAGGCTTGATAGTCAACTTATAGAGTTGGCAATCCTCGAAGGCGTCGATAGTAGTCTCCTTATCGTAGGTTACGCCGTTGTATGAGTTAGCTGAAATTGACTTCTCTTTGATAGTAGGAGCAGGTTTCCAGATCTTGAAGCTTCCGCACAAGTGGAGCATAGCCAAGTAGTGAACCAAACCGTCGTAGTAGCGGTATTGACCGGTCATCAATTGTCCGTTCCATGCTTTCTTCAAGTTAGTCTTAACCTTGTCATCGTTTGCAGGATCGTCCATCAAAGCGAAGCAACCCACAGCGTTTGCGCCACACTCTCCAAGGGTGTATGACTCAGAACCTCCGGTACCGTCCCAGTTGAAACGAGCGTGAGAGTAACCATCTTTCTCGAAATGATTAATCAAACGTGTCATCATGTTATTCTGGGTCTTCTTGTCAGCGCCGAACAAGTAATAGTCCATACCCACGTTCATAGCGCAACGCATTGCATCGTACATGTACTTGTTGGAGTTTTGGCTGAATCCTCCAGTTGTAGGCTGACCATTAAATTCAGAATAGTCTGCGAACAAACCTGACGAAGAGTGACAGGATTTCTCCAAGTGACCACGGGTTGGCGCCAAACAGCTTTCCCATTTGTCTTTGTTGGTGTCAGACCATCTAGCGAACAACTCAATGAAAGCAGGAAGGTCGTAAGAAGGATCACCGAAGTTTGAGCAGTTGTATGGCTGGAATGTGATGATCTTGTAGGATTCGTTGAACAAAGATCCATTGCCATTCTTCCAGAATCTTGACAAGCAGTATTGAGCGTCTTGCAAGTAAGAAGGCTCATTCCAACGGTTTGCAGCCAAAAGCAAAGAGGTTACGAAGTACATTTCACCATCAGGAGCACAGTTGGCATCTTGGGCAGAACCGTCAGGGTTACATTTCCATTTGAAGTAGCCTTCCCACTGTCCGGATGTATGGAGCATGTGGCTCTTGGCGAACTTCCAAAGTTTATCGAACTCTGTCTTATGGTTTGTCTGAACACAAATCATCATACCATAGGATTGACCCTCAGAACGAACATCATTGTTGTTGATGTCCTTGACGTAAGCTTCGTTACCATTTTCGTAGTAAACTGTGCTGTTGCTGTTTCCTTTGAAGTAATGATTCCAAAGTTCATCAAGTTTCCCCTGAATCTCATCATCAGTTTTTCCGAGATAAGTTTTGAATGGAGAAGGGTAAACGCCGGTGTAGTATGCACCAGAAGTTTTTTGTTCACCATTATCGCATGAAGGGCCGAAGTAAGCGCCGTTTTCATCGAAGAAGCTAGATGCGCCTGAAGCGATAGTTTGACCTTCTTGACCCTCCTGGCCTTCCTGGCCTTCTTGTCCCTCTTGGCCTTCTTGTCCTTCAGTGCTTGTGCCTGCTTTGACGATTTGGATATAATCCACGTTACAGTAGCTAGTACCGAACTTCACTTTCAATGCGTGCTCACCCTTAGTGAGAGATACAGATTTGCTTCCCTTAATGGTTTTATAAGTATCCCAGTCGCTTGTTGAACTACCTGAGAGGGTAATCAATGATTTATTATCCAGAGTAAGTACCAGTTCGATGTCGTTGTTTCCGTTGGAAGCGCTAGCGGAGATGTCGTAGTCACCGCTTTCCTCCACGTTGATGGTATATTTCAACCACTCGCTGTCAGTCGTATACCCTACTGCGTAGTTTGACCCACCAGATACGATATCTACACCATCGTTACGATATTTACCGCCTTCGTTCTCGTCATCCGAGTCGCTATATCCGAAGCCGTTTCCACCCTTGTCGTAGTTCTCAGCCTCGACTTTACCAGGAATAGAGATGGCGCCCTTGTATGGCTCCTCTGTCTCAGTTGGTTCTGGAGGTGTTGCAGGTCCTGCTCCGCAGATAGTACCTTTACCCTTGCAGCCATCCCAGCACATGGAAGCGTAGGTGTATTCGATGGAACCTTGTCCACCGCCAACCTCACAGACGATCTTACAGTCGTAGATACCACCGCCCATGTTGACGCCTTTCTTCTCCCACTCTTTGAAGTGCTCACTGATACTGATGGTACCGCATTGGCGGGAACTTTGCCTTACGGCGAACACCTGTTGGAAGTTACAATTATCACCTTCGATACAAGGTGCATTGGTTCTTTGGCCCACCTTCAACGTATAGGTTGCGCCATCCATGGTATAAGTACCCTTGTCGCTTGCGCCCCAGTACATACCGCCACCACCTGGGGTGAAGGAGTCGTCCACGATGTAGTACTCGATCATCGGGTTTTTAGTCCATCCGTAGACACCTATGTAGGAGTAGCTTCCGCCACCGTTACCTGATTTGGTATAGTTATATCCTGCGACGATATCGCCAAGTTGTTTGTAGCTCTTCTTAGAAGAACCGTCATAGTAACCCACACGAGCGAGGTAGTCGCCAGAGTTGTTCCAGCTGGCTTTGAATGCGCACTCAGCGTCTCCACCGAAACATGTAACAGAACCGTTACCTCTCTCGTTCCACATCTCAACATTGTAACCGTTTCCGATATCTTGCACACCATTGTTGTTCAATGTCTTTCCGTTGCCGGACTGTTTGGTCTTTTGTTGGCATGGATCAACAGGCTCTGAACTAGCCGTGTTGGTGTTGGTATTCGTATTCGTATTCGTGTTAGTGTTAGTGTTAGTGTTAGTGTTGGTGTTGGTGTTGTTATTGTTGTTATTATTGTTAGATGATGAGCTGTTTCCATCGCTGGAATCGCTGTTAATCTCCATCTTTGCGTATTTGAAATCTACGTAACCTGATCCACCACCAGCTTCAGCCAAGATTTGGCATTCCATCAAGCCACCGAGGTTCAAACCTAACTTCTTCCATTGTCTGAAGTGCTCAGAGACATGGATAGTACCGCATTGACGGCGGGATTGACGGATACTGAAGATTTGGGTGAAGGTTGAGGTACCCCATTTGGACTCACCAGTACGAGTACCTGTCCAGACTGCGTATTCCTCACCATCCACGGTAATAGTACCTTTTTTAGAGCCGATGTAGCTACCACCCGGTGTACCACGGTCATGCAACCAGTCGTCTACGATATAATATTCGATTTGAGGATTGTTCATCCAACCATAGATTCCCACATAAGAGTAGGTGCCTCCATCGTTACCTGATTTCTGGAATTGGTATTCAACCACCAAGTTACCACCAATGTTATCTACAGAAGGTGTATTGCCCCATGACTTTCCTACACGTCCGAGGTAGTCACCCGCATTGTTCCATTCTGCTTTGAAGGCAGCCTCTTGGTTGTAGAGTGTGATTGAGCCTGAACCACCTCCGTTGCGCCACAACTCGTAGCTGTATCCACCTTGGGTGTTACCTGTCTTTTGATTTCCTCCTGAGAAATCGATTTTTTGCCCTCCGCTCACGTTAGGAGTCACCGAGCAAGGGTCAGCTGCGTAACCCACGCCGGAGAAGAGCAAAAATCCTGCTGTGAGTGCGCCCGTAACTATACGTCGCCACTCGAATGTTTTTTTGTTCATTTGGTTTTCTATTTGATTTAAAGTTGATAAATTGTTTCGTTGTAATAATGTAGAGTTTCGGGAACCGAAATGTTCTAATCGCTTCATGACTGAGTCAATCCACGTCATCTTTTTGCAAATAGTGTCAAAATGTTTCATAATTTAGTGTGTTTATATGGTTTATATTTGGCCAACTGATTTCGTTTAGCATCTATACTTTATTCATCATTGCGTCTTCACATCATCGTCCGCAAATATAGGTGGGTTTGCCTTTCCCAAATATGAGTTATTCGGCAAATATGAGTGAATTTTTCGGCAAATAGGGCGTGTATATTTTCTCATTGTTAATTCATGTCATTGAAAATCAAACTGTTTCTATTGTAATTGATTCGTTTTCCTATTCGTTTATGAGGCCTTTGTGGGGAAAAATATCCGTATTGATGTGTTCCGCAGATGGGACCTATGGCTCCGTTCCCGCTATCGGGCTAACCTTGTATTGGTGAATTTCTCGGTGGAATGGCTTTTTTTCACAAAAATGGCCTCCATAAGGCAGAAATCTTCACGTATTTATAGTAATGGCTTAAAAAAAGAAGGTCGTCCCCAAACGAGGGAGACGACCTTCAGAAAACAAAGAAAAGTTTTTATTTCACGATTAAGCTTTTGCTGGAGACGAATCCGTTGGCCTGCATCACGTAGTGGTAGATGCCACTTGCGAGACCATCCACGGAGAATTCAGCCTTATATGAGCCTGCGCTGAAATCATCTGAAACGACATCCATCACCTTCAGACCCAACTCATTGTAAAGGGCAATGGAGACGAATGTGTTATCGGCGATGGAGAACTCGATGCTAGTCTCGTCGGATGTCGGGTTCGGCATGTTTTGAGACAGGGAGTAGCCTTCCATGAGGACGTTCTCAACACCGCTGGTGCTACCGCAACCGTTGTTCACGATCTTATGTCCGCCCCAGTCGTATTTTCCGGAGCTATGGTTGCTACTTACACTGCTGGTACGTATCTTCGTGTTCTGCGAATTGTCGCCATAGAGGAATTTGTTGATGAACGCTTGCGCAGCTTTGTTTTGACTGCTGGAAGCTTGGCAGTGCTCATGTCCACCTTCAATCACATAGCCGAATCTGTCCTCGATGCCCATGGCTTTCCACACCTCCTCGGCAGCCTTCAGGGAGGCGATGCCGGCAGGGTCGCCCAACCACTCATAGTTTGGATTTCCGAATGCCAGGAACGCACGTGGAGCACACATGGCGATCAGTTCATGATGGTCGTATGGCAACTTGTCGATCTGTGATTGGAAATTGCTCTTGAAGCTGTTGAGGAACCAGTCGTAGTTGGTGTTGGATATACCTTCAATACTAGTACCGATTTCAGAACTTACACGCCATGCGTTGACACCTCCACCACCTGATTCTTGTGCGATTGTCAGTGTCACACGTTCGTCGAACGCTCCTGCGAACAGCGCCATCTTTCCTGCGTAAGAGCAACCAGTTACAGCAATATGTCCCATATCAGCTTTCAGCTTACCTTCTTCAGCCAATTTTTGGAGTCCATCAATCAAACGGCTGATACCCCAAGACCATGCGCAATAGTCTGCCTTTGTGTTGAATGTCCCAGGATAGAACTTGTAGAATGGATCGTTTTGGCTTCTTCCGCCACCACCGAATCCTGAATTATATTCAGCGATTTGTGTGTGTGTGAATGGCACTTGAATACATTTCGAGAAGTATGAGGAGCTTAAACTACCAGTATTTCCATCCATACCGATCACGATAGGGTGTGGACCATTTCCGGAAGGAATGGACATTTTACTTGTCAACGTAAGTTTGTTGCTTCCGTTGTAAACAGTCACGGTCATTGTATTTCCAGAAAGTGAAGCTTCCAGTTTATCGAATTTAGGTTTCTCGCCAATCTCCCAGTACTCGATCTCGCGCTTGATTTCGTTACGACGGCAAGCCCAGTCGCAGAAGTCGGTCACCTTGCCGCTACCGTCCGCCCATTCGAATGGGTTAGGAAGGTTTCTGCAGGATTTGAGGTTGTTCTTGTTCAGGGAGGAAGGTTCAGGGCAGTCCGCACCTGTGTTCTCCACAGAATAGCTCAATGGATATACGCCAGACTCGTTGACGGATCCGCCGCCACCGTGGCTACTACCACCTTCAGAGCTACTACCACCTTCAGAGCTGCTGCCGCCTTCTTCAGGTTCAGTACCCTGTACATAGAAGGTGAGTTTGTCCAGATTACAGTTGTTGTTCCCGATCTTCACCTTGAGGATATGTTTTCCGGCGGAGATGGAAGATGTTGTGGTTCGGATCGTCCTGTAAGTATCCCAGTCGGTTGTGCTTGAGCCGGAGAGCGAACCAATCTCTTTGTCGTCGATGAGCAGGGTGAACTCCACGTCGTCGTTTTTGTTGGATCCGACGGCATCCACCACATATTTGCCTGCGGTCTTCACGTCGATGGTATATTCCAGCCACTCGCTGGAAGTAGTGTAGCCCACGGCCCTTCCGTCGGAGGTCTTCACGATATCCACGCCTTCGTCCGTACGGTAATTAGCGTCTCCCTCGTTTTCGTCATCGGAGTCGTTGTATGCGTTTCCGTTGCCGCCCTTGTCGAAGTATTCAGCTTCCACGACGCCAGGGATTTCGATAGCGCTCTTGTATGGTTCTTGAGGGACATCCGGATCTGGCGTTGGGTCTCCCCCTTCATTACCATCACCGGAGTCGCTGTTAATTTCAATCTTTGCATATTTGAAGTCAACATAACCTTTTCCACCACCGGCTTCGGCCAAAATTTGAGCCTCCATCAAGCCACCGAGGTTGATACCCAATTTCTTCCATTGTCTGAAGTGCTCAGATATATGGATGGTACCACATTGGCGACGTTTTTGACGGACACTGAAGATTTGGGTGAAAGTAGAGTTACCCCATTTGGAGGCACCTGTACGGCTACCCGTCCAAACTGCATACTCCTCACCGTCTACAGTGATGGTACCCTTCTTAGAACCCATGTAGGAGCCGCCCGGTGTACCACGATCGTGCAACCAGTCTTCCACGATGTACCATTCGATTTGAGGGCTGTCCATCCAACCGTAGATTCCCACGTATGAATAGGATTTTCCATCATCTCCGGACTTCTCAAAATTATAGTAAGCCACCAAGTTACCGCCGAGATTGTCGACGGAAGGCTTATTGCCGTAGGTCAAACCGACACGACCCAAGAAGTCGCCCGCGTTATTCCACTCCGCCTTGAAAGCCGCATCCTTATCATACAAAGTCAGCGTTCCGCCGTTACCGTCACGCCAGATTTCGAACTGGTAGTTACCCACACCAGTAGAACCTGTTAGGTTCTGGTTGTTGAGGGTTCTTTTGATACCTCTTCCGCTACCTGTTTCGCTACACGGGTCAGCCGCATAACTTACACCGGAAAGGAGCAAAAAACCCGCTGTGAGTGCGCCCGTAGCCATACGTCGCCACTCGAATGTTTTTTTGTTCATTTGGTTTGCTATTTGATTTAAGATTGAAAATACATTTTGTTGAGTGAAAGAGGTTCGGATTCCGAAGAGTTCTAATCGTTGCCTGACTTTGTCAAACAACGTCATCTTTTTGCGTTTGATAGTGTATAAGTGTTTCATAATCATGTGTATTAATGATAGTTAAAATAGTTCATGTGCCTTTGTCAGAAGTCTCCCCATTGGGGCAGTGACCCCCTCGGTCTAAATACAAGTTGTGACCGCTACTATATCCGATTTGTTTAGAATGTGTAATGAAAAGAAAACCTAATTAACGTAACTAAACAAATGTACCTGCGTAAGCTATTCGTTGTCAGTCCCTCATTCCTCACGTATAATTTCACTTCCAAACTTCCAAATCGAAAAATGCCTTTTCGCCTGCGCCCGTGCGCACTCGGGCGTGTACGCGCATACGCATATGCGTGTAAAGATAGACATATATTTTTAAAAAACATATATTTTGTGTGATTTTTTATTCAAATATTTCATACTGGGTTGAATAGTCTATTAGTGTATCACGTTGGGTAGATGCAAAAAAAAGGGTCGTCCATTGGAACGACCCTTTCAAAACACTAGTCAGTCAATAATAGTTATTTCACGATTAAGCTTTTGCTGGAGACGAATCCGTTGGCCTGCATCACGTAGTGGTAGATGCCACTTGCGAGACCATCCACGGAGAATTCAGCCTTATATGAGCCTGCGCTGAAATCATCTGAAACGACATCCATCACCTTCAGACCCAACTCATTGTAAAGGGCAATGGAGACGAATGTGTTATCGGCGATGGAGAACTCGATGCTAGTCTCGTCGGATGTCGGGTTCGGCATGTTTTGAGACAGGGAGTAGCCTTCCATGAGGACGTTCTCAACACCGCTGGTGCTACCGCAACCGTTGTTCACGATCTTATGTCCGCCCCAGTCGTATTTTCCGGAGCTATGGTTGCTACTTACACTGCTGGTACGTATCTTCGTGTTCTGCGAATTGTCGCCATAGAGGAATTTGTTGATGAACGCTTGCGCAGCTTTGTTTTGACTGCTGGAAGCTTGGCAGTGCTCATGTCCACCTTCAATCACATAGCCGAATCTGTCCTCGATGCCCATGGCTTTCCACACCTCCTCGGCAGCCTTCAGGGAGGCGATGCCGGCAGGGTCGCCCAACCACTCATAGTTTGGATTTCCGAATGCCAGGAACGCACGTGGAGCACACATGGCGATCAGTTCATGATGGTCGTATGGCAACTTGTCGATCTGTGATTGGAAATTGCTCTTGAAGCTGTTGAGGAACCAGTCGTAGTTGGTGTTGGATATACCTTCAATACTAGTACCGATTTCAGAACTTACACGCCATGCGTTGACACCTCCACCACCTGATTCTTGTGCGATTGTCAGTGTCACACGTTCGTCGAACGCTCCTGCGAACAGCGCCATCTTTCCTGCGTAAGAGCAACCAGTTACAGCAATATGTCCCATATCAGCTTTCAGCTTACCTTCTTCAGCCAATTTTTGGAGTCCATCAATCAAACGGCTGATACCCCAAGACCATGCGCAATAGTCTGCCTTTGTGTTGAATGTCCCAGGATAGAACTTGTAGAATGGATCGTTTTGGCTTCTTCCGCCACCACCGAATCCTGAATTATATTCAGCGATTTGTGTGTGTGTGAATGGCACTTGAATACATTTCGAGAAGTATGAGGAGCTTAAACTACCAGTATTTCCATCCATACCGATCACGATAGGGTGTGGACCATTTCCGGAAGGAATGGACATTTTACTTGTCAACGTAAGTTTGTTGCTTCCGTTGTAAACAGTCACGGTCATTGTATTTCCAGAAAGTGAAGCTTCCAGTTTATCGAATTTAGGTTTCTCGCCAATCTCCCAGTACTCGATCTCGCGCTTGATTTCGTTACGACGGCAAGCCCAGTCGCAGAAGTCGGTCACCTTGCCGCTACCGTCCGCCCATTCGAATGGATTAGGAAGGTTTCTGCAGGATTTGAGGTTGTTCTTGTTCAGGGAGGAAGGTTCAGGGCAGTCCGCACCAGTGTTCTCCACGGAATAATTCAATGGATATACGCCAGATTCGTTGACGGAACCGCCACCGCCGTGGCTACTACCACCTTCGGAGCTACTACCACCTTCGGAACTACTACCACCTTCGGAACTGCCGCCGTCTTCTTCAGGTTCGGTACCCTGTACGTAGAAGGTGAGTTTGTCCAAATTGCAGTTGTTGTTTCCGATCTTCACCTTGAGGATATGTTTCCCGGCGGAGATGGCAGATGTTGTGGTTCGGATTGTCTCGTAAGTATCCCAGTCGGTTGTGCTTGAGCCGGAGAGCGAGCCAATCTCTTTGTCATCGATGAGCAGGGTGAACTTCACGTCGTCGTTTTTGTTGGATCCGACAGCATCCACCACATACTTGCCCGCAGTCTTCACGTCGACGGTATATTCCAGCCACTCGCTGGAAGTTGTGTAGCCCACGGCTCTTCCGTCGGAGGTCTTCACGATATCCACGCCTTCGTCCGTACGGTAGTTAGCGTCTCCCTCATTTTCGTCATCGGAGTCGTTGTATGCGTTTCCGTTGCCGCCCTTGTCGAAGTATTCAGCTTCCACGACGCCAGGGATTTCGATAGCGCTCTTGTATGGTTCTTGAGGGACATCCGGAGTTGTAACACTGCTGCTGCCGCCTATACAGCTCAAATCACCGAGGGAACTTTTTTGACCTTTCCAAGACATGCTGGCGCAAGTGTATTCGATAGAACCAGATCCACCGCCAACTTCGCAAAGGATTTTACAGTCATAGATGCCTCCTAACTTCACGCCAAGTTTTTCCCAGTTTTTAAAGTGTTCGGTGACATTAATATGTCCACAAGTAGTGTAAGAGGAACGGACGGCGAAAATTTGTTGGAAATTCTTTCCGTCACCTTCGATTGAAGGAGCGTTGGTTCTTTGTCCCACCTTCAACGTGTATGTGACGCCATCTACAGTATAGGTTCCTTTATTGTTTGCTTGCCAGAACATACCGCCACCGCTCGGGGTGAAGGAGTCGTCCACGATGTAGTACTCAATGAGTGGGTTTTTTGTCCAACCATAGATTCCGATGTAGGAATAGCTTCCACCACCGTTACCTGATTTAGTGTAGTTGTAGACTGCATGGATTTCACCCAAGTCTGTGTATTTCTTGGTGGCAGAGCCGTCATAATAACCTACGCGAGCCAAGTAGTCGCCAGAATTGCTCCAACTTGCCTTGAAGGCGCAGTCCGCTTTCCCTCCGAATGTGGTCAAGCTTCCGCCGCCACCATCGCGCCATTGCTCCACGTTATAACCGTTGCCGATTTCCTTGACGCCGTTACCTGATATGGAAGAACCGCCAGAGTATTTGGTCTTCATGGAGCATGGGTCTGGAGCGCAGTCGCTGCTTGTGCTGGATCCACCTTCGCTTGTGCTGGATCCGCCTTCGCTAGAACTAGAACCGCCCTCACTAGAGCTGGAAGAAGGTTCGTATTTCAACACCTTCAGCATCTGGGTCGCGTAACGTTCGCCTAATGTACGATAGCTTGCAGAAGAGAAGTGAAGACCGTCACCCTTGTTCCCGAGCCCTTGTGCGGAGATGACGTAAGAGTTAGGGATGGTGTTTGGCACGTTTGCGATGATGTTGTTCATGCTACCGCATTGTCCACCTTGGTCGCTACGTACCACCTCACCCACGAGCAAAGGCACGTCGGATGCGTTCAGGCCCAAATCCTTGATCAAGTCATTGTAAATGGCTTTCACACGGTTAGGCCAGTTGCTTTGTCCCGTATTTGTTTCGCCTTGATGCAAAAGGATACCTTTGATGACGCCCACTTTCTGAGCCTCTTTACCCATTTCGACCAATCGTCCGTAAGGGTTTCCTCCGTAAGATTGGATCGTACTTTGCATATACGATTCAGCACGGTAACTTCTGTAATTCTCTTTTTCGAATAATTGAATGTCACATCCAGCGATGGCTACAACGACCACACCTACTTTGACTTCTTCTGGTAAATTCTTTACCATTGTCCGTCCGAAGTAGTCCACTGGACCGAGATGCGCCCCACTACAACAAGAAAGTGGGGGAGTAGCGTCGTACCAGCTCCCCTTTTTGCGGCTTCCGCAATTGTCGTAGGAGCAGAGTACTTGGAATCGACTATCGACAGTCCTGTCTTGACTTCCGATATCACCTTGGCCCTCCATATTGGACTGGCCAAAACACAAATAAATGTGGAAATTCGGATCAGGAGCGGCATACGCACTCACAAATCCACTGAGCAGCAGACACGCCACTGCCCATAAAATAGTCCGCGTGTTTCTCATAAGCATATACTATATATTGACAACTATTTAACCGTCGCAAATATACAAATAAAATTTAATTCCCAAATTTTTTATGTATAAATACTAATTTTTTCGGTGGGAAGGCTATTTTCTTATGCATCCATGTAAAATCCGTTAAAATAAATCATTTTTTTGGCGTAAAAATGAATGTGAATGAATTAATAATATATTTGGTATTGCTATGGAATGTAGTGTTTATGGAGAGGGGGGAAATGATTAAAAAGTCATCAAGTTCCAATATAATTTCTATCTTTGTGATGATACTTTTTATGAAACGAAATGTATAAGACCTTATTCATCGATTTTGACGATACGTTATACGACACGCGCGGGAATGCCGAGTTGTCCTTGCGGGAGATGTTCGCTCATTTCCAACTATCCAAATATTTTCCCGAGCCTGATGACTTCTATCGCTCCTACTGGGATACGAATGTGAAGTTGTGGGATGCCTATGCGAAGGGTGAGATAGAGCGTGATTACCTGATTGTGGAGCGTTTCAGACGTCCGTTGGCCGAAGGTCGTGATGCGAAGGGTCGACCGTTCGAGCCTACGCGTGAGTTTTGCTTGGAGGTCAGCGATGTCTTCCTGGACATGTGTGCGGACAAGCCTGGAGTGGTCGATGGGGCGCACGAGCTGATGGCCTATTTGAGGGAGAAAGGCTATGGCCTCTATATGTGCAGCAACGGATTCCATGAGGTGCAGTATCGCAAACTGAGGGCGTGTGGGCTGATAGATGCCTTTGACGGTGTGATCCTCTCCGAGGATGCCGGGGCGAACAAACCGAGCCAGGCCTACTTCGATTACGCGTTGCGCATGTCGGGCGCCTCTCCGTCGGATACGCTGATGATCGGGGACAACTTCTCCACGGATATTCTTGGGGCGAAGGCGGCTGGTCTGCACACCATGTTCTTCAACCGACATCCGGATACGTTCCAAGCCACGGAGGAGATCGATTATGAGATCCATGGCTTGAAGGAGGCGATGAAATGGCTATAAGATGATGGTCCATTAAATCCCTAGTTAAGGTATACGATCTTTTATCGAAGAGGTTCTTCTCAGCATCTCATGTGTGAAAAGTCGTCGAGATAGTGAAATGCGTTTGGACTATGCTGCGAATATGTTTGTTTGTACGTTAATTAATGCCATTCGTATTTTGTATCATATTAAATATTAGTTGTTTATGATATAAATTAAACCAATTATTTTCCATCTATTTTGTTTTCGTATCAAAGGGTAGAAGGTAGGATTTATGCCTATTGTTGAGGCTAAGGAGGGGGATGGGATGACTCTCTTGTCGTGTTATTTTTTTGATGGCGAATACTAAGAGACGTTCGTTATTATAATCCGTTCGTATCCTCCCATGGGGGGGGCGGAGTAATTCATCAGCCTAATATTGGTTTGTAGGACAAGGTCGTAAAATAAATTAAGGGAGGTATGATCCAACGGAATGTAAATTTTCCCTTTTGATGGAAAAACTCCTTGTCTGAAAGCACATTTATTCGTAATTTTGCGCAATGGTGTTATTGTGTGGAACGTTTTGTTGCGATTTTGGGGAAAATAAAAAAGCAATGAAAGAAATATCTTCTAATCTGTAGATGACTATATGAGCGTTCTGCTATTAAGTTAAGTATAAACCAATAGACCCTTTTCTTGATGGAAGAGAAAGCGATTATTGTAGGTGCCGGTCCTGCTGGTCTTACCGCTGCCTATGAATTATTAGGAAGGACCAATATTCATCCCGTCGTAATGGAGGAGTCTGATGAGATCGGAGGTATCTCACGTACGGTTAACTATAAAGGGAATCGTATGGACATTGGCGGGCACCGTTTTTTTTCCAAGGACAAAAAGGTACTTCAGTGGTGGGAGAGCGTCATGTCGAAACGGGAGGACGACCCCGACAGGGAGTTTCTGACGCGTGACAGGGTCTCCCGCATCTATTTTCTAAGGAAATTTTTCTCTTATCCTATCTCATTGTCGAAGGAGACGTTTCTGAATTTAGGGTTTAAGAATACGATGAATTCAGGCTTTGGCTATATAAAGGCTAGGTTGTTCCCTTTGGAGGAGCATACCTTGGAGGATTTTTATATCAATCGTTTTGGAAGGCCATTGTATGAGTTGTTCTTTGAGGATTACACCCAAAAGGTTTGGGGAAAGCATCCGTCCGAGTTGTGTGCGGATTGGGGAAGGCAACGGGTCAAGGGTGTCTCCCTTTCCGTGGTGATGAAGGATTATTTCCAGAAGAAGTTCTCGGGGGGTAAACAGCCGAAAGAGGTTGAGACTTCATTGATAGAGAAATTCCAGTACCCCAAGTACGGTCCTGGCCAGTTGTGGGAGTGTGTTGCGGCTGACGCTGTCAAGAAAGGAGCGGAGTTGCGGAAGAACCACTCCGTGTGTGCGATTTATGTGGATGGTAACCGCGTGTGCGGTGTGGATGCCATCACGGAGGAGGGAGAGAAGGTGCATGAAACGTGCGATTACCTGTTCTCTTCCATGCCCATTAAGGATTTGATCTCCGTGTTGCGTGGCGTGGAGATTCCCGCGAATGTGAAACGGATTGCCGCCGATTTGCCCTATCGGGACTTTATCACGGTGGGTCTCTTGGTGAAGAATCTGGACTTCTCCCGAGGCGGTAAGACCGAGTTGGTGCCAGACACGTGGATATATATTCAAGAGAGGGACGTGAAGGTTGGTAGGCTTCAAGTATTCAATAACTGGTCTCCTTTCCTTGTGAAGGATCCGGAGCATACGGTGTGGATCGGACTGGAATATTTCTGCGACGAAAACGATGACCTTTGGAGCATGAGCAAGGAGGATTTCATCCGGATGGCGATCGACGAGATGGTGAAGATCGATGTGATTAAGAGGGATGCCGTGTTGGATGCCCACCAAGTGAAGGTGAAGAAGGCATATCCAGCCTATTTCGGTTCCTATAATGAGTTGGAAGAGGTCAGGAAGTTTCTGGATACGATAGAGAATCTCTATTGTATAGGCAGGAACGGACAACATAGGTATAATAATATGGACCACTCTATGCTTACCGCAATGGAGGCTGTCTCCAATATCGAGCACCATGTCACGAGCAAGGACAACATCTGGTCGGTGAATACGGAGCAGGAATACCATGAGAAGGTGAGTGATAATTAATAATTAACAGGTTACGATCATGAAGCAGAATCCAAAGAGATCTTCATCGTCAAAAAAGGAGGTTTCCTCCTCATCCCAAACATCCGTTCCATTGGCGGAGAGAGTGAAGGGTTTAATGTCCAACAAATATTTCCACATATTCTTATTGGTGGTTATATCGGTGGTTTTTTACATCAACTACAATGCGATCTTCGATAGGAAGTTAGATATGAACGGAGATAACATTGTGTACTATTCTTTGGGACAATCCCTGCACAATGGCACGGGCTACTCGGATATCATGGGGTTTGAAGTAAGACCGCACACGCACTTCCCTCCCGGCTATCCGGCCTTCATCAGCACCATGCTGAATTTCACGAGAGATGGTAATTATACGGCGATGAAGGAGGCGAATGGTTTTCTGTTGTTCCTTTCCTTGTTGATGTTGTTTTATGCGGTAAAGAGGGTTGCCAAGAATAACGTGGTGGTCGCGTTTTCCGCAGTGCTCTTATGCTGTGTCCAGAAAGATTTGTTGCGATGGTCCACCATTATGATGAGTGAGATGCTCTTCTTGTTTTTGTCAGTGTTGGTCATCTCCGTTGCACTGTTTTTATATAGAAGGAAGTGTTTCCAGGAGTATACGAAGTGGGACTATGTGGCGTTGGGGGCGATGTTACTGTCGATCGCATATATCTATTTTGTGAGGACGATGGGTATTTCCCTGATCCTTGCGTTATTCGGATGGTATCTGCTGCAAGCTTTGTGGCAGGGATATAAATACATGAAAGCCAAGAAGGAGGGTTCGTCAGAGAATCTTCCTAACCATAAGAGTCTGTCTTATTACGCTTGTATGGCGGTGTTGGTATTATTGCCTTTCGGCATCTCAAAGATGGCTTGGGGGGCGAGGAACAAAGCGATCGGGCATGAGCAGACTGATTATGTCGGTGACTTCAAGAAAAAAGGTGGAAATGGAGAGGTCATGACCACGTTCTCCGATTGGGCGGAGCGTGTCTACAATAATGCCAAGTCTTATTTGACGAAGATGATGCCGGAAACGGTCCTGACGAAGACTTTTGAGAAGAATGATCCGATTACGGGGTATGATATATTTGTCGGATTCTTCGTCTTTTTTCTTGTTGTCTTTGGTTTCTTCCATACGGGGTGGGGAGGATTCCTCATATTCAGTTATTTGGCAATCACATTTGGTGTATTGCTTTTCTGGCCAGAACAGTTCACAAGTGTCCGCTATTATGTGGCGGTTGTGCCGCTGATTCTGTTCCTGTTTTTACATGGCATATGGAACGTTGTCTCCTTTATTGTAGGTAAGGTAAAGAGCGGATCGTTGAAGAAGTATGTTCCATTGGTCTCCTCCCTCGCAGTCCTTTTGTCTCTTTTCTTCTGGTTGATTCCGTTGCAGAGCGAGGCTCAAAGTGGTTATCGTGAGTTGGCCAAACGACCATATAAGCAGATTGTCGCGGACCAAAACTTCCTGAACTATTACGAAGCGATGGATTGGTGTAAAGAGAACTTGTCTGATAGCTCGAGGATGGTGTGTCGTAAACCGGAGTTGTATTACATCTATTCGGGCTTCAAGAAATCTGTTTCCTTCCCTTATTATGCGCCGGTGGATACCGTCATCAGTTATCTGAACAGGGTTGGCGCCACAAATGTCATCTTGGACAATTGGTTCAAACATGCCTATACGACACTTTATCCTGCCGTGAAAAAATACCCGGAGAAATTCAAGGTGCTCCATACCATCGGTGAGGTGGATACCGTCAATAAGGTAAACCCTGTCTATATCATCGAATATAACTACAAATGGGGCTTCGACGGTAAGATTGTGGACGGCAAGAAGGAAGGGCCGGGAACCTATAACTACCAGGATGGCCGTAAGTATGTGGGCAATTTTGTGAACGATAGGCCGGACGGGGAAGGTACGTTCTATGATGTGGCGGGGAAGATTCAGTTCCAAGGCATTTGGAAGCAAGGCAACTATAAGGACGGAAAGGGTTATGCTATGTATGGCGACAAAAAATATGAAGGAGAATATAGGAATGGATCCCCGAATGGTTATGGCGTCTATTCCGATACCTTGGGTAAGGTCATCGCTAAGGGTATTTGGCGCAATGGCACTTTGGTCCAGCCTCAGTAAGCTCGCCGAGGCGTATATTGAGCGTATAAATATTCGTAAATATTGATAGTTATTCCAAAATCAGGGTGTATTTATTCAAAATAAATGCAATCCTTTTGTTGGTTGTGCATATTTTCCTAAATTTGCACTTTCGTAACATGGATTCGAAATTCGTAAAATTTAAATAAGACCAATATTTATTATGGCAAAAGTTGAAGATTTGGACCAGGTGGTGGTTCGTTTTTCCGGCGACTCCGGTGACGGAATGCAATTGGCTGGAAACATTTTCTCTACGATTTCCGCTACAGTGGGTAATGACATCTGTACTTTCCCTGATTATCCGGCTGATATCCGTGCCCCACAGGGATCTCTAACGGGAGTTTCGGGCTTCCAAGTTCACATTGGCGCTAATAAGGTTTTCACACCGGGCGATAAGTGCGACGTGCTCGTTGCGATGAACCCGGCCGCTTTGAAGACGCAATATAAGTTCTGCAAGCCTACGTCTTGTATCATCATCGATACGGACTCTTTCAAGGAGGCTGATTTGAAGAAGGCTAACTTCGAGACTTTGGACGCTATCGCTGAGATGGGCATCAAGAACGATGTCATCGCGGCTCCTATCACCTCCATGGTGAAGGATTGCTTGGCGGATTCAGGCATGGATCCTAAGGCTATCTTGAAGTGCCGTAACATGTTCGCCCTTGGTTTGGTCTGCTGGTTGTTCAACCGCGATACCAACATCGCCGCTAATATGTTGAAGGAGAAGTTCGCTAAGAAACCGGGTGTGGCTGAGTCTAACATCAAGGTGATCCAAGCGGGCTACGATTACGGACACAACACGCACTCTTCTGTTTCCCACACTTATACGGTGGAGACGAAATCCGCTAAGAAGGGTGTCTATATGGATATCAACGGTAACAAGGCTACCGCTTACGGTTTGATCGCCGCAGCTGAGAAGGCTGGCTTGAAACTGTATCTCGGTTCTTACCCTATCACGCCTGCTACAGATGTTCTTCATGAACTTTCTAAACATAAATCATTAGGTGTTACAACCGTTCAATGTGAGGATGAGATCGCTGGTTGTGCTTCTGCACTCGGTGCTTCTTTCGCAGGTGCATTGGCTTGTACTTCTACTTCAGGTCCTGGTATCTGTTTGAAGTCTGAGGCGATGAACTTGGCGGTCATCATGGAGTTGCCTTTGGTCGTTTTGGACGTACAGCGTGGTGGACCTGCTACGGGTCTTCCTACGAAGTCTGAGCAGACAGACTTGCTCCAGTGCTTGTTCGGACGTAATGGTGAGTCTCCTATGCCGGTAATCGCCGCTACCTCTCCGACCGACTGTTTCGATGCCGCTTACATGGCTTGTAAGATTGCTTTGGAGCACATGACTCCAGTCGTTTTGATGACGGATGCTTATGTGGCGAATGGTTCAGGAGCCTTCAAGTTGCCTAACTTGGCTGAGTTCCCTGCCATCAATCCTCCATACGTGCCTGCAGAGATGAAGGGTACATGGACACCATATATGCGTAATGCGGAGGGTTCACGTTACTGGGCTGTGCCTGGTCGCGAGGGCTTCGAACACATCTTGGGTGGTTTGGAGAAGGACAACAAGACGGGTGCCATCTCTACGGCTCCTGAGAACCACGACTTGATGACTCGTCTCCGTGCCGAGAAGGTGGAGAAGATCCAAGTGCCTGACTTGGTGGTTGAGGGCGACGAGAAAGACGCTGAGTTGTTGATCGTTGGCTTCGGTGGTACTTACGGACACTTGCACGCTGCGATGGACGAGATGAGGGCTGCCGGCAAGAAGGTCGCTTTGGCTCACTTCAAGTACATCAACCCGCTTCCGAAGAACACTGCCGCTGTCTTGAAGAAATACAAGAAGGTGGTTGTTGCTGAGCAAAATATGGGTCAGTTGGCTGGCTGGTTGCGCATGAAGGTGGATGGATTCGTTCCTTACCAATTCAACGAGGTGAAGGGTCAACCTTTCATGGTAGCAGATCTTGTGGAGAACTTTACAGCAGTATATAACAAATAAGTATAACCGATATAAAATCAATATATTATGAGCGAGTTAACCGCAAAAGATTTCAAAAAGGGCCAACCACGTTGGTGTCCGGGTTGTGGAGACCACTTTTTCTTGGCTTCACTTCAGAAAGCAATGGCTGAGATAGGCATTGCTCCATGCGATACAGCAGTGATTTCAGGTATCGGTTGTTCTAGCCGTTTGCCTCACTATATGGCTACATACGGTATGAATACGATCCACGGTCGTGCCGCTGCGATTGCCACAGGTGCGAAGATCGCTAATCCTAAGTTGACCGTTTGGCAGATCTCTGGTGACGGTGACGGATTGGCTATCGGTGGTAACCACTTCATCCATGCGAACCGTCGTAACATTGACATCAATATGATCCTCTTGAACAACCGTATCTATGGTTTGACGAAGGGTCAGTATTCTCCAACTTCTCCACGTGGATTCGTCAGCAAGTCGTCTCCTTACGGTACGGTGGAGGATCCATTCCGTCCGGCTGAGTTGTGTTTCGGCGCACGTGGACATTTCTTCGCCCGTGCCGTCGCGACGGATGCGCCAGGCACCATCGAGGTGTTGAAGGCGGCTCAAGCGCACAAGGGTGCTTCGGTTTGTGAGATCCTTCAGAACTGCGTTGTGTTCAACGATGGTATCCACGGAAGCATCTACACGCCAGAGGGACGCAAGAAGGATGCCATCTACTTGCAACATGGCAAGCCGATGATCTTCGGTGAGAACAATGAGTTCGGTCTGATGCAGGATGGATTCAACATCAAGGTGGTTAAGTTGGGTGAGAACGGTATCACGGAGAAGGATCTCTTGGTACACGACGCACACTGCGAGGACGCTACGCTTCAGTTGAAGTTGGCTTTGATGGAGGGTCCGGACTTCCCTGTTGCCTTGGGTGTGATCCGTGACGTTGAGGCTCCAACCTACAATGACGCTGTTGATGAGCAAATCGAGGATGTCAAGAGCAAGAAGAAGTACCACAACTTCCAAGAGCTTTTGATGACGAACGATACGTGGGAGGTGAAGTAATTCGCTCCTGACGAAGAATAGGGAAGGGCATCACTCGTACGGGTGGTGCCCTTTTGTTGTGGTTTCATGCGGATTGAATCAAAAATCTAACCTTTTGCATCTATTTTACTCTCCCCTTTTCTATAAACGCGCTATACTTGCCGTGTCAATTAATGAGAGTTTATACGTTTCTTTTTTGTCACTTGTTTAGGCGGCTACCGCTACTCTGTTGTTCAATATTGTGATGTGACATCTTAGGCGTTAAACACAATTTTTAGGCTATTGTGAAACAAACCAAATATTTAATATTATGAAAATACTTTACAAAACTGCACTTGTGACTGCGATTGGCGCAATGTTATCAGCATCTGTTGCCGCGCAGAGTCTTCCTGGCGTTAAAAGTACCATCAACGTGAACGGTAAGAACCGTACGATTGATGTATATGCGCCAAGTGGAATGGGTGAAAACAGACCTATGGTTATTTCCGCTCACGGTATGGGGCAGGATATAGCTTATCAGAAACAACAGTCCCGTTGGGATCAAGTGGCCGACACGGCGAAATTCCTTGTCGTCTATCCTCAGTCTGACGGATCCACGTGGGACTTGGGTGCCAATGGCGCGGATCTCGCCTTCATCAAGGCAATCATCAAGGAGATGAGCTCCAAGTATAAGATTGATTTGAAGCGTGTCTACATGTCCGGTTTCTCCATGGGAGGTATGCTCACCTATTCTGTGGCGAACAACATGGCGGACCAGATCGCCGCTTGTGCTCCTGTCTCCGGTTACCCAATCGGTGACATGACGGCCAAGCCTTCTCGTCCGATTCCTATCATCCACACCAATGGTGATGCCGACGACGTGGTGCACTATGAACCATGGAAGGGCACCTTCAACGGTATGTATCAGGAACAACAAGGTGCCTATGCGCAGGCGGAGGCTTGGGCCAAGGCGAACGGCTGTGATGATAAGCCTGTCGAGTCGGTTGTTGACGGTGCCGCAACCCGTTATGTATGGAAAAACGGTAAGTGTGGTGTTGAGGTTTGCCTGAACAAGATCTATGGCAAAGGTCACTGGCCTTCAAACGACAAGTACCATTCAGTTCGTGAGATCTGGAAGTTCCTTCGTCGTTTCTCTTTGGATTGTGGCTCTTCACCGGTTGAGTCAGGAGATTCGGGGGAATCAGGGGATCCAGTTGTTTCGGAAGGAGACGGTCCTTACAATGGAACACCGGCTTCCATCCCAGGCAAGATCGAGGCTGAGGAGTACGATTTCGGCGGACAGGGTGTCGCTTACAGCGATGAGGATTCTGAAAACCGTGGCGAGGTCTTCCGTAACGACGGCGTGGATATTTACGCGGCTGCGACAGGTTACTCTATCGGTTACAACCAAGAGGGTGAGTGGCTGAACTATACGGTCGATGTGAAGGAGACCTCCAAATATACGGTTTCCATCTCCGCCGCTACGGATAACGCTTCCGCTTCCTGCCAACTCTTGATTGACGGCAAGGCTATTACTGGCGAAATCTCCGCTCCTAACACAGGTAGCTTCAAAGATTATAGGACTGTCATCGCACGTACAGGCGAGATCTCGGCTGGTCAGCACACGCTGCAGCTGAAGATTACCAGCAGTTGGCTTGATATCGATTACATGACGTTCGAGAAGTACGAGTCGAATGGCAATGATCCTTATGATGATAATGGCTGTGTGATAGGCAAGCGTGACGCTGTCGAGTTGGCGTCCGTCTTCTCATCCATCGCTTTAAGCAATGTGAACCCTAAGGTGAAGCCTACCACCAACCACAACCCGATCATGACGCAACGTTATGGTGCGGACCCTTGCGCGATGGTTTACGGCGACTCGGTTTATATCTACATGACCCACGATATCTACGAGTACGACAACAATGGTAAGATCAAAAGCAATGGATATGGCACGATTACTGAAATTGTCTGTCTCGCTTCCGCCGACCTTGTGAACTGGACGGATCATGGACCGATGAAGGTGGCTGGTCAGGGAGGTATCTCCAAGGCTGGAAACTCATGGGCTCCAACCGCTTGTCACGTGAAGATGAATGGCAAGGAACGATTCTTCCTCTACTTCGCCAACGGAGGCAATGGTATCTATGTCGTAGCCAGCGACACCCCTTACGGACCATGGGAGGATGTGAAGAAGGGACAGGGATTGATCACCCGTTCAATGCCGAATTGTAATGTGGAATGGTTGTTCGACCCAGCTGTTCTTGTGGATGATGACGGTACTGGCTACATCTATTTCGGTGGTGGTGTGCCGCAAGGAAAGAATGCGGATCCTGGTACTGCCCGTATCGCTAAGCTTGGCAAGGACTTCATCAGCATCGATGGTAGCGCTCAATCATTGAATCCGCCATATCTCTTTGAGGATGCCGGTATCAATAAGATTGGCAACAACTATGTATACTCCTATTGTACGAACTGGAACACAGGTGGCAACAACATAGGCATCAGCAATGCTGTCATCTCCACGATGATCTCCACCAGTCCTATGAGTGGCTTCAAGTATGACCGCAAGGTGTTTGATAATCCATCCAAGTGGTTGGGTTCCAATGGTAACAACCACCACTCGTTCTTCAAGTTCAAGGACAAATGGTACATCACTTATCACAGCCAATGGATACAGAACCAAATCGGTGTCGAGGGTGGATACCGTAGTTCACATGTTGATTATGCCAATGTGGATGAATCCGCAGGGAAGATTTTGGGTGTAGACGCAGGTACTACGAAGGGTGTTGATCAGGTTGTTCCTGTGGATGGAACGAAGAACATCCAGGCCGAGTGTTTCGCATGGCAGAGTGGAATAGAGGTGAACTATGTTGGCAAATCAACCAACATGGCTGTTAAAGGTAAGAATGGATCCTGGATTGGTCTATGTGGTGTATTGGCTAAGGATGTGAATAAGTTCAAGGCACGTGTTTCCGCACCATGTGGAGGAGCCATCAGGATTTCGACGGGTTCGGCCAACGGTCCGGTTCTCGGATACCTGAATGTTGAGTCCAACTCATCCTTCGAGGAGTTCACCTGCGATCTGACGTCAGATATTCCTACCGCAAAGGATTTGTTCTTTACCTTCAGCGGAGAGTTGACGTTCGACTCATGGAACATGTTCTACGAAGAGCCATCAGGTACTGAAGCGATTGATGGAGAAAACGCTTCGCTTGTGGTATTGCCAAATCCAGCCAAGGACGTTGTTACTGTCAGCGGGTTGAATAGAGGCGAAATCGTCACCATCGCTTCAGCCACGGGTGTTGCGTTGAAGACGTTCGTAGCCGAGTCAGAGGTCGTGGAGGTTATCGTTTCCGACCTTGCAACAGGCGTGTATTTCGTCTCCAATGGTGAGAAAACGGTTAGGTTGATTAAGTACTAGCAAATAATATATCTATTAAGAGTAGCGATGGCAGATATGTCATCGCTATTTTTTTGTGGTTGCGGTGTGACGATGGTGTGCGTACCGGCCTGAAAGGTTGCAACATATACAACTTATGGCATTGTCGTGGGTGATGATGAGCTGCACGACTCTCAGTCTAAAAGGATCCGATGGTGTACATCAGCCTGAAAGGCTGCAACATATATAGCCCATGGCACCGCCGTGGGTATAGATGACCCGCATGACCCTTCCCAGCCTGAAGGGCTGGAACAGAAAAAATTCCTATTATAGTTATTTCCCTTTACAATCATATTCATCTATTGTTTTCAATAGGATGGATATGGTTAATTTAAAAAATAATATTGTTTGCTTTTTCTATTGTTATGTGTAACTTTGACGTGTAAAATAAATTACTGTCTGTTTTTTCTAATCAATACTTGATTTTTTGACTAACAAAATCTATAAGTACAATGATGCCAATAGAAGTAACAACAATCCAAAACAGAATCTTACTGATTCGTAACCAGCAAGTTATGATAGACCGGGACATTGCGGAACTCTATGGAGTGGAAACGAAAGTTCTTAATCAAGCAGTAAAGCGAAACATTGATAGATTCCCAGAACGTTTTATGTTCCAATTGAATCAAGATGAGTTCCATTTTTTGAGGTCACAATTTGTGACCTCAAAAAACGAAATGCGTGGAGGTCGTCAATATCTGCCTTATGTCTTTACGGAACAAGGCTGTGCTATGCTTAGTTCGGTCTTGAAAAGCGAAACCGCCGTTCAAGTAAGTATCAAAATAATGGACGCCTTCGTTGCTATGCGCAAATTCCTTCTGTCCAATGCGCAGATCTTCCAGCGACTCGACTCGCTTGAGATACATCGTATAGAGTCCGATAAGCGCATTGACGAATTATTCACCCGAATGGACCGATACAAAATCGATGACACCCAGGGCATCTTCTTCCAAGGCCAAATCTTCGATGCGTATGCTAAGTTCCAAAGCTTTATTAGCCAGGCACAGAGGGAGATTGTGCTGATAGACAATTACGTGGATATCACAGTGCTCGAACGCCTTTCGACCAAGAGCAGCGGCGTGGACGTCACCATCTACACTTTGCCCACCACGAGGCTGACAGCGCAGGATGTCCGCAGTTTCAATGCGCAATATCCTACACTTACAGTAAGGCACACCACTTCGATGCATGACCGCTTTCTGATCATCGATAACACTATCCTCTACCACCTCGGTGCCTCGCTCAAGGACCTTGGCAAGAAATGCTTTGCCTTCGAACTATTCGATGCGCGTTTCATACCTGATATTTTAACCAAAGTATAACTATAAATCAACAAGAAAAATGATGCCAATAGAAGTAACAACCATCCAAAACAGAATCTTACTAATTCGTAACCAGCAGGTTATGATAGACCGAGACATTGCTGAACTGTATGGAGTGGAGACAAGAATCTTGAATCAGGCTGTAAAGCGCAATATGGAGCGTTTCCCTGATGAGTTTTGTTTTCAGTTAAACAAAGACGAGTTTGAAAAATGGAAATCACAATTTGTGATATCCAATTCAATTAAGATGGGTCTTAGGAAAAGACCGTTTGCATTTACGGAACAAGGAGTTGCAATGCTTTCCGCTGTATTAAAAAGCGATACAGCTGTTACTGCAAGTATTCAGATTATCAAGGCTTTTGTCTCTATGCGCAGATTCCTTCTGTCCAATGCGCAGATCTTTCAGCGACTTGACTCTCTTGAAATACATCGTATAGAATCTGACAAGCGTATTGATGAGTTATTCACCCGAATGGACCGATATAAAATCGATGACACCCAGGGCATCTTCTTCCAAGGCCAAATCTTCGATGCGTATGCTAAGTTCCAAAGCTTTATTAGCCAGGCACAGAGGGAGATTGTGCTGATCGACAATTATGTGGATATCACAGTGCTCGAACGGCTGGCGACCAAGAATAGCGGTGTGGACGTCACCATCTACACCTTGCCCAACACAAGGTTGACAGCGCAGGACATCCGCAGCTTCAATGCGCAGTATCCTACACTTACAGTAAGGCACACCACTTCAATGCATGACCGCTTTCTGATCATCGATAACACTATCCTCTACCACCTCGGTGCCTCGCTCAAGGACCTTGGCAGGAAATGTTTTGCCTTCGAACTGTTTGATGCGGGGTTTATATCTGATATTCTGGCTAAAGTTTAACTAAAAATCTATAAGTACAATGATGCCAATTGAAGTGACGACAATCCAAAACAGAATCTTACTGATTCGTAACCAACAAGTTATGATAGACCGGGACATTGCGGAACTCTATGGAGTGGAGACGAAACGCCTCAATGAGCAGGTGAAACGTAACAAAGAACGCTTCCCAGAAGAATTTATGTTCCAAATTACAAGAGAAGAGTTTGAGTCCGTGAAGTCGCAATTTGCGACTTCACCAAATAATTTGTTCGTAGGACAAGATGGTGGTACTCGAAAACTTCCGTATGTGTTTACTGAACATGGTGTTACTATGCTTGCATCTGTTCTGAGAAGTGAGACCGCAGTGAATGCAAGTATTCAGATTATCAAGGCTTTTGTCTCTATGCGCAGATTCCTTCTGTCCAATGCGCAGATCTTTCAGCGACTTGACTCTCTTGAAATACATCGTATAGAATCTGACAAGCGTATTGATGAGTTATTCATACGAATGGACCGATACAAAATCGATGACACCCAAGGCATCTTCTTCCAAGGCCAGATATTCGATGCGTACGCTAAGTTCCAAAGCTTTATCGCCCAAGCACAGAAGGAAATTATACTGATAGACAATTATGTGGATATCACAGTGCTCGAACGGCTGGCGACCAAGAATAGCGACGTGGACGTCACCATCTACACCTTGCCCAACACAAGGTTGACAGCGCAGGACATCCGCAGCTTCAATGCGCAGTATCCTACACTTACGGTAAAGCACACCACTTCAATGCATGACCGCTTTCTGATCATCGATAACACTATCCTCTACCACCTCGGCGCCTCGCTCAAGGACCTTGGCAGGAAATGTTTCGCCTTCGAACTGTTTGATGCGGGTTTTATACCTGATATTTTGGCTAAAGTGATATGATAGTTTCATGGTGCAAAAAATTCACCTTGAACCGTTTTTTGAGGTCGCAATTTGCGACCTCAAAAAACGAAATGCGTGGAGGCCGTCAATATCTGCCTTATGTCTATATGGAACAAGGATGTGCCTTGCTTAATTATTATGCTTGTTTCTGTTCTGAACCATGCTTTCCCTACTGAAACCTTTTGTTGTATTTATAAAAAGTTTTCAGTAGGATTATTCCGTCGTGTTGAGGCTGAATGTTTTTCGGTGAGAGGGAAAAATGTATATTTGTATTCTGAGAAACGTTGTTCGTTTCCTGTAATGTTAAGAAAATATCAATGGAAGAACATAATTTCACATTCTCCAACAACATCTTACAATGTGTAAAAAGGCAAATGAGACAGATAAACTAAGACTAAACGATTAAATAAACAGTTCAAGATATGAGTACAAATGCTATAATCATTGGATATACTAACATTCTCTCCCTCAAGAAAAACATTATCCTACAAGGTGCGCCGGGCACAGGGAAAACATATAATACAGCGGCTTTAGCATTGAGTATTTGTGGCGAGGAGGTTCCCGCTGAACATGCAGACCTTATGAAACGCTACGAAGAACTTCAAAAAGATGGACGTATTGGGTTCTGCACTTTCCATCAATCAATGGATTATGAGGATTTTGTGGAGGGGATAAAACCCAAAACAGAAAATGGAGCAGTCAATTATGAAGTCGAGGATGGAATTTTTAAAATTATGTGTTTCGACGCAAATATAATAACTACAGAAAAGAAATCATCAAAGATTGATTTTACAACAACTAGGACATTTAAAATATCATTAGGAGAAAAAGGGAAAGATGGTGATGAGATTTTTGATTATTGTATTGAAAATAATGTGATTGCATTAGGCTGGGGAGGAGATAAGGATTTTACCAATTGTAATCAATGGGAAGAGTTCAAGAAACTTGATGAAACATGGGGTGCTACAGCGTTGATGATATTCAAACAGTGGATGCAAATTGGTGATATTGTTCTAGTGTCGCATGGAACAAAGGCGGTGAAAGCAGTAGCCAAAATTGTAGGTGATTACGAATTTCATGATGATGCGCCAATTCGTATGCACCAATTCCGAAAGGTAGAATGGCTATATGTCGGGGATATAATACCCATATCTAAACTATATCATAAAAATCTGAGTCAACAAAGTATTTATGCTTTTTACAATGCTAGAAACTATGGCAAAAAAGAATATAATGCTATAAATACAGAGGTTCTCAACGATATAATTACCGGTAAGATCAATGATGAGAATATGCAGAACTATGTCCTCGTCATCGATGAAATCAACCGTGGCAATGTGTCGAGGATTTTCGGTGAATTGATTACCCTATTGGAGGCGGACAAGCGCATGGGTGGAGAACACCCGATCAAGGTCACATTGCCCTATTCGAAAGAGACTTTTGGCGTGCCGTCCAACCTCTACATCATCGGTACCATGAACACCACCGACCGTAGCGTGGGCAATATTGACTATGCTGTAAGACGAAGGTTCGCTTTCGTGACGTTGAGGGCGGATAAGAATCTATTGGTGGAGAGATATGGCGCAGATTCTAAACAGGTGAAACTTTTTGAGGCCGTTGAATTGTTCATCAGGAAGAACAAAACTGAAATGGATTTTGAGGATCTGATGGTGGGTCATAGCTATTTCTTCGCAATAGATGATGCCGAACTGGAATTACGGTGGCAGTACGAAATTCTTCCGCTGCTGAATGAATACATCAAGGATGGAATCGTCAATGCGAAGATGATTGATTCGGGCATGGGAATGGAGGAGTTTGTGGGAACGTGGCGTGTCACTACAAAACCTAATGAAATGGGAGAATGACTGTTTTTATAGTTACTAATGAATCATGACACAGAAACAAGCTATTCAATTGTTTGAAAAAAAGAAAGTTCGTACCGCATGGGACGACGAGAAGGAGAAATGGTATTTCTCAGTGATTGACGTTGTCGGAATATTAACTGACAGCGACAATCCACGAAAGTACTGGAGTGTCCTTAAAACACGTTTGAAAAAAGAGGGCAATGAAACGGCTACAAATTGTAGCCAGTTGAAATTACAAGCGGATGATGGCAAAAAACGTCTAACCGATGTGGCTGATTTAGAACAGATTTTCCGTATCATCCAATCCATTCCGTCTCCTAAGGCTGAACCATTCAAGCTATGGATGGCGCAGGTGGCAAGCAATCGAATTGACCAAATGCAGGATCCTGAACTTTCCATAGAACAAGCCATGCTCGATTACAAACGTTTGGGGTATTCTGATAATTGGATTAACCAGCGACTGAAATCTATCGAGGTACGCAAGGAACTAACCGAGGAATGGAAACGACGTGGAGTGGAAGAGGGGGCTCAATTTGCTACGCTGACCGATATTATCACAAAAACTTGGAGCGGGAAAACAACCAAGGAGTATAAGCAATTCAAAGGGTTGAAGAAGGAGAATCTTCGTGATAACATGACTAATACCGAATTAATTCTCAACATGTTGGCAGAAGCTGCTACCACTGATTTGTCGAAAGCACAAAAACCTGAAACATTCGGAGAGAACATGAACGTGGCACATAAAGGAGGTAGGGTGGCACGTTCCGCACGTGAGGAACTGGAAAAGCAATTGGGACGTTCGGTAGTGACCCCATTGAATGCCAAAAAGGGTTTGAGACAGATAGATAAAACTAAGGACGATGATGCAAACGATACAGATAATTGAACATCAGTCGCTTAATGAATCATCAGATTGGGAAGAGCAATATACGGAACAATTACAATCCGTAAAATTTGTTGGTGTCCCGACCCAATACATGTCCGCCCCGCAATATCTAGGTATCGATCAAAATTATCGTGCCTCCTACTACATTGGTGCCTCATGGTTAATCAGAGATGAATTGGCGGTGGTGGTTACACCAAAGGTTGAAGATACTGATTTCGTGAAGATGTTCTTGGCGGCCTTGGAGGTGGATTCGCAAAATGAATCGGATTATTTTTCAGATTGTTATGGCATACGATTCGATGAGCCTGCCATCCAAGCTCCGGTGTGCCTTAATCAACTTACCCCTTTGTTGGTTCTGCACTACCTATCGTTGCTCGACCGTCTGGTGAAACGTGGGTTGAAGAAGGACTACATCACACGTGAAGAGAACCTGAAGGCGAAGGTGAAGGGGCGGATTATGATGGGACGACATTTGCAACAAAATGTGTTTCAGCAACGACAGGACCGTATCTATTGTCAGTTTCAGGAATATACTGACGACACGCCCGAAAACCGTTTGCTGAAGCGTGCGCTGGTTTTTTGCGAGCGTATCATGGCGAAATGGACAAGTCTGCAGCGACAACTATCAAAAACAGATATACCACTTTTGTTGAATCTCCTGAAATCCAGGTTCGGACATATATCTGATGATATTGAGCCCTATCAGATTCAGCATTTGGCGACCAATAAGCTTTTCAAGGAGTACCGAGAGGCCATCCGTGTGGCAAAAATGCTATTGCGTCGGTTTGATTACAGTGTTACCAATGCCAACGATGAAGAATACAATGCCACACCTCCGTTTTGGATTGATATGGCGCGGTTGTACGAGATGTGGGTGTGGAGTAAGTTGAAGGAAAATAGCGTGAACGAGGTCCTGTTTCAGAAGCGTGGCTTTTATGGACGTCAGGTAGCAGACTTCGTGATTCGTGAAGAGAAATTAATTCTTGACGCAAAGTATAAACCTGATTATCAAAACAAAAACCATGCGGATATTAATGATATCCGTGAGATAAGTGGTAATGCACGTGACGAAAGACTGTTGCCTGGGCTTCCTGAAGATTATTCGCCACGATGCATTATTCTATATCCTGGCCAAGATTGTGAATTGCAGAAAGAGTCTGAGAAATTGTTTGGTGCGCAAGGTACAAAAATCCCCCATTATCACAATTTCTACAAAATCAGCGTACCGCTACCGAAGAAGTAATTAGCTTATCCCCCATTATCCCCTCGTAGCGGTTCGATCGGAGTAAAACTCCTATCGAATCACTGTTCCTGAATCCTTGCCCAGCTCGTCCGCTTTGGTGATGACCACCTTGGAGACGCCTGCGTTGATGGCGGCGAAGGAGTTCTCCAGTTTAGGGATCATACCGCCTTGGATGATGCCCTTCTGCACATATTCCTCGAAGGTAGGGCGGGTTATTTCAGGGATTACACTATCATCGTCTTGCTCATCGAGCAATACACCTTTCTTTTCGAAGCAGTAGACCAGGGTGACTTCAAAGAAGCGTGACAGTGCCTTTGCGGCTTCGCCTGCGATGGTGTCTGCGTTGGTGTTCAACATGTTACCTTTTCCGTCATGTGTTAGAGGAGCCAATACCGGTACCACGCCCTTGCCGATCAAATCCGCCAAGAGGGAAGCGTTCACCGCCTTCACGTCTCCGACAAAACCGTAATCGACCTCTTTCACCGGACGCTTGTCCGAGCGCATATAATCCAGATCGGCGCCCGTCAGACCCAAGGCGTTCAGACCCAAAGCCTGCAAGCTCGCCACGATGTTCTTGTTCACCAAGCCAGCGTAGACCATCGTCACCACCTTCAGCGTCTCCGCATCCGTGATGCGTCGCCCGTCCACCATCTTGCTTTCGATGCCCAGTTTTGTGGCGATAGCCGTGGCGGAACGTCCGCCTCCATGTACCAACACTTTCTTCCCCTCAATTTTGGAGAACCTCTCCAGCAATTGCTTCAATGTACTCTCCTCTTCGACGATCTTGCCGCCGACCTTTATAACCGTCAACTTCTCCATACGAAAAAACTTATACAACAAAAAACGAGGAAGGCCTTATACGACCTCCCTCATTCTATATAGACATTATGATTATTTGTTCTTCAACAAGTCGCGGATCTCCGTCAACAGGATTTCCTCCTTTGTTGGCTCTGGCGCTGCAGCAGGAGCAGGAGCTTCCTCCTTCTTCTTCTTCAGTGAGCTAAGCAATTTGATGAACGCAAAGATGCAGATCGCAACGATCAGGAAGTCGAAAGTCACCTGCAGGAAGTTACCGTAGTTCAACGTAGCCACACCAGCCTCTTGTGCTTGTGCGAGTGTATCGAATTTCTGGTCGCCGCCCAATTGGACGAACAAACCGCTGAAGTCCACACCACCCACGGCCAAACCGACCAATGGCATGAAGATATCAGAAACCAATGAGGAGACGATCTTACCGAACGCACCTCCAATAATCACACCGACAGCCATGTCGATGACGTTGCCCTTCATGGCAAACTCTTTGAATTCATCTAAAAGTTTCATTTCTTAGTAATTTTTGGTTTTTTTTAATGTTCAAAATTACAAATCTTAATCAAAAAAACATACTAAAAATAATTGTTTTTTACGATAAAAATCATCGAAGGCCTTTAGATGGGTCATTTCCTATATCTCATTGTGAATCAGTTTATAAGCGATAGAGCCTGGTTGCGGGCTCGCCGGGCAATTCTCCCTGTCGAACCAGCGGGCATCCGATAGCTCATCCTTTTGCAGTTTGATCTCTCCGCTCTCGTATTCGGCGGTGAAGGCCAGCATCAGTTGGTCGGGGAACGGCCAGCTCTGACTGCCCCGGTAGCGTATGTTCTTCACCGTTATGCCTACCTCCTCCATGATCTCGCGGCGCACAGCGTGCTCGGCGGATTCGCCTACCTCCATGAAGCCCGCGATGCAGGCGTATATGTCCTGGTTGCGTTGCGTATGACGGGCCAATAGTATCTTGTCCCCACGGTTCACCAGCACGATGACGCAAGGCTCTATGCGTGGGAAATAGATCTTCTTGCAGTGGGGGCACTCCTTTGCGGTGAGTTCCGCATGATCTTGTAAGGGGCTGCCGCATTTGCCGCAGAACTTCCAATCCCTGCGCCAAGCGAGCAACGCGCGGGCACGTGCCAAACGGAAGGAGTCTTCCTCCGCATGCTCCGCGAAGTACAGGCGGATCGTCTTCAACTCATAGCCCGCCGGGAAATCCTTCCCCTCGCCAAGGTCTATCGCACAGACACCGAAGGATGGCTCGTCGAAGAAATCAGCCTCAACGAATTTAGCCTTCAACTCGCACAAGTCATGGAAGGATAGATCCTTTCCTCCCTCCTTTAGCAGGAGATCCCTTCCCGACAATGCGAAACATGCGCTACCTGATTCCTTAGGATTCACTATCATTGCCATACATTACCAACATCTGAGATTCATTTTCCACACAAATGTACGACAAATGAATCGAATACTCAAATGGCTTCTTCCTCATGTAGTGCGAAGCCGATCTCCTCCAAAGCTCGACGCAGGTCTTCCGTCTTGGCGTTGCCCTCGATATGCGCCTCTCCGCTGGCCAAGTCCACCGTGACGGAAACGACCCCCTCGACAGCTCGCAACGCCTTCTCCGCTGCCTCCCTGCAGTGATTGCAAGTCATTCCCTTGATGTGGTAGTGGGAGTGGTTGGAGGAGTGCGCCTTCTCATGGTCACAATGACCCTCTTCGCCGCAACAGCAATGCGCATGGGCGTGGTGGTGACCGATTCCTAACTTAGGCAGCACGAGCGCATTGATCAGCAGGAGGATGAGCACCGCTGTGCATGCCCATGAGAACCATGAGTCACCCTCCTCGTGCAAGGCGGCACTGCCGACAAGGTTTGAGAGGAAGTCCACGATGCCATGGAATTGCAGGTAATCGATGAATATGCCGCAACAGATGGAGCCCACGATGATGGATGCGAGGTAGGTAACCAGCGTACGAGTGCCAAGCACCTTACGGACGACGAGGATGGAGGCCATGTTGCAGGCCGGACCCGCCATCAGCAAGACCAGTCCCGCACCAGGCGTGAGCCCTTTCAGAATCAATGCCACAGCGATCGGGATGGAGCCCGTCGCGCAGAGATACATGGGTATGGCGATGCAGATCACCAGCAGCATAGAGGCGAAGGTATTCCCCTTGAAGACCGCAAAAGCCTCGTCCGGCACGAACACCGTGATGAGTCCCGCCACGATGAGTCCGATCATCAGCCACTTGCCGATGTCCTCCATCATCTCTTGGAAGGCATAGATCAGCGCTTCCTTTATCTTCCCGCCGAAAGAGGAACCTTCATGGGAGTGTGTGCCGCAACCGCATGATTCCTCGTGGCAACAGGCATGTGAGGCCTCGTGCGCATGCTCCTCCGAATGTGTGTGCTCCGCCTTCTCCTTGGCGAAGATATTCACCATGGAACCGCCGAAGATGGCCGTGACCAGCGCTGCGATGGGGCGGATGATGGCGAAGGCCCATCCCATGAGGCTATAGGTGGCGATGATGGAATCAACACCCGTCTGAGGCGTGGAGATTAGGAACGACGTGACAGCGCCCTTGGATGCGCCCTCCTTACGGATGGACATGGCGGTCGGTATGACGCCGCAGGAACATAGCGGTAGCGGTATGCCGAACAAGGCGGCGCGGAGGACAGACCCGAAAGAGTCGTCCGCTAAATACTTCGTGTAGAATCGTCCGGGGATGAAGGCATGCATCAGCCCGGCAAGCAGAAATCCCAGCAACAGATAGGGGGACATCTCATTCATTAAATGTAAAATCTCACTCATAACTTTTCCTTTTTTGTTTGATACAAAAGTAGAGCATGATTTCTGCAACTCAGTTGCAAAGTTGAGTTGGCAGATCTCCATTTTTATAATAACTTTACATGCGTGAGTCGTTTACACTCTTCGCACAGGGGTTGCGGCTCTTCCTTGTATTAATTATCCATAGTAGTACGAATCGGCATGAAAGCACTTACGATAGCAATCCTCGCATGGACATCCTTCCTTTTCCCGGTGTCTCTTTTCGCGCAAAAGAGCCTTTACATTCCCCGGGAGTGGAAGAATCGGACCGACACTATGATCTATAGTGAGAACGATCCCAACAACCAATACACATGGTCCAAGTCCCGTTCGAAGGAGAGTGATAACTTCATTGTTTATTGGGACAAATATTACGGCAATACAAACCCTACGAACGCGCCTTCAACCTATCGGGTGGATATTGACGACCTACTGAAAAAATGCGAAGGCTTCTATGCCAAGAACATTGGTGAGCTAGGCTTCTGTGACGAAGGCAATTCTAATGTCTCAAAATACAAGATGATGGTTCTACTGAACCATACCACCGAATGGATGTGCTATGGTGGCGGATATGACGATGTCATCGGTGCCCTTTGGCTCAGCCCAAGCACCAGCAAGCCTGTCGGACATTCCGTCGCTCATGAGGTTGGACACTCTTTTCAATATCAGGTCTACTCTGACCTTAAAGGCTATTCGGGCTTCCGGACCGCCATCGGCAGCGGTTCCACCTTCTGGGAGCAGACCGCCCAATGGCAAGCCAACCAGTCCTATCCCGCATTGAAGTGGGAGCAGAGCTGGAATCTATTCATGAATACCCACAATTATGCGATGACGCACGAGTGGCACAGGTACCAGTCTTATTGGTGGCACTATTACCTCACCGGGAAATATGGTATCGATGTCATAGGCGAACTATGGCGCTTCAACCCTGGTTATGGGGCGGACCCGAACGAGAGCTTTATGAAGAAGATGAACATGGATGCTTCCGACCTCTATATGGAGTATTTTCTTTATGCCATGAAGATGGCCACGATGGACATGGATAACGTGCGGGATGAGGCGGATGGTTACATCGGCACGCTCCGCTATGATTACATTGCGCTCGGGGCGGCTAAGTATCAGGTGACGTACAGCAGTTGCCCGCAAAGCACTGGCTTCAATATCATCCAGCTCAATGTACCGAAGGCGGGCACTGAAGTATCCGTCGATTTCACATCGCTGGCGAAGGGCGCATCTCTTCCCAAAGGGGACGCGAAACAATATTTTAACGGGGAACGGTTCGTAACCGCCAATGTATCAGCTTATAATACATTCAACCAATACTCATCCCGCGGTTTTCACTTAGGCTATGTAGCACTTATGGCGGATGGTTCAAGGAAATACTTTTATGACGAGGAGGTCTATTGCACCAGTTCCGACGCCAGTGCGGAGGTGAAAGGTGTGGCGAGTTGCGTGGTGCCCGAAGGGGTGAAGAAACTGTTCCTGGTCGTTTCGCCTTCTCCTTCCGCATACATTCAGCATAAGTGGGACGAGGAGATCACGAACGATGACCAATGGCCCTATACCGTTGAATTTAAAGGCACTAACATTTGGGGAGCGGCTAATATCTCCGATATGGAGGAGATCAAGGATGTGGAGCTTTCCTACGACGTATATTTCCCTGCCTCATCAAGCGTTTACCAAGGCATAACCCTGAAGGTGGAAGGAGCTGCGGCATCCAACCTTGGAACGGCCTTCCAGATGCAAGCCTCCGCAGTGGGTACCCTTCTCACGCAATGGACAAGCTCGGGACCAACCGATGGACATGCCATGTTCTATGCGGTCGATGCCAACGGGGTGATCAACAACTCCGCCTCCTCGGCGAATGGTTACGGACATTGGTTCTCCGCCTCCGGCAACCGTTGCGATTATGCCTCTGGCTACGTCTTCAGCGAGTTCGACGCCAACAGCCTCACGTTCTCTCTTGGACAATATCCGGGCAAGGTGGCGAACGGTTTCAACTATACGATCCGCCAAGCCATCAAGTATCAAAAGGGAGGCAAAACAGCGGTGGCCACTTTCGTGTTTAATATCCATATCACATCCGAACGTACAGGATATGAACTAATAGAGGAAGCCACTAACGTATTGACATATTCTTCCGAAGGAATCTATCCAATCGCCTACTACTCGATGTTAGGCATACAAATCCCTTTACTGCAGCAAGGCATTAATCTTGTGAAGATGAGCGACGGTAGTGTGAGGAAGGTGAGGAGGTTGCCATAGGGTGTACATAGAATTATCTCGATAAAAGTGTGAGTAAACTACATTTTTATCGAGATAAGTGGAATTTCTATTACAAATAAGCCTTCGTCTTCCTAAATATTACCAATTCTAACCGGTAACAAGAAGCGAGACCGAACCGCCTTCCCATCCTTTTCCGCTGGAATCCATTTAGGCATTGATCGGATTGTCGATTCACCACTTTGCGTCCGAACGTCATAAAGGATATTATCTCTTATTCGAAGCGTTGTATAACCGATTGGAGGGGAAGCAGTCCTGAGTAGAGCGCTTTTTTGTTCTCCCGTACCTGCTTCAGCATCTTCACGTAGGCTATCGCAGCTTGTTTAACGACACGATGGCTCTTCGTGGGTATGATCGTGTACAGGATTATTTTCAGGAACGCCTGTGCGCGAAGGCGGAGGCATTCGTTTGAAGATTTATGTAAATCGTTAAATATAAATCTATTGCGAAGGAATATGCCTTGCACGTATTCTTTGCTGAAATTGCTGTTGATGGTCTGGGAGTGGCAATGCTTGCAGAAGGTCTCCTCGGTGTAATAGCATTTCCAACCTTTCCTCCATGCCCGTAGGCTGACGTCGAAATCCTCGAAATAGAAGGGTGAGAAGATCTCATTGAAACCTTGTAGCTCCAGCATCTTCTTGCGGCTTACCAAGGCGTTCCCTCCGCAGAGGTAGAAGGTGAATGGTCCCTTCGTCTCCCTATTGTCTTCGTAATGGATTCTATGCTTTTTGCACTTAGGTGCTTTCTGCCCTTCTAACTTCTTCTCTCCAAGGCTGTCGCGGATTTCCGAGAAGACGCCGAATGTATCTTCCTGGTCGAAGTAGGGGATGGTCTTCTCGAAGAAATCATCGTTCAAGACCATATCATTATTTAGGAACAGGACCAGTTCATGTTTCGCCTGATGGAGACCTCGGTTGGATGTTTTGGAGAAGCCCATGTTCTCCGTGTTCTTCAGGTAGATGACCTCTGGGTAGTTCTCCGTCAGGAATACATCGGTACCGTCGGTGGATGCGTCATCCACGACAATAGTCTCATATTGAGGCACTTGCCTGCTATTTCGCAGTGTCTCCAATAGGCTAGGCAGGTATTGCTCCAGTAACTCTTTCCCGTTAAAAGAAGGAATAACCACCGATATATTTTTTTTCGTTCCCATTCTATTCTACTTCACGATCACGCCACCGCCGATCACCTTACCTTCCTGGTAGAGGACGACGGATTGTCCAGGGGTGACTCCCCAGACGGGTTGTGCGAAGTGTACCTTCATCTTGACGCCGTCCGTCTCGATGGTCGCGGGTGTCGCCGGACTCTTATAGCGGATGCGGGCTTCGATGTTTGGATTGTTTTGCAACGCTTCGAGGTCGGTGAACTGGCAAGCGCGGGCTTCCAGTTTGTCGCTCAGCAGATCCTCACGGGTTCCCAGTTTGACCGTATTCTTCTTGGCGTTGATGCCCGCCACGTAGCGGGGTTCCCCGAAGGCTACCCGCAAGCCTTTGCGCTGGCCTATCGTGTAGTTTTGGTACCCTTCATGGGTGCCTATCTTTCGGCCCTGCATGTCGACGAAGTGTCCCGGGACGCACTGTTCCGCATAGTTCTCCACGTTCGTCTGCAGGAAATCACGGTAATCATCGTTAGGGATGAAGCAGATCTCTTGGCTTTCGGTCTTGGTGGAGAGCTTCTCGTAGCCTCGCTGTTTGGCCATGGCCCGCACCTCCTGTTTGGTGTATTGTCCCAGCGGGAAGAGCGTCCGTGAGAGGAACTCCTCCTTGATGCGCCAGAGGAAGTAGGTTTGGTCCTTAAGGGTATCCACCGCATTGCAGAGGTAGTGGTGGCCGTTCTCCTCCTTGATCTGTGCGTAATGGCCCGTCGCGATGTAGTCGCAACCCATTTGGTCGGCCACCTCCAGGAGTTTGCCCCATTTAATGGTGGCGTTGCAGATGACGCAAGGGTTAGGCGTGCGTCCGGCCATGTATTCGTCTATGAAGTTTTGGATGACTGACTCCCTGAAGTTCTCCCTCAGGTCGACGATATGGTGTTCGAAACCGAGCTTTTCGGCCATCCGTTTGGCCTCCATGATTGCGTCGATGGTGCAGCATCCCTTCTCCTTGGCGATGCAGCTCTCCTTCATGCTGTCCCAGGTACGGTAGGTGACCCCCACTAAGTCGTAGCCCTGCTCTTGGAGCAAGATGGCGGACATCGTGCTGTCGATGCCTCCGCTCATGGCCATTAACACCTTCCCTTTGCTCATGGTTGCCGAAGAGTTATGGTTTATACGTTGAATCGGAAGTGCATGATGTCACCGTCCTGTCCGATGTATTCTTTACCCTCTATGGAAATCTTACCGGCTTCGCGGCAAGCCGCTTCGGAGCCGAGGGCCACGTAGTCCTCGTATTTGATGACTTCGGCGCGGATGAAGCCCTTCTCGAAGTCCGTGTGGATGATGCCGGCGCATTGCGGAGCCTTCATGCCGCGGCGGAAGGTCCAGGCGCGGGTCTCGTCCGCACCTGAGGTGAAGAAGGTCTGGAGATCCAGCAGCTTGTAGGCCGCCTTGATCAGTCTGGCCACGCCCGACTCCTTCAGTCCCACCTCTTCGAGGAACATCTGGCGCTCCTCGTAGGTCTCCAGTTCGGCGATGTCCGCCTCGGTGGCGGCCGCCACGATCAGCATGTCCGCCTTCTCCTCCTTGATCGCCTCCGCTACCGCTTGGGTATATTTGTTACCGCTGACGGCGCTGGCCTCGTCCACGTTGCAGACGTAGAGGACAGGCTTGGTGGTGAGGAGGAAGAGGTCTTTGACGATAGGCTTCTCCTCCTTGGTGAGTTCCACAGTGCGGGCAGACTTGCCAGCCTCCAGTGCGGCCTTGTATCTCAGGAGGATGTCCAGCACCGCCTTAGCTGTTTTGTCGCCTCCGGTCTGGGCCTGTTTCTGTACCTTTTGGATGCGGCTCTCGACGGTTTCCAGGTCCTTGAGTTGGAGTTCCATGTCGATGATCTCCTTGTCGCGCACAGGGTCCACGCTACCGTCCACGTGAGTCACGTTCTCGTCGTCGAAGCAGCGGAGCACATGGAGGATAGCGTCCGTTTCGCGGATGTTGGCGAGGAATTTATTACCCAGGCCTTCACCCTTGCTGGCGCCCTTCACGAGGCCGGCGATGTCCACGATCTCCACCGTGGTAGGGATGACACGTTGCGGATGGTCGATCTCCGCCAGTTTGTTGAGGCGCTCGTCGGGCACGGTGATCACGCCCACGTTAGGCTCTATTGTGCAGAAAGGGAAATTAGCCGCTTGCGCTTTCGCGTTGGATAAACAGTTGAATAGGGTTGACTTTCCTACGTTAGGCAACCCCACGATGCCACATTGTAATGCCATATTATGATATTATATTATTTCTTTTAATTCTTTCCGCGAAGATACCTATTCTTTTTTAGTTTCCCCTTTTTGTGGTTGATTATTTGTTTTGCGGGGGGGGATAGGGGGGAGTAGCTCAATCGTTTGTATTGAGCAACCAGTCTATCGCCGAGTGGATTTTGATTGTTTTACCCTTCACTTCCTCAGTGCGTGACGGTGTTATGGCAATCAATGTTAGGTTGTCGCAATTTAGCTTTTCTGCGCCATCCACCAAAGCAGAGGTTTCTCTATTGAATGTTTTGGGTGAACTTATGTCGTATGCGACTTGTATCAGTTCTTGGGGAGTGTTTTGGTTACAAACTACAAAGTCAATTTCTTTTGAATGAGAGGTTGGTTTGTAGTAATAAACATCTAAATATCTATTTGAACAACGACGAAGCAATTCAATATATACCACATTTTCCAATCGCCAACCCAGATTTTCAGCCGCCATGGAGTAGTCACGATTGTTTTCCAATCCTGTATCTACAAGATAGGCTTTTTCTCCTATGATCCTTTCTTTGCTTTTGAAGGAAAATTTTGGCAGCAATTGGACAAGAAACGCTTGACGTAGATAATCGACGTAGTTTCGTAAAGTTTTGTCGGAAACATTCAATATCTCCGACAATTCATCATAATTAACGCATTGGCATGGTGTGCTAATTAGCTGATAGGAGGTTTTTCGAAGAATATCCACGTTACGTATTCTAAAACGTTGCTGGATATCTTTTTGCAAGACAGCTTCTAACAAACTTTGCATGTACCCTCGTTTGTTGTTTAAAGACTGAACTTCGGGGAAACCGCCGTCGTTGACATACTGAACGAAAGCATTCCGTCGAATGGCTTCTGCCTTTGTCGTAAGTGATTTTGTATCAATGGTATGATAGGCACAATATTCCGCGAACGAAAAAGGGAACAAACGAATTTCATTATACCTTCCTGTCAGATGCGTTGCCAGTTCGCCACTCAGCAATTTAGCATTGCTACCCGTAATAAAAACCCGAAGGCCCGACCTCAGCAATCGGTTGATAAAGATATGCCAGCCATCTACATTTTGGATTTCATCGAAAAACACATACTTGACATCAACGCCATATATTTGATAGAGGCTCGTCAGCAGGAGATTCAGTTCATTCGTCTGCATACCTACAAGCCTGTCATCATCGAAGTTGGCGTATGCATATGTAACGCCGTGTTCTTTCAATACTTTATGGCAAAGTGTTGACTTCCCACTTCGACGGACACCTATCACCACTTGTGCCAGTTGGCTATCGAACTCGAAAAAATGTTCCTCCCCCCGCTGTACCCAGAGATCAGGTGTATAATTGAGCACCTCTTCTCTCTGTTCCTCAAGCACTTGCAGTATAACTTTCTCGTCTATCATACCTGATTAGTTTTGCGCAAATATACTTAAACTCCGATATTTTGCAAAATTTTTAGTCGTAAACTCCGATATTTTGCAATTTTATTAGACTTAAACTCCGATAATTTTCAAAAATAATAGAAGTATACTCCGATAAATTCGTGAAATATCGGAAAATGGAATGTGCGTTGGGTGGTTGTGGAGTTGGTTTATCGTCTTACTTGACGAACCAGTCGGGATTTCCGACAGGTTGCAGGTCCGATTGCAAATGGAAGAGAGACAAAGCTATTATGTTTGTTGAGAGTGTAGTAGGATGTCTATGCTCCTCAACATTGGTTATGAGCAAGCCATATTCATGCCTTTTCACCTTCATTAACTCGAATTCCAAATTCGTTTTGTACCATTTCATCTTTTGCAACATGGCATAGAGGTGATTCAAATACAAAAACTGGGATTCTTTCTTAGGATAGCTTCCAAAGGTGAAAAAATGTATAAATAATATTTTCGAATTTTACATCAAGACAATAATTGCAATCAAAATTATGACAATCAAAGAAATAACATTGATAATTATATTGTATTTTAATTTATCCTGAATGCCACGCAGTAAACTTTTAAATTCACCAGTTGCATCGGATAGTTCTTTTATCGCAGCACTTGAAGTATTATAAATGACATCTCTGTCTTTTTGGAATTCTTCATTCTTTTGAGAATAATCCTTTTCTATGCTATTAATAAGGTTCTTCATTTTTTCCGTTATGGTTTCAAGTTCGCTAACATATTTTGATGTAGACGTTTTTAAACCATCGTATGACTCAACAATTTTAGTTACCTGAAGGCGAGCAGAATCTAAAGATTTTAGATTCTCTTCTAACTCAATTAGAGTATCGTTTATTTTCTTGTCTATCATTTCTTTGTATAATTTGAGGTTATTTGCTTAAAATTATTCAGATGTTTTTTTAAATATATGTACGACTGGAGCTTTTGAAAATAATCTTTATCAGACTCATTTATAACTGCATGATTTACAAGTAGATCAGAATACTCATTTAGTAAATCTAAATTACCTTGCTTTGTGTAATATAGTAATATAGATTCATAATCATTAAATAGTTCTTCTTCCAGCATGTCATTTTCTTGTTGCCTAAGGAAAAGTATGCAGAAAATATTCAAAAAATTAAGTACAGGATTCATATCTGCAACGGCACGTCTTATAAGACGAACTGCACCCTGCAAGTGCTTGACATTGTCTTTCTGAGAATCATTGTTAACAATATCAGGATCAACAACTCTCATATACTTTCTTACAAGCTCGAAATCTGTTATCTCACTCTCACTATGGATGTCATAATTCGTGTCATCTTTTAGTGAGAATGGAATCTCTTGCTGAACGCTAGAATCAAATGTAATGAACCCTTCTCTTGCGTATTTTGAATTGAAGTAGTAATAAATGAAGTCTTTTAAATCCTCATTCGTTTCCTTCCAGTTTTTTCCTGAGTTTATGGCCATCTTACAAAATTGCTCCATATCCATAATACCTCTAGCTCTTTTATCTGCGATACTTCGATAGATAAATGACGTTAGGTGTTTGAGACATGCCATGATGGTACCATCCACCATAGCCATCTGCTTTACTTCTCTAATCATCACGTCAACTCTATCTTCTGAATAGTATTTGCGATAATACAAACGAAGGTAGTCATAATAGCGTGATTCGTCTTGGCATATTGTTGTTATACGGAAAGTCTTTTTGGCATAGTCTTCTGTAAAATCATCAATTAAGCCAATAATACACATTCTATAAATTGCCTTTTGAATTGCATCTTTATAATCTGCAGAACCATTTATAGTTATATTTCCAGCATTCTTTGTTTTGAAAAGTGGCATATTTTTACTCATCAAGTAACTATTATATCCGTTAAGAACGCTCTCTGTTTCATCATACGACACATAATATGTTAGAATAGTTCCCTTACCATATCTATCGATAAATTGCAAGATACCATTACTTCTTCCGAACTTTATGTCTTCTGTTCCAGCAATTTCCTCATTACTTATCCGAACTTGAAGTCTTTTCATAAGAAGTTCCATAACGTATAGTTCAAATTCTTCTCCAAGAAAATTACTGTCATAGAAAAATTTATTGTTGGAATAATCTGCTGAATAATGATTCCATTGACCTGTTCTGGCATTTTTAACAGGAAAAGTTTTAGGAGAATACATGATGGTTGCAAGAGCCATTTTCTTGTCACGCCCAGCACGTCCGGCTTCCTGTACAAAAGACTCCAAAGAACCTGGGTAATTGAGGTGTACAGTAAGACGTACATTTGGTTTGTCTATACCCATACCAAATGCTTTTGTTGCAACCATTAAGTTTGTTTTACCAGAGAGGAATTCATCTTGACAACTGGTGTCATCACCACCTTTGTAAGTAGAAATGCGATTAATATCATGCGACCTTAAAGTATTTGCAACTGAAGGCACACTAAGATTTGACTTTTCTGATGCGCGTAAACAGAATACAATGCCAGCTGTGTCAGTTTCTCTTGCTCTATACCAGTTGCTATCAACTTCAGTAGACAGATCTGTTGAATAGACTTCCTCCGTCTTCTCTTCATCCGTAATATTCTCTCTTTCAAGAAACCGTCTTTTAATAGTGTCTATACTGTCATCATCTTGTATTTCTTTAATTTTCGCAGTCGCATCATTAATTGCATTCAAGAGAGTCGCTTCTTTTATATCACCTACATTCCAAGCTTTTGAAGCTGCTGATGCATCTACAGGATATATATAGTATTGTAATTCCAGTCGATTGGTGTTTTCGTATCTGACAGTAGCATCATCTTCCAAAGAATATGAGTTGTTACCAGACAGTTCTCTTTCAACATCAGCAAGTACATCAAAAGAGGCAGTTGCAGTCAAGCCAAATAATGATATATGATTGTCTTCACCTTCGACTTCTTTTGGTAAGACATAATTGTAGAGATTTCGACCTAGATGCAGATAGGCAAGACGGAAATCGTGTCCCCATTCAGAAACGCAGTGGACTTCATCAATGACTCCATATGCAAAATACACATCTGATTCACGCATTGAACGCAAAACCTCTCTGAAACGATGTATGCTAAGACGTTCTGGCGACAAGAACATAATCTGAATCTGTGAACCAGTAAGGGCTTGTTCTCGTTTTTGCCCTTCAGCATAATCTTTTGTAATATCGCTATTGATAAATGATATACAGTCAATACCTGTCTTCAGCAAACCATCATACTGGTCTTTCATCAATCCTTTCAACGGATCAACCACTAGCGTTACAGCTGGTTGGAGCATGGCTGCGAGCTGATATGTTAAAGACTTACCGCCTCCAGTTGGTAACAATCCAATGACACTTTTTAATTGCAAAGCTCTACTGAGAATAGGCAACTGTCCAGGTCTGAAATCTTTTTTCCTGAAAATCAGATTCAGGAAATAACGGAGGTGTTCACATTCCTGTTCGAGATTATGATAGTTTCCTTGTGAATCTTTTTTTACTAATGGTTTATACTTGATTCTTTCTGTTGTATATAGGATTCTGTCTTCATAAATTGATGATGAAGAACGTACAATGAAGTAACAATCATTATTTGTCTTATACTTCGAGAATACCACTCCTTCAGGATTGGAGACTTTATCAATTGAAACATCAATAATGGCATCGTAAACAGTAGTGGAGTTTGCATTTCTTTTACCATGAACATTGATAACGGGTAATGTCATGTCATCAAAATCCTGCGTCATTGCAATCAAATGATGATATAATTCCATAAAGTCTTCAAAAGCTATCTGAGCTACCTCTGTTTCTTCTTCTATGACAAGGATGTCTAAATATTCTTTATGCAAGTCAATTCGGTCAGAAATCAATGATTCCACGAATGTCTTCTGGATTCTTGCTATAGCATTAAGGCTCTTTTTCTTTTCCCTTTCAGTATAGTTGGACACATAGTCCAGCACTTTTTGACTTGCCAATGTTGGTCTTCCACGAGAGATCAGGTTACTAATTAACGCATAGACAGGACATAGGTTCTTATGCGCTGTCATGTCAAATGGTGCAAGTATGTCAAATGCGCTTTCCTGAGTGTTTCCATTCAAGACAGTGTCTGAATATGACGCATAGTATTGAACTGGTGCGAAATAACTATACTTGTGAAGTATTTCATTGTTATTAGCAAGGCTAAATGTGAAACTCTTAATTAAGCATCCATATGCCTTGCCATTAGGATGATGGCCGAAGTTCGTATCACGGTAATCCGTGAAAATGTGAAGCCCATCTTTGATGAAATAGTTGCAAAATGCATTGATTCGGCTCTCATTTAAATTTGCGGGGCCAATGCATAGTGTAATATGATGGGTACCTGAAGAAGTGATAAGTTTAGAAACACCTTTTAAGCTGACTTCTTCTATATCAAGGATGTTTGAAAAGACATGAATAACACATGGTTCTTCAATATCGATTTGTGTTATCGAATTACTATTGTCCCCTTTATCTGATGGTAGGAAGTCCGGTATATCGACGATTTTAACATCGGAATCACCTAATGCTTGTGTAACATGTAAAACTGCTCTTTGACGTGCAACTTTAGAAGGCTCTTCAAGTGTGACTTTCTTCAGTTTCGACAACAAACGATGTTGACGCAATTTCTCAATGACAGCTACCGTTCCTATACCTTGGCCACAGCCCCAATCATAGATCTCCACGCCATTGTTTACTGCACTATATGGAAATTCTGTATTGTCCAATGCCCTTGACAGCTTTTTGTAATGCATATTGCCATAGGCCGCCATATATGCGCAGCATTGTTCTTCTGTTTCGAGAATAGCTGTTCCGTGTTCCAATGTTCGTTCTTCGCTATCCCTATACGCCCAGGGACATAACTTGAATGGCTCAGGAACATAACGTAAGGAGACCTTGATGATATCATCTATAGTCAGTTCACCTATATTCTGTATTTCGGTTATGTAGCTCATAAGGTTCCTCTGTTATTTCCCTGTTATTGTTTCACCCCACGGGTTATTTTTATGACAGTTCAAATTGAGTGTTGCTGCCTCTTTACTTGTATTCGCATAACAATACTCACACAAATGTGGACAAGTGTTATACTCCCCGATGTCTTTGCTTACCATGCATCCACAAGCTACACGTTGTCCTTTGTCTGCATTGTTTTTCTTCTTTATGGCAAATTGATTGGCATTCAACATTATTGCGTTAGCAGGAATTGGTTCTGCGCCAAATAGAGAGTTCTCAATTGTGTGAATTTCGACGCCAAGAAACTTCATTAACTTTGTATCTTTATATGCGAAACGAATCATCAAATTATCATCCACACAGTGATTATGTTCTATGCCGTCAAGGTCTGCAACTTCGCCACATGTTGCCAAGGCGTAATTCCATCCTTTTCCCTTGTTTAAATCGACCAATCGAGAAGCGAACTCTATCATCTGCTCTTTTGTCCACTCTGAATAGTTTACTTTGTTTTTTTCAAGGTTTGCCTTGACTTTCTTGTATGAAGAGATGTCTGCATAACTGAAGACCAACTTTTCCGTATAACCTAATAGTTGGTCTCCTATGTTTTCTATTTTTTGTAGTAAACCATTTATTGTTATTTGATCTGTTAGGATTAATGGATCGAACCGCCAAATCACTCTTCCCTTGCCCAATTTCTCGACCAATGTCTTAAATGTTTCGATCCTTTCTTCGACTTTTGGCACGCCACGTTCTAACCCCTCTGCAACATAATCATTCAATGTAAATTGAATATAACAATTGATATCATGTTCTTTCAGGTAATCCAAATGACTGAGCAATGGCTTCGGATTTTTGGACCAGAAGACAATAAAACGAGTGTCTTCATACGAAACATATGACTTTACTCCATTAAAAGGATTTGTCCAAGCGGAGTAGCCAACCTTTAATCGATGGAAGAACCAATCCGCATAGAATGCAGGAATATCGGTGCTTCTGCTTGCAGAAACTATTAAAGGGAACTGTGCATCAGTCCATTCTCCGTTCTCAAGTTCTATCTTATCCTTTCTCCATTGTGCCATATGTGGTTACAAATATTCTTCAATTCGTTTGTTTTAAAGAATAATTAGGGAGCCTTGTCACTTGCTTCCTAACTTTGTAAGGACACGTCAGTAAACATTTTCTATATGTCCATCCACACACAAGGGCGTAGACGGGTGCAAATGTAAAAATTAATCCCCAATCAAAGGAAGTCCAGGGAGATTTTTTGGCAAAGGATTAGGGAATGTCTCCTCTACTTATCCATTGGTGATAATGGTTTGCATTGGCACAATTTTGTCCAGATTATTTCTTGGTTATTATTTGATGCAATTTTATTTCTTGTCTCCAAACAACAGTTTCAATTGTTTGTCAAAGTCACTCATGATTTCACGATCTTGAATGATGCGGAACTTATCGTATTCAGTAAGTGCTTTTTCTACCGCTTGCTCATGCGTCACACTTCCTGCATCTGGCAGTAATGGACGGTTGTTCAAATCCATATAGCGTTGTAATAGTTGTGACCAGTCTGCCATAGTCATAAGAATATGATCTTCGGCTCGTTGCTCGGCAATATCAATGAAGGCATTGCTCAATCTGTTCAACGAATCAACCTCCTTTTCGCTCAGGTAGTTCTTAGCCACTGTGACATCTGATTTGACAACTCTTCCATCCGGGGCATTCTTCCATGACGTCAATCCCATGTGTGGACGTTCCGCGTCTGCACGGTCATAGATGATTTCGGCAGCAGTCTGTTTAGTTACGGCATAATGCATCATATTCTGTACCGTCTTAAAAAACAACTGAGTTTCTTCTGAATCCTTGTCATAGTCAGAACTACATTCACTATATATATCTGTGATTTTTTGATAGTAACGTCGCTCGCTGATACGTATCTCGCGGATGCGGTCAAGTAAATCATCGAAGTAGTCTGCCCCGAATACATTCTTTCCCTTCAGCCGCTCATCATCCAACACAAAGCCTTTGGTAAGGTATTCTTTCAGTACCTGTGTCGCCCAAATACGGAACTGTGTCGCCTCGTAACTATTCACTCGATAACCCACTGCAATGACAACATCGAGGTTGTACATCATCACCTCTCCAGACCATTTGTCCGAAGGTATCCTAATTTTTCGGATAGTGTCGGACAAATGGATCTCTCCACTTTCATCAATCTGCTTTAGATGGTAGTTGACAGTACGTACATCTATTCCAAACAACTCTGCCATTCTCTGCTGTGAAAGCCAAAATGTTTTGGTGTCGAAGACAACTTGAACCTGCACCTTCCCTCGTCCACTTTTATACATCAAGATGGAAGATTCCATGCTTCTCATGGCTACATCAGGAGTCATAGTCGCACTGAAATACTGCTGTGCTGCTTTCACCATCTTTTTCTTTTGGTCAGCATTCATAACGACAGCCATACAAGCAGCGCGTGATAGGTGGATACTCGTCACTTCTCTAACAGCACCACTGCCTAGTTCTGCCATCTCAGTAATTTCCACAAAGTGATCGACAAGATGATAACCCTTCTGTGTAGTCCATGCCTGTGCCTTTGCTATGACACGTTCAAAGTTCCAGTACTTGCCATAGCCCATCACACGTGCCAACTTACGCGAGTTCCACCATTCCCTGCCATCTGCATCAACCTCCCTTAACTGCTCGAATGGAGATTGAAGTGCTGGAATATTGTCGTTATTATTCATGTCATTATTGTCTTTTGCAACTATCATATCAGTATAGTTCTTTCGAATCGTACTCAAAAGGTACAAACTGTTTTATCCTTTTCATCCTATCCTTGTGAACTAACGAGTTTTCCTCGGTAACTGACTCTTTCTTCATTTGCCATGATTATCATAACAGTCCACGCACAAAGCGCACACTTCTGCAAATGTAAAAAATAATCACCAATCGGAGGGAGGTCGGGGAGATTTTCTTTCCGCCCTCTGCACGGAGGTGATTTATGGATTCTCTGTGATGAACGATAGAATGGTTTCTCAGGTTTTCTGTCCACCTTTTCTGTCCACCTTCGAAGTTTTCTGTCCACCTCAATCATTCTTTGTCCACCACCTCCCAATGCCCACTATAACCACTTCCCACATAATGAATGTGAGGCATTTTAGCTATATGACGTTTGGTGGTTCTCACTCCTTTTTACTCATTGCTTCAACCGTTTTGCCTCCTTTAACTCCTTCTGTACAAGTTGCACACGCTCAGCCAGTTGTTCTTGGCTTGGCAAAGCATCCTTTATTTTGACGTTGTTGTACGTTGCCACACCCACAGGCGTATTGATGCCTTTGAACGACCATTGTACATCTATTTTTTCCATATCGGAACATACAAGCAAACCTATAGTCGGATTGTCTTCATCAGACTTCAACAACTCGTCAACGGCATTGACGTAATAATTTAGCTTCCCTGCAAATTCAGGCTCAAACGGCTTGGCTTTCAACTCGCAGACAATATAACAACGCAGGCGTATATGATAGAATAGCAAGTCTATCTTACGAGAACGACCACCCACAATAAGTTCCTTCTGTCTGCCAAGAAAGGCAAACCCTGTTCCCATCTCCAACAAAAGGTCTGTCACATTCTTTGTGAGCGCTTGTTCCAACTCTGCCTCGTTATAGATCTCATGTTCAACTGTTGCAAAACCGAAGTTATAGTTTTCTTTCAGAACCTCCTGAACAAGTTTACTTTGCAATGCCGGCATATGATCAGTGAAGTTGTTGACAATCTTGCCTTGATGTTCGTAAAGATTTGCCTTAATACAATTGATCAGTGCATTACGGCTTAACCCTTGTTCTATGGTCTTGTCCACGTAGAATAATGCTTCATCAATGGATTTACATTTAGTTATTATCTCTACGTGATGTCTCCATGGAACGAGTGCAAATGGTTGTGGAAATGCCATGCCGATTTCTTCATCAGTTTTTGAAACCAGTCGCTGAGTTTCTCCAACAGCTTGTTGGAGTTTTAGGCCACTTTGATTATCAGAAGATTGTATTTCCCCACCAACCTGGTGGAGTTTCTCTGAATACAAAACTCCACCAACTTGGTGGAGTTTTGCTGCATGTTGTTTTTCAAGCATTTGTAATTCTGCACCAGTTTGGTGCAGAATCGCATGTTCTGTTTGAGTATAGAACAGATACCACTTTTTCATGTACCAAAGATTGGAAGTTGAGAATCCATCCGCATCAGGGAACTCACGCTTCAAGTCCAAACTTACCTGTTCAACCACCCCTGCTCCCCAACGTTCTTCTGCTTTCTTCTGTACCAAGTCACGCCCTAGCTGCCAGTTGAACAACAGTTTCTCACTATTCACTTTTAGGGCGGCTTTCACTTGCGCCGAACGATAGCGATGCTTGATATCCGCTATCCAATGGACATACTCCTCGTCCAGGTGAATGTCGTGCGATTTGACGAACATCGGTTCTTTGTCACCTCGCATCTCTTTTGAAATTTTCTTTGTCATCTTGATCATTTACAGGTTGATTCAAATCGCTCCTTTCACGTCTGTCAACTGTTTTACATCCGCATTGTATTGACGCATCAATCTCTTCGCTTCTTTGAGAAGTCTTCTGGAAATTGGTTCAAAATCGCTGAACTTGCCATCGCAAGCAACCATTGGGAATCGCCGCTGGGTATGGATGCCTTTCCCATCAAGCATGTACCATGAGACGATGCAAAAATCCATATCTCCTCTGTTCTCTTCCACCTCGTTTATCTCCATGAACACAAGAGAATGTGAATCTATTTTAACAAAGGCGTCGCCTTTTCTGAAACGCTGTATGGGTTTTGATACTAACTTATCCATAATGATTGTTGCTGTTAAGCATTATCTTGTGTACTCTTCTTCCCATCTTTGTTAACCACCTCCCAATGCCCACTATAACCACTTCCCACATAATGAATGTGAGGCATTTTAGCTATATGACGTTTGATGGTCATTGGAGTTACCCCAAATTGTCTTGCCAGATCTTCTGTGGTAACATTGGGATTATCTTTGATCGCCAGCTCAATTTCCCTATCAAGATTGGCCTCTTGAGTAACACCTTGAGTAACACCTTGAGTAACACCTTGAGTAACACTCTTGGTTGGTCTCATAAATGTTACTACGACAAATCCACCATTGACAGTCCATGTCGGAGCAGGAACACCTCTCTTTTGGCAAGCCTCCATGATGCGTTTCACACCCGAACCCCAATTCTCAATATAGGTTGTACTATACAGCACATTAGCGATAAGAGGATTGTATGGGTACGAGATATGAGGCTGGAGAATATTTTCCGGTGTGATTTGAGGAGGCAAAATGCCGGGATTCTCAATTTCGATGCGGTCATCGTAGATGGCGATACCTATAGTCAGATTATATCGCTCGTACTGACGATGGCATAGTGCATTAATAACCACTTCACGTAAAGCTTCTGCAGGTATTTCCAGGTATTCATCACGAACCAATCCGACTATCTTCCCATGCATATTCAAGTGTTTGCGGAAGAAGTTCATAGCCTCATTGAGTAACACGAAGATATTGCCCTCCACTCGTTGATTGTCCATAAACTCATTCTTGTCTGTCCCTTGGAAACGGGCTAGACGCATCGTGAACTGCGTGTACATTCCCGTATCTTTCGTGAAGAGTGCTGTTGCTGCGTTCAGAGGTCTGTTGTCTGAAGTCAACTTCCATTTCCCCAACACATCCTCAATGGATTCGGTTAGAGCAAGATCCGACAACCTTCCCCTCTCAATGCCAAGACGTAAAACGCCACGAATTAATTTTTCATCCAGTGAATTGATGTCAGCAAACTCCGATGGCTGTCTTTCCCAAGCAAACAAGTCTTGCTTACTCCTACGTAACCGTTCTTCATACATGTCACGTGGCATCTCTTTCGTTGTACTCTCCACTTTATGGTATGGACAGCCATGATAAGTATATGGCACCATTCCCCATGCCCATCCTTCAAAGTGCATTGCAATCACCTTGTGGTTTGGTCTTTCGGGGACGTCAATATACTCAACCCGCACATCAACTTGAGGTTCCATATAGCTTAGAGCCTGTGCGATCTCCCTTTGAGTGTTGTCTGTGACTTGTTGCCCCAGAATCTTCAGTGATGTTGGAGCTATGCCAAAAAGGAGCCAGCCCCCTTCTGTATTCAAGAAAGCACAAGCTGTATGCATGCCATCCTTTAGTTCACCTGTGGTCTTCTTTAGTTCCAGTTGACGATGTTCATTACTTCCTATCAGTATCTTTAGTTCATCTATTGTAAGTGCCACGTGTTGTGAGTTATTATTTATTGGTAAAAAACTTTGTTAACTCTTGCATTGTAGTAAAAAGAAGTAGTTGTCGGATTCATATAGTTCTCCCATCAGAAGCAGATACCGAGATTTTCTCGGCATCTGACTCCCTCATGCCTGTCGTTTATCGCATTATTTGCGTATAGAATTCTCCTGCTCTTATGGTCTTTTCGTCCAATTGTTTGCGAAAAAGGGAATCCGCGAATTCCTCTTTGCTCATGATGTCGATGTTCGTGATTTCAAGCAATCTTCTGTTATCCAAGATATTATCTTTTTCGACATGCAAATCAAAGTGACTTGATCCGGATTCTAGCAGGTCCCAGTTATCTTTGGATGTGTATAGTATATCGTCTCTCGTTTCCACCCATAAGACATTGAATGCATAATCGTACTCGCCACTGACGAAATCCAACGTGTCTTTGTCGTCGACGGGATTTTGTATAAACAAAATATATGGATCCACCTTGACACAAAAATAGTTGAAACTTATATTTGGATTGGCGGAACCGTCTTTTGTCACTTTACTTACAATTCCTCCCAATTTTCTTATTTCATTGTCATAAACAACCGCATCGGGTGATATTTTTTTACATATCCAGGGATATGGGTAGATATTTGGATATTCCTTTTCTTCCAGCGTGTAGTTCACCTTAGCGTATTTGTTGAACGAGGTGTCCCTTTTTATGCTTTCGCGGATGTCGTTGATCTTCTTCCATGCGGAATCGCAAAGGTGGCTGGTGTACTGATCGTATTTTTTGCGGATTTCCTCAATCGTCTCCTCGTCCGTTACCCTCTCACGAAATTCAACAATATCACGGTAGGTCACATCCGCGTATTTTAAGTATAGTTCCTTGCCGAGTTGTCTCACAAATGATTCTTCTGACCCAATATATGCAAGAGCATTTTCTATATTCAGGTCGCTATGATCCTTGCATATTTTGACCATCTCTTTATTGCTGAGCGGTTCGGTAATGGACTTGTCAATGGCTGATTTACATGATGTTAATGCACAAATGAAACCTAATAAGATGTACGTCTTTTTCATGATTCTGAATATTAAAACATAGGTTCTGAAAATTTATCTTCTCAACAGCCGCTAGAACCTAACTAAGCGGATGATGAAAAGCCGTTCAATGTGAATAGCCCTCAAAGGTAATAAAATGTAAAATATACACTAATAAATATGCAAGATAAAATGAGTAATAAATACATTTATTATCCATTGTCAATGATATGATGTGTGTAGATGCAGGAAGAGAATCATTTCATATATATCGTAATCATATCATTGTCCATGATTTTATGGTATAGTAAAATAAAAATGACAAGTTGCAGTGAAATATACATTTTATATATAAATTTGTAGTATTGTTTGCTCTTATGGTGAAGTATATGAATAGCTAAATTATTATCGTTATGAAAGAATTGTTTGGTCGAATTTTCCAAATGGGTTTAAAAATGGTACTTGGAATATTAGGATATTCTAGTTTCTCAGGGTGCGGCGCCATGTACGGTACGCCTACTGCGGATTTTGAGATGAGGGGTAAAGTGGTGAATGAGAGAGGTGAGTGTTTGTCTGAAGTTAAAATTAAAAGCTTAATAATAGAGCATGATTCTGTAGAACATGCGAGAACCTTGACCTTCACGGACGAAGAAGGAACTTATAGGGTGATGGAAGATTTATATGACCTCGGATGGAGTGACAATGGATACCCATTCAGCTTCGTTGGCGATACTACGTTGTATGAACCGTTTGATACTATTATCCCGGAGAATCGGCTACATTTCACGGATGATCATGGTTGGTACAAAGGGAAAACATCTATTACGGTGAACGTGACGCTGAAGGACAAGAAGAAATAGCCCAGGCGGTTTAAACTGCTTACATGCTAAAATCTCCATTGATTCCCAGAAAAAATTTTTATCTTTGTTACATGCCTGAATGTGGTGTTTGATTGAATCAGTGTATAACCGCATCTATTTACATAATAAAAAATAATCAGTCATAAAGTATAAGCCATGAAACAGATTTATATCTCTAGAATATCAGCAGTATTGTTCGCTGTTGTTGTGAGTGGCGCTTCTCTATTCGCCAAGAGTGTGGTCCATGTGGAGGAGGCGGGTACACTCTCTTCTCTTTTCGCTGCGGAGGATGGGGAGGTGCAGGTTACGGGTTCCATCAACGGAACGGACGTCAAGTACCTACGCCAACAGATTGAGGAGGGGGCGGTCACTTCGTTGGACCTCTCCGAAGTGCGGATCGTGAGCGGTGGAGAGGCCTACCACGAAGCGTTCCGAACGGAGGACGATGTCTTCGGTGAGGCCATGTTCACGGAATGTACGAACCTGAAATATGTCGTGCTGCCTAAGTCGGTCTCCTCCATCTCGGCCAACGCCTTTTCGCATACTGGTCTGAAGAAGATAGAGATCCCTAATAACATACGTGAGCTGGACCTCGATGCGTTCGCCTATTGCAGATCATTGGACACAGTCGTCATAGGCAGTAAGGTGTTGAGCATCGGGAAGGGCGTCTTCTATGGCTCTTCCGTCAAGGTCGCCTATGTCAAGCCGATTGTTCCGCCGTCGATAGACTACTACCTCTTTTCGTCCCATCCGGACGTCATCGTCTATAATGAATCGTTGGGGGATTACGAGGATTCCTACTGGACGGACTTCGCCACCATCAAGGGTGGCTTGGACGAGTTGTATGCGCAGGAGGCGGATCCTGCGACCGAGCTTCGTCAGCTGCTCCCCACCTTCTTCATGGATGATGCCTGCACGGAGTTGAAGGCGGAGTACAAGGCGATGAGCGACTCGGAGCTGGCCCAGGCGATGGGTGAGGAGAGTATCCTGGATGATATCGTCGCCATTGCCCTGAAAATAAAAAACGAGGAGTGGGCGGCCTACGAGAAGGATTTCAGGATCCATGCATACCCTGCCTACAGCGACGCTAACTATTGGAACACGCTTCTCATGAGCACCGGCGGGTCGTATATGGGAAATCCGACGGGTATCTATTCGAGGGATAACGCTCCGATCTATGTCTTCGTGGATCAGGATGTTCCGAACGACGCCACCCTCTTTTTCACGGGATGTGTCGGCAACGACCTCATCTCGAACGCCAAGTCAGGCACGAAGCTCCACAAGGGTTTGAATATCATTGACGGGTACAAAGATGCCCTCTACTATATCGTCTATACCGCCGACACCCGTTCGATGACGAAGAAACTGAGCGAGTGGCCGGCCATCAAGATCCACGTCGAGGGAGGTGTGGTGAACGGTTACTACGACCTGGCCCGCCATAGCGACGCGGCTTATGCGGAGTTGTTGGAGAATGCCACGCATGAACTCTTTACCGTCAAGGGGGCGGAGACGCTCCTCAACTTCAAGACCTCCACCTACCGGGAGCTCTTTCCTTCCTCCATCGACCATAGCCTTGTCTGGTTTGATAGTCTCACCGTGTGGGAGAAGGAGCTGATGGGCATCTGCGAATCGGTGGTCAACGGCCAGCGAGCCAATGCTCCTTATAACCTGACCGGCGGAGAGGCCTACTTCCCGATCTATTACAACAACCCGAACTTCGCCATCGAGGGGAAGGCCTCGGACGACGGGTATGCGAACTCCTCCCCTTATCGTACCTCATATAACTCAACGGATTGTATCTCCAATACGTTCGATGTGACACGGGAGGATCAGGATGACTGGTGCGCGGCGCACGAATGTGGGCATAACAACCAGGGAGCCATCAACCTAGAGGGGTGTACGGAGGTTTCGAACAATCTCTTCTCCAACGTCATCTGTTTCCTGGATGGACGCCTCACCTCCAAGGGATTGTCACTTTCCACCACGATGAACAGCTATGCGCACCACACGCCATACTTCACAAGAAACATATCCAGCATGATGAGGATGTATTACCAGCTCTATTTGTATTACCATCAGGCGAGGAAGAACACCTCGTTCTACCCGACGCTCTTCCAGGAGTTGCGCAAGGACCCTCTGACACTTTGGACAGACACGGATAACAGTTCGTTGAAGTTTGTGCGTAAGGTCTGCGAGGTGGCGCAGGAGGACCTGACCGACTTCTTCACCGCATGGGGATTCTTTGAGCCTTGCGAACTGACCATCAACGATTATGGGGTGCATACCCTCTCCGTCTCGCAGGAGGACATAGACAAGACGTTGGCGGAAATCTCCAAATATCCGAAAAAGAATAGGGAGATACTTTTTGTGGAGGACCGCGCCGATTATCTCCTAACCACTGGTTTCCTGACGAATGCCGGTGAGAAGCGGCTCGGTTCGGAGACGGTCGGTCTCTATGCCAACCTCGGTCAATTCACCGATTACCTTTCCGACTCCATAACGGCCTCGTCGTATACCTACATGCAGGCGGACTCCTTCTATGCCATGTCCGGCGAGGGAGGCATAGGCTTCTGGGTGCAGGACGACGAAGGGAAGATGCTTTATGCCGCCAATACGCTGAGCTTCTGCATCCCTTCCTGCGTCGGGAAGAACTTCACCATCTATTCAGTCGATGCGGATGGCACGATGCACGAGGTCACCAAGCGGGCAGGCGGATTGGAGGTGGTTCATTTGGACGAGCCAGGCACCTTGTCCGATTCCCTCTCCGAACAAGCCATAAAGGCGGTGATCAGCGGACCGATCAATGGTACGGACATCCAATATCTACGCAAGCTGATCAACGAAGGGACATTGCAATCCGTTGATCTCTCCGGTGCCACCATTGTGAGTGGGGGAGAGGCCTATTACGAGACGTTCGAAACCACTTCTGGCGAGGTGGGGGAAGACTTCTTTTATGAGAGTCCAAGGCTTGTGAGCCTGATCCTTCCGGAGTCAGTCACCCGTATAGGCCGACAAGCGTTTGCCCATTCAGGGTTGCAGGGTGTGATGATTCCGGACAGTGTCACGAACGTGCAATTCGATGCGTTCGCCTATTGTGACCAGTTGTCAAAGGTGGTGATCGGTTCGGGGGTAAAGAGAATAGAGCAAGGAGCGTTCTATTCTTCGGAGGTGAAGGATGTCTATGTGAAGCCGACGACGCCACCATCCGTTTCCCTCTACCTCTTCTCATCCGAGCCTATCATTCATGTCCCTGCCAGTGCGTTGGAGGAGTATAAGGCTTCCGCCTGGGCTGAGTTCGGAACGATCGTGGGAGACCTGGAGGATTATGACTTAGGCGAATGGACGAGCCTGCAGTGGCCAATCACGGTTGCGCCGGAGAATCCAGGCGATGATTCTCTATACGATTTATTCGGCCGGAGCGTGCGGGAGGAGAGGCCATCCACGATATATGTTAAGAATGGCAAGAAGCGGATTTGGGTGAAATGATGCGAAGTCATAAGAAGAGTAAGGGATGTATCCCCTTCCGTCATTTTCAGTATATTTGCGGAAGATAAAGCTGAAGTTGGATTTATATAAAAAGATATTTTATGGTAAAGCATGTTATTTTGTGGACGTTGAAGGACACCTTCTCGGCGTCTGAGAAAGAGGAGATTAAAGCAGGCATTAAAGCAGGCTTGGAAGGATTAAAGGGGGTTGTCCCTGGTTTGATCGAGGTGAAGGTTAATACTAATGGCCTGCCCACTTCCAATGTGGATGTGATGTTGGATTCAACCTTGGAGAGCTTCGAGGCATTGAAGGCGTATGCGGTACACCCCGCCCACGTTAAGGTTGCGGACACGAAGGTTCGTCCATTCACAGCGGACAGAAAGTGTTTGGATTTTGAGGTGGATTGACAGAGAAAAGCAAGAGAATATAGAAAAATTGTCCATTTTAGGGCGATGCCTGTGGGTGGTTTAGGTGCCAATCTGCAGGAGAATAGATAGGGAAGAGGCGGTTTGACCCAAAAGTTGACCGTCTCTTCAAAAATTTTTCCCGTTGATTCACAGCCATTTGTAAAAAAACACGAAAAAAAGATGCGAAAACATTTGGTTGGTAAGCGGAAGTGGCGTACTTTTGCACCCGCTTTCGGAAACGAAGGCACCCCACCGAAGGGACGGGGAACGAATAAAGAGAGATCTTTGAGGAAATGGCGATAGACGAAAAG
>JAEEGH010000662.1_pt1 | contig 113501 bp, 96 predicted proteins | sample 9134181 | NCBI WGS metagenome assembly JAEEGH01 (sample SAMN16246544, study PRJNA631951) | gut metagenome | biome: gut microbiome; feature: rumen; material: DP-attached | host: Bos | place: Iran: Karaj | collected 2018-10
GGGTAAGGGAAATGCAGTGCTCTTCGCCAGAAGCGGAACGGCAGGATCTCAGAAATTCCCCGTGCACTGGGGCGGCGACTGCAGCGCGACCTACGCCTCCATGGCGGAGACGCTGCGTGCCGGGCTGTCCTTTGCCATGAGCGGATTTGCTTTCTGGTCCCATGACATCTCCGGTTTTGAGAGCACGGCGACCCCTGACCTGTACAAGCGCTGGGTGCAGTTCGGCCTGTTCTCCACCCATTCCAGACTCCACGGTGCGGACACCTACCGCGTGCCCTGGATCTTCGACGAGGAATCCGTGGATGTGGTACGTACCTTTGCCGAGCTGAAAAATACGCTGATGCCCTATCTCTACGGCACCGCCGTAAAGGCACATAACACCGGCGTTCCCATGATGCGGCCCATGATCTTCGCCTTCCCCGATGATCCTGCCTGCAAGTACCTGGATATGCAGTACATGCTGGGAGAAAGCCTCCTGGTGGCGCCTGTCTTCAACGAGGAGGGTCGCACCTCCTTCTATCTGCCCGAGGGACTCTGGAAGAACCTGCTTGACGGCGAGATCCTTTCCGGCGGCAGATGGTACGAGCGGACCTACGATTACTTCCACATGGCCGTATTTGTGAAGGGCGATACCGTCCTGCCCGTGGGAGGCAACAAAGATGTGCCTGATTATGACTATCTGGAAGATCTGACCCTGCATTACTATCTTCCTACGGAAGGAAAGCCCTGCCGCATTGAGATCCCCAATCTGGAGGGTGCCGTGGTGCTGGAGGTGGAGGCTTCCTGTCAGAACGGCAAGGTACACCTGCAGATGAAGGGAGACCGGAAGCCCGACAAGCTTCGCTATGTGGTCCATCTCGAGGACGGAAGCGAAGAGAACGGCGAGCTCAGATAATAACAGAGAAAACAAGAAAGCCCCACCGTCCTGACGGACGGCGGGGCTTTTCGATTGGCGTAACGAAAGAGTTTTTTACTTGCTCAGGCGGATCACGTTCCAGCTCTTTGCGGGAAGAACGGTGCTCAGAATGCCCTTCTCCACCTTGGAATTCTTGCTGGTAGTGGGAGCCACATTGTCGGGATGTTTCTCGGTGTTCTCTGCCTTTACATCGTCATGGGTCAAAACGATGTGTTCTACCACGCGGTAGCCTGCGTACTGGCGCAGATCGGAGGTGACTTCGCAATCCTTCTCCAGATCCTTGTTCACTGCCAGGATGGTGAGGGTCTCGTTCTCGTCGTCGGCTACGACAACGCTGTCAATGTAGGGAGCATCGCCGTGGCTGCTCTCGTAGGTGTCACTCTTTACCAGAGTGTTCAGAACGGTGCCTCTCGCATACTGGGAAGCGTGCATGTAGGGATAGAAGATGGTCTGTCTCCATGCGCCGTTGTCGCTGGTCATGATGGGAGCGATGACGTTCACCAGCTGTGCCATGCAGGCGATCTTCACGCGATCCGCATGACGGAGCAGGGTGATGAGCATGCTGCCCACCAACAGAGCGTCTTCAAAGTTGTAGACATCCTCCAGCTGATGAGGATGTGCGCCCCACTTCTCCAGCTTCTCGTCAGCGTCATTGGAGTGATACCAGACATTCCACTCATCGAAGGACAGGTTGATGGTCTTCTTGGAGCGCTTGACTGCCTTTACATAGTCGCAGATGGAAACCACCTGGGAGATGAACTGATCCAGGGCAACGCTGTTTGCCAGGAACTCGGGGGTGTTGTTGTCGCGGTTGCCGTAGTACTGGTGCAGGCTCAGGTAATCGACGTTGTCATAGCCGCACTCCAGCACGGTGCGCTCCCAGTTGCCGAAGGTGGGCATGGTCAGACCGGAAGAGCCGCAGGCAACGGTTTCAATGGTGGGATCCACCAGTTTCATGATCTTGCCGGCACGGGAAGCGAGCATACCATACTCCTCGGCGGTTCTGGATCCCATCTGCCAGGGGCCGTCCATTTCGTTGCCCAGGCACCAGAGCTTGATGTTATGAGGATCCTTGACGCCGTGCTTGATGCGCAGGTCACTGTAGAGTGTGCCGCCCTTGAAGTTGCAGTACTCCACCAGGTTTTTGGCATCGTCGATGCCTCTGGTTCCCAGGTTGACTGCCATCATGGGCTGGGTCTTCACCAGCTTACACCACTCCATGAACTCGTTGAGACCGAACTGGTTGTCCTCGATGACGCCCCAGGCCAGTTCCATGCGCTTCGGGCGTTCACTCTTGGGACCTACACTGTCTTCCCAGCGGAAGCCGGAGACGAAGTTGCCCCCGGGGTAACGGACGATGGGGACACCGATCTCGCGGATGAGCTTTGCCACATCCTTCCGGAAGCCCTTCTTATCGGCGTTCTTGTTGCCGGGCTGGTAGATGCCCTCATAGACGGCTCTTCCCAGGTGCTCGATAAAGGAGCCGAAAATACGCTCATCCACGGCGCTGATGGAAAAATCGCGATCGATGATGATCTGTGCCTTGCGGGCGGTTTTGGATTTCTTTGCCATTTGGATTGATTCCTTTCTTGATCGGAAATAGTGTTACGCTCTCGCAGTGATGATCCAGGGAGCGGGCTGGTTCTCAAATACGTTCTTGGAGGTCAGTTTGGAGACCGCGATCTGGATGACGGTCACATCCGTGAGGCCGTAACGAGCCAGGATGTCGGGCAGAGCGGCAGCCGTCTTGAAATCCAGGGTGTAGATGACAAAATCCATCTCGGGGTTCAGACCTGTCAGGAAGGAGAGTTCCTGCTCCAGGCTCGCGGAAGCCACCAGCATGGTGGTGTCCGGGATGGGCAGATTTTCAAAGGTGTCCTTTCCCACATGGTCGATGATGGTGACATTGTGGAGACCGAACTGGCCCACATTTTCCTCCATGGTCTCCCGGTCGCTTTCCTTGTACTCCACGGCGATGACGGTGCCTTCACCGCACATCATGGCGGATTCCACCGCGATGGACTCGCCGGAGATGACGCAGAGATTTTTGTGCTCGTCGATCTGCATCTTGGAGATCAGAACGGAACGGATCTCGGAGCCTACGTACTTTACGCTGCCGGAGGCGAATTTCTTGTTGTCCATGCCGAACTTGATGGTGCTGCGGGCATTGGGATTCAGGACGATCATGCCGGCGGAGGCGTTGATGCCCCGGTCGATCATCTCGGAGACCTTGTTGCGCTTGATCTCACCCACGGGCTCGGAGCCTTCGTTGTAGATGACTTCGCAGTCCCCCAGGCCCACGTCCCACATTTTGTAGAAAATGTCCTTGTTGCCCGCCTCGGTAAAGACCAGAACGCATCTGTGGGCTTCCACCGTGGGGATCAGGTTCTTGTTCTTTCTGGTGATGTCCAGGATCTTGACATGCTCCAGATCAATGTCCGTGTTCTCCGAAAAATACTGCAGCCAGGAGAGAATATGGGTATTGGTAAAGAGTTTGCTTTCCATAGGATACCTCCGCGATTATCTGCACTTATTCAGCAGTTCTTCCCATTTCTGATCGACATACGCCTGAGCGGCCTCGATGGTCCACTCGTTTCCGGGCTTGAAGCAGTGCTTGAAACGTCCCTGTTTGGACATGAACTCCTCCACGGGGAGCTTCTTTTTGGGCTCATAGGTCAGGCGATACTCGCCGTTCACCACTTCGTAGAGAGGCCAGATACAGGTATCGATGGCAGCCTTGCAGATGTCGATGAGCTCGTCTGCGGGATACTGCCAGCCTCTGGGGCAGGGGGTCAGCACGTTGACAAAGGTGGGACCTTCCGTGTAGATGGCACGGTGTGCCTTCTCGTGGAAATCCTTCATGGTGCCGAAGAGGGTGGTCTGAGCCACATAGGGGGAACCGTGAGCCACCATGATCTGGGTCAGGTCCTTCTGTACCTGCTTTTTTCCTACGGACTCGGACCCGGAAGGGGTGGTGGTGGCGGAAGCAAAGCGGGGAGTAGCAGAGGAACGCTGGGTTCCGGTGTTCATGTAAGCGTTGTTGTCATAACAGAAATAGGTGAAATCGTGTCCTCTCTCGAAAGCGCCGGAGAGGGACTGGAAGCCGATGTCATAGGTACCGCCGTCACCGCCGATGGCGAGGATCTTGGTGTGCTTATCCTCGGGGATGCGGCCTCTGCGCTGCATCGCGCGGTATGCGGCTTCCACGCCGGAAGCGGTGGCGGATGCATTTTCGAAAGCGGTGTGGATGTAGGAATCCTCCCACGCGGTGTAGGGATACTGGAAGGACGAAACCTCCAGACATCCGGTTGCATTACAGATGACAGCCTTGTCATCCGGATCGACGGCGCGCATCATGGCCCGGCAGACAATGCCGGCGCCGCAGCCGGCACAGAGTCTGTGGCCGGAGTGGAAGCGCTCCTCCTTATTCATTTCTTCTTTCAGATTGTAAGCCATTGTATCCTCCGTGAAGGGATCAGCGCTCGCGCTGTCCCATGTGTGTATAGACAGGACCCAGTTCGCCGCCGGCGGCAATGCCTGCCAGGCGATCGTATACGCTGCGGGCAGCTTCAACGGTAAAGTCACGACCGCCCAGTCCGTAGACGATGTCGATCATTCTGGGGTGATGTTCCAGGTTCAGGCACGCGCCTGCGGTTTCCGCAAAAAGCGGTCCGCCCATGGCGGAGAAGCCTTCACTCTTGTCCATGATGGCAACGGCCTTGCAGTTCTGCAGTACGGCTGCCAGTTCCTCCCCGGGGAAGGGACGGAACACACGGAGCTTCACGAGACCGGCCTTCACGCCTTCGGAACGCAGCTGGTCCACGCAGGCCTTGGCGGTTCCTGCGGAGGAACCCATGATGACCATGGCAATCTCTGCGTCTTCCATGCGGTAGGACTCGAAGAAGCCGTAGGATCTGCCGAAGGTTTTTTCAAAGTCGGCAGCCACTTCCAGGATCACGGATTTGGCATTTTTCATGGCCTCGGCCTGTGCGACCCGGGCTTCCATATAGTACCCGGAGACACCGTAAGGGCCTACGGCCAGAGGATTTTCCTCTTTCAGAAGGTAGTGCTCGGGGCGATACTCACCCACGAAGGCCTTTACCTTCTCGTCCTCTTCCAGCTCGATGTTTTCGATGGCGTGGGAGGTGATGAAACCGTCCTCACAGACCATGAGGGGCAGACGGACGCTGGGGTGTTCCGCAATCCGGTGCGCCATCAGGTAGTTGTCGTAAACTTCCTGGTTGTTCTCGGCATAGAGCTGGATGAATCCGGAATCTCTCGCAGCGAGAGAGTCGGAGTAATCGTGGTTGATGTTGATGGGGCCCGTCAGAGCGCGGCACGCTACAGCCAGAACCACGGGGAGTCTTAAGGATCCTGCCACATAGAGGACCTCATTCATGTAGGAGAGACCTGCGGAAGATGTGGCGGTAATGGCTCTTGCGCCTGCGGCCTCGGCACCCAGGCAGGCGGAGAGGGAGGAGTGCTCGCTCTCAACGCAGATGAACTCGGTGTCGACCTTTCCGTCGGCTACATACTGTGCAAAATACTGCGGGATCTCCGTGGAAGGTGTGATGGGAAACATTGCAAACACATCCGGGTTGATCTGCCGCATGGCGGTGGCAATGGCTTCATTGCCGGACATTCTTTCTCTGATACTCATTCGTTACGACTCCTTCCATGCAATGGCGTTGAAGGGGCAGGCCTTGATGCAGATGCCGCATCCCTTGCAATGCTCGTAGTCAAATTCTCCCCGTCTGCCTTCCTTTACGGGGATGGAGGAATCGGGACAGAAAGGAGCGCACAGAAGGCACTGCTTGCATTTTTCCTCGATCCATTCGGGAGTGCGAACTCTCCATTCGCCGGTCTTGGTCAGGCGGCTGGTGCCGGGCTCGTAGATCTCGCAGCCCGTGGTCAGATCCTGCCATGCGATCTTTTCATTGATCTGTTCTGCTTTGGTAATCATGCTTCCTTCACCTCATCCATCGCGATCCGCAGGCACTTAAGGTTTCCCTCGATGACCTGAGGCTTTCTGGCGAATTTATGGCGGTAGGACTCTTCCATCTCGGAGAGGAAGGTCTCCCGTTCGATCATGTTGCTGACAGCCACCACTGCAGCCAGCATGGGGGTGTTGGGGAAATAGGCTCCCAGACAGTCCATGGAAATGCTGCGTGCATCAATGGAGCAGACCCGTCCCTTGTAGCCGTTTAAGAGAGGCCGCAGTGCGGCGGGATCCTTGGCGGAATTGACAATGACGGCACCGTTCTCCTTCAGGCCTGCGGTGACATCCACGCTTTCCAGCAGGGTTTCGTCCACAACCACCACATAGTCCGGATCGTAAATATTGGAATGGATGGGGCAACGCTCATCCGAGATCCGGTTGTAGGCGGTAATGGGAGCACCGGAGCGCTCCGGACCGTATTCCGGGAAGGACTGGACGTACTTTCCCGTCATAAAGGCTGCATCCGCCAGCAGCTGACTGGCGGTTTTGGCACCCTGGCCGCCACGGCCGTGCCATCTTACTTCGATCATCTTTATCTCCTCCTGATTCTAACTGCCTTATTTCAGGCTTTCTTTTGCTTTTTCCAGGGCGGCGATGACGCTGTCGCTGAAAGCGTCAAACTCCGGATCCTCTCTGCAGCATTCCTCCTTATGAGAAAGAATATAATCCACTGCGATCCGGGCCCCCTGACTGAAGGGCACGTGAGTTCCCATGTCGGGAACGATGCTCTTGAGCTTTGTGTTGTCAAATACCACGGAGACAGCCTTGTCGCCGATGAGACCTCCCTCGAAATCGTAGCCGTATTTTTCGTCGGCCACGGCTGCCAGGAAGTCCGAAGGCACGTAGTAGGGCTTGTAAGGAACCCCCAGGGCCTGCGCCACGGTCTCCATGATCTGGTTCCAGGTCAGGACCTCGTCACCGGTGATCTGGAATGCCTCGCCGATGGCGTGAGGATTGCCCATGAGCCCCGTAAAGCCGATGGCAAAATCCGCGTTGAAGGTCACGTGCCAGAGTGAGGTGCCGTCACCGCAGACGATGACGGGCTTGCCTTCCAGCATGCGCTTGATCACCTGATAACTGCCGCCCTTGCCGTGGACTGCCACGGGAATGCTGCGCTCGTCGTAGGTGTGGCTGGGCCGCACGATGGTCACGGGGAAGCCTTCTTCACGGTATTTTTTCATGAGGAATTCCTCGCAGGCGATCTTGTTCCGGGAATATTCCCAGTGCGGGTTGGCCATGGTGGTGCCTTCCGTGATCCGATAGTTCCGGGAAGGTTTGTGGTATGCGGATGCGGAGCTGATGTAGATATACTGTGCGGTTTTGCCGGCAAAGAGCCTGTAATCCCGCTCCACCTGCTCCGGTACGAAGCCGATGAATTCGCAGACCGTGTCAAAGGTCATTTCCCCGATGGCCTTCAAAACGGCAGCTTCGTCGTTAATGTCCGCAGCGATAGTGTGAACATTCTCCGGCAGCACGCTGCTGCGGTTGCCTCTGTTCAGCACATAGACCTCCCACTGCGGAAGCCCGGCCAGACGTTTGACGATGGCCGTACTGATGGTGCCTGTTCCCCCAATGAACAAAGCTTTCATGTAATTGTACCCCCTTTTGTTTCAGTGCAGATTTGCGTTGATCTTGGTGATGAGATCCTCCTTTAAGAATGGTTTCGGAACATGGGCGTTCATGCCCGCGTCCAGGGCATCCTGAATATCGGATGCAAATGCGTTTGCCGTCATGGCCAGGATTGGGATGCTGCGCAGTGCGGGATCCTCCAGCGCACGGATCCTGCGGGTGGCCTCCAGGCCGCTCATCACGGGCATGGAAACATCCATCAGGATCAGATCGATCTCGCCGGGAGCGGATCTTTTCACCAGCTCGATGGCATCGATACCGCTGCTTGTCTGGCGGACGGTAAATCCGAATTTGGTGAGGGTATGCTCGGCAAGCTTCAGGTTCATGGGGGTGTCGTCCACCACCAGAATGGTCCTGCCGTCATACCGCCTGTTCATGGCGTCTGCAGCGGCGCCTTTTTCCTGCTTGGAAGCTTCCGCAGCGGCGTCACAGGGCTCCAGAGGGAGCGTTACGGTAAACTCGCTTCCCTTGCCGGGAGCTGTCTCCAGACTGACGGTTCCCTGCATGAGGTTCACGATGTTTTTCACAATGGACATGCCCAGGCCCGTTCCCTGGGTCTCATGGACAGCCTTCACTTCCTCACGGGTGAAGGAATCCCAGATCTGCTCGCTGAACTCTTTGGACATACCGATGCCGGTGTCCTTGACCCGGATCTCGTAGGTGAGCCTGTCTCCGGCGCTCAGCAGCTTTCCCTTCAGGGAGACGGTGCCGCCGTCGGGAGTGAATTTGTAGGCGTTGGACAGGAGATTCAGGAGGATCTGACGGAAGCGCAGCTTGTCGCAGTATATCGTGTCATCTCCCAAAGCTTCAAGATCCGTCTCGAAGCGGAGTTTTTTCTCCTCCATTTTGTCCCGGATCATATCGGCGCAGTCATTGCACAGATCCCGGACTTTGGAGGGTTCCTTCGACAGCTCCATCTTGCCGCTCTCGATGCGGCTCATGTCCAGAATGTCGTTGATGAGGCTAAGCAAATGGTCGCCTGCGGTAATGATCTTGTCCAGGTATTCCGCCACCCGCTCTTTATTGTCGATATCCTCCAGGGCCAGCTTGGAAAAACCTGTGATGGCGCCCATGGGAGTGCGGATGTCGTGGGACATGTTGGAGAAAAAGACGGTTTTGGCTGCGTTGGCTTTGGTGGCTTCTTCCACTGCCTTCTGCAGCATGACTTGCCGTTCCTCCAGCTCGGCTTTCTGTCTGGCGATGAGGCGGTCTGCGTCCATTTTCTGGGAGCGCAGGTCGTCGATGACGGACACGGTGATGAGGACTCTGGTGACCTGACGGTCATTGTCCCGCTCCACCACATGGTAGTCCACCCGGATCCAGCGGCCGGTGTCTGCATCCCTGTAGATGTATTCCCGCTTGTCCGCGTCTGCAAAAAGCTTGGTGCGCAGGTAGGGGATCTCCCGCAGGCGCTCTGCATCCGTTCTGTGCTCCTTCACGAGCCGGGGAACGATGATCTCCGCCAGGTCGTGATAAGTGCTGCCCTCCGGGAGCCGGAGCACGGAATCCTGCTTGGTGATCTTCAGGGAGTCCTTGACGAAATCTTGAAGATAAATGCAATCGAATTCTTCTGCCAGGGAAGCGATGATCTGATTGTCCAGCCGGATCCGTCCCAGCTCCGTTTCGGAGATCAGAGTGGCGGAGCCGAAGGCCTTCACCGGATTCCCGGCCTCATCAAACTCGGTGGTATAGCGGACACGGAAGGGAACGCGGCCCACGGTCAGGGGGATGTCCGCCTCGATCTCCGGGATGCCGTTATCGATCTGCTGCATCATATCCCGGTACATATCCGCGTAATCCGGCGGGAAAATGCCCATGTCAATGGCAGGCTCCGGATAGTTGCGCACCAGCGCCGGCAGGCCCAGATCCCGCATACAGCGGTAACAGGGGCGCATTTCCTTGGTGGCGATGGTGTATTCCCAGTTGTAGATATTGATCTGTTCGCTGGCCATCTTATACCGGCGCTCGGCGTCGGTCAGCATGTCCAGATGACGGCGGTCCGGGGTGATGTTCCGGATGCCTTCAAAGATCAGCGCGTGGTCTTCCGCCTTCTCCAGGAGGATGAGGCGGACCCGCAGGCAGATCTTGTCCACGCCGCAGCAGTTGGACATGAGAGAGGCCCAGATCTCACATTCGCTCTCTTCTCCGGAGGAAACGCATTTTTTCACGGCGCCCAGATAGACTTCCAGGTTGATCTCGTCCAGCGTGGACAGCGGATCGGCGTCGATATATTCCTTCTCGTCGATGTTCATGCCCATTTCCGGCAGAAAGTGACTGTTGATGTCCAGAGTGCGGACTTTTCCGCCTTCATAGGAAAAAACTTTCGCGGGACCTGAGAATTTGCTGTGTAAGATGTCGTCGTACCGCATTTTGCGCTCCTTTCATGCCGGCAGATATTGAAAGCAGTATAGCAGGAAAAATCTTGTAATTCTAATCAAATCTGACCAAAATGAATAAAAATGCACATACACAATTATGTTACCAAATATTGAAAAAAAATACGATAGAAAACCGTAGAAATATAAGAGAAATTCGGGATTTTCGAAAGCAACCCGGAAAAAAGAACCCCGCAGCTGCTCCTGCGCCCGTCGGAAGGCGGGAAGAAGACGACTGCGGGGGGATTGATTGAGGATGGATCAAAGCAGGTACCGGGTGCGGAAGATCTCCAGGTCCCTGTGGAACTGCTCGGACTGTTTTTCCTCCACATGCTCCAGATACTCGTGGGTATCGAAGCTGCCCGCATCCAGCTCGATCATGGCTACCGCCACATTGGAACAGTGGTCGGAGACACGCTCTAAGTTGGTGAGGAGGTCATTAAAGATGAAGCCCTGGTGGATGGTGCAGGTGCCCTGCTGCAGGCGCTCTACATGGTGCAGCTTCATTTCGTCGCAGAGATTGTCGATGACGGTCTCCAGGGGCTCCACCTTCACAGCGGTCTCCAGATCGTCCGCCTTGAAGGCTTCCGTTGCCAGCCGGGTGACTTCGGATACGGCATCCGTCACCACGTGCAGCTCATGCTGGGCCTCGCCGGAGAAGGTGACTTTTTTCTCCACCCGCTCTCTTGCGTTCTCCGCGATGTTGCGGGCGTGGTCCGTGATGCGCTCGAAATCCGAGAGCACGTGGAGGAACTTGGAGATCTCACGGCTCTGCTGGGTGGTCATGGTCTTGCCGGTGAGCTTGGCCAGATAGGTGCCCAGGATATCCTCGTACTGGTCGGCTCTGGCCTCCATATCCGTCACCAGCTTGAACCGGTTGTCAGAGTAGTTCCACAGAAGGCCCAGTGCGGACTCGATGGAACGGTCCGCCAGCTCCGCCATGGAGGCGATGGTGAGGCGGCACTGCTCGATGGCCAGAGCGGGGTGTGCCAGGAAACGCTCCTCCAGACGGATCATCTCCGGCGCTTCTTCCTCTGCTTCCTTCTGTTCCTTGTCCGGAATGATGGCCTTGACCAGTGCTTCGATCACATCCGTGAAGGGCAGCAGGATCGCGATCACCGCCAGACGGAACACCGTGTTGACCAGAGCGATGGAGAAGGGGTTCATGGTCAGGGAGGTGAAGCTGAAGTCTATGATGGCGTTCAATATATAGAAAAGAGAGCCGACGGACAGCACGCCCATGATGTTTTCCACCAGGTAGACATAGGCGGTGCGCTTTCCGCCGATGGTAGCGCCCAGAGAGGAAAGCAGGACCGGTGCGGAGGCACCCACGGAGACGCCCAGCAGCAGGGGCAGCGTGGATTCAAAGGTCATGGCGCCGGTGACGGAGAGGGCCTGCAGGATACCAACGGAAGCGGAGGCGGACTGCAGGACCACGGTGAAGAGGGCACCCACCAGGATACCGACGGCAGGGTTGCTCATCTTGGTCAGGGTCTCCAGGAACCAGGGCTCATCCTTCAGGGGGCTGACGGAGCTGCTCATGGAGCTCATGCCCACCATGAGGATCACAAAGCCCAGCAGGATATTGCCGATGTTGACGGTGGACTGGCGCTTTGCCAGCATGCGCAGAAGCATTCCGATGATGGCCATCACACCGGTCAGGGTGGCGGTGGACAGCAGGCCTGCCACGCCCTCCGCGCCCTCGATGTAGCTCAGACAGATCACCCAGCCCGTGATACTGGTGCCCAGGATGGAGCCCAGGATGATGGGGATGGCCTGCCGCAGCTTCATGATGCCGGAGTTAACGAAGCCCACCACCATGACGGAGGTGGCACCCGAGGACTGGATCACTGCCGTAACCCCTGCGCCGAAGAGCATGCCCTTTAACTGCGTGCCGGAGAGGCGGAACAGGATGGGCTCCAGCTTGTTGCCGGATACCTGCTTCAGTCCGTCTCCCATGAGGGCCATGCCGTAGAGGAACAGCGAGATGCCCATTAATAGCCCGATGATCTGTGAAATGCCCATGACATTCTCCTTTATAAGCGTTTTCTGTAGTTTCAGCATAGAAAAGAAATGTTAAATCCTCTGCCATGACAATGTTAAATTCATGTTAAATCAAAATGCCCCGAGTCTTTCAAAACCCCCGCAAATATGCTAAAATTTGGGAAAGTTGGTTCTGGGGTTCCGACGGTGGAGGAAATGGCTTTGATCTATCTTCTGGAAGACGATGACAGCATACGGAAACTGGTGATCTACGCTCTGGAAAGCCAGGGGTATTCCGCCACGGGCTTTGAGGCGCCCGGCATCTTTTGGGAGGCGGTGAATCGGCAGATCCCGGAGCTGGTCCTCCTGGACATCATGCTGCCGGAGCAGGACGGGATCAGCATCCTGAAATCCCTCCGGGCAGATCCTTCGACCGCCCATGTGCCGGTGATCATGCTCACCGCCAGGGACACGGAATACGACAGAGTGGAAGGGCTGGACGCGGGAGCGGACGATTATCTGACCAAGCCCTTCGGAATGATGGAACTCACCGCCAGGATCCGGGCGGTGTTACGGAGAACGGAGCCCGCGAGGGACGCGGGAGGATATGTTCTGGGAGCACTGCAGGTGAGCCCTGCCCGCCACGAGGTGACGGTGGCAGGAGCGCCGGTGCATCTGACCCAGAAGGAATTTGCTCTGCTGCAGCTCCTGCTGGAGAACAGACCGCAGGTCATGACCAGGGAGGTGCTCCTGGACAGAGTCTGGGGGCTGGGAGCGGAGCGGGAAAACCGCACACTGGACGTGCACATCCGCACCCTGCGGTCCAAGCTGGGCACTGCGGGAGAGGTGATCGAGACCGTTCGCGGCATCGGTTACCGCATCGGCGGAGAGGTGCGCCGGGGAAAGTGAGGGACGTATGGTTCAGACGATCTTTCGGAACACGGTACTGGTAGGAAGCGCGGTGGTGCTGGTCTGTGCGGCCCTGGTCTTTGGGCTCCGCTACTCCCAGATCAAGCAGGAGGCCAGGGAAGAGCTGGCAAGGGAGGCGGTCTTTGTCCGGGAAGGCATTGATCTGAACGGCATCGCCTATCTGGAGGCTATGGAGATCGAGGATCATGTCACTCTGTTGGACGGGTCGGGGACGGTCCTCTATGACAACCGGGGACGCATGGAAGACGCCGGGAAGCCGGAAGCTCCGGAGTTCCGTACGGCCCGGGAAAAGGGAGAAGGGTACCACGTCCGCCGGAATCCGGAGGGGGGCTTGACCATGTACTGTGCCTTCCGCTGCGATGACGGCAATCTCCTGCGGATCGGCCGCGCGCTGGAACCCGTGAAAGAAGCCTTTACCTTCGTAGGACAGATGATCTGGGTGGTGATCCTGGTATTTTTGCTGGCTTTTGTCCTGTCCTTCCGGGCGGCCAATCAGATCGTAAAGCCCATCAACGCCATGAACCTGGACGATCCCGAGGCAGTTCCCTATCCGGAGCTGGCGCCCCTGGTGAATCGGATCCGGGAGCAGAACCAGACCATCCGGGAAGAAACGGAACAGCGAGGAGAGCTGCGGAGAGAATTTTCCGCCAATGTGTCCCATGAACTGAAGACCCCCCTGACTTCCATTTCCGGCTTTGCGGAACTGATGCAGCAGGGGCTGGTGCCTCAGGAAAAAGTGCAGGAATTCGCCGGTGACATCTACCGGGAGTCCCAGCGCCTCATCAATCTGGTGGATGATATCATCCGCCTGTCGAAACTGGATGAAAACGCCATTCCTCCGGAGTGGGAGGATGTGGATCTCTACGAGCTGACCTCTGATCTGCTGGACAGCCTGCGCCCCGTAGCGGAGCGCCAGAACGTGCTCCTGCATCTGGAGGGAGACCATGCCGTGGTCCGCGGGATCCGGAGACTGCTCAGTGAGATGGTGTTCAACCTTTGTGACAATGCTGTCAAGTATAACCGCTGGGGCGGCACCGTCACCGTGACTGTGAAAGAAACTGAGGAGGGTGCTGCTTTAAGCGTTGCGGATACCGGCATCGGCATCCCGAAGGATCAGCAGGACAGAGTCTTTGAGCGATTTTACCGCGTGGACAAGAGCCATTCCCGGGAGCTGGGCGGCACCGGCCTGGGTCTGTCCATCGTAAAGCACGGCGCCCAGTTCCATGACGCCACCGTTTCCCTGGAGAGCGAGCCGGGGGAAGGAACCACCATAACGTTAAAATTCCCCGCAAAGGAAAGCGAGGGAGAAGTATAGATCCGTTTTATCAAGGCAAATTCAGGAGGGAAAAATGAGCGACAAGGCAATGCTGGAGATCCGGAACTATTCCAAGACCTACGGAGGAGAGAAGAAGGCGGCGGACAATGTGAGCCTCACCGTTATGAGCGGTGATATCTACGGATTCATCGGACACAACGGCGCAGGAAAGTCCACAACTATCCGCGCGGTGGTAGGAGTGCTGGACTTTACCGAAGGAGAGATCTTCATCGACGGGCACTCCGTGAAGACAGACCCTATCGCATGTAAGAAGATCACGGCGTATATCCCGGATAACCCGGATCTCTATGAGAACCTGACGGGAATCCAGTATCTGAATTTCATCGCGGACGTCTTTGAGATCAGTGCCGCAGACAGAGAAGCACGGATCAAAAAATACGCGGACACCTTTGAGATCACGGACGCCCTGGGGGATCTCATCAGTTCCTACTCCCACGGAATGAAGCAGAAGCTGGCCATCATTTCCGCTTTGATCCATGAACCGAAGCTCCTGGTGCTGGACGAGCCCTTTGTGGGCCTGGATCCCAAGGCAACCTTTACCTTAAAGGAGATCATGCACGAGATGTGCGAGCGGGGCACCGCCATCTTTTTCTCCACCCACGTGCTGGATGTGGCGGAAAAGCTGTGCAACAAGGTGGCTATCATCAAGAAGGGCCGGATCATCGCCTCCGGAACCATGGAAGAACTGACGGAAGGCCATTCCCTGGAAGAGGCATTTTTGGAGGCGGATCATGAAGAATAACGCATTTTTGCTGCTTCGGACCCTTCTCCTGTCCACCAGCAGCATCAATATCCTCAAACATACCACGGACAAAAAGAAGAAGGGCAGAATCATCGGCGGCTTTGTCGGTCTGGCCCTACTCTATGCCATGCTGATGGCCTACTGCATCGCCACCTGTGCCGGGTTATGTGCCCAGGGGTTGGGAGATTCGGTACCCGCCTTTTGTGTCATGATCCTTTCGGGCCTGGCCCTGGTATTTACCTTTTTCAAGACCAACGGATATCTGTTTAATTTCAAGGAATACGATATGCTCATGTCCCTGCCCTTTGGCAGCGCTGCCGTTGCGGGGTGCAAGTTCCTTTACATGTATGTAAAGAGTCTGCCCTGGTACCTGATCATTTCCTATTCCATGATGGGAACCTATGCATACTTTACGGGAGCGGGTGTTCTCCCTCTGATTCTGTGGTTTTTGCTGACTTTCTTCGTGCCCCTGATCCCCATGCTGGCGGCTTCCCTCCTGGGATTCCTCATCGCCCGGATCAGCGCAGGCTTTAAGAAGAGCAATGTGGTTCAGACCGTTCTCTCCGTGCTCATCGTGCTCTTTGCCTTCTCCATCCGGTTTATCCTGGAGGACGTGTTCCGCAATGACAAAGTGGAACAGGTGTTGGAGAAAACCTCCGACGTGACGGAGCAGGTGATCGGCAAGTATCCGCCCGGTGCCTGGTTTGCGAATGCCGTCACCGGGGGGAGCATCCTGCAGGCACTCCTGCTGATCGCAGTCAGCACGGGACTGTTCCTGGCGGTCTTTACACTGGTGGGCAGATCCTACCGGAACATCAATTCCTCTCTGAAAAATCATGCCGCTTCCGGAAAATACCGGATGACGTCGCAAAAGACCCGCAGCACCCTGCAGGCCATCGCCTTCAAGGAGTTCAAGCGGATGATGGGATCTACCATCTACGCTACCAATGTGGGCATGGGAGAGATTCTTGTGACGCTCGTGTCAGTTGCAACCCTGATCCTGGGATTTGACAGGATCGTTGATATGGTGACCCAGAACGCACCCTTTGACCATGCGCTCCTGCAGCCTGCTATTCCTTTCATTGTCTATTTCTTTATCGGGATGGTGGCTTCCACGGTTTGCTCTCCCTCCCTGGAGGGGAAGAACTACTGGATCGTACAGAGCCTGCCTATTGAGAAGAAGACCCTCTATCAGGGGAAAATGCTCTACAACATGTATCTCACCGTTCCCTTCGCACTCCTGGGAACTCTGTGCATGTGCATTTCCGCCCGGGTGCCCTTCCTCAATGCGATCCTGTACCTGATCCTCAGCGTGGTACTGTGCGCTTTTTCCACCGCATGGGGTTGCGTCTGCGGCATCAAGCACATGCGGCTGGACTGGGAAAATGAAGTGGAGGTTATCAAGCAGGGAGTCGGGGTGGTGATCTACATGTTCCCGAACATGTTTGTGGTCATGGGACTCTGCGTCCTGACCGTAGTCATGGGTCGGGCCATGGATCACAAACTGGTGGCGCTGGTCTTTATCGTCATCGCAGGGGCTCTGACGGCGCTGAGCTACCGGAAAGTCCTGCGCCTGTCCCGGGAACGGGGGTAAGTGATCCTGCATCAATGAACCGGGATCAAGGATCCCGATAAACCTGTAATCCGGCACAAAGGGGAAAGCACATGAATGAGTTGGGATACATTGAAAGCCTGAAGCGGCGGATCCTCATCGTGGACGACGAGGAGATCAATCGGGAGATCCTGGGCCACATCCTGGAGCAGAATTACGAGATCGCCTATGCGGACAACGGTGAGACGGCCATGTCCATGCTGGAGGATGGGGGAGGCAGATTTTCCCTGATCCTGCTGGACCTGCTGATGCCCGTGATGGACGGATTTACGGTGCTGGAGCGGATCCGCGGCAATGAGCGCCTGACAGGCATCCCGGTGATCGTTATGACTTCGGAGAAGCCTGCAGAAGTGCGCAGCATCAAGCTGGGGGCGGATGATTTCATCACCAAGCCCTACGATATGCCGGAAGTGATCCTGGCCAGATGCGAGCGGATCATCCAGCTCTACGAGGACAAGAGCATCATCCGCAGCGCCGAGAAGGATGACCTCACGGGACTCTATACCAGAGAGTTTTTCCAGGAGTATGTCACCAGGATCGACACCTATGTCGGTAATCGTCCCATGGATGCCGTGGTGTGCAACATCGAGCATTTCCACATGCTGAACGAGATGTACGGCCGCAAAAAGGGAGACCGGGTGCTGCAGGCCACCGCGGCTGCGCTCTTTTCCCTGCTGGGGCCCGAGGACATCATCGGCAGCAGGCCCGACGCGGATTATTATTACTTTTATCTGCCTCACAGAGACAGCTATGAGGAGATCCCAGAGTTAGTGCAGGCCCGCCTGGCGGAGCGCATCGGGATCCCCGGGATCCGGATCCGCATGGGCATCTATCAGACCGTGAACAAGACCAGACCCGCAGAGCACCGCTTCGATCACGCGAAGCTGGCCTGCGACAGGATCCGGGGGGACTATACCAGACAGATCCTGGTCTACAGCCGGGAAATGAATGAGCGGGATCTCTACGAGGAGCGGCTGATCCACGACATCGACGCCGCCATCGCCAACCGGGATCTCATCGTCTATTACCAGCCCAAATACAACATCCGGGGAGAGGAGCCGCAGCTTTGCAGCGCCGAAGCCCTGATCCGCTGGCGGCATCCCGAGCTGGGAATGATCAGCCCCGGAGATTTTATTCCCCTGTTTGAAAGCAACGGACTCATCCAGAAGCTGGACCACTATGTTTGGGAAGAAGCAGCCGCTCAGATCGGGCGCTGGAAAAAGGAGCTGGGCCGCGCAGTACCCGTCTCCGTCAACATGTCCAGGGTGGACATTTACGATCCGGAGCTGGAGCAGCGATTCCTGGGACTCCTTCAGGAGAATGACCTGACCCCGGCGGATCTGATGCTGGAGGTGACGGAATCCGCCTACGCAGACGATGCCCAGGGTCTCATCGATGTGGTGAACCGCCTGCGGGAGCAGGGCTTCCGCATCGAGATGGACGATTTCGGTACCGGATACTCCTCCCTGAACATGATCACCACCATTCCCATCGATGTGCTGAAGATGGACATGATCTTTATCCGCAACATGAACCGGGACGAGAAGAGCCTGCGTCTGGTGGAGCTGGTGCTGGAGATCGCGGAATTTCTGAAGGTGCCTGTAGTGGCGGAGGGAGTTGAGGACAAGGCCCAGGTGGAACAGCTCAGGAAAATGGGCTGCGATATCATTCAGGGTTATTATTTCTCCAAACCGGTACCCCCGGAGGAATTTGAAGCGTTTATCAGAAAGGGGTGATCGCATATGCGATCTCTCCCCATACGGAGGAAGAAAAAATGGCTACGATGGAAGATCTGAGGGCATACGGCGCCAATGTGGACGAGGGCCTGGCACGCTGTATCAACAATGAGGGTTTTTACCTGAAGATGATCGGAAAAGCGGTGGAGGATTCCTCCTTTGAGGACCTGGAAAAGGCCATTGAAGTGAAGGACTATGCACAGGCATTTGAACTTGCTCATGCATTAAAGGGAGTCCTGGCCAATCTGGCCCTGACTCCCCTTCATGATCCTGTCTGTGAAATGGTGGAACTGCTGCGCAGCAAAACGGATACGGATTACAGCTCCTATCTGGAACGGATCAGGACGAAAAAAGCGGAGCTGGAGTCACTGCTGCAGTGATCATTTTAACGTGTTGTTTTTGATCACCAGATCCCGGAAGAGACGATCCAACGAATCCATCAGCGCATCCTTGGGCATGGATTTTAAGAGATAGCCGTCCGGCTTTTTCTCCAGGATCTTCATGACATTTTCCCGGTCGCGCTGCCCTGTCAGGAAGACGATGGGCACATCGTGGGCGCGGGGGATCTGACGGATCTGCTGCATGGTCTCGAACCCGTCCATACCGGGCATGATGTAGTCCAGCAGGATCAGATCCGGCACGGAGCTCTTCAGATAGAAGAGGACCTCGCTTCCGGAGCGGAAGGTCTTGACCCGGTATTTGTCCCGGAGCCAGCGCTCCGTCACTGCCAGGAAATCCGGATCATCGTCGATGAGGAAGATGGTCTTGGTGCGGCTGGACTCATACTGGATGCTGGAGAAGGAGAGCATGTCCTTCACGAACTCCGCCATATCGATGGGACGGGCGTATTCCGCCTTGTAGCGTTCCGGATTGTGGATCTTTTTCGCCTCTGCGATGTCCAGAGCGTCACCCACCAGACAAAGGACACGGTTGTCATCTTCGCTGAGCTCCGTCAGATGGGAGCTGATGAGGCGGATGTGCTCCGTATCTCCTGCGGGATAGTAAAGCCAGAAATCGGCGTCGTGTCTGTGTTCCAGGATCTCTGCAGGATCGTCCGGAATGCGGATGATCCGGAAACCCACTTCTTCCAGTTTGTTGATGATTCCCTTGTTTACCATTCCCTGGGTGCCTTCCACGAAGAGGATGGTTTTGAAATCCGCCGGATCCTTGAAAGCTTCCGGCTCGGGGACCACGGGCTCCTCCACCTTCTTGAAGGAGGTCTGCAGGGGCTCAAAGGTACGGTAATGGAGCAGCAGCTCCCTGGTCAGTGCAGGCAGGTCACAGGTCTCGCCCTGGCGGGACAGGTACTCCAGCTTGGCAGCTTCCCCGGCCAGTTCCTTGGCGCCGATGAGCTCTGCCATGCTCTTCAGGGAGTGGGTCCGCAGGGAATACATGGACCAGTTACCGTTCCGGCAATAGGTATCGATCTCCTCCGCCTTCTCATGGATGGAGGTGACAAAGATCTCCAGGGACTGCAAGTAATCCTCCGCGTCGCCGCAATGCTCGATGCCGGAACGCAGATCCAGCTTCGGCACCGACTTTAACCAGACGGGAAGGAAGGAAAGCTGCTGGTCGATGTCCTTCCGCTGCTCGGCATGACGGACACCTTCCACGGCGCCCTCCGGCAGGTAGGTCATAAGGATGCGGGAGAGATCCTCGGGATTTACGGGTTTTAACAGCACGTCGGCAAAGCCGGCAGCCTTGTAGAGATTGACATTATCCTTGGCACTCTCGGCGGTGTGACAGATGACGGGAGTGTCGGTTCCGTCACGACGGAACAGTTCCTTCAGATGGACCAGGGTATCCACACCGTCCACCTCGGGCATACGATGATCCAGAAGGATCAGATCGTAATGCCGCTTTCGGCAGCAGTCCAGACACTCCGCAGCACTGCCTGCCAGATCGGAATTCACGCCAAAAGAAGAAAGCATCGAAGAAAGGATGCTCCGGTTGATGGCCATATCATCAACGACTAAAACGTACGCGCTTTTGTTCTCCATGAAGAAAGCCCTCCGCAACAGGTAAATTATACTGTATAGGGGGCTTCTTTTCAACAGCGGGCGGGGTTTGGTTGACGAAACGAAAGCGGCGAACCTATAATTCATAAGTAAGAAGTGACGAGTTTTGCGGGAAACGGAAGGGAAGGAACGGGATGGTCCCGATGCCCGGGAGGAAGGGACCCGCGAAGGCTCGATATGAGGGGGAATCAAAAGTGAAACTGTCTTTGAACCGGAATCAGATCAAATACATCGCCATCATTGCCATGGTCATCGACCACATCGCATGGCATTGGGTGCCGACCACGACACTGCTTGGGCAGGTGATGCACTTTATCGGGCGGCTTACGGGTCCTTTGATGGCGATCATGATCGCCGACGGATATCAGTACACCAGGGACCTGAAAAAATACGCCCTGAGACTGGCGATCTTTGCGGTGCTCTCCTGGCCCGCCTACAGTCTGAATGCATACGGAACATGGCCTCTCTTCGGAATAGATACCTTCGGTGTGATCTACACCCTCTTCCTGGGGCTCATGGCCATCTGCATCTGGGACCGGACGAAACTTCCGAAGGCGGCAAAGGTTACTTTGGTGGTTCTGCTGTGTATCCTGTCCCTTTTCGGAGACTGGCCCATCTTTGACGTGCTCTGGCCGTTGTTCCTGTTTATCTATCGGGATGACAAGAAGGCAAAGTGGACATCCTTTGCTATCATTGTCGCTGTGGAATGCGGGATTTTGATCTTCTTTGATATTCTTGGGGGGAATCCATTTGCAGACATTTTCCAGCTGGGGGCTTTCATGGTGATCCCGCTGTATCTCTTTGTTTACAACGGAGAACCCGGCAGCAAACATCCCTTCCACAAGTGGTTTTTCTATGCATTTTATCCGGCGCATTTGCTGGTGCTGTATTTCCTGTATTGGAAGATGTAAGGAGGATTTATGGGTTCCATTTTGATCAAAGATACCACAAGAGAAGAGCGGGAGCAGATCGTTGCCGAGTCCGTGGGCAACATCAGCGGCGCCTGTGACGGCTGTGCTGCGGGCCTCATCGATATGTACCAGGATTACATTGACGGTAAAAAGGAAATCCGCGACATCAACATGGAGTTTCGGGCTCATTATGAGTCCGGCATGGAAGTGCCCGAGAAATCCGAGTGCGGATACGCACGGTAAGTGGCACGGAAGCCCGGAGGAAGTGATGCGCAAGGTCGGGCGCACAGGGCGGGCGATTTTGCAGTGAGGGAGAAGAAATATGACAAAGTATGGAGCATTGGCACTGCTGTTGAGCATTGGATTGATCCTGACAGCCTGCGGTGCGGGCAAAGGAAGCCTATCCACGCCGGAGGGAGCTTCGGTGGAAGCGGTGACTGAGAGCGGGACACCCAAGAGTGAAAACGAAACGGTGGCGGAGGTTCCTGCAGATGGGCAGGAAGAAGCGCCGACAGAGACGATGGAAGACCCGACAGATACTTCGGATGAGACTCAGGAGCTCGCAGATACTCCCACAGACGACCGGATCACGGAAGAACAGGCACTGGAAGCCATCCGCGCGCACTGCTACGCCCAGAATCCGGAGCTGGAGGGCATCGTGGAAGCGGGAGAATATCCCGTTTACTGGGAAGCAGTGTCCGAGGATGATTCTCAGATCATCATTCTCTACCGCACCTACACCGGCGTTCTGGTCCGGTACTACATCGATCCCGTGACCGGGGATACCTATGTGACGGAGTATGTGCCCGGCATCACCGATGAAGAAGAACAGACAGGCGAAACCTTTAACTTAAGAGACGAGATGGCAGAATAAAGTTTTTCTGAGGCGGAGGACAGCCCATGACCTATTTCACGTGCTTTTTCCTGGATAACGAAAAAGACATCATTGTCAATCTGTACAGGGATCTGGACAGAATGCTGTTCGTGCTGCAAACCCCGAACCATCATACGGGAAACCTGATCACCAATCTGGCCCGGGCCTGCGGACTGTCCCTGTCGGAAGACGCGGACGGCAAGAAGATCATCCGGGGCGAGGTACCTTGTTACATCGATGCCAACAACGAGGAGGTCTTCCTGTTCCGTCTGGGAGAGACCCGTGTCGCAAATATCTACCCCGACGGCCGCGTGGAGCGGATGGCAGCCATCCCCGCCATTGCCAAGACTCTCATGAGTCAGACCAAGGACTTTCGCCCGGAGATGGCAAAAGCGATTTTTTCCACCTCTGTGCCCCGGGACCTGAAATTCCGCTCGGATCTCCTTACCCACATGAACGGCAATCTGCCGGCGGATATCCTCATCGCGCTGGGGATCGCCCATCAGATCCGTTATCCCCTCTACTATGTGAAAAAGCTGGAGCTGGAGCTGACGCCGTCTCAGTGGGAGAAGGTGAATGCCGACAGGGAAAAGGTGGCGCGGCAGTTTGCGTCCTCCGATCTGAAGGGCAAGTATCTGGCCCGGAGGATTAACGACAATACCTTCCTGAATTTCGCAGATCTGATCCTGAACAATCTGGACAATGCGGAGATGAACATCGTAAAGATCCGCGGATCCTTAGGCATCATCCGTGACGGTCAGGCCGTCTTTACCAATCTGGAAAAAGTTTATCTCTATCGCTATGTCTTTACGAAGGGCACCGAATCCGAGGAGAGGATCCCTCTGGAGCACGTGGCCCAGATTCCTGACGAAGATGTCAAAAATACCCTTATGCAAATGCTGCGAGATCGGGAGAATCCGGACTATTGCCGCAATACCGTTTTTCAGGACAAACTCCTCTGGATCGCCCGGAACTACCGGAGGCAGGGCATCTGCTACGCCGAGATCAGTGACACGACTCTGGTGAAAAAATACGAATCCCTGGAAATGCTCAGGCAGGTTCATGAGATCATGCCGAAGATCTACCGCGAAACCGGCGTGATGCTGCGGTTCCTGGCAGCCATTCGAAGGATCCCTCTCACCATCATCAAGGATGCGGTGACCCCTGCGGATTATCTGGAGAAAAATCTGGAGGTGCTCCGTGCCACGGCCCTGGATCCCTATGTCGCGGGCTGTGATTTTGTGGGAGAGGAGATCAGCGACATCCTCACCTTAAAGCCCGTCTTTAAGGAAATCGTCAAGATCGCGGCGGCCGATCCTTACTTCGTCATCCGTATCCACGCGGGAGAGAACGACAGCCAGAAGGGGAATGTGGCAAACAGTATCCGCTGCGTTCTGGACAACCTGGCACCGGGCCAGAAAGTGCCTCAGATCCGCCTGGGGCATGGCCTCTACACTTACAGCTTACGCTCCGCCAGAGGGCGGGAAGCACTGAAGGCATTGAAGGAAAACGGCGTGGTGCTGGAGTTTCAGCTTACCAGCAATGTGCGTCTCAACAACCTGAATTCTCTGGATGCCCACCCCATCAAACAGTATCTGAAGCAGGGAATCCGCTGCGTGCAGGGCACGGATGGTGCTGCGCTCTACGGCACCAATTCCATGGATGAACAGCTCTCTCTGGCGATTTTTCTGGGACTCTCCGATGAGGATCTGCGCAGGATGAAGGCGGCGGAGGAGGAGATCATCGCCTTCAGCAGCGAAGGATACTCGGCCAAGAAGGCTGCTTTTGCGAAGCTCTTGAACGGTCGTGAGCTGGAGGAAGTCCTCCTTGAAAAAATGCAGACGGTGAAGATCCGCGGAAAGGCGGGCGCCCCCAGGCTGGATGCCAACGCGGAGCTGAAAGACCGGATCGGGGAGATCGCCTGGGACAGATCTCCCATCATCCTGCTGGGAGGAAGCTTCAACACCAGGAGCCGCGCTACCAGGGTAACTCCTACCGGGAAGGCGCAGATGGACGAGCTTCTGGAAGCGCTGGATCCGGGCGACGTCTGCTTTGTCATCGGACATAAGCTCTCCGGTTATGAAAAATACCTTGTGGACCATAACAGGAAGGGCTTCCGGATCTATGCCATCGTTCCCGCAGCCCTTACTGCGCCGGAAATTAAAAAGCTCCGGGAATCCGGGGTGATCATCCGCGTCTCCACGGAGACCGAGGAAATGGGCATCTACAAGAGCTTCAATTTCGAGATCTTTGAGAGACGCCCCTCCGTGGTCATCGCCTTTGACGGCAACAGCGCAGCGGCGAACCTCATTCAGGAAGCCAAAAACGGCAAGGGCAAAGCCACCATCTATATCTGGAGTCATTCCGGGACGCTGAAGCAGAAGGCAGCATCGTTAAAGGGCTATGTTCAGTTTTTTGACGAGGAGAACACCATCGTAGGGAGACTCCGGGAGTTGCAGGAAGGGAAGACGTCCCTCAGGGGACTGCCCAGGGACGAGGACTATCTGACCAGGAAAGGAGCAAAGAATCATGACTATAAATGAGAGAGCCGAGAAGGCCGTTAGTATGAAAACATCCGGAAAGTACAATTGCGCCCAGTCGGTGACCGTGGCGCTGGCGGATCAGACTGACCTCACCGAGGAGCAACTGATGCAGATCTCCGCCGGATTCTGCGCCGGCATGGGGAACCTGGAAGCAACCTGCGGCGCCCTCATCGGTGCCGGCATGATCACGGGCCTCCGGACGGAAGGCAAGGGAACCCTGGGAACCGTGCGGAAGATCCAGGAGGAGTTCGGCCGCAGGTGCGGTGCCATCAAGTGCAAGGACCTGAAGACCCTCACGGACGGCAAACCCCTCTGCCCTTGCGAGGAATGCGTGAGAAACGCCGTGCTGATCTATGGGGAGATCATGGGAGAGTAATGTAATCATGGGAAATGAAAGCGGCACATGGATCATGTACGGCGTGGAGTGGGATGACCCCGAATGCCTGCATACCGTGGATGAAGCAATCGAATATATCGAGCAGGTAGGCTTCCTCCCCCTGTTCAAAAACGAGATTCCCGGGTTTTCCCTGGAGGAGCGGACCGTGCCGGAGTACTGGTGGTCGGGAGATGTAGAGCATGATCCCTGGGAATGGCGTGAGATCATCGCGCGCAGGGGTGAGATCGCCTATGGCAAATTTTTCGACAAAAAGGCCGGATTCATCGCAAAAGAATGGGTCCCTGCCTTTGTGAATTACCGCCGGGACGGGTATGATTTCGATGCCCTCTGGGAGGACGGAAAAGCCTCTGCCAGACAGCGGAAGATCATGAATCTATACGCCGATGAATCGGAGGGCAGCGAGTATTTTTCCAATGACCTGAAAGCGAGAGCCGGGTTCGGCAAGGGCGGAGAAAAAGGCTTCGACGGGATCATTACCGGCCTCCAGATGCAGATGTACCTCTGCGTCCGGGACTTCCGTCAGCGGAAAAATAAAATGGGTGAAGCCTACGGCTGGCCCATCGCCGTTTACATGACTCCCGAAGGGATCTGGGGCTACGACTACGTAACCTCTGCTTATTCGGAAAAACCGGACGAAACTGCAAGCCGCATTGCCCGGCACATCGCCGATGTGTACCCTGTCGCCACCCCCGGGCAGATCCGGAACGTGATCGGACGAAAGCCCGGTGAGCGGAAGTGACGGGGCGAAAGGCTGACCGAGGAGTACGTTAATTGGCTGAAAAAATATCTGAGGTGCTTATTCAATCCTCTGATTTTAAATATTGTGTTATCGTAGATCCATCATTAACTGTAAGTCTTCCGCCTATATAAACATAAGGCATTCCGCTCTTTTTTTCGGAATCTTCCGCCAAATAGAGGCAATACTGGTCATAAATATACTCTGTTACTTCACCATCAAGTTCAAAAGTGGCGGTTCCGTCTTCGTTTACGACAAGAATCCCTTTATCCGCTATCTTGTTTAGTTCAAGCATTTCTTCATAGGTCTCGTCTTTTTTAGCAATTGCTACACGTTTATAATTGCCTGCCGGAACCATACCTATGGTTGGATCATCGGCCCACTCGATTATGTCACTATGAGCTGCGACATCATCAGTCGCATTATCACTATTTTTGCAGGCAGTAAAGGAAAAGCAAATGGCCCCAATAAGTGCTGCCGTAATTACTCTTCTTTTCATGATCAGTTTAATGAATCCTCCCTTTGTTTACCGAATTTATAATTCTTTTTATATTATAGCAGAGAAAACAAATACAAGGAGATAAGCAGCTGTCGATCGGCACGGGGGAAAAATTATGGCAGAACAGCAGGAAATTGTGATCAGATACGGAACTCCCAAACCCGTCATCTTCAGAGAAACCATGGGGACGAACATCTTTGATGTGGATCTCGCCGCACGATCTTTCGGTAACATACATGTCTCGGGATATGATACGGAGAAGTATCCGGATGAAGAGGCGCTGAGACAGGCGGTCCGAACCGGGATCATGGGTATGATACAGAAGTGCCTCGGGGTCATGTCAGAGAAATCCGTGATGAGAAGTGATCCCCAGGGACGGCTGGCTGATCTGCTGGGAAAAGAACTGTCGGAGATCGGTATCGAAGCCAAGGTCGAAGTCCTCAGCTTTGTCCTTGACGAGGATTCCGAACAGATCTTTCAGAAAATGAAGGAAGAACTGAAAAAAGGCCTGCTGGAAGATCTGGCAGTAGATCGAACCGACAGGCCTTATATCAAACCGGATTGCGTTCCGCCCCCGCCGATCCCTGCGGATGGTAGCTTGGGTGGATTCATGAGCATGGTTAAGAGAGACAAATTCTGCAGAAAGTGCGGGAATCAACTGGGCTCTACGGATAACTATTGCCGTGAGTGCGGCGCCCAGGTGGTTGTTTCCAGTATATTCGGCAATCCCTTAGCACCAAATACAGACAAGTAAGTGAGTGAGCAGGTTTACCTGCTCACTTTTTGAATCCGCCCCTTGATGGCATACATGATCAGCGCCCCCAGAACGGGATAAAATGCAGATAGGGCAACGACTGCAAAGCTGGGCCCCAGAGTGGTGAAGTCATATTCATAGGCCCAGTATCCCATGGAAACAATCTCAATCGCAATGGATAAAGTTCCGCTCAAAAGAAGCACCTTGATGCCGTATGAGATAGCATATTCAGATCTCTCTGCCTGAATAGCCAGCTGCTCCGGAGCATATTTTTTCGGCGCAAAAGCCACCTTGAACCCTTTGAAAAAATCACTAAACTGCCCTGCAATGCCCAGAATGATAAATTGCAGCCCAAAAACAGACAGGATTGTCGGAAAATCCAAAAAGAAGTAAAAATATGTGTATCCTCCGCAGGAAAACATGATAAATGCCACAAATAAAAGAATCATGATCAAGCCCATGATCAGCCCGATGATGGTATGCTTTCCGGCTCTTTTTTCCGCCTCATTATTTCTGATCAAATCCACCATATGTTCCTCCGCCTTTCCGCTGTAAGCATCCTCGGACAGCCGTTCCCCTGACAGAAGTTCATTGATGTTGATCTCCAGCGTCCTGCACAGTTCCGGCATGATCATGGTGTCGGGCATGCCGCGACCGGTCTCCCAGCGGGAAACCGCTTTGTCACTGACGCCGATCTCCTCCGCCAGCTGCTTTTGTGTGAGACCTTTTGCTTTTCTGACTGCTGCTATGAACAGTCCTGTTTTCTTCTGATCGATCAAGGGGTGCCTCCTGTACCAAGGGTTGCCTCGTTACGCTTTCAGCGTATTCCCGCGCAGCTCTCCTGTAAATCTATGTATCGTAGAGTTTGGGGATGGGCGGTATATTCTTACTCTCGTAAAGCAAGAAAAGCATAACACATCTCGCGCACATCGGCATCCGTGATCCAGGAGAAAGGAGGCAGTGAGGATAGAAAGGGGCAGGTGTGGAAGAGGGAGCAAGATTGCGGATAGGAACGCATCCACACAAGCTCCTTATCCGCAAAATGAGGGAAGAGCGAGGAGGGAAGGGAGCAAGATTGCGGATAGTAGCGCCCCCACGCAAGCATCTTATCCGCAAAAACCGAGAAGGCCACCCCGAGTAAGGATCAAGATTGCGGATAATAGCGGTTCCTCTCAAACTTCTTATCCGTAATCACCGTCTCGCAGGAGCGGGTGATGGGAATCGAAGTAGTATATCGGCTCGAAAACCCAGTAAAATCAAGGAGGAAAACTCCGTCAGGTGACTTGTAATAGTCGTGTAATAGTTTTTGTACTACAGATACTTTATTATTCTTTTTATTTTTTCTTTCGCAAAAATCAAAATTGATTAAAAATGCGAAATGGAATATACTTTTTTTGAGGTGAATTATCATGAAACTGATCAAAAGAGATTATTATCTTAATAGACTCCTGGCGGTAAAAAACATACCGGATATCAAAGTGATCACCGGCGTCAGACGAAGCGGAAAGTCCAGGCTCATGGACTCGTTTATTGAGCAAATATCAGATGAAGAGAATGCCAATATCGTTAGGATCAAGCTTAACTTAAAGAAAAATGAGAAGCTGTTGTATGCGGACGGGCTATACAATTACATTGAGGAGTCTTATGACTCAACGAAAGAGAACTATTTGTTCATTGATGAGGTCCAGTTGTGTGAAGGATTTGAAAGAGTCATAAACAGTATATACGAGGAAGAACTGTATGACATATATCTGACCGGATCCAATGCCTTTTTGCTTTCTAGCGATTTGGCAACGCTGTTCGGTGGAAGAGTTTTTGAGATTAGCCTATATCCTTTTTCTTTCCAAGAATTTCTAGCTTATTACCCGGAGACAGATATAGATCGTGCATTTGATGAATATGTGAAAAAAGGTGGAATGGCAGGCTCATATCTGTATAAAACGGATGACGATGCCAGGAAATATGTAAATGGAATCTATAGAACCACGATTGCGAAAGATATCGTAAGAAAGTTCAAAATAGAAAACGAAGACCTGCTGATCATGATTGGTAATTTTCTGATGGATAATATCGGAAGCCAGACATCCATCAGGAATGTTGCCTCAAAACTAACATCCGGAACTTACAAGACAAATGATAAAACAGTAGGGGCTTACATTAGCTACCTATGCCGAGCTTTTCTGTTCTATCCGATTCAGAGATACGATATTAGAGGAAAAAAATATTTGGAATCGGATCAGAAATATTATTTGGCAGATTTGTCATTTCGCTTCTCGGAGATAGGGACAAAAAATGCTGATTATGGTCATCTATATGAGAATCTGGTAGCTATTGAGCTTTTTCGCAGAGGATACGAGGTTTATGTTGGGAAATTATATGAAAAGGAAGTGGACTTCGTAGCAATCAAAGAGGGCGAGAAGCTGTATATTCAGGTCTCGGATGATATTTCGAGAGACGAGACATTTGCAAGAGAGGTATCGCCTTTGTTGAGCATCAAGGATGCTTACCCTAAAATGCTCCTGGCCAGAACAAAACACGATAGAAGCCAGTATGAAGGCATACAAATCATAGATATAGCCAGGTGGCTTGTTTCGCAAAAATAAAAAAGATTGAAATTTGCGAAAAGCTACGATCGGTTCTTTATATCTTCATCTAAACGAGCGCTAACAGTTGCGAACGTTGATGCTGAGTTATGTAGTTTTTGATATTGTATTCATTCAGTACCCGGAATATGTAGTTATGGTGGTTTTGGGATCCGATGAATAAAAAGGGATTGATGAGAACCTTTCAGGGAAGGATTTATACGCACAATGACATATAAGGGGGATTTGGCGTGGCTAATGAATTGAAATTGAAAGCTGGCTCTAAAATTTCTTCTGATACGATTCTCTATGAAGGATTTCAGAAGTATGAGGAACATATCATAGCCAATGTTGGAATCGACAAGATTGATGACGTTTTTCAGCACTTCATCGCCATGCATGACGAACCGCTATTCTTTATTCTGGAACTTCCGGCAAAGGTGGATGATGAAGAGGAAGTGACGCCCGGAGTTCTGAAAACCCAGCACAAGGATGTTTATTACATGGATGGTTGCACCCAGGAAGAAGCGCTTACCATTCTCATGCGAGTGGGGAATCTTCTTTACAATGACGGATTGTCTTCCTTCGGGTTTGGCGGGCATGAGAGTAACGATGAGATCATGTTTGGAAAATACAATGTTCTCACTCTCTATAGCACCAATATAGGCAAGTACGATGATTTCTTTGAGCCACATGAAATAGAGGAGACAGAGGAAATCGTCACAGCATGGGATACTATCTCTGAAAAGACCCCAGGGATAAGCGAGCGCTATGAGTCAGAAGGTAAGACCGTTTATGATATTCCCGAGATGTTTGCGGATTGGGGAATCTACCTGGCGGAACAGAGAGAGGAATGATGCCATGGTGGATAAAATAGCAAACATATATGCGCGTATTGAGACGGAAGAAAAGAAACATACAGATGTCTTGATGATGGATGCTGAAACTCTAGATATAGAACTGGAGAAAGGGTATGTGGATATGCAGGCGGACGTGTAAAAACTGCAGCGCTGGTTTTTGCAGATATTCGTCGTGATTGGATTGTTTAAGGAGACATGATATGTTATCGGATATCGCAGGGGATGTCAGTCGCTGTATTTCAAGCAGAAAAGCTTTTTTAAACGGAGATGCGAAACAGGATTATTCTTTGTTTTGGCTTCAAAGAGTGATCGATGCCTGCAACAATGAAATCGATGAAAGCGAACTTCCGGAGTTCCTGGATGAGGTAAACGAGATTCGCGAGTATCTTAAAGGTAATCGGGATGAGGAGTATATTTTGCGTTACTGGAAGCAGTACGAACAAATTGGGTAAATGAATATAGTATACAGATTAGGGACCAAGCAGGATTTAGATACAATTTGTCTGCTGATCCATCAAGCTATAAATGAGATGGAAAGCCACGGTATATATCAGTGGGACGACATATATCCTTCACGAAAAGATTTTGAAGAAGATATCGAAAAACAATCATTGTTTCTGGCATATTTGAATGAGAGTTTGGTTGCTCTGTATGTGATAAGCGCTGAATGCGATGAGCAATACAAAAACGGACACTGGGAATGTGAAGAGAAAACCGCATATATATTGCATAGATTCTGTGTCTCTCCGGTTTTCCAGAATCAAGGTATAGGAAAGACAGTCTTGCTGCATGTTGAAGAACAGATCAAAGAGATGGGATATCAATCCATCAGGCTGGACACGTTTACCGAGAATCCCTTTGCACAAAGACTGTATTTGCATAATGGATACGAATCCAGAGGATATGCAAATTGGCGCAAAGGGAGGTTTGATCTGATGGAGAAGAAGTTATAACTTCAGTTAAACCTGACCGAGGAAAAATGGTTTGTAGAGGAGGAACCTTATGCCACATGTGGAGATTCAATGCTTTCCGGGAAGAACGGAGGAGCAGAAGCAACTTTGCGCTGAGAAGATAGCGGATGTGGTTGCGGAGACGTTGGGTTGCAAGACTTCCAGTGTCTCCGTCGCAATCAAAGAAGTCGTAGAGGCGGACTGGAAAGAACAGGTCTGGGACAGATGCGTCGTCCCAGACGCGGAGTATCTCTACAAGAAGCCAGGGTATACCTGTGACTAGATCATCGTGGGCAGGTGTTGGTCTTGAAGCGCAATTGCGGATAATAGCGCCCTTATTCAAGTTCTTTATCCGCAAAAAGGAAGAGCCAAGCGTTGGAGCGGAAGCGAGATTGCGGATAGTAGCGCTCCAACACAAGCTTCTTATCCGCAAACCACAAGAAGTAGGCGCTGACTCGAAAGCAAAATTGCGGATAATAGCACTCCCACTCAAGCATCTTATCCGCAAAATCGGGGAAGAGCGAGCAGAGAAGAGCGAGCAGAGAGGAGCAAGCGGGTGATGGGTCGCACGAGGTCCGGGGGACCTCGGAATTGCGACGACCGAAGCGAAGCGGAGACTGAGGCGGAATAAGAAAAAGGTCCGGTGGACCTTTTTCCCGCCGAACCGACCGAGCCGGAGGTTCAGAGCGGGTGATGGGGCGCACGAGGTCCGGTGGACCTCGGAATTGCGCCGACCGAGCTGGAGCGCGAGGTGTCACACCTAACGGTGAGACGAACCCTTTGGGTTCGAGGTCTCGCCTCCTTACGAAAAAGGTCCCTCAGGATATCCTGAGGGACCTTTTTCGTAACAGCGGGTGATGGGAATCGAAATAACGTACGCCCCTGGAAATCCAGTAAAATCAAGGAGGAAAGTAGCGCCAGGCACTATGTACCAGCTTTGTACCAATCCGGTAGTTCATTCTTGGAATAATGGGAATTATATAAGTTGAGTTTAGAAAGGCCATTGCGCTATAGGTATAATCACCATAGATGTTTCTATGGAACAACTCACTTTTTCATGGAGGCTGATTGTTTAGCAATTGAACGTCTAAAATAGCAAAAGCCCGTCCATGCATGCGTAAAATTAAAATAAATGCACGCATAGTATTGACTGTTGGCAATTTACGAGCTATTATGATTAAAACAGTTCAATAAGAGGGGGAGAGCGATGGAGTACATTAAGGATAGAGTTGACGATTATGATGCAAACTATTTCGTTAATGAGCTGGTTGATGCCTCAAAACTTCTAGGACTGCTTGAAGCTAAAATTTCGGGGTATCAATTTAATGGGATTATTATTCCTATGCTGCACAAAAAAGAGGCGATATCCTCGATGTACATTGAGGGGACGCAGACCACCATCACGGATGTGTATAAGAACGAGGTGAAATCTTCATCCATTGATAATCGCGTCATGCTCGAGGTAAAAAATCATACAAAAGCCTTGGCCTATGGTGCTGATGTGTTGAGAGTAGAAGGTTTTTCGCATTCTTTTATAAAAAAAATACATGAACTGATGCTGACGAACATTGTTTCGAAGCAAAAGGAGGATTCACTCGGAAGGTATAAAACACAGAATAACTTTATTGTAAACAGTTTGGGCAAAGTTGTTTTTACCCCGCCATCTTTTGAAGATACTCAAAAATATATGGACGAATTGATCGACTATATGAATGACACAACGGATGGCGTAAATCCTCTGATAAAAGCAGCGGTTGCACATGCCCAATTCGAGTCTATCCATCCCTTTGAGGATGGAAATGGAAGAGTGGGTAGATTGCTGGTAAGTCTGTATCTTTTTAGAGCAAGGGTTATCAATTTCCCGTTCTTTTATATAAGCGAGGCTATCAGTCAGGATAAGGCTGTTTACTATAATCAGCTTACTGGGACAAGAACTGGTGATTATAATGCCTGGATTAAGTTCTTCCTGCAGAAGTTGATTGTGCAGGCAAACAATCACATAAAGTATATCGACGATCTGAATAACCTATATCTGCGCACGAAAAACACGCTCACAAACTGTATTAACAGTCCTAAATACGATAGTATCCTGGAGTGTCTGTTTACGCAACCGGTACTGACATCGGGTTATCTGGCTGAGAAGCTGAACGTTTCCGTAGGCCAGGCAAACAGATATTTAGTAGCCTTGGAAGAAAACTCCATTTTGCAGGGGGATGATAAGAAACGAAACAGGCGGTTTTACTTCTCTGAATTGATCATCCTAGCAGAAAGAACGTAAGACCGAATGAAGATAGATCTGTTGGAAAGAGGTGATGCGTATTGGGGGAGCAGGAAATAGCTTGAAAACGTATCTTGGGTGAAATGCCATTGATGATACAACCCCATTACTTGTAGAAAAGGATTGAAAAAAATTGAATATGGAAAAAAAGAAAAAACGTATAACCGTTGGCGCGGCTATACGTTCTCTCAAAGAAAGATGTAAGTATCTTTCCCAAATGCTTAACAGAATTTTACTACATTCTTTCCGAGAGAGCAACGAGAATTTGTTACTCGTAAACTCAGTTTTGCTACAAATGTAGCGGAAAGGAAAGGATGTAGTATGTTTATTTTTAGCGCAATAATTCCTTTTCTGTCATCGTTGACAGGAGGGGATATTTATGGGAACAACTAAGACCGGAAGAGTATTAAATACCCGTGGTGCAGCGGGGACTGCCAGCCAATTTGCGGTAGTTCATTCTAATGAAGGAGAGTACACTAAACCGGGCAAGGATAACCTCATCAGGCTTAAAAATGGTGGCCATGGGCAGACCGGAATGAATGAGCTCGACAAATACGGGATTCAATATGTCGTTGAGAAAACATATCCTAATGGAGTTAGAGTCGGGCGTGTCCCAAATCACAAGAATAAAGCTAAACAAAGGCCTGGGGGACAAACATGGTTTCCGAGGAATTGGACTGGCAAGGACATCAAACGTGCCGGTGAACATGTAGCGAACCTAAAAGGGAACAGGCATTCAAAAGATGGCGTTGCAGTTTTTGGCATGTGGAAAGGCGTTCGTGTAGGAGTAATTCGTACTCATGGTCAGATAGCAACTATCTTCCCGGATTCGAAACAGCCGACTTCAAAAGGAGGAAAGAGAAAATGAATGCTGAGAAACTAAAAGAAGTGATAAAACACCGCGAATATGTTGATGAAATCAGTCAGAGCGAGTGGTATGAAGAGATAGAAAAATGTCAAAACCAAGTGACAGATATTATAACCGAAGATATTTCATCTGCGACAGAGTATCTTACTCATCAGTGTACAGCCATGGAGTATGTTTATATCGGCGAGATTTTGGATGATGTCATTGAAAAAATACCCAGCAGAGAATTTGTGGAGAGTTTTAAAAGACTTAAAGACAAATTCCCGAAAGAATATTCTGAATATTGTATTGAAAATGACATAATTCGTGCTGAAAACATACTGAAGTGGGAGGAGGAACATGGGAAAAAAGATTGAGAATCTTATTGACGAAGGATTCCGAGTATCTTTAGTTGAACGGGCTTTCTTTGACGGGGTGTTTGAAATACCACATATACCAGGACCGGACAAAATTGTGATTCCGAAGGGAATGGTTCCATTTTCATTGCGAAATCATAGTGATAATTTTGAAGATTTCGTATGTTTTTATGAGCATGACATAAAGTTCCGAGAGATCCTCACGAATACAGAGAATTGTGTGGAGGATCTTAAGCGGTTTCCGGGCATCGTTTCACCGGATTGCTCATTATATATTGATGCGCCCTTGTGTGTACAGATAGCCGATATATATTTAAACCGAGCTATCGGATATTATTTGCAACAACAGGGTATCTATGTCGTTCCAAATATCCGTTGGGGAGATGAAAGAACTTATACCTCGGAACTTTTAGGAGAAAAGGTTGCATTTCAGGGAGTCGATAAACATAGTATCGTGTCTGTAGGTACTTATGGACAGATACAATCGTCAGAGGCGAAAAGGTACTTTAGAGAAGGATTAGTCGAGATGCTTAATGAATTAGAGCCAGAAGTGGTTTTGGTGTATGGATCCATGCCGGAAAAGATCTTTGGTGATCTGAAAGACAGGACATGTTTTATTGCATTTCCAGACTGGATGACGAGAAAAAAGAGCGTCCAATAATATATTTTTAGATAGACGGAGATCTATACTCGAAATGAATAGAGAGGCATCAGGAATCCGGATCGGAGACCTGATGCCTTTTTGATGGAAAGGTTTGGTTTTCTGTGGTGAGTGGGAGGGAAGATTCGGGGCCGACGGATAATAGCACCCCCACGCAAGCATCCTATCCGCAGAAATCCAGCTGGCCAACCCGAGCGAGGAGCAAGATTGCGGATAGTAGCGCCCCCACGCAAGCATCCTATCCGCAACAATCCGGCTGGTCAACTTGAGCAAGGAGCAAGATTGCGGATAATAGCGCCCCCACGCAAGCATCCTATCCGCAGAAATCCGGCAGGCCAACTCGGGCCAGAAGCAAGATTGCGGATAGTAGCGCCCCCACGCAAGCATCTTATCCGCAAAAATTCAGATGGCCAACTCGGGCAAGAAGCAAGATTGCGGATAGTAGCGCCCCCCACGCAAACTTCTTATCCGTAATCACCGTCTCGCAGGAGCGGGTGATGGGTCGCATGACGTCCGGGGGACGTCAGAATTGCGATGACCGGAGCGAAGCGGAGACTGCATGGCGTCCGGGGGACGTCAGAATTGCGACGACCGGAGCGAAGCGGAGACTGCATGGTGTCCGGGGGACGCCGGAATTGCGCCGACCGAGCGGGTGATGGGGTGAGGCGGAATAAGAAAAAGGTCCGGTGGACCTTTTTCCCGCCGAACCGACCGACGAAGGAGCGGGTGATGGGGCGCATGGCGTCCGGGGGACGCCAGAATTGCGCCGACCGAGCCGAAGGCGAGATACGAACCCTATGGGTTCGGGAGCTCGCCTTCCTCACACGAAAAGCCCTCAGGATTTCTCCTGAGGGCTTTTCATGTGAGCGGGTGATGGGAATCGAACCCACGTGTCCAGCTTGGAAGGCTGGTGTTCTACCATTGAACTACACCCGCAAAGTACTTATGCACTTCAACAACAAATGGTATTGTAGCGAAAGCGGAGAACCTTGTCAAGGGCTCTCCGCTTTTTCTGTGCAGAATCGAACCGAAAGCAGTCCGCGTACCTTTATTCCGTCTTCCCGCACTCTTCATCGATCAGCTGGATGATGGTGGGAATGGCGTCCAGCATGGGGCTGGCAGCCATGGTGTCGATGTATTTCTGACGGTCGTGGTAGAGCTCGTTTACTTTCTTCACCAGATACTTCGTGGTCAGATCCTCCTGGTCGATGAGAATGGAGAAGCCCTGGGCCTGGAAGGATTCCGCGTTCTGTACCTGGTCCCCCCGGGAACCGGAGGAGGTGGGGAGCGGGATCAGGATGTTGGGTTTCTTCAGGGCCAGCAGCTCGCAGATGGCATTGGCGCCGGCACGGGAGATCACCACATCCGCCATGGCGAAGAGGTCGCCCAGCTCGTCGGTGATGTACTCGAACTGCTTGTAGCCGGGAGTGGTCAGCAGCAGATTGTCCATTTTGTCCTTGCCGCAGAGGTGGCAGATCTGATAGAGGGGCAGGAGCTTCGGCAGCGCGTCCCGGACCGCCTGGTTCACGGCTGCGGCGCCCTGGCTGCCGCCGATGATGAGGAGCACGGGCTTGCTGTCGTCGAATCCGCAGAGCTCGCGGCCCTTGGCGGGATCACCGTCAAAGAGCTCCTTCCGGATGGGCGTGCCGGTGAGCACAGCCTTGTCGGAGGGGAGATTTTCCAGCGCCTCGGGGAAATTACAGCAGATCTTCTTCGCAACCTTCGCACAGATCCGGTTGGCCAGACCCATGGAAACATCGGACTCATGAATGATGCAGGGAATCTTCAGGGATGCTGCGGCCCGCACGATGGGGACGCTGACGAATCCGCCCTTGGAAAAAACGATGTCCGGGCGCTCCTTCTTCAGGATGTCCTTCGCTTCCCGGTACCCCCGGATGACGCGGAAGAAATCCGCGAAATTCTTGGAATCCAGGCTCCTGCGGAACTTTCCCGTAGCAACGCCGAAATAAGGGATGCCCAGATCCGAGATCAGCCGTTTTTCGATGCCGTTGTAGGAACCGATGTAGGAAATATCGTATCCTGCTTCTTTTAATGCGGGGATCAGTGCGATGTTAGGGGTGACATGGCCTGCGGTGCCGCCGCCGGTCAGAACGATTTTTTTCATGGGAGCCTCGATTCGTAAGTTCTTGATTTTCGTGGGTTTTACCCGCTTCATCATAGCACAATCCGCTTGAATTTGCCATATAAGTTTGCTACACTATGATGTGCGCACGGGCCATCCCGGCGCGCGATTTTTTGTTTAGCACCATCATAAGGAGGCAGATATATGAGCAATCAGGTAAAGTTTGATTATTCCAAGGCAAGCGGATTCATTTCTCAGGAAGAAGTCGGCTACATGAAGAAGCTGACGAAGGACGCGAAGGAGCTTTTACTTTCCCGTGAGGGCGCCGGCAACGACTTCCTGGGCTGGATCGACCTGCCCGTAGATTACGATAAAGAGGAGTTTGCCCGCATCAAGGCTGCAGCAGAGAAGATCCGCAAGGATTCCGAAGTGCTTCTGGTCATCGGCATCGGCGGTTCCTATCTGGGCGCCAGAGCAGCCATCGAGTTCCTGGGCCACAGCTTTGCTAACGTTCTTCCCAAGGAACTGCGCAAGGGACCTGAGATCTACTTCTGCGGTAATTCCATCAGCTCCACCTATCTGAAGCATCTGATGGATGTTGTGGGCGATCGTGATTTCTCCATCAACATGATCTCCAAGTCCGGCACCACCACCGAGCCTGCCATCGCTTTCCGTATCTTCAAGGGCATCCTGGAGAAAAAATACGGCAAGGAAGGCGCAGCAAAGAGAATTTACGCTACCACCGATAAGGCTAAGGGAAGCCTGAAGAACCTGGCAACCGAGGAAGGTTATGAAACCTTCGTGGTGCCCGATGATGTAGGAGGAAGATTCTCCGTTCTCACCGCAGTGGGCCTGCTTCCCATCGCAGTCAGCGGTGCAGACATCGACAAGCTGATGGAGGGCGCTGCTTCCGGCAGAAAGCTTGCCATCGAGAAGGATTTCGAAGAGAACGACGCAATGCAGTACGCTGCAATCCGTAACATCCTGCTCCGCAAGGGCAAGCAGGTGGAGATCCTGGCCAACTACGAGCCCGCTGTTCACTATATTTCCGAGTGGTGGAAGCAGCTCTACGGCGAGTCCGAGGGCAAGGATCAGAAGGGTATCTTCCCCGCAAGCGTGGATCTGACCACCGATCTGCACTCCATGGGTCAGTTCATTCAGGACGGTTCCCGTCTCATGTTCGAGACCGTCATCGAGATCGAGAAGCCTCGCGAGGATCTCTTCATCGGTGAGGAGCCCGTGGATCTGGACGGCCTGAACTACCTGGCAGGACAGAGCGTGGACTTCGTCAACAAGAGCGCTATGAACGGCACCATCCTGGCACACACCGACGGACAGGTTCCCAACCTGAAGGTGAATGTCCCTGAGGTCAGCGAGTTCTACCTGGGCCAGCTCTTCTACTTCTTCGAGTTTGCCTGCGGCATGAGCGGCTACCTGCTGGGCGTGAATCCCTTCAACCAGCCCGGTGTGGAGAGCTACAAGAAGAACATGTTCGCACTTCTGGGCAAGCCCGGCTACGAGGCACAGAAGGCAGCGCTGCTGGAGAGACTCCAGTAATCGTCACTTCACAAAACACCAAGGGGGGTCGTTTTACGGCCCCCTTTGCTATGAGCATCAATGGAAATGCTACAAATTGCATTGATGCGGCATGAGGAAAAATATGAAGATCGTTGTTTTGGAGAGAAATTCCGTAGGACCCGACATCTCCGTCGACTGTCTGGGGGAGCTGGGTGAGCTCGTTACCTATCCCAACACCGTTACCGTGGAAGAGGTCCGGGAGCGGGTGAAGGATGCGGACATCGTGGTGGCCAACAAATCCCCCATGCGAGAGGAGAGTCTGAAGGATGCCGCGAATGTGAAACTGATCTGTGAGTTCGCCACCGGATATGACAACTGTGACCTGGTCTACTGCAAGAGCAGAGGGATCCCGGTGTGTAATGTGGTCAATTACAGCACTGCCATGGTGGCACAGCACACCTTTACCATGGCACTGGCCTTAAGCCAGAAGCTGCCCCATTATGACGACTATGTCAAGTCCGGTGCCTACAGCGCTCAGGACCGTTTTTCCAATTTCGATGTCCCCTTCTATGAGCTGGATGGCAAGACCTGGGGCATTGTGGGCATGGGAAACATCGGACAGCGGGTGGCACGCATCGCCGAGAGCTTCGGCTGTCATGTGATCTTCCATTCCGTCACCGGCAAGAGCAAGGTGACGGCTTACGAGCAGGTGAGCAAGGACGAGCTCCTGGAGCGGAGTGATTTTCTTTCCCTGCACTGCCCTTTGAGCGACCTGAGCAGAGACTTCATCGATGCGGCGGCCCTGAAGAAAATGAAGCCCTCCGCCTACCTCATCAACGTGGCTAGAGGCCCCGTGGTGAACAATCCGGATCTCTATGAAGCACTGGAGGCGGGAGAGATCGCCGGCGCCGGCCTGGACGTTCTGGAGAAGGAGCCGCTGCAGCTTTCCAATCCTTTGAGCAAGATCAAGGATTCCAACAAGCTCATCATCACGCCCCACCTGGCATGGGGCAGCGTGGAAGCCAGAGAGCGCTGCGTATTGGGCGTATACGATAACATTAAGGCATTTTTGGAAGGCAGCCCGATCCATGTGGTGAATCCCTGATCGGTCGAAAGGAGAACTATGTTAGAAGCGTTGAAGAAAAACGGGAAAGGCATCATCCTGATGCTGATCTCGGCCTTGAGTCTGTCCGTGGGACAGCTCCTGTGGAAACTGGCAAATGTGTCGGAACTGGTAGCGGCTTTAAACAGCGGCGATTCCATGATCGCCGGCCTCTGGAAGCTGTTCCTGGCAGTCCTGCCCGGATTCATCGTCTATGCGGTGGGTGCACTCATCATGACGGTAGCACTGGGATACGGAGAGCTTTCCGTGCTCCAGCCCGTGAACTCCATGAGCTATGTGTTTGCACTGATCCTCTCCGCCATCTTCCTGACGGAGCGCATTTCCTGGGTGACCGTCATCGGGATCTTTGTGATCATGGCGGGAGTCATAACGATAGGAGGGAGTGAGAAATGAGTGACGTGATCATCATCATTGGCGTGCTCCTTGCGGAGACCATCGCCGCTTCCTTCGCAAGCTATTTCCTGAAACAGTCCGCAAATACAGGGGAAAAGCCCAAGTTCTTTATCCTGCTTTCTCCCTTCTTCTACCTGGGCGGATTCCTGTACGTATTTTCCGCACTCTGCGGGATCTACCTCCTGCAGAAGCTTCCTTACGCAGTGGTATTGCCCATCGGTTCCCTGACCTATGTGTGGACCCTCTTCGTATCCCGGATCCTTCTGAAGGAGAAGATCACGAAGCGCAAAGTCCTGGGCATGACGACTCTGATCCTGGGCGTGGTGCTGGTAGGCGTGGGAAGCACGCTGTGATCGTATTCATCTGAGGAAAGAACAAAGCGAAAAAACGGGTGACCCTGCTGATTGCGGAGTCACCCGTTCTTATTTCCGGTAAAACTTTTATTTGATCTTTGCCACCAGAGCGGTCACCAGCTTTGCGCAGTGATCCGCAGCCTTGCACTCAAAGGTGGGATAATCCATGTGTGCGGAGTCGTCTGCCTTGTCGGAGATGGCACGGAGGATCACGAAAGGAATGTTGTTCAGGTAGCAGCCGTGGGCGATGGCAGCTCCCTCCATCTCGCAGCAGTCGCCGCGGAACTCCCGGATCAGACGCTCCTTCACGGATTTCTCGGCGATGAACTGGTCGCCGCTGACCACGCGTCCCACCACGCTGTGGAGCTCCGGCAGGACCTCTGCCATGGTGAGGGCGGAGAGCTCGATGAGATGCTGGTCTGCAGGGAACTCCGTGATGCCCATCTGCGGGACTTCTCCCAGAGGATAGCCGAAATTGGTGGCATCCATATCATGGTGCAGAGCGATGCGGGAGATCAGGATGTCTCCGATGTCCAGGGCTGCGTTGAGGGAGCCGGCAACGCCGGTGTTGATGACGTGGGTGACCTCGAAGATGTCTGCCAGGATCTGTACGCAGAGAGCAGCGTTGACCTTGCCGATACCGCTGCGGACCACTACGACATTTGCGCCGTTCAGCTTGCCTTCGCAGAAGGTCATGCCCGCTTTGGTCACAGTCTTTTCAATGTCCATGGTGCTCTTGAGTGCTTCCACTTCCAGCTCCATAGCGCCGATGATTCCGATCTTGCTCATGTTTTCCTCCTTATGTGTCTGTGTATTTGTCTTATGCAGGATAATGCAACTGATCTTCTCTGATGTTCAGGAGCACATTCTCCAGATACCGCTTTGCCAGGAAATGTGCCATGGGCAGGTTCTGATCCAGGTAATTGCCACAGTCCATGGGAGTAGCTCCGGGGATCTCGCCTTCAAAATCCCGGATGAAGGTGAACATCTCGATCATCAAAGGAACGATGTCCCGGGACTCCAGGTCTCCCGCCAGCAGCAGATAGAAGCCGGTGCGGCAGCCCATGGGGCCGAAGTAGATGGTTTTCTCCTTATAATCCGGATGGTTCCGCAGGAAGGTGGCACCCAGATGCTCGATGGTGTGGATCTCTGCGGTGTTCATGACGGGCTCGTCGTTGGGGCTGGTGAGCCGCAGGTCAAAGGTGGTGACGGTCTCACTTCCGATGTGGTCCTTTCGGGATACGTAAACCCCGGGGATCATGCGGATGTGATCCACGGTAAAACTGGCGATCTTTTCCATAGTATCCTCCTTGCTGAAGAGAATATTTCTCAAAATCCCGTCCGAAGTAGCATAACTGCGGACAGGTAACACTTCCTATCCGATTGTAGCACATTTCCCGTGATTCTTGTACTTCAAAGGGAATTTTGCTATGATGAGCCTTGAGTGAAAGCCGGACCGCGATTTTCCGCGGAATGCAGGGCTTTTTCATAGTGAGAAAGGAGCGACATGGCAGAAAGAGAGATCATTGAATTTCGTTATGACACCCAGCTCTTGCTGGACAAATATGTGGAGGACGGCCAGGATCCCGACGATGTATCCGATGACCTGGTAGACGAGATCCGGGAGCATATCCTGGAGACTTTCAAAGGCGACTGCCTGGTACTGGCAGGAGACAGCGGCGAGGACGACCTCTTCGGTGAGAAGGCCATCGTGAAGCTGCATTTTCATACCAACGAGCCCTGGCTGGTGCTGGCATACTGCCGTACCCTTGGTGAGATCTACGATATCGTGGTGGAGGACATGCAGCGCCAGTCCGACGGACTCCACGGCTGACGGGGAGCCGGGACCCGGAAATAGCGTAAAAACAGGCCTTTGCGGGAAGTGCAGGGGCCTGTTTTTTTCTATCCAAAAATCTCTCTTTCTTCTTGAGAAATCTTATTGACAGGCGCATCCGGAAACGGCTAAAGTGGATACATAGGCAGGAACTTTTAAAAATGCCGAATGGCGGCGAAACTGCCGCAGAAAGAGAGGTATTTCCATGAAGTTTGTTTGTACTGTTTGCGGGTATATTTACGAAGGTGACAAGGCTCCCGATGAGTGCCCCGTTTGCCATGCAGGCGCCGATAAGTTCAAGGCAATGGCAGGCGACAAGGTTTGGGCTGCGGAGCATGTGGTAGGCGTTGCAAAGGGCGCTCCCGAGGATATCATTCAGGGCCTGAGAGATTGCTACAACGGCGAGTGTGCCGAGGTAGGTATGTATCTGGCTATGTCCCGCCAGGCCATCCGCGAGGGATACCCCGAGATCGGCGAGTTCTTCCGTACCGCTGCATTTGAGGAAGCTGATCACGCTGCAAAGTTTGCTGAGCTCCTGGGCGAGGTGCTGACGGATTCCACCAAGAAGAATCTGGAGCTCCGCGCAGAGGCTGAGTACGGCGCAACCCAGGGCCGTGTGGATATCGCTAAGCGTGCGAAGGAAGAGAACCTGGATGCCATCCATGACACCGTGCATGAGATCGGCAGAGATGAGGCAAGACACGGTAAGGGCTTCGAAGGCCTGCTGAAGAGATATTTCGGCTAAGCCGCAGGGCACTGCCCATAGACCAAATACGGAAATGAGAAGCGGAAGTGTCGAGAACATCGGCACTTCCGTTTTACTAGGGAACGATCGAAATAATGACGGTAAACACCAAAGCGACAAAAGAACAGAAAAGTGCGGGGGGCGTGGGAGAAAGGATCCATGTGCGGAAATGCGTCTGCGCTCTGATCACGGGCTTCCTCTTTGCTTTTTCCCTGGTCTTCGGAAAGGCCTATGTCACGGACCGGACACCGGCGCTGAGCGTGGGTGCGAACATCGCAAAGTTCCTCCTTCTTTGGGGGCTGACATCTGTGTCGGTATTTTTCCTGTGGGAGGGAGCAGAGCGCCTGAACGCGCGCCGGAAGGAAGCGGAGCCCCTGTTGACAGGGAAGGGTGCTTTCCTGCTCTGGTGCATTTTGATGCTCTGCAGGCTGCCCTTTTATCTCGCCTGCTTCCCCGGTTTTTTTACCTATGATGCGGGATCGGCACTGATCCAGGTGCTCTATGAGGATGTGGCTTATTCCACCCAGAATCCCCTGCTTCACACCTTGCTTCTGGGAGGCGTGATCAAACTGTTCTATCAGTTGACCGGAAGCTGGAACGTGGGGGTTTGCGTCTTTTGTGTGGCACAGATGGCCTTCTGCAATCTGGTCTATATCCGCATCATCCGCGTTCTGGACAGGCGGGTCCGCAGCAGGGGGATCACGGTCTTTGCCATCCTCTACTACGCCCTGATGCCCACCATTACATTGTTGAGCTTCTGCACCACCAAGGACACCCTCTCCGCACATTTGATGGTGCTGTTCCTGCTGCGGTTCCGGGAGGTGTTTGAGGATCGGACGGAAAGACGCGGCAGTGCTGACATGCGCGGCTCGAACCGGGATGAAGAAGGCGGCGGAGATGCACAAGTCCGAAGACAGCAGATCATAGACATCTGCGGTGTGGTCCTTCTGGAAGTTCTGATGCTCCTGTCCCGGAAAAATCTCCCCATTGCCTTTGCCGTATTTTTTGTCGTGCAGTTTTTTTTCCGCAAAAAAGATCTGCTGCGGCGGACGGCTGTCCTGCTGCTGGGATGCCTGCTGGCCTTTGGGGTAAACCGTGCGCTGGAGTGGCGGCTGCAGCCGGAGGAGGGGTCCATTGCCGAAGCCTTCAGCGTCCCTGCCTGTCAGCTGGCCAGAGTTTACAGGGAATACGGGGAGAGCGCCTTTTCCGAGGAGGAATGGGAGCTGCTGGACCGGTATATCTACATCGTCAATCCCTACTACCCCTTCAACGCGGACCAGATCAAATCCGGGTTTAAGGAGACCATCGACCAGTGGCCGGGAGGATTTCTGAAGCTCTGGGCGAAGGTGGGGCTCCGGTATCCGGAGGAATATGCGGACGCCTTCCTGGCGCTGACGGCGGAGGCCTGGTACCCCTTCACCGACATCGACGGCTATTGCAGAACGGACTATGCTGGGATCAAGGGAGGGACGGATTATTTCATGTGTCTCATTGAGGAACCTGCGTCTCTTCACAGCCTGATCCCGGGACTCTATGACCGGATCTGGTATTTTTCCAGGGAGATGAGCCTGTGGAAGATCCCGGTGCTGGGCTTTTTCTTAAGCGTGGGAGGACAGCTCTGGTGCTGGATCTTTGCGGCGGGGTACGCCATCAGCCGGAGGCGGAAGGAGCTGTACCCTGTGTTTGCACTGATCGCGGGCCTTATCTTTACCAATTTCATGGGCCCCATCGTGCTGGTGCGGTATTACCTGATCCTCTATCTGATGCTCCCCGTTTTCGTGGGGACCATAGGGAAACAAAGCAAATAAACCCTTTTACATTTCAGCGTTTTTTCGGTACAATGGAAGGTAGGTTTCGGGCCGGTTTCCCGAGAATGGCCGCGCCCGGACCGAAAGCTTCGAAAACGACAGGAGAAGAAAAATGAAAAAAAGATTTACAGTTTTGGCCGCGATTGCCTTATCCGTGGCTATGTTGACCGCCTGCGGATCCGCTTCCGAGGAAGCACCCGAGGTAGTGGCTGAGCCCATCGTGGTTCTGCCCGAGACCACCGAAGAGCCTGCTACCGAGGAGCCTGTAGCTGAGGAGCCTGCTCCCGTCGAGGAGGAGGAGCCCGAGGAGGTTCGCGAGGGATATTACAGAAGTGAGTTGACCGGTGAGTGGATCGATGAGTCCCTGAAGGATCAGCGCCCCATCGCAGTCATGATCGACAACGAGATCACCGCACTGCCCCATTACGGCACTTCTCAGGCAGACATCGTCTATGAGATGATGAACAGCACCCAGAACGACCGTGTCACCAGATTCATGGTCCTGTTCAAGGACTGGGAGCCCATCGAGAGACTGGGCAGCGTTCGTTCCACCCGTCCTACCAACATCATTCTTGCACCCGAGTACAATGCGATCCTTTGCCATGACGGCGGCCCTTATCACAACGACGCATACTGGGCCAAGAGTTGGGCACCGGATCACCTGAACGGCATCTTCAAGCGTTTCGAGAACGGCAAGCCCAGAGAGTTTACCGAGTATGTAACCTCCGACAAGCTGACCTCCAACATCGGCACCGACAAGATCAGCCGCACCTATGACAATTACTGGGGAGAGCATTTCCGCTTCTCTTCCAAGGGCGTGGATCTCTCCGGCGAGCAGCGTGTGTTTGACGCTACCAAGGTAGATCTTTCCGCAGCATTTAAGCACAACCGTTCCACTCTGACCTATGACGAGAGCACCGGCCTGTATGTTTACAACGAGTACGCCGGCAGCACCAGCAAGTACGGATACAGCGGCACCTATTACGATGCCGGCAACAACGAGTCCCTGGCCTTCACCAACGTGATCCTGCAGTGCTGCGATTTCAACCAGCTGGATGATCACGGCTACCTGATCTACAATGTCATGACCGCTACGCCCAAGGACGGCTACTATCTCACCGGCGGCAAGGCTATCCCCATCATCTGGGACAAGACCGGCGAGACCGAGCTGACCAAGTATTACAACACTCTTACCGGCGAGATCCAGAAGATGAATGTCGGTAAGACCTACATTGCCATCGTTCCCCAGGATTACTGGGATGAGATCATCGTAGAGTGATCACGGTACCGGATATATGAAGCTGAGAACCAGGATGGCACTGACCTTCGTTCTGATCATCGCGATCCCGCTACTGCTGACGGTCCTGTCATTTATGGCGATCCGGACCGTCATCGGGGACAGCGATGATCCGATCTGGTCTCTGCACAATTACAGCGTTCAGGATATCACCATGAAAGCGGATGATATCTACAACGATCTGCTCAGGCAAAAATACAAGGATTCCAGCCGGCTGGAAGATGAGAAATACCTGCAGGAGATGAGCGACATCGTCCCCAACAAGGCGGTATTTCTCCTGGGCCGGAAAGGAAATGAGATCTTTTTCAAGGGCAACGATGATGTGTCCGCATCCCTGATCGGGGAGCTTCCGGCTTTCGGCAGATCGGCGGATCAGGCTCTGACGGGCATCTGGCTGAACACGGAAGAGGTCTACATCCAGCAACTGGATTTCTACTTTCAGGATGGTGCGGAAGGCAGCATTTTCGTCATCGCCAAGGGGTCCGGCGTGATCTCCAGACGGCTGATGATCGACATGCTGATGGCCATTATCGTGATCCTGGTCCTGACCAGCGTGGGACTCACAGCCTGGATCAATCGCGGTGTCTACGAACCGGTGCAGCGGCTGAGCGAAGCCATGACCGCCATCCGGAACGGCGATTTTAATTACATCCTGGATATCGACGAAGAGGGAGAGATCGGGGATCTCTTCCGGAACTACGAAGACATGAGACTGCGCCTGAAGGAAAGTGCCGAGGAAAAGGTGGACCAGGAGGCGCGGAGCCGGGAACTCATCAGTAATATCTCCCATGACCTGAAGACCCCCATTACCTCCATCAAGGGGTATGTGGAGGGCATCATGGACGGTGTGGCGGATACACCGGAAAAAATGGACCGCTACATCCATACCATCTACAACAAGACGGTGGATATGGACCGTCTGATCAACGAGCTGACCGTCTATTCCAAGGCGGCCAATGACAGGATCCCCTACAAGTTCCTGCGGATCAATGTCAGCGATTACTTCGGTGACTGCAAGGAAGAGGTGGGACTGGATCTGGAAGCAAGAGGCATCGACTTCCGGTACGCAAGCTTTGTGCCGGAGGATACCATGATCATCGCAGACCCCGAGCAGATGAAGAAGGTCATCAACAACATCATCGGGAACAGCGTGAAGTACATGGACAAGCCCAGAGGTGTCATCGAGATGCGCCTTTTGGATGAAGTGGATTCGGTCCGTGTGGAGATCGAGGACAACGGCAAGGGCATCGCCCAGGAGAATCTGGAGAAGATCTTCGACCGTTTCTATCGCACGGATGCAGCCCGCAACTCCAACACCGGCGGCAGCGGCATCGGTCTTTCCATCGTGAAGAAGATCATCGAGGATCACGGAGGAATGATCTGGGCCACGGCCCGGGAGGGTGAAGGCACCTGTATGCATTTTGTCTTGAGAAAGTATGTTGAGCTCTGACAGAGCCGGAGATAACAGAAACCAAAACAAAAAGTGACCGGCAGAGAGGGGGTACTATGAGCAGGATACTGATTGTAGAGGACGAGGAGGCCATTGCCGAGCTGGAGCGCGATTACCTTGAGATGAACGACTTTGAGGTAACGGTCCGTAACAACGGTCAGGCAGGTCTGGATGAGGCACTGAGTTCCGAGTATGACCTGGTGGTACTGGATCTGATGCTTCCCGAGATGGACGGATTTGAGGTCTGTAAGCGGATCCGTGAGAAGATGAACATCCCGATCCTGATGGTTTCCGCCAAGAAGGATGACATCGACAAAGTGCGCGGTCTGGGACTGGGCGCCGATGACTATCTGACGAAGCCCTTCAGTCCCAGCGAGCTGGTGGCCCGTGTGAAGGCGCACCTGACCCGTTATGAGAGACTGGTGAGTGCCGGCGCTGCCAAGATGGAAAATGATGTGGTGGAGATCCGGGGCATCCGCATTGACAAGACCGCCCGCAGAGTCTTCATCGGCGGCGAGGAGCGTTCCTTTACCACGAAGGAATTCGATCTGTTGACCTTCCTGGCAGAGCATCCCAACCGCGTCTTTACCAAGGACGAGTTGTTCCGGGAGATCTGGGGCATGGAGTCCATCGGTGACATCGCCACCGTCACGGTGCACATCAAGAAGATCCGTGAGAAGGTGGAGGAAAATACCGCAAAGCCTCAGTACATTGAGACCATCTGGGGCGTGGGATACAGATTTAAGATCTGACGCAAGCGTCGGAAAACAGAAGATGCAAAATACAAAGCTCCGGTTACCCTTTCGGTAACCGGAGCTTTTCTCGTGGAGGCGTATTTATCTGAGTTTATTGATAGTAGGAAGCGTCGCCCTGATAGTACTCGATGTTTTCCCGGATGTATTCTCTGCAGATCTCATCCACCAGGGTGTTGGTCTCGGTAAAGCTCAGAGGAATGGTGATGTAATTGTATCCGTCATTCCATCCGTTGTCCTCTGACTCATAGCGGAGCTCCAGCTGGATGTGGATTTCGGGATCCTCGGTCTCATCCCCAATGGACTCGGTCTCGGTATCCAGCTCTTCCAGCGTATTGTGGAGAGAAAAGTCTCTGCGGTAAGCTCCGATCACATCGGCGATCTGCCTCGGCTGGATCTCGATATAGCGCCAGGTATCGGCGGCTGCATCATACCAGTCCGCTTCGACATAATCGGGCAGGTCCAGCCGGCCGGTGGCCAGGGGATACATTTTTTCCTGATATGCCCTGCTCTCAACGATGGCACGAATGGACTCCAGAGAAGACTCGGGCAGGGAATAGGTACGGGTAAAGATTCCGCCGAAGCGACGCTCTACCTTGATTTCCACCGTTGCATAGTAACGGAAGGAACCGTCTCCGTTAGAGGCTTCGATAATGCTGTCATCGATGCTGTTGTAGCCTCCCAGGTAAGGGGTTACTCCCAGCTCACGGCGAAGTTTGTTGTAGGCCACACCTTCTCGGATGATCTGCTCGATGAGTGCGGGATCCTCAATGGGGACTACATAGCGGTTGTCATACTCGTAGACGCCGGTGTCGTAATAGGAAGTGGAGTAACCGTTCTCCGCAAAGGGATAAATCCGTGCCACATGAGCGCTGACGATGTTTTCCTGCCGGGGGATCACATTGTCGTAAGGGATCAGACCGGCCCGGAAGATCAGGTAGATGATCAGGGTGCCCACGGGGATCAGGATCAGGCGAAGCTTTCGCTTCCAAACTGCCCGGAAGGAGCGCAGGAAGGACAGGTTCAGCAGCAGGACACTTAAGAAACTTCCCAGCAGACAGCAGAAGATCTCCCAGAAGAGGATCGCCATACTATAGCGGATTTCCACGATGAAGCGGGCCAGCACTGCGCCGCAGAGGAATCCCACGGGGATGCTGATGAGGAGCTGTACGAGCATGGAATTCAGACCGGATGTGGCCTGCTCGCTTTTTCTCACCTTATACAGGCGGATCGCCAGGAACAGCAGCAAAGCGATCATCAGGATGCTGCCCGCAAGGGTGAAAGACAGGTGCTGCAGTACATTCGACCAGGTATTTCCATCCGTATAGGACATCAGGATCCCGAAGGGAGCGGCCAGAGGGCTCATCCAGAGCAGATATTGCAGCTCTTCGCCGGCTTCCGCAAAACTGAAGGTGAAAGCCTGCATCAGGAGATAGTAGGTTCCCCAGCAGGCGACCACCACGGTGCCCAGAATGCCGGAACTCAGGAGCGCGCAAAGCACGTTGCCACTGAGCATGGTGCACACCAGGAAGAGGTGATAGGTCAGCAGGAAGGCCAGGGTTGCCAGCGCCAGGTCGGAAAAGCAGTACCGGAACACATGGGACAGATACTCTTCGGGAATGAAGACGGCGCCCAGGATCATGACAGTGAGCCAGCACAGCACCAGAGGCACTGCCCAGATCAGGAGCCCGTTCAGGTAGATGGCGGTGAAGTGTTTCTCCCGCTTTACGGGGACGCTGTGGTAGAGATCCGTAGCGCCGGGATGCAGCAGATAGGAAAAACCGCCGATGGCTACAATGGCTGCCCCCACCACGGCGATGACCACCAGCATGCCTGCATAGGTGTCGGAGATAAAGTGCAGGATGGCCTGGGAGAGATAGCGCTCGTAATACTCATTTTTCTCAATGCCGGAGACGGCAAAGAGGATGGCGATGGGGCCGGCGATGAGTTCGGTGACCGCAGAAAGGGCCACCATCCACAGGCGGTGTCTGAGGTTTTCCGCCATCATGGACTTAAGCGAGATTTTTGAAGTCATAGCCCAGCACCTCCGTTTCACTGATAAAGATCTCCTCCAGGGACAGAGGAAGGATTTCGTAAAATACCGGCTGCAAAGCCGTAATGGCGGTCTCGATCTGGACCCGTTCACCCCGCAGGGTCAGGGTCTGCAGGGAACCTCTGGTCTCGGAAGAAACCAGGGGAAAGGTGGAGAGGATGCTGTCCTTGTCCGCAGGATCCCGGAAGACCACCTGGACCTTGAAGATGCCCAGTTTCATGTCGTCCAGATCTCTGGAAAGAAGGATGCCGCCCTGATGCAGGAGTCCCACGTGATCGCAGATGTCCTCCAACTCCCGCAGGTTGTGGGAAGCGATGATGGGGGTGAGCTTCCGCTCGGCCACCTCGCGGATGAACACCTTTTTCACTGCCTGTCGTATCACGGGATCCAGGCCGTCGAAGGTTTCGTCGCAGAGGAAATATTTGCATCCGGAGCAGATCCCGAAGAGCAGGGAAAGCTGCTTTTTCATCCCCTTGGAGAAGGTCTGGATCCTGCGCTGTGGATCAAGCTTCAGGATGCCCATCATCTCATAGAAGAGCTCGGTGTTAAAATCCGGATAGAAGCTCCGGTAAAATCCCAGCATGTCCTTCGGGGTTCCGCCGGGGAAAAAGTACTGGTCATCGGAAATGAAGAAGATCTTGGACTTGGCCGCAGGGTTCTCATACACGGGTGCTCCGTCCACCAGGATCTCCCCCTGATCCGGGCGATAGATACCCGCAAGGCAGCGCAGCAAAGTGCTCTTGCCGGCGCCGTTGGTACCGATGAGGCCGAAGATCTGTCCGTCGTCCATGGTCAGGGAAATGTCCGACAGGGCGACGAGATCATCAAAGCTTTTTGTGAGATTTCGTATTTCTATCATACTTCCTCCTTAAGAAACGCTTTTTCCACGCAGAGCAGAGCCTGCTCCTTTGTGAGGCCGCCTCTTCTGACCTGGAGAACGGCTTCGGTCAACTGCTGTTCCAGAGCGGATTCATGATCCTGCTTCCAGGCATCCGGGTCTGCCACGTAGTTGCCCCGGCCGGTGACGGTGTAGATGTAGCCGTCGGCTTCGAGGGCATTGTAGGCCCTTTGGATGGTGTTGGGGTTGACCGAAAGATCCATGGCGAGGCTCCGTACCGAGGGGAGTTTGTCCCCGGGGCTCAGGCCTCCGCCTGCGATGAGCTGGATCATTTTTTCAATTACCTGTTCGTAGAGGGGACGTTTGTCCCGATAGTCGAGTAAGATCATATGCACCTGCCGTTTCATCCGCGTTAGCGCTGCCCGCATCCGGCGGGATCCGCATCAGCGGTGGGAAAAAGACTGTCCGCGGCTGCGCATGCCGGGGCAGTAGTGACATTGCAAGTGTATTAAGACATGTAATACACTTCGTACACAGATTATCACCGGGAATTCTATCTGTCAACACAAAAAATGTAACTAAGTTGGGGGCGGCTCGCGGACTTCCCACGGCGGGCGAGCTCGATCAATATACAAATGAACGCAAGCGTTCATTTGTCATGAATTCGCCGCTGCGTTGATCTCCCACGGGATGGTGGAATGAGGGTGGATTACGAGGGAGCTGCAAGTTCTTCCCACAAGGCGGTCAACTGCGAGTCGGTACTTAGCGAGCGGTGCGAAATGCGCAGCTGCAGCAGGGCGTTGTCCCCCGCGAAGCGAGTTCAGCCCTGCAAGGCTCGGGTTGGCATGAGCAGCGGCGAGGTTAGTATCCGAGCTCGCCCGCCGTGGGAAGACTTGCAGCTCCCGCAATGGTTTGCAGTGATCCCGGGTTTCTGATAAACTTATGCGATGAAAACGGAAATTAACATGTGTAGTGTCCGGTTAATGCGTAAGAGAAAAGACAAGACATCATGGAGAGACCTATGAACGAGAATTTGAATATAGATGAACAAAAATGCCGCGCTGCCCGCAGCGTCTGCCTCCTGAACGACTCTTTCCCGCCCCTCATCGACGGCGTGGCAAATACGGTTATGAACTATGCGAAGGTGATCGAGAGTATGGGCGGCAGAGCCGTGGTGGCCACCCCGGACTGTCCCGGCGCGGATGACAGCAACTGCCCCTTCCCCATCGTCCGCTACCCCAGCATCGATGCGCGGAAGAAGACCGGCTACATGGCAGGCGTCCCTTTTTCGCCGTCCCTGGCACAGCGCCTGCAGCAGGAAAAAACGGAGATCCTGCACAGTCACTGCCCCGCCATGTCCACGGTACTGGCCAGAGAGCTGCGGGACAGATTGAATGTGCCCCTGATCTTTACCTATCATACGAAGTTTGACATCGATATTGCGGACATCACCTCCTCCAAGCTGGTCCAGTGGGAGGCGACCCGCCTGCTGGTGCAGAACGTTACCGCCTGCGACGAGGTGTGGGTGGTGAGCAACGGCGCCGGAGAGAACCTGAAATCCCTGGGATACGAAGGGGACTACATCGTTATGAACAACGGTGTGGACATGGAGCGCGGACGGATCCCGGAGGACCGGGTGCGGGAAGCGCTGAAGGATTATGATATCCCGGAGGGTATCCCCGTCTACCTCTTTGTGGGAAGAATGATGTGGTACAAGGGGCTCTGGATCCTCTTAAATGCTCTGGGCCGCATGAAAGCACAGAATTACAGATTCCGGATGGTATTTGTGGGCCGCGGAGCCGATCTGGAGGAGATCAAGGAATATGTGGAAGATTTGGGCCTGACGGAAGATGTGATCTTCACCGGAAGCATCTCTGACAGAGAGCTGCTGAAATGCTGGTATTGCCGGTCGGATCTCTTCCTGTTCCCTTCCGTTTACGATACCAACGGTCTGGTGGTCCGGGAAGCGGCAGCCTGCTCCGTTCCTTCCGTGCTGGTGAAGGGGAGCTGTGCAGCGGAAGGCGTGACGGACGGTGTCAACGGTTACCTCATTGAGGAAAATGCTGCCTCCATGGCAGAGAAGCTGATCTCCCTGTACCCTTGCGGAGATGCAGTAAAGCAGGTGGGAGAGGGCGCTGCAAGGGATCTGTACCTTTCCTGGCATGATGCGGTGGTGACGGCAAGCGAGCGTTATGAGATCGTGCTGGACAAATATCGCAGCGGCGGGTATCCCCGGAAGCCGGAGTTCTCCCGTGACCTATATGCGGCACTGGGCACCTGGATGGACCGTCTGGGGAAGGCGGAGAAGCGCATCTCGGAAGTAAAGGATTCGATATGGAACACCTGATCTTTGATGTCACGGGATCTTATGACGCGAATGTCATGAAGGGATTCCTGGGGGAAGCCACCCGGATCGATCTGACGGACGCGGAAGGGGTAAACCTCTACTGTGATGACGCGGCAAGGGAACGCCTGGCCGGTGTGATAGCAGAGCATGAGAGAAGCGGGATCCGGCTTTTAGACTCCGGCAACACCCACTATCTGTCGGCGTTGCTGGCGGAAGGGACCTCCGAGGATTTTGCCCTGGTGCTCTTCGATCATCACACGGATTGCAAAGCGGCCATGTTCGACATGCTCAGCTGCGGCTCCTGGGTGCGAAACCTGCAAAAAGAAAATCCGCGGTGTAAGCAGACGATCCTCATCGGACCGCCGGAGAGTGCTTTTCGGGAATTGGAAGCCTTCCTTGCGGAGCGGGAAGAGGCGCTGCCGGAAGGAACTGTCTGTATCACGGAAGAGGATCTCTTAGAGCGCGGTGCGGAGGCCGTAGCGGAAGCAGCGGCGCAGATCCGGTATCCCATCTACCTCTCAGTGGACAAGGATATCCTGACAACTGATACGGTGCGGACCAACTGGGATCAGGGGAAGATTTCCCTCTCGCTGCTGCTGGAGTGTCTGCGGGCCCTGGAATGCGGGTTTCGAGACAAAACATTTCCCCGCAGGCTCCTGGCCCTGGACATCTGCGGACTCCTGCCTGTGCGGGAAGGCGCAGGCCCCTATGAGGAAGAGGGGTATGAGACGGATCGTTCCATCGCAGAGTTGTTCCTGCACTGAACCGGATGAGGATCACCCTGAACAAAATCTGATCCGAACAATATTGGAAAATGCAAAGAGCCGATCGGTTTTGCCCGACCGGCTCTCTTTTTGTGCAATTCTATGACGCTTTTGTCAGTTCTTCGCAGCGCCTTTTTCCTTCTTTTCTCCTGCCAGGAGCAACTTCAAACCCTGGAGGACTTTGATGGGATTACCCTTGTAGAGGCTCATCATATGATAAGCTCTGCCGGATACCACCACCAGAAAGCCGCTGAGCAGCACTGTCAGGAGGAGTCCCAGCAGGCTCACCCATACGGGGGAGGAGCCCAGGATCGCACATCCCGGTGCCACCAGAACGGCGGTGAAGGGGAAGAGCTGCATCCAGATGGGCGTGCTCTCGGCGGACATGCCTCCTCCCAGCATGACCAGGAAAAAGCTGGCCAGAAGTACCATCACAAAGGTGGAGCTGGTGGAGTTCAGTTCCTCTCTGGTCTGAGCGAAGGAGCCGCAAATGGCGGAGAGGGAGCAGTACAGCAAAAAACCTGCCAGCAGGAACAGGAGGGCGATGACAAATCCGCCCGGGGCGAACATGGAGGTGCCGACGGTAACGCTTTCCGTGCCGGTGGCGTAAGCCTCACTGACATTGGCATTGGCCAGGCTGAAGAGGTTCACCAGAGGGGCAGGGTTGATGATCAGCGCAACCAAAGTGCCGACGATCAGACCTACCACACCGCAGAAGATCCAGAGGAAGAGCTGCAGGAAGGCTGCCAGCACGATGGCCAGGAGCTTGCCCAGCACCATGGACTGGGGCTTGACGCTCACCAGCATGGTATCCATGAGCTTGGAGGCTTTTTCCAGCACTACGCTCTGGGCCACGCCGTTGGCGTACATCAGTACCAGGAAGTACATGAGCATGATAAAGACATAGGGAATGGCGAAGCTTAGGCCGCGGACCAGGTCTGCCTGCTTTTGCTGTGCCTGTGCTTCTCTGTCCTCACCGCCGGAGAGGTAGTCGCTGACGGTGTAGCTCTCGGAAGTGACGGTGGCCATGACCTCAACGCTTCCTGCCATCAGGTCTTCTTCATCCAGCAGGAGAGAGGCCAGAGCCTGGCGCTTTTTCTCCAGGAAGCTGTTAAACTTCCGGGCGTTGCCGGTGGAGAGACCGGATTTTTCCGGTACGATGACGGAGGCCAGGGGATGGCCCTCCTCCCTGGAGATCACCAGGACAAAAGCCTTGATCTCACCGGCATTGATGGTGCTTAGAGCGCTGTCTACGGAATCTGCGGGGATGTAGCTTAAGTGGTCGTAATTTTCCACTCCCAGGAGATTCAGCTCGTTCAGGTCGGGATTCACGCCGGTCTCATCTACCACGTAGATGCTTTCCGCTTCGCAGGGTTTGATCTGATCGCCGCGCCAGATCTGCCAGAGCTCCTTGCCGGGCAATATCAGGGCGGGCAGCAGGAAGATCGCCAGCGCCATAAAGATGGTGGTGTATTTATAGCCTTTTCCGCTGACCTGATTGTGGAAGGTGAAGCGAAAAACGGTTCCGAAATGCTCAAACATTTGCAGCCTCCTTTTCTTTCTTCGGGAAAGCCATCCGGAAGACTGTTTTCAGCGGGACTCTCGCACCGTCGTTCATGGCCAGCCTGCGATAGGTACGGGCACAGATCAAGGCCAGGAGGAACAGGGTGGCGATGTTGACGAGGAAGAACAGGATGAGGACGACGATGCCGATCCTGCCGCCCATGAAAAATATCGGTGCGATGTAGGTGGAGAGGAAGGGGATCAGGCTTAAAACGGTGCAGGCGGTGGGGTCCGTGATGGCAAAGGATGCCGTGGCAAGGATGTAGCCGCCCATGCTCAGCATCATGATGGGGCTCATGGCGTGCTGGGAATCCTCGGGATTGGAGATGGCACTGCCTGCGACGCCGGAAGCAATCGCGTAGAGCATATATGCAAGGACAAAGGTCAGGAGCATGATCAGTGCATTTGCGGGCTTCATGAGCAGGGAGAAGTCAAAGATCCCCGAGAGATCTGCCACGGCACTGTTGCTGCCCATGATCTTCTTCACAATGGAAGAGGAGAGCAGGGCACCGCCGCCTCCGCAGATCAGTACTGCGGTGACATAGCACATCATAGCCAGGATCTTGCCCAGCACCAGGGACAGGGGATCCACACTGGTGATGAGCATATCCACCAGACGGGAACTTTTTTCCTCCACCAGAGAGCTGATGATAAAAGAGGTGCTTAAGGACACCAGGATCATCAGTGCAACGGCATAGAGGATCGCGGTCCCCATGAGTTCGTCGGAAGTGACGCCTGTGTCGCCCAGATGGTATTTTTCCTCGGAGACGGGAGACGCAATGGAGATACCGCCGGTGATGCTGCCGATGGCGGACTGGCTCAGATTCAGGGATTCATAGCGCAGCGTGGAGTAAATCTCCGCGAAGGAATCCCGGATGCTTTCCTGCTCATTGGTACCGATCTCGCTTTCATCGGATACGATGCCGCTGACCTCATAGACCGGCAGGCCGGAAGAATCGTCCCGGGATGCGATGATCAGCAGTTCCCGGTCGGACAGCTCCTTCAGGAGAGCGGTTTCCTCCCCGTCCTCCAGAAATTTCACGGGAAGAGCGCTGAGCAGTTCACTTTCCTGCAGATCGTCTGCAGTTACGGGGACATCGGTTTTGTTGCAGACATAGACCTGGCCCGTAGCCAGATTGTCGGAACTGACATTGACTTCAAAAGAGGACACAGCGGCGTTTGCTCCCGCCAGCCCGGAAATGTTGGTGATGACGGGCATCAGTGTGAGCGTGACGATCATACCGATGAAGGAGGAGCGGTACCGCTTGTCCTTGAAGGTTTCCCGCAGTGTGAAGGAGAAAACCTCGCGTAGACCGCCTAACCTAATCTTCATTGTCTGCGCCTACCTCCTTTACAAAGATTTCGTGCAGGGAGGGCTCCCGGAGATCGAAGCGTACCACGCAGATCCGGTTGTCCACCAGGACTTTCAGCAGATCCAGGGCCTGGTCCTGACCGGTGACACGGATGTCATACTCGAACTCTTTCTCATTCAGAATGGTAACGCCCACCTGCTGCGCGTAAGCAGTGATGTCCTGCTCTGTCTTAAGACTCAGGTTAATGCGGCCGTAGCTCTTCTTGATCTCGTTGAGGTTGCCGGAGACAACGGCGCGGGATCTGTGGAGAATGGTGATATCGGTACAGAATTCCTCTACGGCAGGCATCTGATGGCTGGACATGATGATGGTCTTGCCGGCATCGATCTGCTCGTGGATAACGCTGCGGAGGATGTCGGAATTCACGGGATCCAGACCGGAAAAGGGCTCATCCAGGATGAGAAGCTCCGGATCGGAGATCATGGCGATCATGAACTGGATCTTCTGCTGGTTACCCTTGGACAGCTGGTCCGGGGTTTTGGGCTTTTCTTTTTTCTTGGCGGGAGTACCGCCGAAGGCGCGGGCCGGTGCCTTGCCCTCAGAAGTGCTTTCGGTGGCAGCAGGCTTCTCGGCTTCCGGTGCCTTGCCGGGGAAGATGTACTCCTCCACATTCAGGCGCTCTGCCCAATACTTGATCCGCTTTTCTGTCTCTGCGTCGGACACACCGCGGAGCTTCGCAAAATAGCGGAGCTGGTCGATGATGGGGTACTTGGGATAGAGGCCGCGCTCCTCCGCGAGATACCCGATGTTGCAGGTGGTAAAGCTTAAGGGCTGTCCGTTCCACAGGACCTCCCCGCTGTCTTTCTCCAGCATATCCAGCATCATGCGGATGGTGGTGGTCTTGCCGGCACCGTTGGTGCCAAGCAAAGCGTAGACGCCGGGGCCGTCCATCTCGAAGCTGATGTGGTCCACCACGGTCTTCTCCCCGTATTTCTTACTCAAATCTCTGACAATCAGACTCATGATCCCTCCTTAAAACGCGACACATTCGTCAGGTGGAGTGCGGTTTCCACGGTAATCCGCTCACAGCACCGCCACAAACTGCCCCTACTATAACACAGTTCCCATTTGCGGACAAGGACGCGGCATTGTGGTATACTGGTAAATCAGAGTATTTGCAGGTGCTTGATCGCGTGCGCACCGATACGCCGATTCTGAGAATTCGCATACGCGAATTCTCATCACGGAGGAAAAAATGGAGCTGCCCGTATCCTATACCAATCGCATGAAGGAACTCCTGGGGCCGGAGTGGGAAGCCTTTCTGGAGGGCTTTTCCGCGGAGGCCATGCACGGTCTGCGGACGAGAAGTGCTGCTCCGGAGGAACTGTTCCCGGAACGGCCTGACGCACTGCGTCCAGTGCCCTGGGCAAAGCGTGGATATTATTATCCCGAGGACCTGCAGCCCGGAAAGCATCCCCTGCACGAAGCGGGAGCCTACTATATCCAGGAACCCAGCGCCATGGTGTCTGCTACACTTCTGGCTCCGCAGCCCGGAGAGCGGGTGTTGGATCTGTGCGCCGCACCGGGAGGCAAGACCACTCAGATCGCAGCGGCCATGGAGGGACAGGGAATCCTCATCAGCAACGAGATCCATCCCGGACGGGCTGCCATTTTGTCCGAAAATGTGGAACGGATGGGCTATACCAATGTGATCGTCACCAACGAATCCCCGGCGAAGCTGGCGGAGCGCTTCCCCCTTTCCTTTGATCGCATCTGTGTGGATGCCCCCTGCAGCGGTGAGGGCATGTTCCGCAAGAACCCGGAGGCGGTGAAGGAATGGTCCCCGGAGCAGGTGGGAGTCTGCGCCGCAAGGCAGGAGGAGATCCTGGAGGAAGCAGCGAAAATGCTGCGCCCCGGTGGATACCTTGTGTATTCCACCTGCACTTTTGCTCCCGAGGAGGATGAGGGCGTCATTGCCGGATTCCTGGCAAAGCATCCGGATTTTGAGGCGGGAGACAGTACTGCGGTGAAAGCGGCGCTGCGACAGTGCGCGGCGGAAGATGCTCCCGGAGATGCCTTTGACGGAAAGCCTGCCTGGGGAGACGGAAATCCGGACCTTGCGAAGGGCGTCCGGATCTGGCCCCATCATTTGCCGGGCGAGGGGCATTTTGCCTTTCTGCTTCACCGCAAAGGAGATGCACCCGCCCAGGAAGGCGTACTGCAACCGGGCTGCGAAGTGCGCCTGTTGAAGGATTACCTGGAATTTGCAAAAACGACATTTGCGTCGGGAAGTACTCTTGCCGAAGAGGCGGAAGGCTTGTCCCGTGCCAAAGGGATCGCGGAAGGATATGTGCTCTTTGGGGACAGGCTCTGCCGGATCCCTGCGGGGACACCGGAACTGCGTGGCTTAAAAGTGCTGCGTCCCGGCCTGGTGCTGGGAAGCTTTAAGAAGGGGCGCTTCGAACCGGACCATGCCTTGTCTCACGCATTGCGTTCCGAAGACGTACTGCGGAGCGCGCATCTTTCCATGGAGGATGCGGCCCGGTTTCTGACGGGACTTACTTTCCCTGCAGAAGGTGAGAACGGCTGGACCCTGGTCTGTGCAGGGCAGGAACCCCTGGGCTGGGGAAAGGCTGCCGGCGGCACTCTGAAAAATCATTATCCCAGAGGACTCAGAAAATGATGCGGATTCAGATCCTCTACGAGGACAAGGAAAAAATAGTCATCTACAAGCCTGCGGGCCTTGCCACCCAGAGTGCGAAGGTCTCTCAGGCAGATGCGGTGAGCGAGCTGAAAAACTACCTGAAGGGCGGTTATGTAGGCGTGGTTCACAGGCTGGATCAGCCCGTGGAGGGCGTGCTTCTTTTTGCCAAAACTCCTGCCGCTGCCAAAGCTTACTCCGCTGCTTTGCAGGAAGGGACCCTGAACAAGGAATATCTGGCAGTGTGTTATGGCAGTCCGTCAGTTTGGAAGGGTGGGCACACCCTTGTAGAATCCGTTTCGGACGGTTACCGCCTGACCACATACCTGAGGAAGGAAAGCGGACCCAAGGGAGCGGCAGCCGTGGCAACCGCAGCCGACGACCCTGAAGGAAAGAAAAGCGTTCTGGAGATCACGGTACTGAAAAGCAGGGAGGACTGCACTCTTCTGCGAGTGAAGCTTCTGACGGGGCGTTTTCACCAGATCCGTGCACAACTTTCGGATGTGGGACTACCTCTTCTGGGAGATGAGAAATACGGTTCATCGGAGAGCAGAGAACTTTCCGCAAACTACGGAGTCCGCACCGTAGCATTGTGTGCGGACAGGCTGACGGTTCCCGGGAAAGACGGGAACCCGGAAAGAGAGATTGAGATCAAACCGAATGGGACAGCTTTCACAATCTTTTAAAAACTGCAAAAAGGATCCCGTGAATGTCTTCTGCATTCTGTGGATGAGCCTGTACCTGGTGGCTGTGACCGTCGCCGAGACCCTGTACCTTACGGACGGCTATGGCCGTGCGGGAACGGACAAGTCGGAGTTCTATACCCGGGCCACCCTGGTCTTTTTCGCCGGGATGGTGATCCCGCTGGCGGCATGGCTCATGCGTATCACCGGCAGGAGAGCAGGGGGACGTGCGCAGAAAAAAGCCGGATCCGGCATCCTGAAAAAATATGACGTCACTGTCGCAGAGATCGCGGCTGCGTTCTGGGTCCTTTGGCTGCTTCTGAGCTACCTCTTTTCCGATTACAGGGATGTGGCACTTTGGGGCACCAGGGGCTGGTTTATGGGGCTGCTGCCGGAGCTTATGGGCGTGGCGGTATTTTTCCTTTTTGACAGAGTCTGGAAGGGACCGAAGTGGGTACCGCTCCTGGCTATGGCGGGCCTTGCGGCAAATGCTTTCATGGGCATCGCGGACCGCTTCGGCGCAGGGCTGGTGGCCCCGGGAAAACCGGACAAGCTTGGCACCATCGGGAACATGAACTGGTATTGCGGCTATCTGGTGTTGCTGCTCTTCGTCCCTGCGGTGCTGCTGCTTTTGCGGGAGCGGGAGCAGACAGTATTGACCGCTCTGTGGGCGGTGCTGACGGTGCTTTCCTTTGGTGCCCTGATGATCCAGGGAAGCGCCAGCGGCGTGCTGGCTCTGGGAGCGGGAATGTTCGGACTCTGGGCCCTGGCCTGCAACCGGATTCCCCGCATGCGCCGCTTTGCGGAAGTACTGTGCCTCTTTTTCCTGGCATCTACGCTGCTGTATGTGGCCTGCAGCCTGGGAGCACGATTGGATTTTTCCGATACCTTTGTGAAGCTCTGGACCGCGACACCCGTGGGACCTGTGGGGCTTTTGCTGTCAGGCATCTTATGGCTGTGCCTCTTTTTCGCTGAGCAACGGGAAAAACAGCAGGGGGAAGCTGCTCCTGCCGGAAATGAATGGCTCCCTAAGGATCGCTTTGGCAGGATCTCTACGATTTTGTTTTATTTGGGGTTGGGAATTTGTGCCGTTTGTGTCATAATCTACGGCATCTACGTAATGCGCTTTGAAATGAGTCCCGGCTGGGGCAGCAATCGGGGCGCCACCTGGTTTGTGGGATTGCAGCTTTTCCTGCGGGGAGAGCCTCTGCGGCAGATCTTCGGCGCCGGTCCCGATGCGTTTTATGCGTACCTCACCGGCGGAGACTGGGAATGGCTGGCGGATTTTTCCGGCGAGGTCTTTTCCAATCTGCGGCTCACCAACGCCCATAATGAATATCTGACACTGCTGGTAAATACCGGACTCCCGGGAATGCTGAGTGCCGCATTCTGGATGGGCAGCAGCATTTTCCGCTTCCTGCGGTCCGGAAAGAAAGGGAATGTGGGAGCGGCTGCCTGCGCAGTCTGTCTGTTGGCTTACACCGCCAACGGGATGGTAAGCTTCCGCACGGCTCTGACCCTGCCCATCATGTATCTGCTGCTGGGTCTGGGAGAGTATTATCTGAGAGAGGAACAAACATGCACGAGCTTCGAGTGATCAAAGTGGCGGAGCTGCGGAGCAGGCTGGGGGTGATCCCGGTGAAACTCCTGGTATCCTGCCTGCTTCTCATAGGGTTTGATATTCTCCTGCTGGGGAAAGGCTGGACCACGGATTCCCTGCTGGCCTACATGCAGGAGAATCTTTCGACGCAGGGGATCGCTCTGGTGATCTTCTACGGTGTGGTCAGCTATCTGTATTTTTTCATTCGTCTGATGCACCACTGGATCCTGGGCATCGCCGCAGGGATTCTGGTGGCGGTGCTGATGTGGAACTACCGGGATCACATGCAGGGACAGACCCTGCTCATCGCCCTGGGCATCATGCTTTTCGGCGGGCCGGTGCTGGACCTGATGAATTTCCTGCGGTATCGCTCCTTACGCAGAAAGGTGATCCGGGAGAGCGACAGGAGGTACGGCTATGACCGGGAGGAGGATGACTCCTACGGCAGAGGCTACGAAAGCGGTTTTGACAGCGGATTCGAGCGCGGCCGAATGTCTGCCCGGCAGGACAGACGAGAGCGTTATATAGACAGCGCTTACGACGAGGATGACCGTTATCTGCAGGATCGCCGCGGCTACGGAGAAGAAGATTACGACGAGGACGACCGATACATCGAGGACCGGTACTACGAGGACTACGACGAGGATCCCGAGGAGGATTACGACGAAGCCCCCGCTTACGAGCAGCGGCGCGGCGGCAGCGATCCCGGCGGATTTTTCCGGGGCTGTTCCGATGAAGCCTCCATCAAGCGCCGGTACCGGGAGCTGTGCAAGGTGTATCACCCCGACGGCGGAAACGGATCGGAGGAAATCTTCGAGGAGATCGGTGAGCAGTACAGGGCTCTGACGGGAACCCGATAAAAGCCTGAAAACGGCGGTTTTTCTTTGACGAAAGCGCCCGAAAATATTATAATAGTAAGATACTAGTGTGAATTCTGAGGATAAACCATGATCCGGTTTATCGGATGGGAGGAGTTTATGGAAAACAAAGGACCTTATTATCTGACTACGGCCATTGCCTATACCTCCGGCAAGCCCCACATCGGGAACTGCTACGAGATCGTATTGGCAGACTGTGTCGCAAGATACAAGAGAGCGGACGGCTACGATGTCCGTTTCCAGACCGGAAGTGACGAGCACGGCCAGAAGATCGAGACCCGTGCCATCGAGGAGGGCGTGAGCCCCAGAGAGTTCGTGGATGCTACCGCAGGCGTGATCAAGTATCTCTGCGATCTGCTGAACACTTCCTACGACCGTTTCATCCGCACCACGGATGCGGATCATGAGCGCCAGGTCCAGAAGATCTTCAAGAAATTCTACGATCAGGGCGACATCTACAAGGGAGCATACGAAGGCCCCTACTGTACCGAGTGTGAAGCCTTCTACACTCCTTCCCAGCTGACGGAGGATGGGAAGTGCCCCATCTGCGGCGGTGACGTGCATCCCGAGAAGGAAGAAGCATATTTCTTCAAGATGAGCAATTATGCAGACCGCCTCATCGATTACATCAACACTCACCCCGAGTTCATTCAGCCCGTCTCCCGGAAAAATGAGATGATGAACAATTTCCTGCTGCCCGGTCTGCAGGATCTGTGCGTCTCCAGAACCTCTTTCAAGTGGGGTATCCCCGTGGACTTCGATCCCAATCATGTGGTCTACGTGTGGCTGGATGCGCTGAGCAACTACATCACCGGCCTGGGATATGATGCGGAGGGCAATTCCGACGACCTGTACAAGAAGTACTGGCCCGCTGATCTGCACCTCATCGGTAAGGACATCATCCGCTTCCATACCATCTACTGGCCGATTTTCCTCATGGCACTGGGCGAGCCTCTGCCCAAGCAGATCTTCGGCCATCCCTGGCTGCTGCAGGGCGGTGAGAAGATGAGCAAGAGCAAGGGCAACGTGATCTATGCGGACGACCTTGTAAATATCTTCGGCGTGGATGCCACCAGATATTTCGTGGTCCACGAGATGCCTTATGAAAATGACGGTGTCATCACCTGGGAGCTGCTGGTGGAGCGAATCAACGCCGACCTGGCAAACACTCTGGGGAACCTGGTGAACCGTACCATCTCCATGAGCAACAAGTACTTCGGCGGCGAAGTGAGAAACGCCGGCGTCTCCGAGCCTGTGGATGAGGATCTGAAGGCTGTGGTCTGCGGTGCTTACGACAAGGTGGAGAAGCACATGGACGAGCTCCGTGTGGCGGACGCACTCAGCGAGATCTTTGCAGTCTTCAAGAGACTGAACAAGTATATCGACGAGACGGAGCCCTGGGCTCTGGCAAAGGACGAGGCAAAGAAGGATCGTCTGGCTACCGTTCTGTACAACCTGACGGAGGGCATCACCATCGGTGCATCCCTGCTGGCTCCTTTCCTTCCCGACACCGGAAAGCGCATTGCGGAGCAGCTGAACACCGAACTTCGTGACTTCGCACAGGTGAAGGAGTTCGGTCTCTATCCCGGCGGCAATCATGTGACGGATGCTCCCGAGATCCTGTTCGCAAGACTGGACAAGGATGAGATCCTGGCCAAGGCCGAGGAGGTTAAGACACGCCAGAGAGAAGAGTTCCTGGCACATCAGAAGAAGGCAAGAGAAAACCTGGTGAAGGCAGGCCGTATGTCCGCTGAGGAAGCAGCAGCCCTGGAGGCACAGGAGAATCCCGTGCAGGGTATCGACACCCTGGCAAAGCCGGAGATTGAGTACGACGATTTTGCAAAGCTTCAGTTCCGCGTAGGAAAGATCCTTTCCTGTGAGGCGGTTCCGAAGTCCAAGAAGCTTCTTTGCAGTCAGGTACAGGTGGGCAGCGAAGTGAAGCAGATCGTTTCCGGCATCCGTGCTTCCTACACACCCGAGGAGATGGTGGGCAAGCAGGTGATGGTGCTGACGAACCTGAAGCCCGCGAAGCTGGCAGGTGTGCTGAGCGAAGGCATGCTGCTGTGTGCTGAGGATGCGGAAGGAAAACTGGCACTCGTGTCACCTGAGAAGGATATGCCTTCCGGCGCTGAGATCTGCTGATAAAACAATACCAACAGGAGGACGCAGCTATGCAGAGAGAGGATTTCTTTTACGAATCCCGTGACGGAGAGAACAAGATCCATGCAGTCCGGTGGACGCCGGATGAGGGCGAGGTAAAGGGTATTTTCCAGATCGTTCACGGCATGGCGGAATACATCGACCGCTACGAGGATCTGGCTGCGTTCATGACGCAAAAGGGCTGGGTGGTCATCGGTGACGACCATCTGGGCCACGGAAAGTCCATTCCCGTGGGCGGGACTCCCGGCTATTTTTGCAAAGTGGATCCCGCCACGGTGGTGGTGCGCGACGTGCACCGTTTAAAGAAGCTGACCCAGGAGATGTATCCCGGGGTACCCATCGTTCTGCTGGGGCACAGCATGGGTTCCTTCATCGCAAGGAACTATATCTACCGCTACGGCACCGGCATCCAGGCGGCCATCATCATGGGTACGGGCATGCAGCCGCAGGGCCTTATCAAGGTTTCGAAGGCCATGGTGGCGATCCAGAAGCTGTTCCTGGGAGAAAAGCATGTGGCCAGAGCCCTGAACAATGTGGGCTTCGGCTCCTACAACAAACGGATCGAGAATCCCCGCACCGATTTTGACTGGCTCAGCGTCAATCAGAAAAACGTGGACAAGTACATGATGGATCCCCTCTGCGGATTCGTCTTTACCCTGAACGGATTCAAAACCCTGTTTGAACTCATCGACAGGCTCTATGACAAGGAAAACCTGGCGAAAGTGCCCAAGGATCTGCCCCTTCTGTATGTATCCGGAGCGGAGGATCCCGTGGGTGATTACGGCAAGGGACCGGAACTCGCCATGGAATCCCTGAAGGCAATGGGCGTGAAGGATATGACTCTGAAGATCTATCCCGGCGACCGCCACGAGATCCTGAACGAGGATGATAAGGAAACAGTGAAAGAGGATTTGTATCAATGGATCATGAGCAAGGTGTGAGCCTGCCCGGAGATATCACCTTTCGCTGGGCTTCCCGGGAGGAATGGCGGCCGGCCATGAGCCTGGTGTGGAAGAGCTTTATGGCTTCCGAGGGGAAAGAATACACCCCTGAGGGCGTGCGTCATTTCTTTGAATTTATTACGGACGACGATATCCATACCGCCTTTTTGAACGGGGGATATCAGGTGATGCTGGCCATGGAAGGCGGGCAGATGGTGGGCGTGGGTACGCTGCGCAGCGGCAATCGCCTTTCCCTGCTCTTTGTGGAGGAGGGGCACCAGAACCGGGGCATCGGCAGAGCGCTGCTGGACAGACTCTGTGCGTACCTCCGGGAAGAAGCGGGAGAGCGGAGCATGACGGTGACTGCAGCCCCCGCAGCAGTGAATTTTTACAGAAAGTGCGGATTTCTGGCCACTTCGGCACAGCAGGACCATGCAGGGATCCTGGTGGTTCCTATGGAGCGAAGGTTGTAGGAAATCCCACACCGGTTTGCCGGGCGACGGTTGTACGTCCCGCGTGAACCGCGAGGTATGGAGGATAATATGAAGTTTCTGAGTATTGACAGTCCCCTGATGGTCTTTCTGGGGAAGGTGGCGGATCTGATGTGGGTCAACATCCTGACGATCCTGTGCTGTATCCCGGTGATCACCGGCGGCGCCGCCTTTACCGCAATGCACTATGTGTGTCTGAAGATCGTGCGGGACGAGGAGTGTTATATCACCAAGGATTATTTCAAATCCTTTAAGCAGAATTTCCGTCAGGCTACCGTGATCTGGCTGATCATGCTGGCACTGTTTGCCGTTTACGGTGCGGATTTTTACCTCATCTACACGAAGGCCGTGGAGTTTCCCACCTGGATGAACAGCCTGTTCCTGGGCGTGGTGATCCTGACTTTCCTGGTGATCATCATGGTGTTCCCGGTGCTGGCGAAGTTTGATGATTCGCTGAAGCAGATCCTGAAGATCTCAGCTCTGGCGGCGGTGGCGCAGCTTCCCAAGACGGTCCTGTCCCTGATCGTCATCGTGGCTCCTTTTGTGCTGGGCATCTATATCTATCAGATCATTCCCGTGGTGATCCTGCTGGGACTGGCGGTGCCCGCTTTTGTGTGCGCCCTCATGTACAACAAGCTGTTCCTGAAGATCGAGGAGCGGCACGCGGAGACAAACCCCGCACCCGAGGAAGAGCCCGAGGATGATGGGGTGCGGATCTTCAGCGATGCGCCCATTCTGCCCCCGGATGAGAAGGAGTAATTCCTTGCAGTCTTTCTTGCATTCCGACGGAGAATGTTAGATAATAGAATAGTAAATTTTTTCGAAATTTTCTGTGAAAATCCCCTTTGGAGTAAGTCATGAAAGAGATGAAGCTGACACAGAAAAATCTGTTCCTGTATGGTGGTATGATCCTGGCGGCCCTTGCGGTGACCGCCAGCATTATTGTGTCTTTCCGCACGGAAACCAGTCTGCGCCAGGTGGAGGAACTCATCGGGCAGCAGGTAGAAATGACCATGTCCTATCAGACGGGTCAGATGGACAACGAGATGCAGAAACTCTCCGTAGCAGGTGCTACCGCCGCAGCTACATTATCCGATGCGGAGAAAGTCGACGACGACGCGATCCGCATCACCCTCGGCAATATCAAATCCTTCACCGGTGCTTACCTTTTAATGTATGCTTCGACTGACGGTAAGGCGGTGGATCAGAGCGGTAATGAGATCGACCTGTCCACCTTCAGCTATGTAAACGAACTGAACAAGACCGAGGCTCGTTTTGTCTATCTGGACAATGACGGTATCAATAATCATTCCGCATTCGCGTTTTTCGCCCCCATCCTTAACGGCGAGGAGCTCAAAGGACAGCTGATCCTGTTCCTGAATCCCGAGCAGCTGGCCAGAGTGAATCGCACTTCCGATTACGCCAACTCCTATTTCTATCTGGTGGCGGACGAACATCAGAACATTCTGTTCAACGGCGGCTCTCTCTCCGATTCCCAGATCCTGGATTTCAATTTCTTTGACAACGGTTCCAGACTGGCTACCACTTCTTACAGCTGGGCGAACTTCACCAGAAGCGTCAAGAGCGGTACTCAGACCACGGTCAGCGTGAAGACCGACAGAGCTACCTACCATGTATTTGCACAGCCTCTTTCCACTGCAGGCTGGACCCTGATCCTGGGAGTTCCTCAGAAATACGTCGATACCAAGATCGCCTTCATGCAGGAGCCCTACCGTGCCATGAAGATCGAACTGATCATCATTTTTGCCAGCGCTCTGATCCTCTATGTGGTGGTCTACATCATCGCCGCAAAGCAGAGCAAGCGTCACAACAAGAACCTGGAAGACAAGGCGGATACCGATCAGCTCACGGGCCTGACCAACAAGCTGGCCACCGAGCGCCAGATCAAGGAATACATCGAATCCAAACCCTCCGGCCGCGGCGTGCTGGTGCTGGTGGATGTGGATAATTTCAAAAAGATCAACGATACCATGGGCCATGCCTTCGGCGACGAAGTACTGCGACAGCTGGGCCTGCGTCTCCGGAATCTCTACCGCGTCTCCGACGTGGTGGGCAGAGTCGGCGGCGACGAGTTCATGGTCTTCCTGAAGGATGTGCAGGATCCCGCCGTCATGAAGCGGGAGGCCAACAAGATCATCACCTTCTTCGCCGGCTTCGAAGTGGGCGAGTATGTGAAGTATTCCGTTACCGGATCTCTGGGCGCAGCCATCTACGGTCAGGATGCCCGGACCTTTGAGGATCTGTACAAGCGCGCGGACGAGGCGCTGTACAAGTCCAAGAGAAACGGCAAGAATCAGCTTCATTTCTACGATGAGCTGAATGGACAAAATGACGAAGAAAAGAAATAATCTTTGTGTATTTGTGGTATGTCCATCCTCGAAGTGTCGCGTTATACTTGCACAGTAAGGGCGTTTTCGGCCCTGTATGTATGAAAAGAGAACATTCTCGAAAGGAGTAACAAAAGTATGGCAAGTTTGTCTTTGAAGAACATCTGCAAGGTGTATCCCAACGGCTTCGAAGCTGTTAAGGATTTCAACCTTGAGATCAAGGATCAGGAGTTCATCATCTTCGTCGGTCCTTCCGGATGCGGTAAGTCTACTACCCTCCGTATGATCGCTGGTCTGGAGGATATCTCCTCCGGTGAGCTGAAGATCGGTGATAAGGTTATGAACGACGTGGAGCCGAAGGACCGCGATATCGCCATGGTCTTCCAGAACTACGCTCTGTATCCTCATATGTCCGTGTATGATAACATGGCATTCGGTCTGAAGCTGAGAAAGGTTCCCAAGGACAAGATCGATAAGATGGTTAAGGAAGCAGCTAAGATCCTGGATCTGACCGCACTCCTTGATCGTAAGCCCAAGGCTCTGTCCGGTGGTCAGAGACAGCGTGTTGCAATGGGACGTGCAATCGTCCGTGAGCCTAAGGTATTCCTGATGGACGAGCCTCTGTCCAACCTGGATGCAAAGCTTCGTGTTCAGATGAGAATCGAGATCGCTAAGCTGCACCAGAGACTGGGCACCACCATCATCTACGTCACCCACGACCAGACCGAGGCTATGACCCTGGGCGATCGTATCGTCGTTATGAAGGACGGTGTCATCCAGCAGGTTGACTCTCCTCAGAATCTGTATGACAAGCCCCAGAACCTGTTCGTTGCAGGATTCATGGGATCCCCTCAGATGAACTTCCTGGATGCAACCGTTCGCGTTGAGAATGGCGTTGCTAACCTGGAGATCGCAGGCCACAGCATTCCTCTGCCTCCCGCAAAGTCCAAGAAGCTGATCGAGGGTGGTTATGACGGAAAGGTTGTCACCTTCGGTATCCGTCCTGAGGACGTTTACGATTCCGAGATGTACATCGAGACCTCTCCCGCAAGCGTATTCGAGTCCACCGTTAAGGTGTACGAGCTTATGGGTGCCGAAGTATTCCTGTACTTCGATCTTGAGGAGTTCCCGATCACTGCAAGAGTCGATCCTCGTACGACCGCAAGACCCGGCGACAACATCAAGTTCGCTATCGACATCGAGAAGATCCACGTGTTCGATAAGGAGACCGAGGTTGTCATCACCAACTAGTAAGAATGTAAAGGGTCCCGGGTATTTTCCCGGGACCTTTTTTTCTACTTTTTTACTTTATTATCGGAGGAACCTCATTTGATCACTAATCAGATGATTCAGAATTGTATCGATGAGTGGAGTGCTGTCAGCAAGACCGTGCTCTGTGTCTATGAGCTGAACGGACGGATGCTTGTGAACTCCGGCGCGGAGCCGGATCGTAAGATACTGGATGATTTTCTGGAATCCGGCGCTGACACCCAGACGGCGGGAGACTGGATCTTCCTGCGGATCCTGGATGACGGAGATCCTGTGTATGTGCTGGCTGCCCAGGGCGCCTATGATACGCTGTATATGACCGCACGGATGGTGGGGACTTCCCTGAAGGCCCTGAGCCGTGCCTACAGAGAGCGTGTGGATAAGGACAATTTCTACCAGAACCTGATCCTGGACAATATGCTCCTGGTGGATGTGTACAACCGCGCTAAGAAGCTGCGGATCGAGAATGTCCAGAATCGTCTGGTCTACCTCATCGAGGTGAAGGGAAGCCAGGACACCTTCGCAAGAGAGCTTCTGAAGGGAATGTTCGCACCCCAGAACGGGGACGCCATCACCTCAGTGGACGAAGATCACATCATCCTGATCAAGACCATGAAGGAGAATCCCACGGAAGAGGAGAAGCAGGAGGTTGCTGACACCATTGTCAGTCTGCTGAACACCGAGGCGATGCTGAAGGTGCATGTTTCCTACGGCTCCGTGGTGGGCGAGCTGAAGGATGTGTCGAAGTCCTTCAAGGAAGCTTCCGTTGCCATGGAGGTGGGACGGATCTTCTATGCGCAGCGCGAGGTGATCTCCTTTGCCTCTCTGGGCATCGGCAGACTGATCTATCAGCTACCCAAGAGCCTCTGCGAGATCTTCATTCAGGAGATCTTCGGCGGTGAGATCCCGGATCTGGACGAGGAGACCCTGAATACCCTGGACCGTTTCTTCGAAAATAACCTGAATGTGTCCGAGACGGCCCGCCAGCTCTTCGTACACCGCAACACCCTCATGTACCGTATTGAGAAAATACAAAAGAGCACCGGTCTGGACCTGCGGTCCTTCGACGATGCTCTGACATTTAAGATCGCTCTGATGGTGGAGGCTTACCTGGAGTATCTGGAGGCGACGGATTCAAGGCTTTAAGATGCCGGTGCCGTCAAAGGCGGGGATGAAACTGTCGGAGACAGTGCCCCCCTCCTGGAAAAAGCCACATTCGATCCCCAGGGCTTCCGCAAAATGAAGTACTCGGCGGTACTCTTCCTCCGAGACGGAGCGTTCCAGCTCCTCCATACCGGGGAAAGAACCCATGGGAGTATATTGATTCATAATGCTGATATAGATCCTGCTGCTGAATTCCTCGTGAAGACGGCGCAGGATCTTTTTGCTGTCCTTTGTCTGCCCCGGAAGAATGAGATGGCGGACGATGATGCCTTTCCGCAGAAGGCCGTTTTCATCAAATTCCGGATCTCCCGTCTGGCGCAGCATTTCCCGGATGGCGTCCATAGCGGTCTCGAAATAGTCAGGTGCTGCGGAGTATTTTTTGGAAAGCTCCGTAGAGAAGTATTTGAGATCCGGCAGATAGATATCCACCAGTCCTTCCAGGAGCCGTAAGGATTCCGACAGCTCGTAGGAGGAGGTGTTGTAGACCACGGGAATATGGAGGCCGGGCTTTGCAATCTCTAAGGCCAGGGCAATCTGCGGCAGGAAATGGGTGCCGGTGACCAGGTTGATGTTGTGGGCCCCTTTTTCCTGCAGTTCCAGAAAGATCTCGGAAAGACGCCGGGGTGAAATGGAAAAGCCGGTCTTCCCCAGAGCAATGTCCCGGTTCTGACAAAAGACGCAGCGAAGGTTGCACCCCGAGAAAAAGACGGTGCCGGAGCCTCTGGTGCCGGAAAGAACCGGCTCTTCCCAAAGGTGGAGTCCTGCCCTGGCACAGCGGATCTCGGCACTTTCTCCGCAAAAGCCGGGACGTCCCTCCGCACGGTTTGCACCGCATTTGCGAGGACAGAGTGTGCAGTTTTCCATGAGAGATCGCAGTGTTTCTTCGTTCATGATGACTCCGTCTGGTATGTCCGGACAGCCGTACGCATGGCCGGGGGCTGCGGAAGGATCGGCAGGAGATGCCGCTTCTCTTGAAAAGAAAAACGCCCGACAGGCGGGCGCGTTGCTTCATGGGTGTCATGCATCGCCGGGTTCTGAGCTCCACCCAGCACCCTTACGGCACATGGAGTGACTGCTTAGTGCTGCTATGTTCCCATCCTGACACGGTTCACAGGCTCGCATCGCGTAAGACCGGACTTCAACGCCCAGGATATCCCGACGACACACGACTAGGTAAGTTTATAGGTTTTCCGCAAAAAAGTCAAATATCGCATGACCGTTTTCAGAGTGCATCGAGAGACGTGGATACATGAATACAAAAAGTGGTTGCATTTTTCGGAGTACCTATATATAATGGTCACAACAGCAAAGGCGCTGGTACCGAAGGGTACCTGCGCCTTTTTCCGTATAGCCGGCCCCTTGTCCGTGCTACCGGAACAATCATTCGGCCCTGCGATGCTGCGACCATCGCAAGTGGGTCACAAATTCCCCCGGGTGTCATCCACCACCCGGGGCATTTTGTATGCACAGGAAGTTCGAAGAACTTCCTGTGCATACAAAATGCCGTTTATGCGTCTCGCGCGGAACGGTGGATTGTCACTTCGTGACACCGCGCTCGCGCGAAGCGTATCGCCAAGCGATACGCCATTTTGTACAATTTTATATATCGTGATAAAATGGGAAAAGCGACGAAATACGGAGGAAACGCTATGTTGGTAGAAAGCTACAGAGAGATGCTTGGGAAAAAATCCGTGATCCGGGAGCTGTCGGAATTTGCCACGGCCCGCGGGAAAGAGATCGGGTATGAGAATGTCTTTGACTACAGCCTGGGAAATCCCAGCGTCCCCGTTCCGAAGCAGTTTACGGAGGAGATGATCCGGCTCATCAACGAGGATGACGGCACCCTCCACGGCTATTCCCCCAGCCTTACCCTTCCCGAGGTGCGGCAGGCAGTGGCGGAATCCCTGAAGAAGCGCTTCGGTCTTCCTTACGAAGCAGATCACATTTTCATGACCAGCGGCGCTGCAGGTGCCATCGCTCATGCGGTGCGTCTCATTGCGGCTGCGGGAGATGAGGTCTTGACCTTCGCTCCCTTTTTTCCCGAATATCACCCTTATGTGGACCTGACGGGAGCGGTGCTGAAGGTGGTACCTGCGGATACCGAGACCTTCCAGATCAATATGGATGCCTTCCGGAGCATGCTCTCGGAGCGCACGGCGGCTGTCCTCATCAATACCCCCAACAATCCTTCCGGCGTGGTGTATTCCGACGGGACACTGCAGGCTCTGGCAGACACCCTGCGGGAATTCTCCGCAAAATACGGTCATCCCATTTATCTGATTTCCGACGAGCCCTACCGTGAAATCGTATTTGACGGACGGGAGCCTTCCTGCCCTTCCCGTTTTTATGACAACACCATCATGTGCTACTCCTTCTCCAAGTCCCTGTCCATCCCCGGAGAGCGCATCGGCTATGTGGCGGTGAATCCCGCCTGCGAGGACGCCAAAGTGCTGATCCAGATGTGCGGGCAGATCTCCCGCGGTATCGGGCACAACTGCCCCGCATCCATCATCCAGCGGGCCATCGTTCCCTGCCTGGACATCACTTCGGATCTCTCCGTCTATGAGCGAAACATGAACCTGATCTACGATACCCTGCGGGACCTGGATGTGACGGTGGTTCGCCCCGGCGGCACCTTCTATATTTTCCCCAAGGCGCCGGAGGAGGATGCAGTGGCATTTTCCAAGAAGGCTCTGAATTATGACCTGGTCCTGGTGCCCGGAGACAGCTTCGGCGCTCCCGGATTTTTCCGGATGGCTTACTGCATCGACACGGAGAAGGTGGAGCGTTCCCTGCCCGTGCTGCGGAAATTCATCACGGAAACCTACCGCTGAGGGCATCTGCGGGAAAGCAAAGGAAAGAAAAAACAACCGGCCGTAATGGCGGAGGCGGAGGAGTAATATGAAATATAAAATGTATCACGCCGGCCTGGTACTGGAAGGCGGCGGAATGAAAGGCTTTTATACGGCAGGAGTGCTGGACAGGTTCCTGGAGGAAGGCATCTTTTTCCGGGACATCTACGGCGTCAGCGCCGGTGCCTGCCATATGACCAGCTATGTTTCCAGGCAAAAGGGCCGAGGCAGAGATGTCATCATGGACAATGTGAACATGCCCTGGTATCTGGGGCCTTTGCCTCTGCTTCTTACCGGAGATCTGTTCAATGTGGACTATGCGTATCATCTGGTGCCGGATGTGCTGAACCCCTTTGACTATGACACTTATGCGGCTTACCCCGGACGGATCTACAGCGTGGTGACCAACATCCGCACCGGTAAGGCGGAGTATCTGCTGACCAAGGACCTGCGGAAGGACATGAAGTGCGTCCAGGCCTCTGCCAGCCTGCCCATGGTCTCCCGGAACGTGAAGATCGGTAAGGAACTGTATCTGGACGGCGGTATCAGCGACGCCATTCCGCTGGAAAAATCCATTGCGGACGGCAATGCGAAAAACCTGGTGGTGATGACCAAGGAGGTGGGGTATGTGCGAAAGCCCCTTTCCTCTGCGGCACTGGCGGGCATCCGTGCGAGATACCTGCGGTTCCCGGCCGTGACAAAGCTGATGGCGGAGCGCCATACCGCTTACAATGCTTCTGTGGAAAAGATCGATGCCCGGGTGGAGGAGGGAGCGGCCTTTGTGTTGCGGCCCCTGCGCAAGAGCAAGGTGGGCAGGATCGAGAAGGACGAGGCCCGGCTGCAGGCACTTTACGAGGAGGGCTACCGGGACGCTTCCGAGAAAATGGCCATGATCCTGGGATATCTGAAGGATGTTTCCTTTGATGAGATAGACTGATTTACTATACTGAAGGGATCCGGATCCCCGAAAGGGACCGGAGAAAGGAGAGATCGTGATCGAGATCTTAAAAGCGTTTTTGTACGGACTGGTGGAGGGCATTACGGAGTGGCTGCCCATCAGCAGTACCGGACACCTGATCCTGCTGGAGAGCATTCTTCCCTTTTCGGAGACCGGCGAGGGATTTTTCGAACTTTTCGATGTGGTGATCCAGCTGGGAGCCATTCTGGCCGTTGTAGTCCTGTTTTTCAAGAAGATCTGGCCCTTCGCCCTGACGAAGGCGGAGCGGGAAGCAGAAGGAAGAACCGGGTTTTCTTCTATATTTAAGAAGGATATCTGGATCCTCTGGGGCAAGATTCTCCTCGCCTGCATTCCTGCAGTAGTGATCGGTGTCCCATTTGATGATGATTTCGAAAGATTATTCTACAATCCTCCCTGCGTGGCGGTGGCCCTCATCGTCTTCGGTATCGCCTTCATCGTGGTGGAGAACCGGAACAAGGATCGTGCGCCTGTCATCAACGATGTGAAGGAAATTACCTGCCATACGGCTCTGCTGATCGGCATCTTCCAGGTGCTGGCGGCCATCTTCCCCGGGGTTTCCCGGTCCGGCGCCACCATTGTGGGCGCGCTCCTCATCGGCGTCTCCAGAACCGTGGCTGCGGAATTTACCTTCTATCTGGCCATTCCCGTCATGTTCGGCGCCAGTTTGCTGAAGTGTCTGAAGTATGAGGGCAGTCTTTCCGGTTCCGAGATCGGCATCCTGCTGACGGGTACTCTGGTGGCCTTTGTGGTGTCACTTTTTGCCCTGCGTTTCCTCATGGGGTATGTGAAACGCCATGATTTCAAGGTTTTTGGTTGGTACCGAATCGCGCTGGGCGTCGTGGTTTTGTTGTATTTTTGCCTTATAATGCGGGCTTTTTAGTATCTATTTTCGTAAAAACGGCGAAAAATCAAGGGTTTCCATCCAAAAAAGTTGACAAAAGCCGAATTATGTAATACACTTTACCCGATTGAGCCAAAGAACACGTGTTTTTTGACCGAAAGCTAGAAAGAATTTGGTTATTTCGTTTTAGAGAGGAGATTGGAAAATGGCAGTTGAGAAGAAGACCGTCGCTAAGCCCGCTGAGGTTAAGGCTGATGCAGTAGTTGCTAAGCCCGCTGAGGCACCCAAGGCTGAGGCACCCAAGGCAGAGGCTCCCAAGAAGGCTGTAGCTAAGAAGCCCGCAGCTAAGAAGACCGTTGCTAAGAAGGCAGCTCCCAAGAAGGCAGCAGCTAAGAAGGTAGCTCCCGCTAAGAAGGCAGCAGCTCCCGCAGCAGCTAAGAAGGAAGCTCCCAAGAAGGCAGCACCTGCTAAGAAGGCAGCTCCCAAGAAGGCAGCAGCTAAGAAGGCAGCAGCTCCCAAGAAGGCAGCAGCTCCCGCAGCTAAGAAGGTTAACGTTGTTGTTCAGTACGCAGGTAAGTCCATTTCTCAGGCTGAGCTTCAGAACCTGGCACTGCAGGCAGGCATCAAGGCTGACAAGAATGTTGATTTCTACGTAAAGACCGAAGAGAACAAGGTTTACGTTGTTGTTGACGGCAAGCCCGCAGGCGACTTCGATATCTAAGTTCCCGTCAAACGGAAGCGACATTGAAACTGCCGTTTTTTGCTAGAACGAGTATGGAACCCGGAGGATTTTTCCTCCGGGTTTTTTCTATGAAAGAAATCGCATGATCCCGGAAATGGGACCTCTCTTTCTTTGTAATCCCCGAATTTCTGAAATAATTGTTGACACCGTGGGTGGAGGGTGCTATTTTTATTTACGGAGATGTTAGCACTCCATTTAATTGAGTGCTAACAACCGAATCGGAGAGGAGGGGTTGCCCATGGAAATGGATGAGCGGAAAGCGAAAATACTGCAGGCCATCATCAGGAATTACCTGGAAACCGGTGAGCCGGTGGGCAGCAGGACCATCTCCAAATACACGGATCTGAATCTGAGTTCTGCCACCATCCGCAATGAGATGGCAGACCTGGAAGAGATGGGGTACATCGTTCAGCCCCATACTTCCGCCGGACGGATCCCTACCGACAAGGGTTATCGCTTCTATGTGGACACCATGATGGAGGCGAAGGAACAGGAGCTGGCGGAGGTCAAGGACGTGCTGCTGCAGCGCCAGGACAGACTGGAGGATATGCTCCGGAGCCTGGTAAAGTTCCTGGCCAAGGATACCCAGTACGCCACCATGATCACGGCGCCTTCGGTGCAGAAGAACCGGTTGAAGTTCGTTCAGCTCTCCCGTGTGGATGAGCACAGCTACCTGGCGGTCATCGTCATGGAGGGCAACATAATTAAGAACCGGCTGCTGGCCGTTGATGAAGCCATCGATGATGAGACGCTGCTGAAGCTGAACATGCTGCTGAACACGCAGCTGTCCGGTATGGCGGTACAGGACATTAACCTGAGCATCATTTCCAGAATGAAGACCCAGGCCGGGATCCACAGCGACATCATCAGCAATGTCATCGATGCCGTGGGCGAGGTCATCGCCGAGGATGAGGATCTGCAGGTCTACACCAGCGGTACGGACAATATTTTCCGGTATCCAGAGCTTGCGGATCAGCAGAATGCCAGCCAGCTCATCAGTGCTTTTGAGGAAAAGCAGCTCCTGGGGAATCTTCTCATCGGTGAATCCGATGAGAGCGGAGAAGGCCCCGGCACCGGCATTCAGGTGTACATCGGCGGCGAGAATGCATCCCAGAGCATGAAGGACTGCAGTGTGGTCACCGCCACCTACGAGCTGGGAGACGGACTCCGCGGCACCATCGGTATCGTGGGACCCAGACGAATGGATTACGACAAGGTCGTCGGAACTCTGAAGACTCTGCAGACCAAGCTGGACGATATCTACGGAAGAAAAGAAGAATAGAGTCTCTTAACAGGCTCAGGAGAGGAGCGACATGGCAGAAGAAAAGGACCTGGAAGAGCAGGTAAAAGAAGAAGCGGCTGCTGCGGAAGCGGAAAGTGCGCAGGAAGCGGCACAGGCCACCGAGGAGGCACCTGCGGAAGAACAGGAGCACGAGTCCAAAAAGGATAAGAAGGCTTCCAAAAAAGCCGAGAAGGCCGACAAGGAAAAGACGGCTTTGAAGGAGAAGGTGGAAGAGCTGGAGGACAAGGTCAAGCGCCAGCTGGCGGAGTTCGAAAATTTCCGGAACCGCACCGAAAAGGAGAAGGCGGAGAGCTACGACCTGGGCGCCAGATCCGTCATCGAAAAGCTGCTCCCCGTGGTGGACAATTTCGAGCGCGGTCTTGCCACCGTCCCCGAGGACAAGGCGGACGATCCCTATGTGGACGGCATGAACCGCATTTACAGACAGCTCATGACGGAGCTGGAGAAGATGGGTGTGGAGCCCATCGAAGCGGTGGGGCAACCCTTTGATCCCAACCTGCACAATGCGGTGATGCAGGCCCAGAGCGATGAGCTGGAGTCCGGCACCGTGGCGCAGGAGCTGCAAAAGGGATACAAGTATCACGATAAAGTCGTAAGACACAGCATGGTTTCCGTTGTGGAATAGCCTGTTGATGATCTGATAGAGTACAAAAAGCAAATGATTTCCGAAGGAGGAAAAGATTATGAGCAAGATTATCGGTATTGATCTGGGAACTACCAACAGCTGCGTAGCTGTTATGGAGGGTGGTAAGCCCACCGTCATCGCCAACGCAGAGGGTGCGAGAACCACACCTTCCATCGTGGCATTCACCAAGACCGGCGAGCGCCTTGTGGGTGAGCCCGCAAAGCGTCAGGCAGTCACCAATGCGGAGAAGACCATCTCCTCCATCAAGAGAGATATGGGTACCGACCGCGGCCGTACCATCGATGACAAGAAGTACAGCCCTCAGCAGATTTCTGCAATGATCCTGCAGAAGCTGAAGGCAGATGCAGAGAGCTACCTGGGCGAGAAGGTTACCGAGGCGGTCATCACCGTTCCCGCATACTTCAACGATGCTCAGCGTCAGGCAACCAAGGATGCAGGTAAGATCGCAGGCCTGGATGTAAAGCGTATCATCAACGAGCCCACCGCAGCTGCACTGGCATACGGTCTGGACAACGAGAAAGAGCAGAAGATCATGGTCTATGACCTGGGCGGCGGTACCTTCGATGTGTCCATCATCGAGATCGGCGACGGCGTCATCGAAGTGCTTGCTACCAACGGCGACACCCATCTGGGCGGCGACGACTTCGATAACAAGATCATTGACTGGATGCTTTCCGAGTTCAAGAAGCAGGAGGGCGTAGACCTTTCCGGCGACAAGATGGCAATGCAGAGACTGAAGGAAGCTGCCGAGAAGGCAAAGAAAGAGCTTTCCAGCGCAATGACCACCAACATCAACCTGCCTTTCATCACCGCAACCGCTGACGGCCCCAAGCACTTTGACATGAACCTGAGCCGTGCGCAGTTCGATGATCTGACCAGAGACCTGGTAGAGAAGACTGCTATCCCCGTTCAGAATGCAATGAAGGATGCAGGTCTCACCAATGCAGACCTGGGTCAGGTCCTGCTGGTAGGCGGTTCCACCCGTATCCCCGCAGTGCAGGAGAAGGTTCGTCAGCTGACCGGCAAGGAGCCCAGCAAGAACCTGAATCCCGATGAGTGTGTCGCAGTCGGCGCGTCCATCCAGGGCGGTAAGCTGGCAGGCGATGCAGGTGCCGGCGATATCCTGCTGCTGGATGTTACTCCCCTTTCCCTGTCCATCGAGACCATGGGCGGCGTGGCTACCAGACTGATCGAGAGAAATACCACCATTCCTACCAAGAAGAGCCAGGTATTCTCCACCGCTGCAGACAATCAGACCGCAGTTGACATCAATGTCGTTCAGGGTGAGAGACAGTTTGCAAAGGACAACAAGAGCCTGGGCCAGTTCCGTCTGGACGGCATCGCTCCCGCTCCCAGAGGCATCCCTCAGATCGAGGTGACCTTCGACATCGATGCCAACGGTATCGTGAACGTATCCGCTAAGGATCTGGGCACCGGCAAGGAGCAGCACATCACCATCACCGCAGGCTCCAACATGTCCGACGCCGACATCGATAAGGCAATCAAAGAGGCTCAGGAGTTTGAGGCTCAGGATAAGAAGAAGAAAGAGAACATCGAAGCCATCAACGATGCAGACGCATTCGTGATGCAGACCGAGAAGGCTCTCAGTGAAGTGGGCGACAAGGTTTCCGATGCAGACCGTACCCAGGTACAGGCTGACGTGGAAGCAGTCAAGACCATTCTCGAGCGTGTCCGCGGCAACGAAGCAAGCGCTTCCGACAGCGACATCGACGAGCTGAAGGCTGCCAAGGAGAAGCTGACCAATTCCGCACAGGGTGTCTTCACCAAGATGTACGAGAATATTCAGCAGCAGCAGGCACAGGCAGCAGGCGATGCAGGCCAGGCAGGCGCAGCTGACGCAGGTGCGAGCCAGGGCGGCAATGACGATGATGTGATCGATGCCGATTTCCGTGAGGTTTAATAGACTATGGCAGAGCAGAAGCGGGACTATTACGAGGTCCTGGGAGTAGACAAAAACGCGAGCGACGATGACCTGAAGAAGGCCTATCGTGCTCTCGCCAAAAAGTACCACCCGGATGCAAATCCCGGCGACAAGACCGCGGAGGCCAAATTCAAAGAGGCCTCCGAGGCCTACGCCGTTCTGAGCGATGCCGAGAAGCGCCGTCAGTACGATCAGTTCGGCCATTCCGCATTTGAGGGCGGAGCCGGCGGATTCGATTATTCCAGTATGGATTTCGGTGATATCTTCGGCAGCTTCGGAGATATTTTCGGCGATCTTTTCGGCGGTGCTTTCGGTGGCGGCTACGGTTCCCGTTCCAGGGGTGCAAGCAACGGCCCCATGAAAGGTGCCAACATCCGTACCACCGTTCGGCTTACCTTTCTGGAGGCAGTCTTCGGCTGCGAGAAGCAGGTTGATCTCACCGTGCAGGAGACCTGTACGAAGTGTAACGGCTCCGGCGCCAAGGCAGGCACACAGCCCGAGACCTGTTCCACCTGTGGCGGACGCGGCCAGGTGGTCCGTACGAGACAGTCCATGCTGGGCGTGGTCCGTACCACCGAGGTATGTCCCGACTGTCGCGGCAAGGGAAAGATCATCCGTGATAAGTGCCCTGACTGTAACGGCAACGGCTTCATCCCCATGAAGAAGACTTATTCCGTCAAGGTTCCTGCGGGAATCGATGACGGTCAGGCCATCAACCTGCCCGGCCTGGGAGATCCCGGCGTCAACGGCGGCCCCAGAGGGGATGTGCGCGTAGAGTGCATCGTGGCTCCTCACGAGGAGTTCGAGCGTGACGGAATGGACATTTATTCCATCGTTCCCATTTCCTTCGCTGTGGCAGCCCTGGGCGGCTCCATCTATGTGAACACTGTGGACGGCAAGGTGGTCTACGATGTGAAGGCAGGCACCCAGACCAACAGTCGTATCCGGCTGAAGGGCAAAGGCGTTCCTTCCTGGAGAAACAAGGATTTGCGCGGTAATCACTACGTAACACTGGTGGTGCAGACCCCCGACAAGCTTTCTCCGGAGGCGAAGGAGCATCTGAAAGCCTTCGACCAGCTGACGGGAGATACCCTGAACGCAGTGGAAAAAGGCGACACGGAAACCACGAGTACCTCCAAGAAAAAAGGCAAAAAGTGGAAACTGTAAAATGCAAAGCCCCCTTCCTTTCGGAAGGGGGCTTTGAGTATGAAAAGGAGTAATCGGAGAAGTTAGCCCATGACTACCTGTACATGGTATTCCTTCTTACCTTTCTCGTAAGGAATGATGTGTCCCTCGACCTTCACACCGTCCACGGTCAGTTCCTTAACACCCTTCTGAACGGAACCGGTCTGGGTAACATCGATGTAGTAAGTGCCCTCGCGGAACTTTCTGGTGACCTTGAAGCTGCCGAAATCGGAAGGGATGCAGGGATCAACGGAAAGGCCCTTGTGGGTAGGATATACGCCCAGGATGAACTGGGAGATGTTGACAAAGGTCCATGCAGCAGTACCGGTCAGCCAGCTGTTCTTGCCTTCGCCGTGGAACTTTGCGTCACGGCCTGCCACCATCTGGCAGTAGATGTAAGGCTCGGTACGATGAATCTCACTGATCTCCTCGGTGTATGCGGGGCAGGTCTTGCGATAAACCTCGAATGCACGGTCGCCTCTGCCGATAACGGTCTCGGCGATGGAGATCCAGGGATTGTTGTGGCAGAAGATGCCGGCGTTCTCCTTGTATCCGGGGGGATAAGAGGAAACCTCACCGAGCTCTTCGTGGTAAACGGTGTAAGCGGGCTGCAGGATCATGACACCGTAATCGGTATCCAGGCGCTCCTTAACGGAATCCAGTGCCTTCTTAGCTTCGCCGGTCTCGACACCGACGCCTGCCAGTACGCAGAAGCCCTGAGGCTCGATGTAGATCTGGCCTTCCTCGCATTCCTTACCGCCGACTTTGTTGCCGTAGGAATCGTAAGCGCGGACGAACCATTCGCCGTCCCAGCCTGCCTCGGAAAGCAGAACCTTACGCATCTCCTCAACTTCCTTGCGTGCTCTGTCTGCCTCATCCTGCTTGCCTTGCAGTTCGCAGAGATCAGCATACTCCAGACCGTACTTTACGAACATACCGCCGATGAAGACGGACTCTGCAACGGGGCCTTCGCTGGGACCAAAGGTCTGGAAGGACTCGCCGGGCTGGGTGGAGTGGCAGTTCAGGTTCAGACAGTCGTTCCAGTCTGCACGGCCGATGAGGGGCAGATTGTGAGGACCTCTGTGGTTTACGATGTAGTCGAAGGATCTCTTCAGGTGCTCCATCAGGGGCTGAGCAACACTCTCGTCGTTGTCGAAGGGAACCATCTCGTCCAGGATGGTGGTGTCGCCGGTCTCGCGGATGTAAGCGCTGGTGCCTGCAATGAGCCACAGGGGATCATCGTTGAAGCCGGAGCCGATGTCGGAGTTGCCCTTCTTGGTAAGGGGCTGATACTGGTGATAAGCACTGCCATCCTGGAACTGAGTGGAGGCGATATCAATGATACGCTCTCTCGCACGGTCGGGGATCAGGTGGACGAAGCCCAGCAGATCCTGGCAGGAATCACGGAAGCCCATGCCGCGGCCGATTCCGGACTCATAGTAGGAGGCGGAACGGGACATGTTGAAGGTTACCATGCACTGATACTGGTTCCAGATGTTCACCATCCGGTTGACCTTGTCGTTGGAGGACTCTACGGTGTACTTGGAGAGCAGCTCATCCCAGTAAGCGCTCAGCTCTGCAAATGCAGCGTCTACCTTCTCATCGGTATCGTATTTTGCCAGGAGCTCGTATGCTCTCTTCTTATTGATAACCTGATGGGACTCCCACTTGTCATCCTCGGGATTCTCCACATAGCCCAGAACGAAGATGAAGGACTTGGACTCGCCGGCCTTCAGGGTCACATCCAGCTGATGGGAAGCGATGGGCTGCCAGCCGCTGGCGATGGAATTGTGCAGCTTGCCTGCCTTGACTGCTGCAGGGAAAGCGGGTCCTTCATAATAGGAACCCATGAACTCGTCCTTGCTGGTCTCGAATGCGGTGACAGGTGCGTTGACGGAGTAGATCGCATAGTGATTGCGGCGTTCACGGTACTCGGTCTTGTGGAAGATGGTGGAACCTACCACCTCAACCTCACCGGTGCTGTAGTTGCGCTGGAAGTTCTTCATATCGTCATCCGCATTCCACAGACACCACTCTACATAGGAAAAGACGGAGAAGGTCTTGTCCGCACCGCTCTCGTTGGTCAGGGTCAGACGGGTGACTTCGCAGGTGTCCTTCAGGGGAACAAAAGCGAAAACGTCAGCCTTCAGGCCGTCCTTCTTGCCGGAGAACTTGCTGTAGCCGATGCCGTGACGGCACTCGTAAGCATCCAGTTCGGTCTGGCTGGGACGCCAGCCGGGATTCCAGACGGTGTCGCCATCTTTAATATAGAAGTACTTGCCGTTCATATCGATGGCAGTGTCGTTGTAACGATAACGAGTCAGACGGAGCAGCTTTGCATCCTTATAAAAGGTATAGCCGCCGCAGGTGTTGGAGATCAGGGAGAAGAACTCGTTGCATCCCAGATAGTTGATCCAGGGGAGCGGAGTCTTGGGAGTACTGATGACGTATTCCCGATGCTCGTCGTCAAAGTAACCGAATTTCATTTTTTTCCTCCATCCCGAGCGCAAAATAGTATTGATGTCCCGTAGTTTCGGCGCTGTCCGGGCCCGGTCGGACAGCTGTGCGGAAACGCATTTTACTGCACCTGCGCACGACGTATGAAATGAGTGCGTTCCATATAGAAACGCCAAAATATAGAAAACGATTAAGTTAATCGTTTAAGCCGATTATATGACAAGATATCAAAATACACAACAGAATATTGAAAAAAATCATTTCTTTCGTCAAATCTACAAAGAAAATTCAAAAAAGGGGTTGCTTTCTTCGTCAATGTGCGATATAGTGAAATCGCTTAAAGGTTTAAGTTATTTGCAACGTAAACGTAAAAGGACTCAAGCGGCATGGCATCAATGAAAGATATCTCCGAGGTCTGTGGAGTCTCCATAGCCACGGTTTCCAAGGCGCTGAATGATCATGCCGACATCGGAGAAGCGACAAAGAAACATATCAGAGAGGTCGCTCAGCAGCTGGGGTACTCACCCAACGCGGCAGCCAAAGCGCTGAAGACCAGGCGGAGCTACAATCTGGGAATCCTCTTTGTAGACAAAGCAAACAACGGTCTGACCCACGAACACTTCTCCCTGATCCTGGACCACTTCAAGAGAGTGGCCGAGAGCCGGGGATACGATATCACCTTTATCAGTTCCGGGCATGAGAGTTACGAATCCTATCTGAAGCATGCGACCTACAGAGGGTTCGACGGAGTGCTCATCGCCTGTGTGGAATACACGGAGCCCCAGGTTCAGGAACTGGCAGCCAGCAAGATCCCTATTGTATCCGTTGACTACGCATTTGACGGACACAGCGCAGTTTTTTCCAATGATGAACAGGGGATCAGAGATCTGCTGAAGTATTGCTACGACATGGGCCATCGCAGGATCGCCTATATATATGGAGAGCGCAGCTCCGTTACGGAGAAGCGACTGGGAGCCTTCAAGAAGACAGCTGCAGAGCTGGGGCTCACCATTCCGGACCGGTACCTCACCAGAGCGGAGTACCGCAAGACAGACCTGAGCAGAGAACGGACCTTACAGCTGCTCTCATTGCCGGAACCACCCACCTGCATCTTTTACCCGGACGATTTCGCAGTCCTGGGAGGGATCGACGCCATCACGACCATGGGGCTGAAGATCCCGGATGACATCTCGGTGGTGGGTTACGACGGGATTCGGTGGACGAGGCACCTGACGCCGCATCTGACGACACTTCGGCAGAACGCCGAGAAGATCGGAGAGGTGGCAGCGGAGAAGCTCATCCAGGCGATTGAGCATCCGAAGGAAACGAAACCTGAGCATATCGTAGTTGACGGGCACGTCTACATCGGCGGTTCCGTCAAGAGGATATAAAAAAGGGAGGAAGTTAGGGGAATGAAGGATTTTCTGCAAAACACGTGGAAGCACAGGGCGCATATCGTCATGGCACTGCCGGTATTCCTGATCCTGTTCTTCATCATGTACGTGCCGATGGCCGGTCTGGTTATGGCATTCAAGAACTATAACTACACACTGGGCATCTGGAAGAGCCCCTTCAACGGATTGGAAAACTTCAAGATCCTTTCCGCGTCCAAGGACACTTTCATCAACATCACCAAGAACACGGTTCTGTACTATCTGATGTTCACGGCCGTGGGAACCTTCCTGAATGTCACTCTGGCCATCGCCATCGACCAGCTGATGTTCAAGCGTATGGGTAAGACGATGCAGACGATGATGATCATCCCCGTCTTCATCTCCTACGCAGCAGTGCAGTTCATTGTATATGCATTCATCAGCACTGACACCGGTATCATCAACAACACCTTTGACGCAGGCGTGCGGTTCTACTCCACTGCGAAGCTGTGGCCCATGATCCTGCTGATCGTCAAGATCTGGAAAGACACCGGATACGGCTCGGTCCTGTATATGTCCGTCCTGGCCGGCATCGACTCCTCCCTCTACGAGGCAGCAGAGATCGACGGCGCCAGCAAGTGGCAGCGGATCTGGCACATCACCCTGCCTTCCCTGATCCCCATGATCACCGTTATGTTGCTGCTTTCCGTCGGTAATGTGATGCGTTCCGACACCGGTCTGTTCTATCAGGTTACGAGAAACAGCGGTATCCTGTACAGCACCACCCAGGTTATCGACTCCTACGTCCTGAACGCCATCTTCAAGAATTCGAACTTCGGATTCACGGCAGCTACGTCCCTGTTCCAGTCAGTCGTCGGTCTGCTCCTGATGCTCTTTGCTAACGGAATGGTCCGTAAGATCGCACCTGAAAACGCACTGTTCTAAGGAGGGGAGAGACAATGGCTAATAAGAAAGATCTTGATATGGCGCCCTCCAAGAGAGAGCATCTCGGACCCGGGCAGTTTGTACTTGCATTTATCCTGCTGTTATACACGCTGTTCTGCGCATTGCCCGTAGTGCTGGTCTTCGTGGCAGCATTCACGGATGAGAAATATATCGTTCAGAACGGATTCTCCTTCCTGCCGAAGGCAATCTCCATGAACGGCTTCTCCGCAGTGCTCCGGTACGGCAAACAGCTGGGCCAGTCCTATGTGGTCACCATCGGCGTCACCGTCGCCGGTACCCTGCTGGGTCTGCTGGTCATGAGTATGTTCGCATACTCCATCAGCCGGAAGGACTTCAGACTTTCCAAGTTCCTCTCCGTTTACCTGCTGATCCCGATGCTGTTCAACGGCGGACAGCTTTCCGGATATATCATCTTTACCAGTTACTACGGATTGAAGGACAGCCTCTGGCTGCTGATCCTGCCCCTGTGCGTCACCACGATGAATGTCATCATCTTGCGTACCTACATCGCCAACAGTATTCCTGATGAGCTGATGGAAGCGGCGAAGATCGACGGCGCGGGAGAGTATCGTACCTTCTTCCAGATCTGCCTGCCTCTGATGAAGCCCTCACTTGCAGCTGTCGGTTTCATGATGGCAACCGCCTACTGGAATGACTGGCAGAACGCACTGCTGTACATCACCACCGACAAGAAAAAGCCTCTGCAGCTCCTTCTGATCAGTATCCAGAAGAGTATCGAGTTCCTGCTGAGCAACTCCAATGTGCCTGCCTCCGCAAGAGCAGCCATGGGAGGAACCATTCCGCAGTACTCCGCAACCATGGCTACCGTGGTGGTGGTCATTGCGCCCATCATGGTGATCTACCCCTTCTTCCAGAAGTACTTCATCAAGGGCCTTACCGTCGGTTCCGTCAAGGGCTGACACACTTACCTTACGATATTCAAATGCCGGCATAGTGCCTGCATTAGGATATAATTCAAATTCATAAAGGGAGGATTTTATGAAGAAAAAAGCATTAGCTCTTGTTCTGACTGCAGCTATGGCTATGTCCATGCTTGCAGGCTGCGGCAGCTCCGCTGACACCGCAGCAACGACCAGCAGCAGCTCCAGCTCTTCCAGCACCACCGATAGCTCCAGCTCTGCTTCCACTGATACTTCCGCATCTACCGATACTGCACCTGCAGCATCCGGAGACGCTGTGAACATCAGTGTTTACAGATGTACCTTCAACCTGGCTAACCCTGACAGCGCACAGGTTCAGAAGGTTCAGGACGCCATCAACGCTTACATCGCTGACAAGATCAACGTTCAGATCACTCTGACCGATATCGGCTCCGGCGAGTACACCGAGAAGGCTAACCTGGCACTTGCTAACAACGAGATCAACCTTCTGTGGACTGCTTCCTGGGAAGGCACCATCGGCACCAACGATCTGGTTCCCGCTAACGCAGTTTACGACATCACCGATCTGCTTCCCGGTTCCGCTCTGTACGGTTCCATGGACGCTGGTCAGTGGGATGCAACCACCTACAACGGACGTAACTACTTCATCCCTGTCTACAAGGACAACGTTGAGGGCTACGATTTCATGTTCCGTCAGGATCTGATCGACGCTCACGGCTGGGATATCTCCTCCGTCAAGAAGCTGGCTGACCTTGAGCCCATGCTGGCTGATGCTAAGGCTGACGGCCTCAAGTACCCCTTCCTGACCCAGAAGACCGCTATGTTCTACAGATGGTACATCGACAGCTTTGATTTCTTCACTGCTGACGCTTCCACCAACTTCTTCGCCGTTGACAGAGACACCAACGAAGTCGTTGACACCATTCTTTCCGATGAGTACCTTGAGTTCTGCACTCTGATGGCTGATTGGGCTGAGAAAGGCTACATCTCCGAGGATGATGTGACCAAGGTCACCACCGACACCACCACCCAGACTCAGGATTGGGCTATTTCCTGGTGGACCGACATCCCTGTAAATGACGAGGCAGATGCTCGTTACGGCCAGGATGTTACCATGCAGCCCGCTACCCAGAGATATGCACACAGCACTTCCGCTCTTGGTTCCTGCTACTGCGTAACCGCAAACAGCACCGCTGAGCAGGCTCAGGCTTGCATCGACTTCATGGGACTGCTTTACACCGACAGCAAGCTGGCTGATCTCTACACCTTCGGTATCGAGGGCGAGGACTTCACCTATGATGCTAACGGCCAGGTTGAGCAGACCTCCGAGAAGTACAACCACTCCATGTGGGAGTCCGCTTCCGCTACCATCGTTACTCCCGTGAGCAACGAGCCCGCAAACAAGGCTGATCTGTACAAGGCCTTCAACGGCGGAGCAAACACCTCCTGCGCAGCAGGTTTCCGTTTCGACAAGACCCCTGTTGAGGCTCAGTACACCGCATGTGCTAACCTCTTCGAGGAGTACGGATTCCCTCTTGAGAACGGTGGCGTTCCTGTAGCTGACGTTGAGGCTACCATCGCTGCTTACCAGGCAGCTCTGGATGCAGCAGGCTACCAGGATGTTCTGACTGAGTTCCAGAATCAGTACAACGCTTGGAAGAACTAAGCTGAAGACTGAAACTGTATAATCAGTAAAAGCCTGAGGGCGGGAGAGTGATCTCCCGCCCTTTTACATTGCAAAAAAGCACAACAAAAGACCTGCGCGTCGCGCAGGTCTTTTGCGTTATCTATCGGATGATCTTTAGAAGTCCTTCTGTACGCCCTTGAAGAAGAGCACCACGGTGCCGGGCCCCAGGTGGACAGCGATGGTGGCGCCGGTGCGGAAGAGAGCGACCTTTCCTTTCAGATTGGGGAAAGTGGCTTCCACCTGATCTCTCAGGGTCTCTCCCAATGCCTTGTCGGTGTAACAGATGTAGCACTTGCCGTTATAGGCTTCGCCTCCGTCTGCACGCTCCTTCATGATCTCGATCTGTCTGGCAATACCGCGTTTGCTGCCGCGGATCTTCTCACGGACCTTCAGGCTTCCATCGGTGGCGACCTCCACCAGAGGGCAGATGTTCAGCATCTTGCCGACGAGACCTGCTGCGGGCTTTACGCGGCCGCCCTTGATGAGGAAGGTGAGGTCGGTGGACAGCACCAGGTGATGGATCTTGCCCCGCTCTGCGATGGCGTATTTTTCCAGCTCATCCATATCCATGCCTTCATCCCTGCGGTCAGCCAGGAGATCCACCAGCATGCCGTATCCGGAAGATCCGCAAAGGGAATCCACCACGGTGATCCTGCGGTCCGGATAGCGCTCCTGCAGCTCACTTCTTGCTGCCATTGCGGAGTTCAGGGTACCGGAGATACCGGAGGAAAGGGTGACATGGAAGACGTCCTTGCCCTCCTTCAGGATGGGCTCCCAGAATTCCTCGTAGGCGCCGGTGCTCACCTGAGAGCTGTGGGCTTCCTTGCCGGCCAGCATTTCCTTGAACATCTCCTCCTGGGTGATGGTGACATCCATATCGTCTTCGTACTCGTGTCCGTCGATGCTGATGTGAAAGGGGACGGTGCGAATCTGTCTGCGGTCATACCATTCATGGTTCAGATCTGCGGTGGAACAGCAGCACAAAACGTAATTGCTCATATTTTCCTCCAATACTCAATCTGAAACACTTGTGGGAAATGTAACAAGTGTTGCCAGTCTATAGCAGTTTCATTATAATGAAAGTACAAAGTAAAACTCAATGGTCAAAGGCAACGGTGATGTTGCTTAGGAAACAATCACGGTACAAGTGTTACTTATCCGGAGGATTTTCATGAGAAAAGAGGGAGCGCTTTCCGAGAACAAAGCGGAAGACAAACGGGTGATCCGCACGAAACAAGCCATCCGGGATGCTTTCTGGACACTGCTGGAAGAACGGAATTTCGAGAAAATATCGGTGTCGGACCTGGCAGACCGTGCAGGGATCAACCGCAAGACATTCTATGCCTATTACGACAGTCTGGATGACCTGGTGGAAGAGGTGGAGGATGATCTGACGAAGAATTATGAGCCCATATTCCGGGATGCCAGAAGCCTGGAGACGGCGCTGAAGCCCTACGATTTCATCAATCGTCTGAACGCTCAGATCACGCTGGATTATCACAAACTCAGCCTGTTTAATCATAAAGGGCTCCTGCCTCATTACATCGAGAAGATCAAGCGCCTCCTCATCGAGATCTTCCGGGCAGAGGACTTCATTACCATGGATGAGAAGCAGGACGCCAGATTTCTCCTGTTCCTGGAGTTTACCACGGCGGGGGCCCTGTCCATGCTTTCCTCCTGGACCCAGAAACGGCATCTGACCATCGAGGAATTCACGGACCTGATCTCCGCGTTTATCCTGCAGGATTACGCGATCTGGAAGAATTGGAAGGATTAACTTCGGAGAAACTGCATTCGCAGATTTCTCCCTGAGAGTGGAGGAGTACATGAAGTTAAGCATTATCGTTCCTGTATACAATATGGCGGAAGGGGGACGGCTGACCTACTGTCTGAACTCGTTGCTGAATCAGACACTGCCCCCGAAGGAATTTGAGATCATCGCTGTGGACGACGCCTCCACGGACCGCTCCCTGGAAATCCTGCGGCAGATGGAAGAGGACAACCCGGTGCGCCTGAAGGTCATCGCATCCCCGGAAAATCATCACCAGGGCGGCGCCAGAAACAGAGGCCTGGAGGTGGCGAAGGGCGATTACGTGGGCTTTATGGACGCCGACGACTGGGCGGATCCCGAGATGTTTGCGAAGCTCCTGGCGAAGGCGGAGGAAACCGGAGCCGATGTGGTGGGGTGCCAGTATCACATCACGAGCGAGCAGGGGGTGGTGGGCAAGACGGCACAGATCCACGATCCCGCCTTTACCGGCCCTATCACCCAGCGGATGATGAACCATTTCATCAAGCTTCCCGGCAGCATGGTGGTAAAGATCTATCGACGCAGCGTCATCGAGGAGCACCACCTGCGGTTCCCGGAGGACATGTTCTATGAGGACAATATGGCTGCCCCCATCTGGATGAGCTGCTTTGCAAGGTTTGAGCTGGTGGATGAGCCGTTGTACGCCTACTATCAGCATCCCGGCTCCACGGTGCACAAAACGGACCGGAGCCGTCTGGAGGACCGGATGAAAGCGGGCAGGGGATTTGTGGATTACTTTGACTCTCTGCATCTGAAGAACACTTACCACGATGCCCTGTGCTCGGCTTTTACCAGACTCTTTTACGTCAATACCCTGTTCTCCCACATGCAGGACAGCAAAAAGACGGATTTTCAGCTGTTAAAGGAGCTGCGGCAGGGCATGCGCACCTATTTCCCGGACTTCCGGGAAGCACCGGACTATACGGAGAATTACGACGCGGAGCAGCGGCGCATGCTGGCACTCCACATGAAGTCGCCGCGACTCTTTGTCGCCTACTACCGGGCATTGCAGCTGTATCGAAAGCTTCGGTACGGGAAACGGGGCAAGAAGAAAAAGGAAGCGGCGTAAGGAAACGCCGGGCCCGGAAAGCGTGCCGGGTTGATCCGAGAAAGGGGAGAAACGGATGAGCACGATCACAGAGCGGCTCTTTGCATTGCAGGACACAAAATACCGGGAGATGCAGGTGAAGATCATCCCCAACATCCCGCCGGAATCCATCATCGGCGTCCGGACCCCTGCGCTGCGGGATCTGGCGAAAAAACTGCCGAAAGAAGAAGCAGGCCCCTTTCTGGAGGGCCTGCCTCATAAATACTTTGATGAAGATCAGCTGCATGCCTTCGTGCTCTCCGGCATGAAGGATTACGACGCCTGCATGGTGGAACTGGAGCGCTTTCTTCCCTATGTGAACAACTGGGCCACCTGCGATCAGATGTCCCCAAAGGTGTTCAAAAAACATAAGGCAGAGCTACTGCCCCATATTGAAGCCTGGCTGGCCTCCGGGGAGACCTATACCGTGCGCTTTGGCATCGGCATGCTGATGGAGCATTTCCTGGATGCGGATTTTGACCGGAGGTATCCGGAGATGGTGGCCGGTGTGGTTTCCGAAGAGTACTACGTGAACATGATGATCGCCTGGTACTTCGCCACGGCTCTTGCCAAGCAGTATGAAGCGGTACTGCCTTTCGTCGAAGACCGCCGCCTCTCCCGGTGGACCCATAACAAGACCATCCAAAAGGCGGTGGAAAGCTACCGCATCACGCCGGAGCAGAAGGCATATCTCCGGACCCTTAAGGAGCGGAGGGCAGACGAAAAAACAGGCTAAAAAAATGTGGAAATCCGCGTTTTTTCCCTTGCGGAAATGGACGGAAAAAGGTTGTAAATCTACCGCAAAAGGGTACAATGATTATACTAGGGGTGATATACGGGAGCGTTGCGGATCATCCGCAAAAGTGCATGCCTGCACCGGTCCCGCCACCTGCAGGGAATAACAGAAAAGGCAAAGGGGAAACCAAAAATGAGATTTGAACAGATCGGAAACGCGCTGGTAGGAAGATCCGGCAATGAGTACCTGCAACTGGAGCCCTGGGGGAAGAATGCCCTCCGCGTCCGTTGCACAATGCTTCCAAAGCTCAGCGGAGAGAACAGAGCACTGACAGAGAAGCCTGCAGAGTGCAAGGCGGAGATCACCGTCGATCCCAACCTGTCCGTTATCAAAAACGGCGAGATCCGTGCGGAGATCAATCAGTCCGGCACCATCGCATTTTTCAAGGGCGATACCAGGATCCTCTATGAGTACAACCGTTTCTACGGCGTGCCTCTCACCAGAGAGAGCCGCTGCCTGAAGGTTCCCCCCAGAGAGTTTACGGGTCTGGCTTCCGATTCCTTCCGCCTGGCAGTGCGCTTTGAGCGCAACGAGGGAGAGCGGATCTACGGTATGGGCCAGTATCAGCAGCCCCACCTGAACCTGAAGGGCTGCACCCTGGATCTGGAGCAGCGCAATTCCCAGGTGGCAGTGCCCTTTGCTCTTTCCAGCCTGGGCTACGGTCTCCTTTGGAACCTGCCTTCCACCGGAAAGGTGAACTTCGGCTACAACCTCACCGAGTGGTTTGCGGACGAGACCGAGGAGATGGATTACTGGATCACCGTGGGTGACACGCCCGCTGCACTGGTGGAGAATTACACCGCAGTGGTAGGCCGTGCTCCCGCCATGAGCAAGGATTACCTGGGTCTGTGGCAGTGCAAGCTCCGTTACCGCACCCCCGAAGAGGTGCTGGAAGTGGCGCACAAATACGAGGAACAGGGCATTCACATCAATGTCATCGTCATCGACTTTTTCCACTGGCCTTACCAGGGAAGCTGGCGCTTTGACGAGACTTACTGGCCTGAGGACAAGGTAAAGGCCATGTGTGACGAGCTTCACGGCATGGGCATCAAGGTCATGGTTTCCGTGTGGCCCTCTGTGGATAAGAGATGCGAGAATTACTACGAGATGGTGGATAAGGGGCTCCTGTCCAGAAGTGACAGAGGCTCCTCCGAGACCTACGATTACCAGGGCGAGTGCGGCACCATCGATCCCTTCAATCCCGAGACCAGAGCGTACCTTTGGGAGAAGTGCAAGGCGAACTACAAGCGCCTGGGCATCGATCTGTTCTGGCTGGACAACTCCGAGCCCGACAGCATCATCTATCATTTCGACAACATCCGGTACTACACCGGCCGCGCTTCCAAGGTGGGCCTGGAGTACCCGAAGAATTACCTGAAGACTTTCTATGACGGCATGACCGCAGACGGAGATAAGGATTTCGTGAACCTGGTCCGTTCCGCCTGGGTGGGCAGCCAGAAATACTGCGGACTCCTTTGGTCCGGAGACATCCCCAGCACCTTCGAAGCCTTCCGGGATCAGGTGGTGGCAGGCCTTAATGTGGGTATCGCCGGCATTCCCTGGTGGACCACCGACATCGGCGGCTTCATGACCGATGATGTGAACGATCCCTACTTCGTGGAGCTTCTGCTGCGCTGGTATGAGTATGCGGTATTCAGCCCCATCCTCCGTATGCACGGAGACCGCGGCCCTTACGACATCCCGCCTCTGGACACCAGAGATTTCGGCGGCGGCTACCTGCACACCGGTCAGCCCAACGAGATCTGGAGCTACGGTCCCGAGCCGGAGCGCATCATGAAAAAATACCTGGATCTGCGCCTGAGTCTGGCGGATTACATCGAGAAGCTCTACAAGGAAGCTTCCGAGACCGGCGCACCTCTGCTGCGTACCATGTTCTTCGAATTCCCCGAGGATCAGAAGTGCTGGGAACTGGAGGATCAGTACATGTTCGGCAGTGAGTATCTGGTGGCACCCGTGCTGGATGCGGATACGAAGAGCCGTCAGGTCTATCTCCCTGCAGGCAAGTGGAAGGATATCCACACCGGCAAGGAATATGACGGAGCTGTCACTATCACTTACGATACTCCCATTGACATCATCCCCGTCTTTCAGAGAGCGTAAGGGTCTGCGGTCTGCGGCCCGGAAGGGGCCGCAGGCAGCAAACCGGAATCAAAAATATAAAGCGGAAAGGTAATAACAGAAAAAATGAGCGATTACAAGTTGAACACCAAATGTGTGCAGGCAGGTTACACACCCGGAAACGGAGAGCCCAGACAGATCCCCATCATCCAGTCCACCACCTTCAAGTATGACACCAGCGAAGACATGGGAAAGCTTTTCGACCTGGAGGCATCCGGATATTTCTACTCCCGTCTGCAGAATCCTACCTGTGACATGGTGGCTGCCAAGATCGCAGCGCTGGAAGGCGGATGTGCAGGCATGTTGACCTCCTCCGGACAGGCTGCAAACTTCTTTGCGCTGTTCAACATCTGTGAGTGTGGCAGCCACATCGTGGCTTCTTCCTCCATCTACGGAGGCACCTTCAATCTGATCGCCGTTACGATGGCGAAGATGGGGATCGAAGTGACATTCGTGTCACCTGATTCCACCGAGGAAGAGTTGAATGCTGCATTCCGGGACAACACCAGAGCGGTCTTCGGCGAGACCATTGCCAATCCCGCGCTGACGGTACTGGACATCGAGCTTTTCGCCAAAGTTGCCCACGCCCACGGCGTGCCCCTCATTATCGACAATACCTTCCCGACTCCCGTGAACTGCAGACCCATCGAGTGGGGCGCTGACATCGTCACCCATTCCACCACCAAGTACATGGACGGACACGGCTCTGCCGTAGGCGGCGCCATCGTGGATTCCGGTCATTTCGACTGGATGGCTCATGCGGACAAGTTCCCCGGCCTGTGCACCCCCGATGATTCCTACCACGGCATCACCTACGCCGAGAAATTCGGCCGGGAGGGTGCTTTCATCACCAAGTGTACCGCACAGCTGATGCGCGACTTCGGTTGCAGCCAGTCTCCTCAGAGTGCATTCCTTCTGAACCTGGGACTGGAGAGCCTCCACGTCCGTATGCCCAGACATGTGGAGAACGGACAGGCTGTTGCCGAGTTCCTGGCACAGCGTCCCGAGGTGGCTTCCGTCAGCTATCCTACCCTGAAGGGTGACAAGTACTACGAGAGATCCGCAAAGTATCTGCCGAACGGCGGATGCGGCGTGGTTTCCTGCGAACTGAAGGGTGGCAGAGCCGCTGCCGAGATCTTCATGAAGCATCTGAAGCTGGCTGCCATCGAGACCCATGTGGCAGACGCCAGAACCTGCTGTCTGAATCCTGCTACCTCCACCCATCGCCAGATGACCGAGGAGCAGCTGAACGCTGCGGGCATCCCTGCCGGACTGGTTCGCATTTCCTGCGGCCTGGAGGACAAGGAGGATCTGATCGCCGACCTGAAGCAGGCCCTGGAGCAGATCGGATAAAGTAACATAACAGAAACCGGAATCCCCAAGCGACCATGCAACAAGAGTGACCCGACCGGAAGGGAGGTTGCCTATGAAATGGGAACTGAATCTGGATGTGTGTGCACTGCTGATCCTTTTGGTACTGACCTTTTATACGGTACGGAGGCGGGATCTGCCCCTGCGCAGGACCAGGATCTTTCACGCCCTGGAGGCCTGTTGCTGGCTGGTGGCGCTGACGGATATCCTGGCTTCCGTCATGTGCAGCTTTCCGCATTTTTTCCCGGTGTGGTCCCTCTACGGGATCAACATCCTGTACTATCTGCTGAAGGTCAGCAGTCCCGTTTTGCTGTTCTACTACTGCCTGCTCCTGCGGAGCCGGTACAGTTTTTTGCGGCGCTTTGAAAAAGCGGCCATTGCGATTCCTGCGGGATTTATGTGGATTTTGATCGCACTTTCGCCCGTGTTCAAGTTTGTCTTTTTCATCGGACCTGACGGATCCTTCCACTACGGGTATGGCAGACATCTGATCTTTGTGGTGATCCTGTACTATCTCCTGGCATCGACCGTATGCGTTTTTCGGCGTTGGAACGAGCTGGGGTCCGAGGTACGATTTGTGATCCTCTTTAACACTTCCGTTGTGATCATCGGAAATGTCCTGCAGACCTTCTTTATGCCCCATACCCAGACCGTGTCCCTGTGCTCCACCCTGGGCATCCTGGCACTGTTCCTGGTCTATCAGAATCCCGACTATTACCGGGATCACGCCACGGGACTCTTTGATGTGGACGGCCTGTTTGCGCTGAAGCGCGAGGATTTGCGGTACAAGAGATATCGTCTGATGCAGGTCATGATCATCGACAATTATCAGGATCTGCGGCCCATTTACGGCGATGCCCACATGGATGAACTACTGCATCAGGTCGGTCGTGTGATCCGGCAGTACGACACGGAAGGCTTCTGCTTTTACCTGAAAAGCGGTCGTTTCCTGACGCTGCATTCCACCGAGGAGCAACGGACGGCGATCCGCGAGCATTTGCTGGATCGTTTTTCCAGACCATTTTTCATCGGACAAGAGGAGTTTTACCTTTCACCCGGATTCTTCTACGGCGGCGGTGAGAGATCCCATACCTCCGGAGAGGAAGAGCTGGAGATCCTGCTGGAACTGGCCACGGAAGAGCTGCGACAGATGGGCCCCTGGAAGATATTGCCGATTTCCGAGGAACTCATGAAAAGGACCCATTTTCAGTCCCGGGTCGGCGTTGCCCTGGAGCGTGCGCTGCAGGATGACAATCTCCTCGTATTTTACCAGCCCATTTATGCCACCAAAAAGGGACGGGCGGTCAGCGCGGAGGCGCTGGTGCGGATCATGGATCCCGAGCTGGGGATGATCTATCCCGGCGATTTCATCGAGATTTCGGAGAAAAACGGCAGTATCATCCGCCTGGGACAAATCGTCTTCGAGAAGACCTGCGAATTCATCGAACGGATCGATATGGATGCCCTGGGGCTGGAGTACATCGAGATCAATCTCTCCCCCGTGCAGTGCATGCGGGACCAGCTGGCGGAGGAGCTGCAGCAGGTGATGTATCGTCACCACATCGATGCGAAGCGGATCAATCTGGAGATCACCGAGAGCAGCCATTCCAACAACCTGGTGATCAAGAAAAATATCATGGAGCTGTCCAACTACGGACTGGAGTTCTCCTTGGACGACTACGGCACGGGCTATTCCAACCTCATCAACGTGCTGAGCCTGCCGTTAAAGATCGTGAAGGTGGACAAATCCATCGTGTGGGCGTATTTCAAGGACAATAATCCCACGCTGCTCCATGTGCTGGAGCTCTTTAAGGACAGTAACCTGGAAATCGTCTGCGAGGGCGTGGAAGACCTGGAGATGGCGCGGATCCTGAAAAATCTGGGCGTCGACTACGAGCAGGGCTACTATTTCTCCAAGCCCGTACCCGAGGATGAGTTCCTCGCCTATCTGGGAAACCAGAGGACCATCGAAACTTGACAAAGCCCCGAGGCTGGGGTATATTTCACTCATTGAGAAGCAAAGGCGCTTCGACTGCGGTCGAAGTGCCTTTTTTTCTTTTTCGAGTGAATACGTTTGGAGGTTACAGTCATGGCATCCGTAAATGAAAACTATCTGAAGCTCCCCGGGAATTACCTGTTTTCCACCATCGGGAAAAAAGTGCGGGAATATGAGGCGGCCCATCCCGAGAGCAAAGTCATCCGCCTGGGCATCGGGGATGTGACCCAGCCCATCGCCCCTTCCGTCATCGCGGCCCTGCATGCGGCCGTGGACGAGATGGGACAGGCGGAATCCTTCCGCGGATATGCCCCCGATCTGGGATACGAATTCCTGCGTGAGACCATCGCAGAGCAGGACTATCGCAACCGCGGCTGTGACATCGCAGCAGGCGAGATCTTTGTCTCCGACGGTGCGAAGAGCGACTGCTCCAACATCCAGGAGATCTTCGGTGCGGACAATAAGATCGCCGTCTGTGATCCCGTGTATCCCGTGTATGTTGATTCCAACGTCATGGCGGGGCGTACCGGCACCTATTCCGCCGAGACCGGCACCTGGAGCGATGTGATCTACATGCCCTGCACCGCGGAAAATGACTTCGTGGCGGAGCTTCCCAAGGAAAAGCCCGACCTGATCTACCTCTGCTATCCCAACAATCCTACCGGTGCCTCCATTACGAAGGCGCGCCTCCAGGAGTGGGTGGATTACGCCATCGCAAACGGCGCCATCCTTCTCTACGACGCGGCATACGAGGCTTACATCTCAGATCCTGCCCTGCCTCACAGCATCTATGAGTGCAAGGGTGCGAAGGAATGCGCCATCGAGTTCCGTTCCTTCTCGAAGAATGCGGGATTTACAGGGCTCCGCCTGGGCTTTACCGTGATTCCCAAGGAGCTGAAGGCGGGAGGCCAGGCGCTGCATCCCCTCTGGGCCCGCAGACACGGCACCAAGTACAACGGTGCGCCCTACATCATCCAGCGGGCCGGCGAAGCCGTCTACTCCGAGCAGGGGCGGCAGGAAGTCCGGCAGCAGGTGGCGAACTACATGAAGAACGCTTCCTACCTGCGCAGCGAGCTGCTGGCAGCAGGGTATGAAGTATACGGCGGCGAAAACGCGCCCTACATCTGGCTGAAGACCCCTCAGGGCATGAAGAGCTGGGAGTTCTTCGATTACCTCCTGGAGAAGGCCAATGTGGTGGGCACCCCCGGCGCAGGCTTCGGCCCCAGCGGCGAGAACTACTTCAGACTTACGGCCTTCGGAACCTATGAGAACAGTGTGGAGGCCATCCGGAGGATTAAGGCGCTGTAAGGGTTTGCGTCGGATCTGGTAAGTAAATACATGTGTTTGAAAGAGCATCTTCCGGAAAGGGAGGTGCTCCTTTGATTTTATATTGTGTTAATGGGATTCTTCCGGACAGCGATATATAATGTTGGCAAGTAACCAAACCAAAAAGGAGAATCCACAGGATGAGAAAAACAACACGACTTCTCCCGATCACGATAATGATGGTCTGCGCCCTCCTGCTGAGTGCCTGCGGCAGCAGTAACGCGGGTGCGGGGAATTCCGGGCCGGATGCAAGTACTGCGACGGTGCAGGATGTGACCGCGGATCCTGCCGTGGCAGCAGGCGACGAAACGAATGCTGACACGAATGTCGGAACCGATGCCGGCGCGGAGCAGGACGGCGATTTGGAGGCAGTCCCTCCGGAGGCAGATGAACCGGAGGATCCCACCTTCGAACTGATCCCCGATGAATTCGCCTGCAGCATCAGAGTATCTATTAACCCCGAGGTGCTCCTGTATCTGGACAAGGACTACACCGTCATCGGCATTCGCTACGACAACGAGGATGCGAAGGAAGCCTACGACGACAGAGACCTGAAGGGTATGAACCTGGATGAAGCGATGGATGCCCTCATCGCAACCGCTATTGAGAAGAAGTACCTGAAGGCAGACGGCACCGTCTCCATCGAGCTGGCGGATGTAGGTGACAGAAGCGTCATAACGGACGATTCCGTCCTCCGGGCTGCCAAGGCATCCGCAGTGGCCACTCTGGAGAAAGCAGAATGCGAGTGCACCCTGGAGACGGAGATCGCAGAGGAGGTCCGGAAGGACTACTCCATCGAGAAGACCATGATCGTCTGCCCTACCTGTGGCGGCACCGGGATCATCTGTCCCGGAGATCATGAGACACCGAATGTGAATTACGACGGCTGTGGCGGTACGGGAGAGACCGTGTGCATGAATCCCATCTGCAACGGCGGAGCCTGCACCCGTTGCGGTGGCAGCGGAAAGTCCACCTGCCCCGGCTGTAACGGCGCCGGCGTCAACAATGTGGACGGCGCTACCTGCAACCATTGCGGCGGTTCGGGGAAGATTTCCTGCGAGTATTGTCACGGCTCCGGAAAATGCGAGCGTTGTGGTGGCACGGGCCGGCATGCGTGCTACGTCATGGACAAGCATAGAGCCTGCGAGACCTGCGGCGGTACCGGTATGGTGGAAGAGTAGTCATGGTTGTAAACCAATTAAAAAGTTGACAGATGTTCAGGGCCTCCATACAATGAGTGTGGAGGCTCTCATTATGGCAAACGAACGTAATGCGGGGCGCAAACCGCGGGTGACCGAGGAAGCGCTGGCCCGGATCAAAAGCAGATATGAGCAGGGGGAAAGTCTGAGCGCCCTGGCAGCGGAATACGGGGTGTCCCGGCAGGCGCTTTACAAGCGTCTGCAGCGCAGGCCCTGCGAAGTCGTTCACATCGATTATTGTGTGGACGGAGAATGCACCGCGGTCATCGAGGCGGATTTTACCTCACAAAAGCTAAACGTATTGAACTATGCGCTGCAGCTCTCCCGCCTTCCTTTTGGCTGGAAGGAAGCCCCTTCCTGGGACGATTTCCTCTCCCTGCTGGAACGGGAATACCTCCGGCAGATGCAGGCCGAGGCGCCGGGCACCTGGGTTCTGTCGGATACCGGCGGAGAGATCCCGCTAAGCGATCTGCAGAGCGATACCCTGCATATCACCCTCTCCCGGGACGAGATCCCGGTCTTTCGGTTTCGGCGCGATGAGCTCCTGCTCACTCGCACGGACACCGATGGTTTCCAACTGAAGGGTCTGTCCGCGGACCGGAAGTTTTTCGTGAAGTCTCAGGCGCTTCTGGCGGGGGTCCCCATGCGGGACTGGGCGGTGGAGATCATCGCCTGTGACATAGCCGGCCAGCTCTCCATTCCCTGCATTTCCCAGCGGCGCTGCGAATTCGTATACGAAGGACGGCGCTTTGATGGCGTCTATTCCGGGAATTTCGAGCTGGATGGTTTTGCTTTTGTCTCCTTCGAACGGCTCCTGGAGTCGGTGGGCCGCTCCTCGAAAGAGGACGCATTCCTCCGGATGGGAGCCATCGAGAAGCTGAAGTGGTGTGCGTCACAGCTCTCGGAGATCGGCGGCCTGCCCTTCGAGGAGACGGAGCGATATATGATCGATCTGGCGGTGCTGGACGCCCTTATCGGAAATGTGGACAGGCACACCCGGAATTTCGGCCTGTTTTTCGAGACGGCCACGGGGAAATACCGCATTCCGCCCGCTTTTGACAACGGCTTGGGCCTCTTTGAGCATGATTCCTACCGGGACCGGTACGAGAGCTACGAGCAGGCCATGAACAATGTGTATGTGGCGCCCTACGGCGAGGATCCCTTTGTCATGCTGCAAATGCTGGAGGATGCCTATGGAATCCGGAAACTGTACCCCGGCGTGACGGAGATCACCTATCCCGCGCTGCCGGAGACGCCCTTCGCGCAGGAGTATGAAAGGAGGATGCAGGCCCTATGGCAGAGGTTCGTTTGATCAACAATCTGAAAGGAACGCTCTACTACCTGGACGAGCCCCTGCTGGACTTCGAGATCCGGGACCGGGAGCTGGTGGAGGCCCGGGACCGCAGCGACGGGAAGCTTTACCCCTGGGAACTGGCGAAGCAGGGGGTATCCTACGGCAGCTTTGTCCGCTTTTTTGATCGCCGCACCATGCAGGAGGGCTGCATGTACTATTACGAGCATCTGCGGGCCCTGGGCATGGAGCGGATGGATTTTGACCGGTACATCCGGCTGAACAATGGGAACAATCACCTGGACAATTACTGGGTGCGGTTTGAGGACGGCGGCGCCAGGTGTTTTGCGGAACTGAAGTGATTTTTCCCGCTGCAATTGACATTTTCCGTTTACATAGGTAGAATAATGGAAAATTGAGTAACGCTATGACGAAGACAGTACCTCTTTTGGAAAGGCACAGAGAGCCGGGGATGGTGAGATCCCGGTGCGAGTACGGAGGAAGGGAAGATCACTTCCGAGCGGCCGGGTGAATTCGCAGCTCGCATTTTACGCTAAACGTTAGTAGCCCCGGACGGACAACCCCACGATACGGGGGGACCGCATCACTCCCCTGAAGGCGCCGGATACCGGCTCTCACCCAGGCAGGACGTGCGATGTAATAGGTGGTTAGCGAATGAGACCTCGCCCTATTACGGGTGGGGTCTCATTTTCTTCAAGGAGGTATCATATGTTGTACAAAGAAGTTCCTACAGATCTGCGTTTCGTGGAAAGAGAGAAGGAGGTGGAAGCCTTCTGGCGGGAGAATGACATCTTCCGCAAGAGCATGGAGGCCCGTAAGGCCGGCCCTACCTACACCTTCTATGACGGTCCTCCGACCGCCAACGGCAAGCCCCACATCGGTCATGTGGAGACCCGCACCATCAAGGATATGATCCCCAGATACCGTACCATGAAGGGCTACATGGTGCCCCGTAAGGCCGGCTGGGATACCCACGGACTCCCCGTGGAGCTGGAGGTTGAGAAGGCGCTGGGCCTGGACGGCAAGGAGCAGATCGAGGAATACGGTCTGGATCCCTTCATCCGCAAGTGCAAGGAGAGCGTCTGGAAATACAAGGGCATGTGGGAGGATTTCTCCGGTACCGTCGGATTCTGGGCGGATATGGACAACCCCTACGTCACCTATGAGGACAATTTCATCGAGTCCGAGTGGTGGGCACTGAAGACCATCTGGGACAAGGGCCTGCTGTACAAGGGCTTCAAGATCGTTCCCTACTGCCCTCGCTGCGGTACCCCTCTTTCCAGCCACGAGGTGGCGCAGGGCTATAAGCTGGTCAAAGAGCGTTCCGCCATCGTCCGTTTCAAGGTAAAGGGCGAGGATGCATACTTCCTGGCATGGACCACCACCCCCTGGACCCTGCCCAGCAACGTGGCTCTGTGTATGAACCCCGTTGAGACCTACGCGAAGGTGAAGGCAGCCGACGGCTACACCTACATCATGGCCCAGGCGCTGCTGGATACCGTTCTCGGCTCCCTGGCAGCAGAGGGCGAGAAGGCATACGAGGTGCTGGAGACCTACACCGGTAAGGAGCTGGAGGGCAAGGAGTACGAGCCTCTCTTCGCATTTGCCGGCGTTGAGGCAGAGAAGCAGAAGGGCAAGAAGGGCTTCGTCGTGATGGTAGACGACTATGTCACCATGACGGACGGTACCGGAATCGTCCACTGCGCGCCTGCATTCGGTGAGGACGATAACCGCGTCTGCAGCCGTTACAACACTCCCTTCCTCCAGTTCGTGGACGGCAAGGGCAACATGACCCCCGAGACGCCTTATGCGGGCACCTTCGTCAAGAAGGCAGATCCCATCATCCTGGAGGATCTGGAGAAAGAGGGCAAGCTCTTCTCCGCTCCCAAGTTTGAGCACGATTATCCCTTCTGCTGGCGCTGCGACACCCCGCTGATCTACTACGCGAGAGAGTCCTGGTACATCCGCATGACGGCGGTGAAGGATGATCTGGTAGCAAACAACAAGACCATCCACTGGATCCCCGAGTCCATCGGTACCGGCCGCTTCGGCAACTGGCTGGAGAACATCCAGGATTGGGCCGTATCCAGAAACCGTTACTGGGGCACGCCTCTCAACATCTGGGAGTGCGCTGAGTGCGGACATCAGGATGCCATCGGCAGCCGCGCCGAGCTGGTGGAGCGCAGCGGCGATCCCAAGGCGGAGACCGTGGAGTTCCATCGTCCTTACATCGACGAGATCACCTGCAAGTGCCCTCAGTGCGGCGGCACCATGAAGCGCGTGCCCGAGGTTATCGACTGCTGGTTTGACTCCGGCGCAATGCCTTACGCACAGCATCACTATCCTTTCGAGAACAAGGAGATCTTTGAGCAGCAGTTCCCCGCAGCCTTCATTTCCGAGGCAGTGGATCAGACCAGAGGCTGGTTCTACAGTCTTCTGGCAGAGTCCACCCTGCTCTTCAACAAGGCACCTTACGAGAACGTCATCGTGCTGGGCCTGGTCCAGGACGAGAACGGTCAGAAGATGAGTAAATCCAAGGGCAACGTGGTAGATCCCTTCGAGGCCCTGGAGCAGTACGGCGCAGACGCCATCCGCTGGTACTTCTACACCAGCGCGGCACCCTGGCTGCCCAAGCGTTTCGCGGGCGGAACGGTGCAGGAGGGTCAGAGAAAGTTCATGGGAACTCTCTGGAACACCTACGCATTCTTCGTACTGTACGCAAACATCGACGGATTTGACGCTACGAAGTATACCCTGGAGTATGACAAGCTCTCCGTGATGGATAAGTGGCTCCTGTCCCGTCTGAACACCACCATCGGCCAGGTGGACGACCACCTGGAGAACTATCGCATCCCCGAGGCCGGCGCGGTGCTGGAGAAATTCGTGGACGACATGAGCAACTGGTACGTCCGCCGCAGCCGTGAGCGCTTCTGGGCAAAGGGCATGGAGCAGGACAAGATCAACGCTTACATGACCCTGTACACCGCACTGGTGGGCATCAGCAAGGCCAGCGCTCCCATGATCCCCTTCATGACCGAGAGCATCTATCGCAACCTGGTCTGCAGCATCGATGCATCCGCTCCCGAGAGCATCCATCTCACCGACTATCCTACCGTGGATGAGAAGATGATCGACCGCGAGCTGGAGGAGAAGATGGAAGACGTTCTGGACGCCGTGGTCATGGGCCGCGCATGCCGGAACGCAGCAGCGGTGAAGAACCGTCAGCCCATCAGCCGCATGTTCATCCGCGCAGACTTTACTCTGGATGCATTCTTCACCGACATCATCCGGGATGAGCTGAACGTGAAGGATGTGATCTTTACCGACGATGTGCGTGACTTTACCACCTACACCTTCAAGCCGCAGCTCCGTACCGTAGGTCCCAAGTACGGCAAGCAGCTGGGTGGCATCCAGAAACACCTGGCTTCTCTGGACGGCAACGCTGCCATGGATCAGCTGAAGGCCGAGGGCGCTTTGAAATTTGACGTGGACGGCACGGAAGTATCGCTCACCGAGGAGGATCTCCTCATCGAAATGAGCCAGAAGGAAGGCTTTGCAAGCCAGGAGGACGCTACTATGACGGTAGTCCTGGATATGAACCTGACGGAAGAGCTCATCGAGGAAGGCTTCGCAGCCGAGATCGTTTCCAAGGTGCAGACCATGAGAAAGGATGCCGGCTTCAAGGTGACGGACCACATCCGTCTGTCTCTCCTGGGCAACGAGAAGCTGTCCAAAGTGGCGGAAAATAACCGCCAGATGATCTGTGACAAGGTTCTTGCGGACGAATTGAATGCGGAAAAAACGTATTCTGTCAGCAAGGAATGGAATGTAAACGGCGAGAGTGTTACAATCACGGTGGAGCAGGTGTAGTTTCCTGTTCCCTTCACAGCGCAACGCGAAAAGGAGAAAACGGTGAAAAGTACAACAACGACCAAGAAAGTAAACTTTGACAAAGAGCTTTTCAAACGCAGCGTGCTTTACAATGTAAAAACGCTGTACCGCAAGACCCTGGAGGAAGCCACTCCTCAGCAGATCTTCCAGGCCGTGTCCTACGCGGTCAAGGATCAGATCGTCATGAACTGGATGGAAACCCAGAAGGCATACGAGACCGAGGATCCCAAGACGGTCTACTACATGTCCATGGAGTTCCTGATGGGACGTGCCCTGGGCAACTCCCTCATCAACATGCAGGCCTACAAGCCCGTTCAGGAAGCCTGCAAGGAGCTGGGGCTGGATCTGAATGTCGTTGAGGATCAGGAGCCCGATGCAGCACTGGGCAACGGCGGTCTGGGCCGTTTGGCAGCCTGCTTCCTGGATTCCCTGGCCACTTTGGGATATTCCGCATACGGCTGCGGTATCCGCTACCGTTACGGCATGTTCAAGCAGAAGATCGAGGACGGCTATCAGGTAGAGGTTCCCGACAACTGGCTTTCCGACGGCAATCCTTTTGAGCTGCGCCGCCCCGAGTACGCAAAAGAGATCAAATTCGGCGGATATGTATCCGTCAAGACCGACGAGAACGGCAGGAGCGTGTTCACGCAGCAGGATTATCAGTCTGTCCGCGCGATCCCCTATGACCTGCCCATCGTCGGATACGGCAACGGCATCGTGAACACCCTCCGGATCTGGGATGCGGAGCCCATCGAGTGCTTCCAGCTGGATGCTTTTGACAAGGGTGACTATCAGAGATCCGTGGAGCAGGCCAACCTGGCCCGGAATATCGTTGAGGTCCTCTATCCCAACGATAACCACTATGCCGGCAAGGAGCTGCGCTTAAAGCAGCAGTACTTCTTCATCTCCGCATCCGTTCAGGAAGCTGTGGACAAGTACATGAGAAAGCATCAGGATATCAGGAAGTTCCATGAGAAGGTGACCTTCCAGCTCAACGATACCCACCCCACCGTGGCCATTGCAGAGCTGATGCGTGTCCTGATGGACGATTACTATCTGACCTGGGATGAGGCATGGGAGGTTACCACCAAGACCTGCGCTTACACCAACCACACCATCATGTCCGAGGCACTGGAAAAATGGCCCATCGAGCTCTTCTCCAGACTCCTGCCCCGTATCTACCAGATCGTGGAGGAGATCAACCGTCGCTTCATCCTGGAGATCCAGGACAAGTACAACAATGTCCCCGGCGTGGACGTGAACGAGAAGATCCGCAAGATGGCTATCATCTACGACGGACAGGTGAAGATGGCACACATGGCCATTGTCGCAGGCTACTCCGTCAACGGTGTGGCAGCGCTTCACACCGAGATCCTGAAAAAGCAGGAACTCAGAGACTTCTACGAGATGTACCCCGAGAAGTTCAACAACAAGACCAACGGTATCACTCAGCGTCGTTTCCTGCTCCACGGCAACCCGCTTCTGGCAGACTGGGTCACGGATCATGTGGGTACCGAGTGGATCACCGACTTGCCTCAGATCTCCCGCCTGAAGATCTATGCGGATGATGAGAAGGCACAGCAGGAGTTCCTGAACATCAAGTATCAGAACAAGGTCCGTCTGGCAAAATACATTCTGGCACACAACGGTGTGGAGGTGGATCCCCGCTCCATCTTCGATGTGCAGGTAAAGCGTCTCCACGAGTACAAGAGACAGCTGATGAACATCCTTCATGTCATGTACCTTTACAATGAGCTGAAGGAGCATCCCGAGATGGAGTTCTATCCCAGAACCTTCATTTTCGGTGCCAAGGCGGCAGCAGGCTATCGCAACGCAAAGCTGACCATTAAGCTGATCAACGCCGTTGCGGATGTGATCAACAACGATCCTTCCATCGGCGGACGCATTAAGGTCATCTTCATCGAGAACTACAATGTCTCCAGCGCAGAGATCATTTTTGCTGCGGCAGATGTGTCCGAGCAGATCTCCACCGCATCCAAGGAGGCATCCGGTACCAGTAACATGAAGTTCATGCTGAACGGTGCCCTTACCCTGGGAACCATGGACGGTGCAAACGTTGAGATCGTGGAAGAAGTGGGCGAAGAGAACGCATTTATCTTCGGACTTTCCTCCGACGAGGTCATCCGTTACGAGAATTACGGCGGCTACGATCCCATGGAGATCTTCAACAACGATCCCGACATCCGCAAAGTGCTGATGCAGCTCATCAACGGAACCTATTCCGATGACACCGAGCTTTTCCGCCCTCTGTACAACAGTCTGCTGAACACCCAGTCCACCGCAAAGGCAGACACTTACTTCATCCTGAAGGACTTCAAGTCCTATGCAGAGGCACAGCGCAGAGTGGAGGAGGCATACAAGGACGAGAGCGGCTGGGCAAGAAGCGCCCTGATCAACATCTCTTCCAGCGGCAAGTTTACCTCCGATCGTACCATCCAGCAGTATGTGGATGAGATCTGGCATCTGGACAAGGTGGTATTAAAGCCCCAGCCCGCACCTGCAGCGCCGAAGAAGAGCACCTCTTCCGCAAGCAAGTAACCGTACACCCGATTTTGCCCGGGCACATACCGCAGGGATGCCTTGCGAGAACCGCCTCCGCGGATTTCGCGCGCGCTGCCCTGCAAAACGCCCGGCTTGGAGGAAATAATGATCAAATTACACGAAGGAGGCGCATACCTGGTAAAGGGGACCGAACTGATCTACGACGGTCCCGAGGCAGGCGTAGCGCTGAAATCCAAGACCGGCCTTGAGACCACTCCTCAGGAAGCCCGCACCGGTACCATGGCTTACGGCATCCTGAAGGCTCACAACACCTCCGGCAACATGGAGAAGCTGAAGATCCGCTTCGACAAGCTGACCAGCCACGATATCACCTTTGTGGGTATCATCCAGACTGCCAGAGCGTCGGGACTGCAGAAATTCCCCATGCCCTACGTGCTGACCAACTGCCACAATTCCCTTTGTGCGGTGGGCGGTACCATCAATGAGGATGATCACATGTTCGGCCTCACCGCTGCGAAAAAGTACGGCGGTGTCTATGTGCCCCCTCACCAGGCAGTGATCCATCAGTTTGCCAGAGAAATGCTGGCAGGCTGCGGCAAAATGATCCTGGGTTCCGATTCCCACACCCGTTACGGTGCACTGGGCACCATGGCAGTGGGCGAGGGCGGTCCCGAGCTGGTAAAGCAGCTCCTGAACCAGACCTATGACATCAATTGCCCCGGCGTGGTAGCCGTATATCTGAAGGGCAGCCCCGTGAAGGGCGTCGGCCCTCAGGATGTGGCTCTCGCCATCATCGGTGCCGTTTTTGCAAACGGCTTCGTGAAAAATAAGGTGATGGAGTTCGTTGGCCCCGGCGTGGCTAACCTTTCCGCCGATTTCCGTATCGGCATCGATGTCATGACCACCGAGACCACCTGCCTGTCCTCCATCTGGACCACGGACAGCGAGATCGAGGACTTCTTCGAAATCCACGGCCGCAAGGAGGACTACGCACCTCTGCAGCCCGCAGATGTGGCATATTACGACGGCGTCATCGAGGTGGACCTGGACAAGGTGCGCCCCATGATCGCTATGCCTTTCCATCCCAGCAACACCTACACCATCGAGGAGTTGAACGCAAACCTGCTGGATATCCTGGATGAGACCGAGAAACGCGCCCTGGTATCTCTGGACGGCGCAGTGGATTACCATCTGAAGGACAAGGTTGTAGGCGGTAAACTGCAGGTAGACCAGGGAATCATCGCAGGCTGTGCCGGCGGCGGATTTGAGAATATCTGCGCCGCAGCGGACATCCTGAAAGGAAAATACATCGGATCTGACGGATTTACCTTAAGCGTATATCCCGCTTCCGTGCCCATTTACATGGAGCTGATCCGCAACGGCTGCGCAGCCGCCATCCTGGAGACCGGTGCGATCCTGAAAACTGCATTTTGCGGCCCCTGCTTCGGTGCAGGAGACACTCCCGCCAACAATGCCTTCAGTATCCGGCACTCCACCAGAAACTTCCCGAACCGCGAGGGCTCGAAACTCCAGAACGGCCAGATTTCTTCCGTGGCTCTCATGGATGCCCGTTCTATCGCCGCAACCGCAGCAAACGGCGGTATCCTGACCCCTGCCACCGATTTCGACGGCGAGCTGGGCAAGTACCGTTATCACTTTGATTCCAAGATCTACGAGAATCGTGTCTTTGATTCCAAGGGCGTTGCAGATCCCGGTGTGGAACTGCAGCTGGGTCCCAACATCAAGGACTGGCCGAAGATGGGCGCTCTTCCGGAGAACCTGGTGCTCCGTGTGGTATCCGAGATCCACGATCCCGTCACCACCACCGACGAGCTGATCCCCTCCGGCGAGACCTCTTCCTATCGTTCCAACCCTCTGGGACTGGCAGAGTTTGCTCTGAGCCGTAAGGATCCCCTGTATGTCGGCCGTGCCAAGGAGGTGCGGAAGGCAGAGGAGGACCGCATGGCGGGCGAGCATCCCTGCAAGAATTCTCCCTGGGTGAAGGATGTGATGGACACCGTAAAGAAGGAATTCGCAGATGCATCCAAAGACAATACCGGCTTCGGTTCCACCATTTTTGCGGTGAAGCCCGGAGACGGCTCCGCAAGAGAGCAGGCGGCTTCCTGTCAGAAGGTGCTGGGCGGCTGGGCGAACATCGCCAACGAATATGCCACCAAGCGCTATCGTTCCAACCTGATCAACTGGGGCATGTTGCCCTTCCTGATCCCGGCAGGAGATCTGCCCTTCAAGAACCTGGACTACCTCTTCCTGCCCGGCATACGCAAGGCAGTGGAGGAGAAGGCGGACACCATCAGCGCATACCGCGTGGATATCGCATCCGGCGCACTGGTACCCTTCACCCTGACTCTGGGCGAGCTCACCGACGAAGAGCGTCAGATCATCCTGAAAGGATGTCTCATCAATTACAACAGCGTAAGCTGATACCGGCATTGGAGGAATGCAATGAGAATCAATGAAAGTGCGAGCAATCCCATGCTGGTGGGTGCCATGCAGCTTCTGAAGGCGGAGAATACGCCGGAAAATCAGAAGCTCATGACCACCGAATTGCTTGCTGCAACACTCCTGGCTCCTGCCAGGATCTTCCCGGAGCCCATCCGGAATGAGGACGGAACCCTTTCCGTTCCCGAAAAGGCACAGATCCAGTTTCCCATGCTGACTGCAACGGACGGCAAGAAGTTTTTCGTGGCCTACACCGACGAAGGCAGCATGAAGAAAAATGACGGTGATGTCGCTGCTCCCACTCCCGAGGAATTCCGGGAATACCACATGAGCATCAATATCCGGGAATTTTTCCGGATGCTGGTGACCAAGGATCCCGCAGGGAACGAAAGCCCCTGCAGCGGTGTGGTGATCAATCCATTCAACGAGAACATCGTGGTCTCCAAGCAGATGGCTCTAGCCATCATGCAGCAGGAGATGGAGCTGGCAAAAAAGCGCATCGAAAACGGGCAGGAGGGTGCCATGGCAAAACGCCCCGAGCCCGGTAACATCATCCGTTTCCCGGGGATCCCCCGTCCGGATGAGGATTAAGAAAACCGCATAAAGAGCCGATATAGAGAGTACGAGAGCCGAGCGGCCGACGTGCTCTCTTTTTCAATTTGCAAAATCCTAAACCATGGAAGGCAAAAACTGACACAGAAGGACCTGTGGGGAAGGAGAAAGGGACAGATTGAAAATTGATTCCTGCAATTTAGGAATGGAGTCCGCCAGAAGCTATTATGCTTCCGAAATCACTACCAGGCGCTTTGAATTAACGGATTATGTGGGCGCCACAGCTGAAGGAGACCTCCCGGAGAAGGACCCGGAGGAAAACACCGGGAACGGGGGAGACCTTCTGAAGGGCGCGGAGAACGGGAAAAACGCACTGCAGAACTGGATCGAGCACATGCAGAGCGTCCGCAGTAATTACCACCTCCGCAGCGACGAGGAGACCACGGCAGAAAACATTCGCCAGCTCACCATCAAAGAGATCTTTGAACAGCTCTTTGAACAGCACAGAAAACGCTGGGATGCTATTCTGGAAAGCTGGGGTATCTCCTGCGGAAACAATCCTTCTTCCGTACAGACCGAAGGGGGAGAGGACTTTTCCGCAAACGTTCAGACCCTGCACCTTACCGAGACCGTAGAGCATTACGAACACGAGGAGACCTCCTTTGCCACCACCGGAACGGTGCGCTGCGCCGACGGGCGGGAGATCAGCTTTAACGTGAATGTCACCATGAGCAGAGAGTTCTCCGAGTATGCGAAACGGGATCTGGGATTTACCGTGACGCAGTGCATCGATCCACTGGTGATCAACCTGGATACCAATGTGACATCCGTGTCGGATCAGACCTTCTACTTCGACTTGGACTGTGACGGACAGGAGGATCGCATCAGCTCCCTGGGAGCAGGCAGCGGATTCCTGGCGCTGGACAAAAACGGCGACGGAGCCATCAATGACGGCAGCGAGCTTTTCGGCACTGCCAGCGGCGACGGCTTCGCGGACCTGGCAGCCTATGACCTGGATCACAACGGCTGGATAGACGAAAACGATGAGGTCTATGAAATGCTGAGGATCTGGATCAGAAATGAAGACGGCACAGATACTCTTCTTAGCCTTAAGGAGTCGGATGTGGGAGCAATTTATCTCGGTAATGCT